>LULF01000048.1_pt1 | contig 42108 bp, 37 predicted proteins | sample 728221 | NCBI WGS metagenome assembly LULF01 (sample SAMN03860296, study PRJNA289734) | marine metagenome | biome: seawater column; feature: ocean; material: water; isolation source: Red Sea water column Station 169 - depth 500m | place: Saudi Arabia: Red Sea | collected 2011-10-15 | depth 500 m | reverse complement strand
GACAAATCCCACCAAGAGAAAAACCAAAGTAAACTGGAACATCTCAATGCCAAAAGGATAAAGGTCTGGATAAGCAAAAAAAAGAATGAGGGCAATAAGAAGATTCAAAACTGACCATATATTTTTAATTTTTTTATATTTAAAATCCAAATAAGCAACAAAGCACAACTCAATAAAAATAAACAAATAAATTGCAATAGGCATATTCAATCCGTTCCATTGACATACGACTCGAAAAAGCAATCGCTTTGACAGACACCAACTGTCAAATTCAAGCTCACAACATGACCAAGGTTTCCAATTGAATCTCGCATAAAATTATTAAAGCCAAGGGCTAATTTCGAAGAAATGATAATGAGAAAGGCAACTAACAAAAGATACTCTACTAAAGCCTGACCTGTTTGAGAAAATAATAAGCCCATGTAAGTAGTTTACATGGGCTTAAGTTTGAAAAATATAAATGGAAAAATATTCCTAAAATTCGAAACTTAGTTTAGCTCTTGAATGATTCCATCAGTCTTACCAAAAACTTTTTCAATCATTCCAATCAATCTACTCTGTAAGGTATCCTTAAACTTGAAAATAATGACAGCAACAACCGCAACCAGAAGAATATATTCTGTAGATGTTTGCCCATCCTCATCTTTTAAATAATTTATAAACTCACGTATCATAAGTTCTCTCCCTTAAATGGTACTTAACTTCTATCGGAAGTTGACCATAAAACCTTTAAGGAATTTTACCCCTTAATCTCATTATATCACTTAAGTCATTACTTTTCAACGCAAAGCACCACAAGGATAACCTAAACCACTAAAATTACGTGTAAAGGGTAAAAATTATGTCTGATAATAATTCACTCTCCAAGGCTCAAAAAATTTGCTATAATAAGTTTGGGCCGGGGATTCTGTAAATTGAGTTTCGCCCTACAAACTTTACAACGGGAGCTGTCCCTGATCGCGGTGAGCATGCCCAACAAGTGTTAAATTACACTTGCTAAATGGGAAGCCTAAAGCGATTACTAATTGCGCCCACCTATTTATTAGGGGCGCGAAACCGCAAAACACAGTTCCCCGGCCCTCTCATGAATCCCTTATATTATTCTAAGTAGATGATTTCTTGACATCATAGCAAAAAACTCTGAAAATTTTAATATGGATCAGCAAAGTAATGAAATTATCTCGACAAAATGGATTGAAAATCTCGCTTTAGATGAAATCAATATGGAAGAATCTGGAGTCATTAATTTCAGTGAACACTTAGATCCTATGCACATGCTTGAAACATCATCTATTGAGTTTATGGAGCGACTAAGAGATCGATTTGAAGTTTATCAAAGTAAATTTAATGAACTTAGAACTCATGGGAGCGATCAAACTAAAGCAATCAAAATGTTTAAAATATCAAACACCATAAACGATTTTATGCTTTTTAGAAACAGCCTTAAGTTAGTGGTTGCAAGAAGATCTGCCGATGTTATCTCTCTTGGTTTTTTATCGAACTCAGGTGGTCTGTTTGCGGCCAGATTAAACTATCAACCAAATTCAAGTCAAAAAATACACGAAATTAAGGCTCATGTTGGACCATTTAATAATATTCATTGGAAGTTTAATGGTGAAAATGTTGATATTGACTCACTCGTAAGACATTATTTAACTGAATTTATTAAACATTCTGCTAGATAAAATTTATTCCCGCATTATTTATTTTTTTAGTTTTCACCGTTCCTTCTAATCGACTCAAATATTTTTGAATCGTCTGCTCAACGGTGGGTATTTTTACTTGAAACTCTGACTCTAAATTATGTCCGTCCATAAAAAAAGAAAGCTCTTCTCCTAGTGATTGTAGTGCGAGTTGATTTTCTGTTTGAGGAAACTTCCAATCTCCTTTAACAAGAAGTCCACTATTTCCCCCAAAAATACTGAGATAAAGTTTAGCAAAATCATAACGAGTCATTATATCTCGACTAGATATTTGAAAAAGTCTATTCGTTATATTTTTTTGAATCGCCAAGTCTAAATATTCACAAAGTGTATAAACATCGATAAAGCCAGTTTTAATTTTGGTATCACAAATAATTTTTTGACCTAAATACTCATTCCTTTCAATCGCCTCAACCCACTTAAGGTCATTAGGATTAAAACTTCTCCCAAAAATTGGACAACATCTAAAAATAATATAATTTAAACATGATTTTTGAATATAAAACTCAGATGAGGCAACGGTATTGCCGTACACACTCGAAGGCATAGGAGTGTCGTTTTCCTTAAAAAGAGTATTTTCACCGGAGAAAATATAACTTGAACTAAAATAAATAAATTTGGAATGGTAACGTTCTGAAGCCATCGAAACATTAAAAACGCCTGCTGTATTTAAAGCATCTGCCACCTTAGGATAATCTTGGCACACACCTAAGTCTGTTAAGCCAATCGCATAAATAGTGATATCTGGTTTAAATAAAAAAACAACTTTTTGGACAAGGTCCTTATTATGAACATCACATTTAATAGAAAGAACACCTGGTATTTTTACCGGTGTTTTGTAATATGTTCCTACTATTCTGTATTTACTTTTTAATTTTTCAGCTATATTTGATCCAATAAAAGAAGAAAGACCAAAAATTAGGATTGTTTTCTTATTTTCCATAATAAGATTTTATCACTATGATCTGAAAATAAGTATTGGGAATTATTTTAAATAAAATGACTTTTTGACTCAAATAAAGAAAGCCTTCCCTTATTCAAGGGAAGGCTTTGTAGGATTGTGATTATCCGTTTAAAAGTTTAAGTGCAAAAGTTGGTGCTTGATTTGCTTGTGCGAGCACCGAAACTCCAGCTTGATTAAGAATATTATTCTTAGTCATATCAGCAGTTTCAGCTGCCACATCCACATCTCTTATTCGTGAATTAGCTTCACTAAAATTCTCCTCTGTAACTCCCAAATTTTGTACAACTGAAGTAAGCCTATTTTGCAAAGCCCCCAAGTTCGCTCTAACACCGTTGACTTGTACCAATGCATCATCAAGTCTTGACAGTGCCAACTGAGCTCCCTGTTTGCTTGCAACTGACTCGGCCGAAAGTCCAAGAGAGTCAAGTGTTGAAACAACTTCTGAGCCATCGTAACGAATTCTATCGTTAAAGGGGTCATTGCTCGTTCCCACTTGAATTTCAACCAGACCACTTGTGCCATCTAATAACTTCCTTCCGTTGAACTCTGAAGACATAGCAATTCGCTGTATTTCATCTTTGAGTTGTTGAAACTCAATATCTGAAAAGCTTCTCTCTGTGTCTCCAACTGTGTCAGAGGCTGCCTGAACCGCAAGCTCACGAAGTCTGATAATGATATTGGAAACCTCTGAGAGTCCTCCTTCTGCTGTCTGTATAAGCGAAATACCATCATCTGCATTCCTTTTTGCCTGCCTGATACTTCGGATTTCAGCTTTTAAGTTTTCACTTATTGCAAGTCCTGCAGCATCATCTGCGGCTCTAGTTATCCTCTCTCCACTTGAGAGTTTTCTTAAGTTACTATTTAAATTCATTTTTGTCCTACTAAGATTTCTTTGTGCAGAAATACTTTGGACATTTGTATTAATTCTTAATCCCATTTTATGCTCCGTCGATAATCATCTTAAACCTCCTGTTTTTTTTCGAGCATCCATGCTCTTTATTGTTAATCTTATGTTGGTAAACAACTTTTAAATTTACCAACTTCGCACTTTACTTACACGACATCACACCTACATTGTGTTTATATGTATAAACTTCTTGCAGGAAATTTTACATCAACCAGCTAACACTGATCACGATACACTAGGGGTAACCTTAGCCATTAGCTGCTGATTGAATTAGTGTTAATGCACTTGTTGTCGAGTTATTTGCTTGAGCTAAAACCGACGTACCTGCTTGCATTAAAATATTCGTTTTCGTCAACTCGGCAGTTGATTTAGCAATGTCTGCATCTCTTACTCGAGAATTAGCAGCACTTAAGTTTTCAATACTAACTTGTAAGTTATTTATCGTAGACTGAAGTCTGTTTTGAAGTGCACCAAAGTCTGCTCTAATCCCTGAAACTGAAACAATTGCAGAGTCAATTGCGGCAAGTGAATTTTGTGCCGAAATTTTATCTGCGACAGAAGCAAGATTAAGACCTAAGGCGGCAACATTAACATCTGCACTTGAAGCATCAAACGTTAACCTGTCACTTAAAGGATCATTTCTTGTCCCAATCTGAATATCAAAAACTGCTCCTGTTCCATTTAATAAAGGAACCTTGTTAAACTCAGTTGAGTTTGCAATTCTGTCAATCTCTGCGACTAGCTGTTCAAATTCAACATTAAGAAATTTTCTTTCCGTTGGACCAATAGTGTCAGAAGCTGCCTGCACAGCAAGTTCTCTTAGACGAATCAAAATGTTTGATGTCTCAGATAAACCACCCTCTGCAATTTGCACTAAAGAAATACCATCGGCAGCGTTTCTTTCTGCTTGGCCTAAACCTCTAATTTGTGCCTTTAAGTTTTCTGAAATGGCCAATCCTGCAGCATCATCTCCCGCACGATTGATTCTTTGACCTGATGAAAGTTGCTCTAGAACTTTCTGCTGACTTAGTCTCGTTTTACTCAAATTCCTTTGAGCATTCAAACTCGAGACATTTGTGTTAATACGTAAACCCATTATAATCCTCCTTGACTAGGGTTCCTTATCTCTTCCTTTAGATAAGGGATGATTAATAATCACCTACTGTCTTTATCGCCCACAAAAAAAAGCTCTTTAAAAAAAAAGATTAAATATATTTAACTAGGTAAAAAATACCACTCTGCCCTTCTTCTCAAACAAGGATATTGAATTGGGTTTTGCTTCTTAACCTTTTTCCTTTAAAATAAAAACATAATGAGAAGGAAAATATGGACTATTTAACGCTAGCACAAGCTCCTGAATTAAAAGACAAGACCTTTCGTCTTATAGAAAACTCCTTTCAATATCACTCGCCACATAGCTTTAAAATCGACTTTTATCCTCTAATAAAAGATAAAAATCTCAATCATTGCCACATTTTGCTCGATCAAGGAAAAGTCATCGCTCATATTGGAGCTTTAACCAAAAACATAAACCTTAAACATCGAGAATACTCTTTTACTATGTTTGGAGGAATTGCCATTGATCCACATTATAGAGGCAAAGGAATTTTCAAGCAGCTATTCACTCAAGTAAACTCACTTTACTCGTCATCCACTTTCCATCTGCTATGGAGTGAAAAACTTGAACTCTATAAAAAGTTTGGATTTTTTCCGTGCATACAACTGAATGAATACGATCAAAAACAAATGTCGACAGATGACTTCCATATTGAAAAAACAAAGCTGAGTAAAATTTCCACTCAACAATTAGACCAGCTCATCCAACTTTATCAACAGCTCGATCACCTCACACCAACGAGGACAGTTCATGATTGGAAGGAACTTTCAAAGATTACATCTACCGATCTTTATTTAATATACAAAAAAAACGAAAATCAAATTTATAATTACTTCTTTATAAACAAAGGCCAAGACTTAGCTCACATCATACACGAATACGGATTTCTTGACCTACAACAACTTAATCTCTTAAGTCATTATGGAAAAGTATGGACTCCCCTAGAATTCTCCAGGCTACATCAAACTCTTTATGCTTCTCTTTTGAAAATTTCTCATCATGAAAACTTTAAAAACTTTATAAAGGACTATACAAATATTGAATTAAAAATGATTCAAGACGACAAAACAAATTTCACTTTTAAAGATCATTCTTATGAATTAAGTCTCCATGAGTTTTTGCTAGGTATTTTTGGCCCGACCCGCTTTAACGAAATTAAAGCCCCTTACCTTTACATCCCAGGAATGGAAAGCATTTAGAATTATTAAATCAGACTATTTGATTTTATAAAAAAGACCAGATCTTATAATTAGAGCTGCTCCAACGATCCAAAAAATATAACTTAAAATAGGTACCTGATTAAAGTCCGTTATTTTTAAGTCCCCTATGATTAATGTTCCAGAGATTAAACACGTAGAAGCTAAAATCATCATTCCTACAAAATGAATACTCTTTGAAAGAGCTTTAATTTCCTTATTCGTATCAGCTAAGCTAATTTCAATAACATATTTACGCTTTGCAAATTCCTTTAATACCCATTTAATATGCCTAGGAATGACTCTTAATGAACTTATGACATCTCTTCCAACCCATGCCACATCTTCCAAGATAGCTTCTTTAGATATCAACTCTTGCATCACCTCTTGAATTTCAGACTCTATAATTTCAAAAATATTTAAATCAATTTTAAGGGATTTTCCTACTCCATCTAAGGTGATTAAGGCCCTAAAGATTATAAACCATTCGCGAGGAAGATAAACTTGATGCCGACTCAGAGTAGAAACAATAGAATGAGTTAAAGCCGCTGCATCCATTTCTTGCACACTCATTCCGACATAAGGGGTTAAAGCGTCACGAATATCGCGAACAAGCTTGTCATGATCTGGAATGACCTCAAAGTCAGCGACATCTAAAAACTCTAAAACTAGGCTTTCATAATTATTACTTAAAATAGCAAACAAGATAGCAACTAAATTCGCCCTGTTTTGCTTACTCAACACTCCAACTAAACCAAAGTCTATTAAACCAATTCTATTATCTTCTAAATGGAAAAAGTTTCCACCATGTAAATCAGCATGAAACAACCCATCTGAAAGCATATTATGCATAAATAAACGGACACCTTTATCTAAATTTTCTTTTAGCTCAGGAAGGTCATTTAAATTATTAATTTGATTAAACTGTTTTCCCTCTAGGTATTCCATGACCAAAATTTTCTGGGTCGTTAATTCTCTATAAACTTTTGGGATAACAAAAACATTATCTTTATCAATCTCTTTTATATTTTCAGAGATCTTTTTATTATTATTCGCCTCGATTAAAAAGTTTAACTCAAGTTGAATACTCTTAAAAAAGTCATCCACCGCTCGAGAAAGCCCTAAATATTTTAAGTCTATCGAGGCCTTTTCCATTTGAGAAACGATAAAAGAAATGATTTCAAAGTCATTTTTAAGTGTCTTGGATATTTTTGGACGCCTTACTTTTACAACAACCTGCTCTCCTGACTTTAAAGTTGCTTTATAGACTGTTCCAATAGAGGCCACACCTATTGGTTTCGAAGAAAAGCTCTCAAAAATCTCATCTATAGATGAGCCTAATTCTTTTTCAATTCTCTTTTGAATAATATCAAAAGGAACTGCCGACACATTACTTTGCAATTTTTTTAATTCGCCAATTAAAGCCGGGTCTAGAATATCTTCACGGGTCGCTAAAAGCTGACCTAATTTAATAAAACTTGGCCCTAATTCTTCAAATGACATCCTCAATCTATAGCCAACTGACATCCAAAAGTCGTAATCATTTTCCGAAGTTTTAAGTTTAAATCGAGACTTTGGAATAACAAAATTAGGAATATAATGATGAAGCTTAGAGGCTTCGATAAATTCATCAAAACCATGACGAGCAAAAACTGATAGAATCTCACGGAATCGCGTCACATTTTTTATTGTTTTCGTTATTCCTATTCCTGTTTTTATAATATCCATTTCTTTATTCTAAGTTATTCTACGACACAGACAAATACTTAATATATCGTACATTTTTTCCTAGAAAATCCTGAGTTTTTCGCTCAGACCTTTAATGAATTCAACTCATTCATAGTGAAGACTTTTATTAAAAAAAAAGTTAAACTATCTCTTTATGAAGTTTATCATTCTCATACTTATATTTATTTCTCAATTATCTTATGCAAATAAGACTTGTTCTCGTTTTGCTGTCATAAACTATCAAAAGGTCCTTGTGGATGCAGGAACAAACAAAAAAGGTGAAGGATTACGCTTTTACCTAGAAAAAGACAGTACTAGCAAGGAGCTGCTTGATAAATATCAAGAAAAAAATAAACCAACAATTTTTAGTGCTTCGGCCAGTACGGCCGGCTCACTACTCATTATGGCCGGTTTGCTCCAAACAAATAATTCTGAGGGAGTCCAAAATAATAATACACTGATTTATGGGGGAGCCATTCTTGTCGCCCTGAGTTATCTCACCTCAAAGACGATGATGTATAGCAATGAAAAAATTCTTAACGAAGCCATAAACCAATACAACAAAAGAAACTCTCCCAAGATTTATTTTTCCCCTTTTCAAGACAGCAAAGCTAAGACAGGATTAGGGCTTGGAATTCAACAGGAGTTTTAAATGCAAGTAAAATGCTATAATTGTTCACATTTAATTGAATTACTCAACGCAGAAAATATTCCAAGATCAGAAGAATGTCCAAAGTGCTATAGTAATGTTCGATCTTGTAGAATGTGCCATTTCTATGATATTAATGCTTACAACGAATGCAAAGAGCCTATGGCCGAAAGAATTATTGATAAAGAAAAAGCTAATTACTGTGATTATTATAAAATCGGTATTAACAATAACTCAGATGCAATAAAAAATGACGCTTTAGCTCAAGCCAATGCATTATTTAAAAAATAAATGGAGTTTAACATGTCACAACACCCAATGACACTTGTTGGAAAACAAATGCTCGATAAAGAACTAGAACACCTTATTAAAATTGAGCGAGAAGAAATAAAAACTGCTATTGCAGAAGCGAGAGAACATGGCGATCTTAAAGAAAATGCTGAATACCATTCAGCAAAGGAAAAACAAGGACACATAGAAGGAAGAATCGCTGAACTCCAGTCTAAGCTCGGGTCTGCAAAAGTTATCAACGTTAGTGAACTTGAAAACGAAAAAATTGTCTTTGGGGCAACTGTCACTTTATATAATGATGACAAAGATGAAAGTAGAACAGTACAAATTGTTGGCGAAGATGAAGCCAGTACTAGTAATGATAAAATTTCTTTTAATAGTCCACTTGGGAAAGCACTTATTGGAAAAGAAGACGGCGATGAAGTTGTTGTCCGAGCACCTAAGGGAGATGTTATTTATACGATAGAGGAATTTGAATATAAATAAGATCGGCTGGAACGATTCCTTACTCAGTTTATATGGAGAAAAGAAGCCCCCTCAAAGCGCTTTAAAGCTTCAAGATGCTCAAATTAAAAGCCTCTATGATTTACTTTGGCTTCTTCCTTTAAGAATTCAAAAAGCACCAAAACTTCAAAGCTTTGAACATATAAATCTTTCCGAAATTTTTATGGGACGTGGAAAACTTATCAATATAAGATTTTCTCCTGCATATGGAAAAAGAGGGAAAAGAGGGTTACAGCTTTTCAATGCAACAGCCGTTATTAAAGATCTTTTAAGTGAAAACTTTATGACTTTAAAATGGTTTAACACTTACCCAAGTCTCAAAAAACAACTTGAATCACTTGAGGAGTTTAGCTTTTTAGGTACAGTTTCGGAGTACAAAGGAAGTCTTCAAATCGCCAACCCCAAAATTAATCCTGCCTCTTTTTCAGAGACGAGTATGTTAATAGAATACCCCACAGTCAATACAGTATCAGGAAAAAACATTCAAAAAGTCATACAAAAAATCCCTCAATATTTATGGGAACAAGAGGTTCCCGCTTTCTCCAATCAATTTCAAAACATTGACTTAAACCTTAAATTTAAAATGCTCCATGGTCTAGTTGAATCAGAAAAAGAAGAAAGGATAGAGGCTAAAAACCAATTAATTTATGAAGAGTTTTTCTACAACCAACTAAAAGTCTACGCAAGAAAACTCAAAAACAAAAAATTAACGAGTATGCCCTTCATTATTTCAGAAGAGAAGAAGAAATCATTAAAAAGTTTTTTTCCCTATCCACTGACACCTGATCAAATTACCGTCTTCAATGAGATTCTCCACGATTTTTCGCTTAATTACCCTATGATGCGTATTATACAAGGAGATGTTGGTTGTGGAAAAACAACAGTTGCAATATTAGCTGCTTTAGCTATTCTCTCTCAAAAAAAACAAACAGCCTTTATGTGCCCTACCGAAACTCTAGCGACGCAACATTATGAAACTCTCAAAAATATCCTACCAAATGAAATAACTACGACATTACTTACAGGTAGCACTCAAAACAAACAAAAAGTCTATCATCAACTTGAAACCGGGGAAATTCAAATTGTCATCGGGACACATGCTCTCATTCAGCCCTCCGTAAAGTTTCATCAACTTGGACTTGTGGTTATTGATGAACAACATAAGTTTGGAGTTCATCAAAGACAAAGTCTAACTTCTAAAGGTAAGGGGGTACATACGCTTTTAATGTCAGCAACACCAATTCCTAGAACTCTACAATTAGTCCAATATGGAGATCTTGATATTTCAACAATTAAGTCCATGCCTGCAAATAGAAAAGGTGTTAAAACAAGAATTGTTAAGCCTGATACATATTCTAAATATTTAAGTTTTATAAAAACGCGTATGTCTCTTGGAGAACAAGTCTATATTGTCGCGCCAGCAATTGAAGAGAACGAAACAATACGCCTCAAAAATGTTTATTCTATTCTCGATTTATATCAAAAATATTTCCCTGAATATAAGATTGATGTCTTACATGGACAATTAAAACCAGATGAAAAAAAAGAAGTTATGCAAGAATTTGAAAAAGGAAAAATCAATTTATTAATTTCCACAACTGTTATTGAAGTTGGAATAAATGTCATTAATTCGTCAGTCATTGCCATCTACCACCCTGAGCGTTTCGGACTCAGCTCTCTGCACCAACTCAGAGGCAGAGTTGGGAGAGGTGAAAAGCCTGGGTTTTGTTTTCTCATTACAGATAAGGACACCCCCTCCGATGCACTAAATAAAATAAAAATCATTGAAAAGAGTAATGATGGATTTGAAATTGCAGAGGCTGACCTTATGAATCGTGGACAGGGAGACCTCTTTGGTATCAGCCAATCAGGTCATTTATCCCATTACAAGGTCGCTGATATTTTAAAAGATATTTCCATTTTTAAACAAGTGACCAAAGATATTGAGAAGCTTCAAATGAATAAAACTGAGCAACTTAATCAGTTCCTTCTAAGACTTTTGGAAGATACACAAGTTTCATCTACAATATAAGTTAATTCTCAGATATAATAAAAACCATGATTCAGTTTGAAATTTTAAAATCCATTGATCAAAAAAGGCAAGGAACCTATGTTTTTCATAAAGATTTTATAAGCCTAGGAAAAAGTGTTTATGATGATGCTTTATTTGATCAAGAGTCCCTTATTGAAAACCATTTTTTTCTTATTATTGAAAAAGACTCTCTTATGGTTCATTTCAATGAAAAAACACCCTATATTTTGATTAATGGAAAAAGAACGACTGCCTCTAAGCGCTTAAAGTCGAATGATAAAATCGAAGCAGGCAGTATAGAGCTTAAGATTTTAAGTTTCTCCAGTGAAAATGACAAAGGACGAAAGGAGTATTTGAATCAAAGAGTAGAAGAGATAAAAAAAACATCTCCTGAGTTAATCCCTATTCTTCAAAGCCTCAATGAGGATATATGAAAAAGACATACAGCAATTTTTTAAAAACCTCTGATGGCGAACAAATTTTTTATGTGAAAAATTTCCAAGAAACTCCCAAAGATAAAGATATACTCGTTTTTAATTATGGATTAGTCTGTAGCCACCATCATTGGCAAAAACAAATTGATTTTTTTGATGAATTAAATTTTCCAATTCTTCTTCATGATTACAGAGGACACTATCAATCATCTGGTGCCCATGATCTTTCTAACCTTACCTTTAATAGGATGACAATTGATCTTTACGAACTGCTGCAAGAATTAGAAATAAAACAAGTCTGCCTTTTAGGCCATAGTATGGGAGTAAATATTTGTTTAGAATTTGCTAAGCTTTACCCCAAGATTGTTTCAAGTATGGTTTTAATTTCAGGAACGATTTTACCCGTTCATGATGTTATGATGAATTCTCATCTTACAGGTCCGATAAAGCCTATCATTCTTAATTTAATTGAAAAATTTCCAAATGAGTTTAATCTTTTATGGAAGTACGGTGGATGGAATCCCCTAATCAAAAAGCTTATTCATACTGGTGGATTTAATGTTGATTTTGTTGATGAGGAATTTATCGAAATCTACTTAAATAAGATTGCACAACTAGGGCCACATCTTTTTTTCCAATTGATCGACCAAATGCAAGAACATGATATTCTCCCCTTCACTGAAAAGATAACCAAGCCTGCATTAGTTATAGGGGGAAATAAGGATAAAGTCATTCCTAACTTTCTTCAACGCTTTATTCACGAACGTTTAAAAAACTCTCAACTTTATATTATTCACGAAGGGAGTCATGTCCCGCAAGTTGACTTTCCAGAACTAACCAATGAAAGAATTAAATTTTTTCTCGAAAATCTAAAGACAAAATAAACACTAAGAGCTAGCCGCTTGTTTATAATCTAGTAAGTTTTTAAAAAGTCTATCTCTTGCATATATCACTTGAGATTTTTTATATTCTAAGTGAGAGGCCTCTCCCGCAGTATTTTGTTCATGACTTTTAATATCTGTAATCTGGACTTCAAAAGGATAAAAAAAGCGTACTTCGTTTGCAATATTAGTTGCATCAATACTCAGTAGTCTTCTTGTGACCTCATTATTGGGATCATTCTTTTTTGCAAAGTTTCTCACCTTATTAAACTCTTGATAAAATGGGTTTTGATACTTAATAAGTTGTCGACAAGTAAAATGTATGGCTTTGTACTCAGCAGATGAATGTTTATTATTTTTATAACTCATTTCTGAAAACAAACAGCTTTCTGTATATTCTTCTATTTTTTTTAAAAAATCTTCTTCTGAAAGTTGTCCTTTCATACTCTCTTTAACAATTTTCAAATAATCCTTTTTAAAACATTCGAGATCAATTAAAGAGTTTTGTGAGCGCGATGGTTTAATATTGTTCACAGTGATTGTATAATTTTGATCTAAAATCTTTAACACTCGTAGACAGTCAACCTTTTTAAAAGTGATAAAGCGAATACCAATTCGATCAAAAAGTTCTTCTGCAACATTTTCTTTTTTATGTAATAACTTAATGATAATACTTTCTCTCGTCTTTTTAGATTTTGTTTCAAAGTCAACGAGAGGAATTCTTACCTTCTTATCCTCCGTTTCTAAAAACAAATCATCACCTTCTCTTACCAAATACTTATAAAAACGATCAAAGATTTGAGTCTGGATTGTAGAAAAATAACGATATCTAAGATCTTTATCCAAATGCAAAATCGTATGCATTACTTTTAATAAAATACTGGCCCAATACGAGTCTTCAACAGTAATTTCATTTTCTGAATTGCCTGTTGCAATTAGCAATAATTCAGCAACATCAGTTATAGAATAAAAAACATTAGGAACAGTTAAATCAAGTCCATCTGGGTTTCCTTCCTTTAAAAAATATTTTTTTATAAACTGAATAGCCTCTTGAAAGTTTCCAAACATTTCGGCATTTTGAATAGGATCATCTAAGTTATAACCATAACCTTCCAAAAAGTTTAAAGCCTCTTCTCGTGTTTTAAAATTCGATAGATAGTTTTTAGCATCTAAAGAGGAAGTTCCACTGGCCATAATATCAAGTGTTTCCCAATTAAAATTAAAACTATCGTAAAACTCTGCCCGTCTCATCAATATTTATTTTCCTTCTCATTTAAGAAATTGAAAGTTAACCTATTAATGATGAAATATCAAAGATTTAGTCCATCCAGAGTCATTTCCTTAAGCTTTTTAAGCTTTTTTGGTATTGGTTTTATCCCTAAGGCCCCTGGAACTTTTGGGAGCTTAGCTACAATTCCTCTCCTCATCGTTTTGGCCCAATTACAATTCACACAAAATACAGTTATTTTTATGACGACGTTATTATTTTTAATTGCATGTTTTGTGACGGATTTTATTCAAAAAAAAGAAAATCAATTTGATCCCGGCTGGATTGTCATTGATGAAGTCATAGGGATGATAATAACCTGGTTATTTGTCTTTCCAGCAATAGATATCACGACACTTCTTCTCGTTTTCATTTTCTTTAGATTTTTTGATATCGTTAAAATTTTTCCCGCCAATTGGTGTGATAAAAAAATCAAAAATGGTATCGGAACCAATCTAGATGATGTCATAAGTGCACTCTATGCCGGAATAACAGTATGGGTTATAAAAAATTTCTTACTTATCAACTAATACCAAACAATTTCAGACAGTTAAAAAATCCGTAATTTTTCCGTAATTTGCTTGGCGAATAGAAAAGTTAATGTTAACTTTAAGCAATCAGATAATTTTAGGAGAGAAAGAATGGCAACAACTCAAATGTCGGATGAAAACAAGAAAAAAGCTTTAGATTTAGCGCTATCTGGAATTGAAAAACAATTTGGAAAAGGCGCAATTATGAAATTAGGAACTGACCAAAAACAAAAAGTTCCTTCTATTTCAACAGGATCATTAGGTATTGATCTGGCCTTAGGAATTGGTGGAATTCCTCAAGGAAGAATCATCGAAATATATGGACCGGAGTCATCAGGAAAAACTACTCTTACTCTCCATATTGCAGCTGAGTGTCAAAAAGCTGGGGGAACTGTAGCTTTTGTTGATGCTGAACACGCTTTAGATACAACTTATGCCTCAAAGTTAGGAGTAGATATTCCCAATACACTTATTTCTCAACCAGACTCAGGTGAACAGGCTTTAGAAATAACTGATATGCTTGTTCGATCTGGAGCTGTTGATCTCCTTATTGTTGACTCTGTTGCAGCCTTAACACCTAGGGCCGAACTAGAAGGCGATATGGGAGATTCACATATGGGTCTTCAAGCACGACTTATGTCACAAGCTTTAAGAAAATTAACTGGATCAATTTCAAGATCTAATTGTACCGTCATTTTTATTAATCAATTAAGAATGAAAATTGGAGTTATGTTTGGAAACCCAGAAACAACAACTGGTGGAAATGCACTTAAATTTTATTCATCAGTAAGAATGGATATCAGAAGAATTGGGGCCATCAAAGAAGGCGAAAATGTAACTGGTAACCGTACAAGAATAAAGGTTGTTAAAAATAAAGTTGCACCTCCATTTAAGCAAATTGAATTTGATATCATGTATGGTACCGGTATTTCAAAAGAAGGTGACTTAATAGATCTTGCAGTTGCTGAAAAAATTATTGAAAAGGCTGGAGCTTGGTACTCCTACAATAATACTAAAATCGGTCAAGGACGAGAAAATGCAAAAAGATTTATGATTGAAAATCCAGATATCATGGATGAAGTCAGACATAAAGTCCTTGTTAAGCATGGTTTGGCTGAAGGTGATGATCCTGCAATCAATATGGAAACAGGTGAAATTCTAGAAGAAGAGACACCTAAAAAGAAAACAACAAAGAAAGCTAAAAAGCTTCAATAAGAGTTTTACACCAACACACACTAAGGGAGCGATTGCTCCCTTTATTTTTTATGCATAATTCTAAAAAAATACAAAATATGTTTGAAACTTACGAAGAGATCAAACATACACAAAAAGATTTAGATCATAATCAAGATAACGCTAAAGATCCCCATGCGAAAAAAGCTTTTGATTATGCTATTAGAATTTTGTCTCTACGCGATTACTCTATTTATAAAATGAAAAAAAAATTGCAGGAGAGAAAATTCTCAGAAGATATTATTGAAAAAACAATTCAAAAATTACTCGACTATAATTACCTTAGAGAAGAAGAATTTACTAGAATTCGAATCAAACAATTTCTCGTTAAAGGATATGCTAATTCCTATATTAAGCAAAAACTAATGCAAGAACACCTAAATGCCGATGACCAGACAATAGATCAAATTCGAGACGAGCAAAACCTAGGCCACAACAAACAACTATACTATCTTATCGAGAAAAAATTACGCTATAAAGAAATACCAACAGAGTTTATTCCAAAACAGAAACTAAGAAATAAACTATGCTCATTTTTAGCTACTAAAGGTTATAATTATTCTGAAATTAACACAGCTCTAAATGAATTTATTAATTGATACTGAAACGCTTATTTTTCTTTTTGATACAACAAATAAAGCTTCTCAACTTGTTTTTTAAGGTCTTCAACCTGGCCTTTTAGCTCTTTATTTTCTTTTTCTAAGGCCGAGATTCTGCGATCTTGCTCTTGATTTTTTTCTTGAAGCCCTTCTCGCATGATTTGCGCCATTTTTTTATTCTCAAGTGTTTCTTGTCGGTGCTCTTTGATTGCCTCTATTAAAATGGCCACCATATTAGCATATTGAACTGATTTATATCCTGAAATAGGGTCAGTATAAACAAGATTTGGAAAGACCTTCTCTAGTTCTTGGGCAATGACACCATATTGACGTTGGCTTGGAAAATGCTTATCAGGAAACTCCTCTATTCGCATAAAATATGTTGTTCCTCTAAGCTCCATAACTTGCTCAAGTGCATTATCAATATCTGAAATTTCTTTTTTATATCGCTCATCAGAAGGAATAACTGAAACACCGTTAACAATGGGGACATTCGCTTGATTTGCATTGATTGTATTCGCATTTACAGTTGTTGCATTAACACTACTTCCAGCATTTACATTTCTTCCAGCATTTACGTCTCGTGCAGCATTTATATCCTGCCCAGAGCCAACGGAACTACTTGCCCATATGTTTGCAGAATTAATCGTTGGAGCAGAAACACCGTTAGGTGAAACGATCCACCCCCCACCTGTGTTACGTATAGTATCTGCTGCCTCAACAAGTCCAGTAGTAGAAATAATATTACCACTTGAAGCCGTAATATTACCATTCGTCGCAGTAATATTTTGAGCTGCAGTAATATCATTTCCGGCTGAAACATCCTGACTTGCAGTTAAACTTCCGGCTAAAATCCCAAGATCTCCATTTTCAACTCTTACTTGTTCAGCACCTGCAATACTAAGGTGATCATCACTTCCAGACTCACCATGAAAAATTCCCACATCGTCACTATCTCCCAAAGTTATTGAACCATTTGTAGGTAAAGATAATGCATGCCTTTTCGTGAAACCATCCAATTGTGTTGTAAGAGGATTTAAAGTTAATGCTGCTGTCACATCATTAGTCCCGGGACCAATCTTGGCCCTAGGATCACCTGATATACCTAAAAACTGAATGAAAACATCTGAAGCACTGTCAGCCTGAGCCTTCCAATATCCTTGTTCATTTGCTTCTTCTGAAGATTGACACTCCTGAACGATTCCAGTAGCAACAGTATCAACAAGGCATCGCATTGGAATTCTCAATATTTTTTCATGTGCTCCATAACTTTTTGGTGAATTGGCAGACATTGGAACCATCTTTTCAACTGTAATAACAATATCACAGGTACCAATTGGTGCTGCTGATACACCTCCATTGGAAAACTGACTTATATAAGCAGACTTAACTTTCCACCGAGGTGCAGTAAATATTTGTTGACCAACGATAAACTCCGGATCTAAAGCACCATTACTTGTATCTAGTCGCTCCATTGTATAGTCTGAAGCCTGTATGTCTAAGCCCGCAATCTTATCACCCGAATTAGAAACAATTGTCTCATTTGTACAACGATCAACATCACCAAGTCGCTGAACAATTAAAGTTTTAAAATCCATAAGATTCATATCAGACTTAATCTTGGACATATTTTTTTGTGAAATTTCATTAATTTTAACAACACCCATGGCAACAACTATCGAAATAGAAGCCGCGACCATAACCTCAACTAAAGATAAACCGCTTTGGGATTTGAGAATCTTTTTAAGCATTCAAAATGTCCTTAAATTAAGTACCTAGTTTTATTATACCTAGAACTAAAAAATTCACCTAACAATGCTTGATAAATTCATAAAAACAAGAAAAATTAGATACTTACAAAATTCATACAGAAAAAATATGCCTCAATCATTTGCCATATTTCAAATAAAACTGACTAAATAAGTCCAAAACAACGAAAACTTTCAGTGTTCTCTATAAGATAGCCTGTACTCTCTACAAAAAGCTCTTTAGAAGACTCTGAGTAAGTTTTAAAAAAGATATGATAAAAACGCAAATCCCCTAAGCTCTTTTTTAGCTGCCTCGTTAAATAAAAATTAAGGTGGGGTAAATCTTTAACTTGAGCCGCTAATTGTTTCTCTAAAAAAGTAGAACTAAAAGCATTACATTCATTCATCAAATTCTTAGAAACAAGAGCAGTAAGAGCATAATGTGTTCTGTGGATATTGAGCTTAGATTCTAATTCTTTTCCCTCATTCCTAACATGAGTAACTAAATAAAAATGCAAGGGAAGAATTAAAAAAAGCCACCAAAGGCCTTTGGTCTTTTTATTCAAATAGCTATAAAATATTTTTATGTTTTTAACCAATTTACAGAACCTAATACGTAAATACTTCTTTCCCCTTAGTTTTATACTATATTTTGTTCTAAATATAAAAATTTTAAATGTTCAGCCTTTTAGTGACGATTTTCATCATGTCTTTAACTATTCACTCCTTGAAAATGTAAAAAACCCTTTTCAGTTTCTTAACCCTTTTAGTCAATATTTTAAAAGTTGGGGGTTAACATATTTTGTACTGTGGAATTTTCTAAATTTTTTTGGAGAGGATTATTTTAGTTATCGGCTCTTTAATTTAATTATTCACTTTATCAATTTCACTCTCTTATACCTGTTATTAAAACAAAATAACAATAGAGTCATCCAAAAATTTCATAGAATAATAAGTTTTCTCTTTCTTTTCTCCCCACTCAGTATTTTAACAACGGTATGGATTTTTCAACTAAAAACCTTATTATCTGTCTTTTTTGTCCTCTTCATCTTACACATCATTGAAAAGTCTAAACAAAAAGATGCTTGGTTTGCATTTAAAATATTTTCTTGTTTTTATCTATCTCTCTTAAGTAAAATTACGGCGATTTGTTTTCCCTTTTTTCTTCTTTATAAATTTAAAAAAAGTTCCGCTAAAATATATTGGGTTCTTATTCTTCCAACTTTCTTACTAGCTTTTCTGTATGGCATGATTAATATCAAAGGAATGACCTATATTGCTCAAGAAATAAACTTTCTGAAAACTCCAACTGCAGAAGAAGCTACTTTACAACCAATACCCAAAATTGACGACAATAAGTCTATTGAGTATTTACTCCATAAGTATAGTGACCAGAAGGCGCCAAAATATGTTCTAAAAGATACAACAGAAGGAGCTGAAACATATTTCACCCCCTACCAAGATCTCAACACCATTATAAAAAAATATATCATTTCTCTTCAAAATTTCGGTAAACTCATAACATCAACTCTAGGTTTTAATATATATATGCCTTTCTATGAAAACAATCTTCAAACTCTCACTAGTTTTTGGTTATATATTAATACATTATTGGGGCTGGCTTTTCTTTTTCTTCTTATAAAGTTCTTTAACCAATATGCATTTTTAACCCTAATATTTTTTATTCCCATATCAGGTTTTTTTTATATCCCTTATATGAAATATTCTTATAGTTCAGATCATTGGTTCTATCCAGCAAGTGCTTATGTTTTAATATGGCTTATTCCACTTTTAGCTAAGAAGAGTAAGTTTTTACTTTATCAATTATTTTTTCTTATAATAGGAAATTATCTTTATACTTTAAGCACATATCAAAACACGACTAAAAAGTTTCAAGATAACTATATTTATAATCAAAGTACAATGGCCCTCGAGACTTTCACACAACTTAAAGCGCAAAAAGACGAAATGACCGACCTTCCTTGGGCCTATCACAAACTTCTACATCAATATGATTTTAACAATACAACCTACTACAACAATCTTCTTATTAGCTCTTTCAAAACAAAAGAGTACACTTACCTCAAACAAAACTTCGCCCATTTTGCGGTTAAAAAAATAAAAAATGATACAAGTATTGGTGTGAAATTTTTCTTAAACCGCCATCAAGGTTTATATTCTGAAGAAAAATTATTTTTGATATCCATTTTTTCAGAGTTACGCACGCCAATTATTTCTCAACAGAAACTTTTCCAGGCTCAAAAAATTTTAGAATAAATCTGGTGGATAATAAAGAATATCAATATGATCGATGAGTGTTGGATCAATTAAGTCAAAAGTGACTGTTGATTCATTAAGAGGACAATACAAGAATATGGCACAGATGGACTCAGATGAAAAAGAAAAATCACCACTTGAACTTATTTGGCTATCTATTTTGTAATTTATTTTTCCACTATAAGCTGCTTTCATATAAAAAAGAATTTTATAGAAGCCGCGATAAAGCTTCTTTATCTGCTGTGCTTCTTTTAAAAAGTCTTTTTTCCCAACCTTTCTAAAAAAGTCTCCTTCTTTTTCTTTTGAAACCACCTCCAAAAGCTCTATTTTGCAATGAAAAGAGGATGCAGCTAAGAGATTTACATCAATTGCAACATCTATCTTCTGTTGGGTTGGCCAAAGGAGCATTTCAAAACAATTTGAATGCAATGACTCTGAAGAAGAAAGTTTAGAGTTTTCTACGAGAAGCTGTATCGACTTAATTCGAGAAGGATCATCTATAAGAAGACTCATTTTTATAATATAATTATCATCAACAGCAAAGCTGCGCTTCAAAGAAAGTTCACAATCATTTTTATAGGTCGTTTTGCAACTTATGCTGTTATTAGTTTCATTTACAATCTCAACAGCTCCAGCCACATTCCAAAACAAGCTTGGATTTAATAGTTTTTTTATAAATTTAGATGAAATCTCTAATTTTTGACCTATTCTTTTAATTTTTTCTCTATAGTCTTCCGGATCAACTTTATTATTAATAAGGTAAAATATTTCACCTATATCTTTTTCAAACTTAGGGTCGGCTTTAATAATACCAAGACGGCCATAAGTTAAAGTTTTTCGTAATAAAACTAATAAACTCAAAAGCTGTTCATTTGATGATTTTTTATTTAAGTAGATAGACCGACACAAAAACTCAGGACGAGAGACCTCTGACAACTCAACTAGATATGTTTCAAGATACTTTTTTATATCATTTGGTGCTTGCTTTGAGATAAGATATTTTAAAATATCCTTAGAACGATATCCCCAATTTCGATCCTCAAAGCTTTTAATCTGATTCCAATTTATAAAACTACCATTAATACCTAAAGTTCCACCTTGCCTATTTTCATAAAACAAAAAGTCCTCATTAAACTCAATATCAACAAGCTCTTCTTCAAGCCCCGGATCAATGTATAAAATTCGACGAGCACCAAAGCACCAACTTATCGCAACTCTCAAACGTGACAGCTCATAATCAAGTTTTTCATTAAAGTCGTGAAGTTCAATAAAAAGATGTTCAAACTTAGAAAGAGAAGAAGCTGTCTTTTGCAAAGCAAACTCCATATATATATTTTTATAACCAGCTAAGTGAAGAGGAAGATGAGAATTTAAAATCACCACCTTTTTTCCTAAATAACTATAAGGAACATCCTGATCTATTTTAACTTGGGAAAAAATGGCATCATAATTTTCCCAAAGTCTTATCTCATTCTCATAGTAATAACTTTTATCATGAACATAGTTTGTTCTTTTTTGCAGTAATCGACAGGCATATAAATTTTCAACATAAGGCTTTGCAAAAATATCAACAGTTGTCTGACACCACTCAAGCAAAACGTATGAATCAATTGCACCGGCAAAATAAAACAATTCAAAATTCTTTCTAGTTAAAAAAATCGTTTTCTCAGCTGAAAGTTCAAAGTCTCCCGTCCTGACCTCAAAATAGTTTTCTTTATAATAATTTCTACTTAAGACTTCATCTATCGCATGAGCTGGTTTTTCGCAGATCAATATTTCATGGAGACTGTTTAAAACAGAAGACTCTTCAACCCTCTCATTAAAACATCGAATAATACTTTCGTTGTCCATCTCTTCCCATGCGTTTTCATACATAAATTCAGATCGATAGTATATAAAACCTTCATCATGATTTTCTAAATAGCTGAGAATATTATTTAGTTTTAAAAATTGGCGAGAAATAACACGACTTCTATATTTATCATTCTTATTTCTTTTTTTTACATTATAAAAAAGCCATTCAAATTGGAAATAAATTTCATGAATCATATCTAGATAAAACTTCCTAGGATGATACCTATAATTAAAACTTATTTCATCTCCATAGAGCAAGTTCCAATGATCAAGATCAAAAAATTTAGCTCCAGCAAAGGCGACTAAAAACTTAGTTTCTTTTTTTGTGTGAAGATCGAAGTCCTTAACCATTGGAAAGAAATAATTTAGCTTCAAAAAAATTTTTTCAATCTGCCTAGCTTCTAAATCATCACTCACTATAAAAAAATCAACATCACTAATAAAAGGAATAAATTGTTTCTTCCCAAAGCTCCCTTTAAGATAAATACTCTGAACTCCCTTTTTCAAAGATAAGATAAATGTCACGAGCTTGATCGCAAATAAATAATAATAAAAAGCTGTCAACCTAAGGAATCTTAGGTTGAAAAAATAGTATATATAAAAATGAAGTCTATCTTGCATCAAAAGTCTTTCTTATTAAATCTGCATTTTTTGAAATATTACTAGAACTATAAAAAACATAACACTCCGATCTACAAGCTAGCGCTATTGCATTTCTTAACCTTGAGCAAAAATTTTTAATATTTGAAATATGATCAGATAAAGAATTCTGAATAAAATATTCTATCACCATTGGCAAACCTACACCAATAATCATATGCTCGCAAAGATGTTTCAACATCTTTATCCCATTAATCTTTTTCAACTTAGGTTCATTAAAAGTTGTCCTTATTCCAACAATTAAAATCGTTTTATTACTCGTGATTACTTTATTTTTTAATTTTTTAATGGAAACTAATTTTTTATCGCAATAATATTGTCGCTTAAAAGTATAGATATCTTCCTGCTTAAGATAGGGAAAAGAACTCATCAGTACATCCCCTCTTTCATGCCCTAGCCGTAATGGAAATGGCAAAATATGACCATGCTTATCCACTACAGGAGTATCATCTGAGATTATTCCAACTTTTGAATCCTTTATAAACTCCATAAATAAGCTTGTTTTACCTCCCTTTGAAGGCATCATCACAACAATGTTTTTTTCCTTAATATGAAAAGCCGCTGCATGGAGCTTATGAAGACCCATTGAGTCCATAAATTTTGTTGAGCGCGAAAGAACAACAAGATATAATATCTCGTAAAGAAGACCATCATCTTCACTATAAATTTCTACACTTTCATTTTTATAATCAATTACTGAGACTGCTTTGCCATAATAATCATTATATCGCTTTGAACCAATTTGGTAGGTAATTGAATTTTGACTTTGTTTTTTTGCAATAAGATTGTTAGGGATATTTGCCAATAAAGAATAATGAACACTTATTGATAGTTTCTTTTTAACATCACTTTGTTGTGAATTAATAAAATAGGAAAAATCTTTTTTTAGATTTTCTTGGTGGAAATCTTTTAACCCAAGAATATTTACCCCAAGTCCATATATATTTAATTCCATGGCCGTAAACATCGCCTACTCCCTTCCTTTATCACTCCCACAACTAATCCCATTGAGAAAAAAACATGAATTGCAACCACAACAAGATACCCATACAAGAGTTGTATCGGCTTATACTTTTTCCATAAGTTAAATCCAATACTTTTTCCAAATAAAAATAGATGAAGCCCTATAAGTAATATTGTTAATGGGGAATCATTACCAAATAATAAAGAAAAAATATATATTCCTGTTATAAGAGGAATCGTAAAGGTCTTTTCATAAAAAGAAAACAAAGTCACACCCCGATAAAAACCAGAGCGAAACTGTATTTTGGCTATATCGACTAGATCCTCCCTTCTTTGGTGAAAGACAAAAAACTTAGGTTGTGCCACAATTTTATATCCATCTTTTTTAATCTGTTGGAGAAGTAAATTCTCTTCACATCTTAGGATTTTCTCAGAAAATGTATACTGATCATCTTTTAATATTTTTGCTCGAATCCAAAGATTGCATAAAGTTAATTCCAACTCTGAAGCATTCATATTTTCACTTGAGTCAGACTTTTTATGTCTTTTAGCCGTCACCCCCATAACAAAGTCTGAAGCTAAAATTTCACCCAACATACTTTGCCTCCAACCTGTATCAGGTGCTGGTATATCAACACCACCCAAGACATCAATATCAACATTTTTCTTGAGATAATCCCACACCTGCTCATAATATCTCTGAGGAACAAAGGCATCATCATCCAAGAAGTGAACAAAATCTGCTGTAGATCTTTCAATAAGTAAATTCCTTGACGCGCCGGGAGATAGGCATTTGTCAACTTTTCTAATAACGAGAGGTATTTTTTTAGTATATGTTTCCAGCAACTGTAATGTTTTAGCGTCTTGACTGTGCGTCAAAACAATTATATTTCCAAGGGAAGGATGGGAACTATTTACTAAAGCCACTAAACATTTCTCTAAAATACTGGCCCTGAAATAAGAAGCAATTAGAATATCAAAGTTTAGAGGCATGGCTGGCTATCCAATCAAAAAGATTTAATCTTTGAGTAAATATGTTATATAAATTTATGCTAAATTAATAGAGATATATAAGGAATTCTAAATGCTTTCATCAAATCAAATCAGAAATAAGTTTACTGAATATTTTATAAAAAATGGTCATGAAAAGATTGAATCATCTCCTTTAATTCCACAAAATGATCCCACTCTTTTATTTGCAAACGCAGGTATGAATCAGTTCAAAGATTATTTCACAGGTAAAGCAAATCCTAAAAATAAACGCGCCGTAACCATTCAAAAATGTGTTAGGGCCGGAGGTAAACATAATGACTTAGAAAATGTCGGGTTTACTGCAAGACATCATACTTTTTTTGAAATGTTAGGAAATTTCTCTTTTGGTGATTATTTTAAAAAAGAGGCCATAGCATTTTCATGGAAATTTTTGACACAAGAGCTCAATATTCCTAAAGAAAAACTTTATATCACTGTTCATGAAACTGATGAAGAAGCTCGTATGATTTGGCATCAGCAAGAAGGTATCCCACTAGAGCGCATATTTTATATGGGAGATAAAGATAATTTTTGGGAAATGGGCGATATTGGCCCTTGTGGACCTTGTTCTGAAATTTTTTATGACCATGGTCCGGAATATTCAGATGGAGCTGATACTTCCTCATGTCTTTTAAACGATGAGGGAAGATATGTTGAAATCTGGAACTTAGTTTTCATGCAATATGAAAAGTATAAAGATGAAGATGGCCAAATCACAAGAAGAGAACTCCCTAAGCCTTCAGTTGATACTGGAGCAGGGTTAGAAAGACTCGCTGCTTGCTTACAAGGTGTTTATTGGAATTACGACATCGATGGATTTAAAGCATTAATAAAAAAAATTGAAGTCATGACAAATAGCTCTTATCAAAACCAAAAAGAGCAAACTAGCATTCGTGTCGTTTGTGATCATATAAGAGCTGCTACAATGCTTATCACAGATGGCGTTATTCCAAGTAATGAAGGAAGAGGATATGTCCTGCGAAGAATTATCAGAAGGGCCGTCCGTCATCTCAATGAATTGGGAATGACAAAGCCAAGCTTTCACTTACTTGTTCCCATAGTCTTTGAAGAGTTGGGTAACGAATACCCACAAAATAAAGCCAACGCTGATTTGGCCATAAAAATGCTTAAGCTAGAAGAAGAAAAGTTTCGTCAAACCTTAAAAACTGGACTTGAATTACTCCATAAAGAAATAAAAAAGATAAAGCCTAATAACGTTCTTGAAGGTGAGGTCGCTTTTAAACTTTATGATACTTATGGATTTCCTGTAGATTTAACCGAAACTATTTTAAATGAAAAAAACTTAAAGCTCGATATTTCAGGTTTTGAGCAGGCCATGAAAAAACAAAAAGAAAACTCCAAGTCTTCTTCACAATTTAGTGTCCAGTCAGATAATCTAGAACATTTTTATAAGGTGAGAGAATCTAGTGGAAAGACAAAATTCATAGGTTATCATAACTTAAAATCAAAATCTAAGTTAATAGATATTCAAACGAATCCAGAGTTTACAACACTTATTTTCGATCAGACACCCTTCTATGCAGAAGGAGGTGGGCAAGTTGGTGATACTGGACAAATTCTATCACAAACTGGTGAGGTATTGGCCCAAATAGTTGATACTCAATCACCGATTGAGAACCTTACAATTCATATTTGTAAAAGCGAGAACCCAAATGTATTTTCTCTAAATCATGAATACCTTCTTGCAGTAGATAAAGAAAAAAGAGAACTTACTAAGCGCAATCACTCAGCAACCCATCTTCTACAAGCAGCTTTAATTGAAGTCTTAGGCCCACATATAAAACAAGCAGGTTCTAGAGTTAGCGCTGATTCACTGCGCTTTGATTTTACTCAACCAGAAGCTCTATCATATGAACAAATTCAACAAGTAGAAAATATAGTTAACGAGAAAATTGCAGAAAGTCTTGAGGTCAATGATACTCTAATGAGTAAAGATGAAGCTACCGCAAAAGGGGCCATGGCCTTGTTTGGGGAAAAATATGGCGAGATGGTCCGCGTCCTTGAAATGGGGGATTTCTCACTTGAGCTTTGCGGCGGGACTCATGTTGAAAACACAAATGAAATTGGTTTATTTACTATCACAACAGAAAGCTCTCTTTCTAGTGGAGTCAGAAGAATTGAAGCTTTAACTAGCACATCTGCTTTTAAATATTTAAATACTCGTTCAACTCATTTAAGTAAAATTGAAAAAATGTTTTCTGCAAAGTCTGACCTACTCTTTTCTAAACTAAAGTCAGTACAATCTGAACTCAAAGCAAAAAATAAAGAAATCCAAGCCTTAAAAGATCAAATCCAAGCTCAATCTGCTAAGAGCCTATTTGATAATAAAGAAAATCTTTCCAATAACCTAGGCCTCGTTACAGTTAATCTTAAAGATGGCTCTCCTAAAGATTTTCGCTCCTTATCTGACAAATTTATCGATCAAAATGATCATGATGTGCTTTTAATGTTCCAAGAAGATAAAGACAAACTTTCATACTTAATACGCACTCATAAAAAAAATAAAAATATTAATTGTTCACAAATTTTAAAAACAACTCAAGAAATTGTCTCAGGAAGAGGTGGAGGAAGACCAGATATGGCACAAGGGTCTGGGTCAGCTAAACACTTAGAAAAATTCATCAACGCGGTAAAAGAGGAATTAGAGGTCTTATAATGAAATATTTTTTTATCATTAGCTGTCTACTTTTAGTCAGTTGTACTAAAACCAAGAATACTAACAAAGATACGCTGAACTATGCAATCTCTAGTAATATTTCAACACTTGATCCTGCAATAAGTTACGACACTGTTTCGGCTAAAGTTATATATCAAATGTATGAAAGTCTTTATGAATATGATTATTTACTCAGGCCTTACCAATTAAAGCCTTTATTGGCTAAAGAACTTCCAAGGATAGAAAATAACGGTTTAACGTACACTATTAAAATAAAAGAAAATATTTACTACCACTCAATTGACCTCTTTAAGCAAAAACCAAGAAAAGTAATAGCTGAAGACTTTATTAATCAAATTAAAAGGCTTGCCTATAAACCTACAAAAAGTAGTGGGTGGTGGCTCTTTGATGGAAAAATTTTGGGGCTTAATAAATTTAGAAATGAAGTCAAAAATGATCTCACTAATTTTTTTTCCTATCAAGTGGAAGGACTTAAAGCTTTAGATGATCACACTTTACAAATAAAGCTAACACAACCCTATCCCCAACTAATTTATGCTTTGGCCATGGCCTTTACCACGCCAATACCTAAAGAAATGATTACTAAATATAAAAATGACCTTACTCAAATTGCAATTGGGACTGGACCTTATCAATTAGTAGAGTGGAAAAAAAGCTCATTGTTAAAATTAAAAAAGAATAAAAATTATCATACCAACTCTTATCCTAAAAAAGGTGATCGTTTTTCCTATGAAAACAATCTTTTAAAAGATTCTGGAAAAACACTTCCTTTCATAGAAAACATAAACTTTCACATAATGAAGGAGGCACAAACACGTTGGCTAAAATTTAGAAATAAAGAAATAGACCTCATTGTTCTCACAAAAGACCATTTTCCGATTGCGATTAATAATGCCGGAAAATTATCAAAAGAACTTAAACAAGAAAAAATACAACTCCAAGTAGCACCAACACTAACTTATTGGTGGTTAGCCTTTAATATGACAGACCCTATTTTAGGATCTAATAAGTATTTACGCAAGGCCATTGCCCATGCCATAAATATTGATGAGTACATCAAAAACTTTACTAACAATATAGCCTTAAAAGCTAATTCCATTTATCCTCCAGGAGTGACTGGATATAGTCCCTCAAACCAACTTCCTTACAAATATGATGTCGATTTAGCAAAAAAACTATTGGCCAAAGCTGGTTATCCCAATGGAAAAGGCTTGCCAGAGTTCTCTTATGATGTACGAGGAGCTACAACCGTTTCCAGACAAATGGGAGAATTTATAAAAAGAGAGTTCTCTAAAATTGGTATAAAACTTAAAGTCAATCTCAATAGCTTTCCTGGCTTTTTAAATAAAGCAAAAACTGGGCAATTACAAATTTGGCAAGGAGGTTGGGCCATGGACTATCCAGACCCAGAAAATGTAATCCAACTTTTAATAAGTAAAAATCATCCTCCAGGGCCAAATTCCACTTATTATTCAAATAAAAAAGTTGACCGTCTTTATCAACAACTTTTTCATACTAAAAATAAAGCTGAAACATTAAAACTCACTAAACAAGTAGAAAATATTATCTCAGATGACTTGCCCTGGATTATGCAGTTTTACTCTCGAAACTATATTCTTTATCATGGTTATCTAAAAAATTTCCGCCAATCAGACTTAATAAATAATAATTTTAAATACTTAAGACTGGATTAATTTTCTGGATTGAGTTTTTTAGTAATTTTTTTAAGTTTTTTTTCTAGCTATCGAAAAGATAAGTAAGAATAACTTCTCACTCAAGGATAGAGAGATGAAATTTTCCTGCAAAATCTTTATTTATTGTTTTCTCATTGTTTTTTCTTTAAAAATAGAAGCACGAGACCACCTGATATTTAGCGTCGCAGAAGACCTCCCAATGGGCTATGAGAACGAAGTCATTCGCAGAAATTATTATATTAACATGGGCTCAAATCAGGGTCTTAGCGAAGGTGCAGTTTTGGATGTTTATCGTACAATCTCCAAGGCAAACCCTTATGATAACCAAAAAAGAGTTAATTATCGAATTCCTATAGGACAGCTTGAAGTCATCCACACAGAGGATGAGTCCGCAGTAGCTTTAGTTAAAAAGGTAAATAAAAATATCAAGGATCCCGTTTTCGACATAAATAATTTTATGATAGGTGACCATGTTGCTGTAAGTGTTAAATAGGAAACTTTTTGAATCTAACGAGTTGACCTAATAACAAAGAATTTTCAATTTTTACGCTATCTAACACTAAAATATACTCTTCTCCTAAATCAAAATTTCCACAAGACACATACACTTTGCGAATATAATGCCCACAATAATAACCACGAAAATGAAAACAATGATAAGTTTTCTCTTTTCCCATATATCTTGATACCAAATAGAGTTTTTTATGCATTTGTTTCTCCTTAAAAACTCTCTTTCAAACTCAAAAAAAGCTTATCGACTCTAACTCCTTGAAGATATTTACATTTCTCTTTATATCAGGGAAAATTTAGTCAAATTAAGTTAAAAAGGACTACATGAACCACCTCAAAAGAACTATTTGTGACATTCTTTTAAATCAAGTCAAAAATAGTCCTACAAACAATTCAATTGGGACGATTAAAAATAATAAAGTCTCATTTATTTCTTTTAAAAAATATTTAGAAACCATTGAATGTTTAACTATTGGGCTACTGAATCTTGGAGTCAAAGCACAAAGTAAAGTTTGTATCTTGAGTCTTACCCGAAAAGAATGGAATTTTTTTGACCTTGCTATTATGTGCTCTGGTGCTATTAGTGTTCCCATTTATCCTTCTTATACAGCTGATGAGGTCGAATTTATAGTTAATCATTCTGATGCTGAGTTTCTTATTGTTGAAGATCAAGAACAATTAGAAAAAATTATTAATATCCAAGGAAAGCTGACTCAATTAAAAAAAATTATTTCAATTACTCATATACCACTAGATATTATTAAAAAATTAAATTCAAAAATTGAATTTCTCGACTATCAAGAATTTTATCAAATTGGCCTCAATGAATCTCATAAACATCCAGACCAATTTACCAATTTAATTGAAAATGTTTTTCCTGAAAACATAGCCACAATTGTTTATACATCTGGTACAACCGGCGAGCCCAAAGGTGCAGTCATAAAACACGATGCTTTATTTCAAGTTCTTCTTAATGTTAAGAAATATACCCACTCATCAATACATTCAAATGACCGCTTTTTAACTTACCTTCCCTTATCTCATGTTTTAGGGCGGTTAGAATCATTTTTTCCCATCCTCTTTGGATCTGAAACTGTCTATGCCAGAGACATGAAGAAACTGATTATAGATATCCCCTTAGTAAAGCCCAGTCTACTCGTTGCAGTACCACGAGTTCTTGAAAAAATATATGAAAAGGCCATGAAAGAACTCTCTAAAAGTGAATTAAAAAAATCTGTTTTTAATTGGGCCATGAATGCTGGAAATAATTATTTTGAAACAATTAATTCTGACAAAACGCCTAAAACATCTACTTTATTACAATATCAGCTTGCAAAGAAAATTGTCTTTGAAAAAATTTATCAGATGTTTGGTGGAAATATCAGATACTTCATTTCAGGAGGTGCTCCCCTAAGCACTAAAATTATTGAATTTTTAAGAAATTCAAACCTAACAGTATTAGAAGGCTATGGCCTTACCGAAACAATTGCACCATGCTTTATTAATCCCATGAACAAACAAATTCCCGGAACTGTTGGTCAGCCAATGGGTGATGTAGAGGTTAAGTTTTTAGAAGATGGGGAAATTCTTTTACGCTCTAAAGCTTTGTTTTCAGGTTATTACAAAAACGACATTGAAACTCAAAAAGCAATCACAAAAGATGGATGGTTTAAGACTGGAGATATAGGTGAATTCAATTCACAAGGATTTTTAAAAATAACAGACCGGAAAAAGGATATTATCATTACTAGTGGTGGAAAAAATGTTTCTCCTCAAAAAATTGAAAATGCCCTTAAACTTAGCCCTTATATTGCGCAAAGCGCTGTTGTGGGTGAGCAAAAAAAATATCTATCGGCCCTAATTGCTATTGAAAAAGAAAGCTTCATACCACTATTAGAAAAATTTGAAATTCCAGAAGATTGCAATCATGAAACACTGGCCAATCATCCCAAGATTAATGAGCTTATACAGCAAGAGATTGACACTGTGAACCATGAGCTGGCTTCATATGAATCTATAAAGTATTTCCGAATTCTTCCATGTGAAATAACAACAGATAATTATCTTACACCTTCGCTCAAGATAAAGAGGAAACTAATAAATAAGAACTTCAAGTCTTTGATTGAGGCAATGTATAAATAAAACATAAACTTTTGACAAAAAGCTAAATTGATCATATAAAAATGAATTCATCAAACAGTTATTAAGAGGTATAAAATGGCCAGAGTCACAATTGAGGATTGCTTAGAAAAAGTTGAGAACAGATACGAATTAGTTCACTTAACTGCAAAAAGAGTTAAGCAATTGCGTGAGGGTGAAGAGGCTCAAGTTAAAAGTAAAAATAAAGCTATTGTTACAGCTTTAAGAGAAATCGCAGCTGGAAAAGTTAAGCATGCTGCTGTTGAAGAGTACGACTCAGACGAATTCTAATCACAACCGACACCGTTTAAAAATTATACATTGCTAGCAGCTTAAACAATAAAAGCTGTCTAACTCCCTGTATTTTCGATTCATTTTTGGCATGAAACTTTCATTTATATATTCCTAAATTTGGAGTTTTATTATGAAAGGGCTTATCATCACCTTACTTGTGTTATCTCACTCGTTTGCACATGCTCATAATATGAGCGAAAAAATGAAACGAGAAAAAATAGCTGATGCTGTTTCAGAATACGGCTCTGAGTTTGGTTATTATGACCTCTCCATCAAGTCTGTTCCGCTTAAACTTGACTGGGAATTGCAAAAGGCCAGACTAGAAACAGGTGACAAAGATATCGAAGAATTTAGCTTAAACCTTAATATTGAGGGAAAAGAACACCAAATTACCTGTGATTTTATTTCAGGTGAAGTTGGCGAAGGGCTGGCCACCTATTTTATTCATTATAAAAATTGTAAACTTATAGAAGTCGAAACAAATCTTATTCAAGAAATAAAGCTAAAACAACAAGTATGGCAAGACTTCCAATATCCTGAAGTTGACGAATACTCTTATTAATTAGCGTAATGCTATTTTTAAGACTTCATCAAAATGCTTCACAGGATAAAACTTAACACCTTTTCTGTGAGCTGTAGGCACCTCTTTTAAGTCTTTCTCATTATCACTTGGTAAAATAATCTCTTTTATACCTGCTCTTTTTGCAGCTAAGACCTTCTCTTTAATGCCTCCTACTGGCATAACCTTACCAGTTAGACTTAACTCTCCAGTCATCGCAACTGCCCCACGTACTTTTTTATTCTTAGCTAACGAATATAAAGCTAATGCCATTGTTATCCCTGCACTTGGCCCATCCTTAGGTGTAGCCCCTGCTGGCAAGTGAAGGTGAACTTCATGGTTGGCCAAAAAGTCTAGTGATGCCTCAGCTGTTTTCGCCTGATCAACCGCTTTTTTACTCACTTTCTTCTTCTTCGCTGTCTTGGTATTTAAAACCATTTCATCCTGCAGTCTTTTTTGAATATAACTATAAGCTATATTTGCAGACTCATTCATGACATCACCCATTTGTCCCGTCAATTTAAAACCTTTACCTTTAACAGGTAGAGTTTCTACAAAAAGAATTTCACCACCAAATGAAGTCCAAGCCAACCCGGTAACAACTCCAGGGCTAAGTGGCTTTTGGGCCACTTCAGACTGAAAGCGTTTAGGTCCAAGTATCCCTTCCAAATCCTTCACCGCTGGTGAGAATTTTTTATGCGTCTTTGCTGTCACTTTTTTAAGAGCTGCATGACGACATAACTTAGCTACATACTGCTCCATCCTTCTCACTCCAGCTTCTCTGGCATAGTCATTGATCAGAGCTTTAAGTGTAGCTATCGTCAATGAGAAGTCTTTTGTTGTCAGACCATGTTTTTTTAACTGCTTTGGAATAACCCATTTCGTAGCAATTGATATTTTTTCTTCCACTGTGTATCCACTAAGCTCTATTAACTCCATTCTATCCAATAAAGCCTCTGGAATTTCTCCAACATAATTTGCAGTAGCTATAAATAAAACTTTAGACAAGTCAAAAGGCACATCCAAATAATTATCAATAAATGTTTTATTTTGTTCAGGATCGAGAACTTCTAACAAAGCCGACCCCGGATCTCCTTGATAACTTCTACCTAACTTATCAATTTCATCTAACATAATAACAGGGTTATTAACTTGTACTCGCTTTAAAGCTTGCAATAATTTTCCGGGCATGGCACCAACATACGTACGTCGATGTCCCTTTATTTCAGCCTCATCCCTCATTCCCCCTAATGAAAAACGATAAAATTTTCTGTCTAAGGCATTCGCAATCGACTGACCTAAAGAAGTTTTTCCTACACCTGGAGGACCTGCCAAACACAAGATCGTTCCATCATATTCTGGCTTCAACTGCCTCACTGCTAGAAACTCTAAAATTCTTTCCTTAGCTTTTTCTAGACCATAATGATCTCTTTCAAGAACTTTTTTAGCATCTTTAATACTTGCATTATCATCAGTCTCTTTATCCCATGGTAACTGTGTCATCCAGTTTAAAAATGTTCTCGTAATATTGTATTCAGGAGATGAATCAGGAATAGACTCTAAGCGCTCAAGCTCTTCCATTGCTGCTTTTTTAGCTTCCTCTGGCATATCAATCGAATCAATTAAATCCTTAAATTTTTTAATATCTCTAGATTTCTCATCCTCATCCATTCCCAACTCAGAACGTATAACCTTAAGCTGCTCTCTTAAAAAGTACTCTCTTTGATATTTATTAACCTTATCGTTTACTTCATCTGTTATTTTTTTCTGAATATCTGCAACATCTTTTTCTCTTTTTAAATACACAAGTAGTTTAGCAAATCTCTTCTTAACAACTAGTGTTTCTAGAAAGTCTTGTGCTTCTGGAACATCTAAAGATAAAGCAAATGCAACTAAGTCGGCAAGTGAACCAGGACTTGGAGAATTTAACATCGCCAACTTCATCTCTTCGTTAAAATAAGGATTAATTTCGCTAAGCTTTTTTACTTGATTAATAACTGAACGAGTATAAGCATCAAGTTCCTCGTCTGTCTCTTGTTTATCTTCAAAGATATCAGCTTTTATATATATTAACGGTGACTCCTCTAAAAACTTATCAATTCTATATCTTTTAAGACCATGAACAAGTAAGTTTACAGAACCATCGGGAAGCTTTAACTTTTTAACGACTTTACAGTATACACCAACACGATAAATATCTTTTGATGAAAGATCTTTAACCGTATCATCAAAAACCTCCATTTCATATTCTTCAACAGAAGTTATATTTGAAGATTCATTATCTTCGTTTTTTTCGTCATCATCACTATCTACCAGGTACTCTTGTCCTTCTTTAAATTTTACTAAATTCAAAGCAACGTACCCAACCTTAGTAACCATCTCATCTAACTCAGGTGTATATTTATCTTCACTTAAAATAATAGGAGCAATCATTCCAGGAAAAATCGGGCTATTTACAATAGGTATAACAACGAGTTCACGGGGAAGCTCCGAAGGAGATGCGACTTCAAGATTCATTTTAACATTTTCACTGGCCATTTTGAGGATTCTCCTATTTTTTTACATCAATAACTAATCTACCTGGATTTTCAAGATAAAATATGTCAAAGCTCACTTTTTGAGAAAATTGTAATTCAACCGAGATATTATCTTTATCAATTGTAAAGAAGTTAAGATTTTTAAGATATTTAATATTTTTTAATTGTTCGACATTCGTCCCTAATGCAGTATTAAAGAAATCGACATAAACCTTTTGTTCTTTTTCAGAAATTTTCCCATAAACCTTAGGTGGACGATCTGTGCTAAAATCAAAAACGATTCTTTCATAGCCCCTTGCTGGTATATATGAGTTTCTAATCCCATTTAATTTTTGAAAAATTGGATTTTTTTCAGAATGAAATACCCCTTTATCAAAAAAAATAGATCTTTTTTTAGAAGAGACTTTCCATATTCTCTCTTGTAATAAGTCTTGAGCATGGGAAATATTTATCAGTCCCATGATTCCAATTAAAAACAGCAAATTTAATCTCATATTCCTATCCTTGGATTAGATTCTTAGTATTTTAATGGTATAAAAAAATTAAGATTTCGACAAAGAATTAAGCTGAATATTACGTATATTTAAGCTTAAAAAAACAAGCACAAAGCTTATTAAAAAACTTATCATGGCTTTTGGACCAGACCCAGAGTTGGAATCAATAGTTCCACAACTTACAACGGCATCATCATCTGAGGATTGCGCAGTGTTTCCCTTTGCCTTAAGTGGTATATAAGGTGATGAAGAATAAGTAATATTTCCTTCCAAGCAAGCTTCATTATCTGAATAAGGATATGAGTCAGGTAAATCATAATTATAAGAACTAAAAGTATCTTTAACACCCAACTGACTTACTATTGTATAAATTTGATTTTTATTATTTAAAACATTAATAGAAGAAAAAATTTCATAAAAATCATTTGTCTCAAGCTTTAAAGGGAAAACTTTTATATAAAAAATATTATTTTCAGCACTTGCGGATAGAGCTAATTCTACACTTTGATCTACCAGTTTCTTTCCTGTGTCGACATCATATGAAGATTCGTATTTTTTCCAAGTAGCTTGATCATCTCTTTTGGCATAAATAACAAATTCAAAAGAACTACCGATCCCAACACTAGTAAAATTCAGTTTTACCTTATAATCATTTAATACAAATCCCCCTGGGTCTAACGACCTTAAATCAATCTTCAGCCAGTCACCTTTTCCTGTTAGTCCTTTATTGATTTCTGTATCTGAAAAATAACCATAGAATACTTTAGATATTTTATCCTGGAGCATATTATACTCATAATAATCTTCTTCTTGAAATTTATGGGCGTAATAGTCAACGCTAATATTTTCATCACACCTTAAAGTAATCGTCCCAACATCAATTTCGGTGGTTTCTTCACTTAAAAAAAATGCTTGAGCTGTACTTTTACTACGAGCACCACATTTAGAAAAAAAGCTTGTTGCATACTTTTGTTGAAAGCATATTTGATCGTTTACATTTTTATAATACTCAGGTAACGAGGCTTTTTTCTTAATTGGTGAAGTCATAACATAATAAGACTCATTCAAATCTAAATTTTCAAAAATAAACTCTCCATTTTCATTTGTAATCTGTCCCTGAAGAACTTGATTCGTTCTAGCACTTAATAAACTCACATGAACTCCGAAGACAGGAGTTCCTTGACCGGCTTTAACCGCTCCCTTTAAAACCCCTTTATTCAAATGAATATTGTAATTTTTATTTACACCTGCAACGTCATCTGTGTGAACTTTATGCTGTCCCTTAAAAATAGAGAAAACCATACTCGAATTGATAACTTCTGAGTGACCTAGACCAAAAAGATGTCCAATTTCATGACTTAAAACATCACCAATATATGCTTTTTCCTTACTCGACTGTGATTTATCAACACTTAAACTTATAAAGTTTAAATTACTCTGATTAAGAATTATGTCTGCAGAATAAATACTACCACTAACGGAGTCAAATGAAAGCTTTGTTACAGCAATAACTCCCGGTCCAAAATTGAAACTATCAGAGCTATAGCTGATTGAACTTTGTTCATCAATATCATTAGTATATACAGGAATTATGGTAAATGCAGAATTTTTATTCCAGGTATCAATACTTTCCTGAATAATTTGTTGTGATTTATACTCAAGATAATTAAGCCTACTTCCATATAAAGAAATAGCTGTTGAAGAGTCTATATCCAAAATCATATCATCTTTTAATGGACGAGGATTTACACGCATGGGTATTTTCAAACTATCTTTTTTCCATTTAATATTTTTACCAGACTCTGTTTTAGAAATAACAAAGGCCCAAGAAATATTCAGGGCCATTGCTGTTAAACAAATTAATAAAATTTTTATGTGTTTAATCTTCATGTTGATTTTTTATTATTTACAACTCTCACTATGATACCCAGAGCACCTAAAATCAAAACTAACCAATAATTTGAAAATGGCTTAGGCTTTTTATTCGCTTCAGTCGAAGCAATTGACCTCGACACACCTTCATTTCTCATATTATTGCTCACAGCTTTTTCTCGACTAATCTCATATTTATCCTTAAAACGTTCTTTAAACTTTGTCTTTTTTACCCACTCAACTAAGTTTAAAAACTTTTCCAACTTCATCTGACCTACCTTAGGATTTGCTGGAAAAACTTGGTTCACAAGAATATAATTATCGCCAAGTTTTTTTAATGAAAATTTTCCTAAACCGAGATTATTAACCCAAATTTTTTCTGATTGATTTCTCAACATAAGAACAACTTTTTCACCAATATTTAGCTTAGGTGCTCCTGGAATTCTTAAAACATGATTTCCAACTTTTCCCCCAGGATAATAAACATCAACCAAATTATCTTCATTATTTAATCCTACCCACTTATCGGCTAAAATAGTTGCTTTCGTTACGATTTCTTGCTGATTATCTTGTTCATAGGAAAGTGCCACAACCTCTCCCTTTACAATTCCATCACTTGTTTTAATTTGTTGTTTTATGGTAAGTGGAACGAATGTCGTACTGTGAGCCAAAAAACTGATCGATAAGAAATTAAATAAAAACAAGTATTTGGCCATAATTTTCTCCCTATAAAGCTGACAACTAACTTTATCGGCAAAAAAGCCCAATACTTGAGGTGTTTACTCCATCTTATAATGGTAAGCTGCTATACTTTGAAACAAAGGATGCTGATCAATAATAACAATCGTATTGTTTTGATCCAGTAAACTTTGTAAAAACTCCGCAGTTTTAACAAGTTCTTTTTCAGAAAGGCCAAAAGATAAGTTTTCGAACAATAAAAATGAATTTGATAGATTTTTTTGTAATTTACTTAGTAAATAAATTCTTTGCTTTTCACCACCAGATAAAGAATTAACTTGCCTATTTAATGATAGATAATCTAAATTTAAAATTTTTAAGTACTCATAAACTCGCTGGAACTTGGGGGTCAATTGAATATTATCAAGCACCTTAGATAAAGGCAGTGAGTAAGACTCATCTACAGTCATATTCCCATCTGTTATTTCCGCATAAATAGGCTTTAATTTTTTTCCTTGGCAATCTTCGCAAGTTAACTTTACATCTTCTAGAAATTGCATCTCAATAATTAACTCTCCCTTACCTTCACACTTTGGACATTGTCCTAACTGAGAATTATATGATAGATGCCCATCTTTTAATCCCATAGACTTTGCTTGAGTAAGCTTTAGAAAATGTTTTCTCACAACAGGAAAAAGGCCAGTCATACTTCCAACTGTCGAACGAGAAGTAAAGCGATTTAAATTAGAATCGACAATAATAACATCATTAAATTGAGGCACGCCACTTATTTTTTTAAAACTACCTTTGGGAAGATTTAGATAGCTTTCATAATTTTGATAATAAAGATAATTGGCCAATGTATTAAGATACACGGCTGACTTTCCAGAGCCAGATCGTCCTGTGACGACTGTAATATTATTTAAAATAACTTTTGCATTCCCAAAGCTTTTATCATGAACTCTAATCTCTTTTATTTCCAAAAATTTTTTCTTTGATTTCACAGGAGCTAGCTTTAAGACTTCTTTTTGGGACTGTTGTTTTTTATGGGCCTTTCCTTGTGAAAGGATCTCTCCCCCTTTTTCGCCTACACCTGGACCCATCTCTACTAAATAATCAGAATTTTCTCTGAAATATTGATTATGATCTATTAGAATAACAGTATTTTTTTTTGCAATAAGGTCACGAAAGCTTTTTTCTAATGTTTGAATTTCTTGCTTATTCAGCCCTAAACTAGGTTCATCAAAAACAAAAAGAGCACCCGTTCCCTCATATGACAAATACTTCAAAAGCAATAAACGTTGATATTCACCAGCCGACAAACTTTTTGTTTTACGAAGTAGCATAAGATGACCAAGCCCAATATCATGAGCAACTTTTAAAATATAGACCATCTTATTTAACGATTTTTTTTCTTCTCTTTTCAGTCCGGTTTTTTTTATGTTTTTCAGTTTTTCATAAATGCTTTCTACAGATAAACACATAAGCTCATTTAAACTACAATCAAAATAAAAAAACTGAGATATCATTGCCCCTAAACGAGTTCCTTTACAGTCTGTGCAAGTCGAGCTTTTTTGAATATTACGAGTAAAAATACGTACATTCATTTTATACTTCTTACGTTCTAAATAATGAAAATAAGCATTAAAACCACCGTAATAATCTTCACCTTCATACAAGATTTTTCGAAAGTCCTCACCTAATTCAGCAATAGGCTTAGTAATTGAGATTTTTTTCTTTTTTAAAACTTTTATCAACTCTTCTTTTTGACCAGAGAAACGTTTATAATTTAAAAGACTCACCCCCCCATCTTTTACACTTTTATTTTTATCAATCAGCTTATCTTCATCATAGTCCAGAACCTCACCAAAACCACCACATTTTGTGCATGCCCCTAAAGGATTATAGGGTGAAAATATCAAGGGAGACTTTTGGCCAATTGATTCCCGAATACAACCTTCAATAGGACAAATAAACTTATTTCTTTGAAATTCAATTTTTTGAAGTTTAAGGCTATCAGGAGAAAAAATATATAATTCGATATTTAAATCTAAGTATGGTGCTAATTTTTGTTCAAGCTTATTTAAATGTTTCTTTTTAAAACGATGGACTTCCCAAAGCTTATGAGATTCATCAAAGTCCGTTATTTTTTTTGAACGAGTTGATTTTAATGAGCGCGAAGGAAAAGGCTGGTCCGAAAAAAATTCAATAAAACTCTGTGAGGTTATAAAAACATGATATATATCTTCATCATTTAACTTAAAATTTTTATTTAAATAATGCTGTATTTCCAAAGGTACAAACTCTTCATGATGAATCGGGCATTGTTCTTTAGAGTTATGATAAAAATGACTTTGTAACAATTCTGTAAGGTGCATAATATCAGATACATTTGATCTTGCACCTACAACTGGATTAATTTGTGGGAGACCAAAGACAGGCAACACCGGATAAATTTCATCAACATCAACTGGAGCTGGACGTTCGGAAAAAAACTTTAAATATGTAGGAAAAGAGTTTAAAAATCTTCTTTTAGATTCACTGTAGAGAGTATGAAAGGCCAATGATGTTTTACCTGAACCACTAGGACCAAAAAAACAAGTGAGCTTATTTAAGGGAATATCTAAGTCAATATTCTTTAAGTTGTGAACTCTCGCTCCACGAATTTTAATAAAGTCGGCCATATAAACTTATACTAAAAACTCTATGTTTCGTAAAAATGATTACTAGACATTTTTTGAAACAAAAAAAGGTCCAAAAAATTGGACCTTTTTTCGTTATAGAATATATAAAATAAAATATTAACGCTTTGAAAACTGGTATGATTTTCTCGCACCTGCAAGACCATATTTTTTTCTTTCTACTTTTCTTGCATCTCTAGTTAAGAACCCTGCTTTCTTTAACTCCCCTCTATCAGTAGGATTTAAAGCTGCTAAAGCTCTTGCAATTCCCAATCTAATTGCCCCTGACTGACCAGTAGTTCCACCACCTTTAACATTAATATTAAGATCATATTTTCCAATAAGATCTAATAATGCAAATGGTTGCTCAACAACATATCTTGATGTTGCTTTTGGGAAGTAGTCTTTGATATCTCTTTTATTAATTGTGACCTTTCCACTTCCGTCAGCTACATATACTCTTGCAATTGAAGTCTTTCTTCTTCCAACCGCCTGTGCTTTATAAGTTTTTCCTTTAGCCATGATTATCTTCCTTCTAATTAATTAATTGTTTTTACTTCAGGTTTTTGAGCTTCATGGTTATGCTCAGATCCAACAAAGACTTTAAGTTTTGTTAACTGCTTTCTTCCTAAAGAGTTTTTAGGCAACATACCTTTTACTGCATTCATAACTAATAACTCAGGATGCTTTTCTAATTGCTCTGTAGCAGTTCTTTGCTTAATTCCACCAATATGGTTTGAGTGCCAATAGTACTTTTTATCAGTCCACTTCTTTCCAGTAAACTTAACCTTCTCACAGTTTGTAATAACAACAAAGTCACCACATTCTTGATTCGGAGTAAAAGTTGGCTTGTGTTTTCCTCTTAACAAACTTGCTACTTCTGTGGCCAATCTTCCAACAACAACATCTGTTGCATCAATGACCCACCATTTTTTTTCCATCTCTTCTTTTTTTGCAGAATAAGACTTTTGTGTATACATAATAACTACCTCTAAATCATAAATTATTAAAATTTTAGCCTATATAGCGGCCTGTAACCCAGGCTGTCAATATACATTTCAGAAAATAGGCACCACCCATACTTTCCTTAAGAAACGCTGACTTCTTTTTTACGGGATTAAAAAAAGCCAATTGACACATGTAGCCTTCCGGGGCTCTCTAATCTACCAGAAGAATCTCTCTTTCTCAAGAGTTTTATACCATAATCAAAGTCTAAAGTTCCTACTGGTGTTATGTATTTAAATGTAACACCCACCGCAGAGCGAAAATCTTCTATATTAAATTCGTCGACAAAAACTCTTCCGGCATCATAAAACAATCCCAAAATCGTACTATCTGAGAGGTAGTACCTAGGCTCTAACTTAAGATCTCCCATATATGCTC
>LULF01000018.1_pt1 | contig 42473 bp, 34 predicted proteins | sample 728221 | NCBI WGS metagenome assembly LULF01 (sample SAMN03860296, study PRJNA289734) | marine metagenome | biome: seawater column; feature: ocean; material: water; isolation source: Red Sea water column Station 169 - depth 500m | place: Saudi Arabia: Red Sea | collected 2011-10-15 | depth 500 m | reverse complement strand
CGGCACCGGCCGGCAGCTCACCCACGCCCACACTGCGAACCTCGTCGCGATCCACCAGAATCACCGATGACGAATCCTCACCGGTGGATCAGGGCTGAGGCAGAGCATCGCGAACGTTTCGGGCGAACCCGTCGATCAGGTCGTAGTTCGACCGGTGAGCCTCGTCGACCATCACCACGATGTTGAGTCGATCCGAGAGCGGCGGGAAGCTCCGCCCAGCGTCACGATCCTCCTTCGTGAGGCCGAACTTCTGCAGCGTCGTGAAGATGATCCCGCCCGACTCTCGACCGGCTAGCAGCTCTTTGAGGTGGGCACGGGACTCTGCCTTGACCGGCGTCTCCGGCAGCGGCGAGCCAGGCTTGGTCGGCGCGAAAGTCTCATCGAACAGCTGGTCATCGAGGTCGTTGCGGTCGGTGACGACGACGACCGTCGGGTTCTCCATGCCGGGATGCCGCATGATCTTGCCGGCGTAGTACGCCATCTCCAGCGATTTGCCCGACCCCTGCGTGTGCCACACGACGCCGATCCGGCCGTCGGTCTCGACCGACTCCAGCGTCTGCGCGACCGCCTTGTTCACCGCCCAGTACTGGTGATACTTCCCGACCGCCTTCCGGGTCTCGGTGCCCTCGCCGAAGGTCGCGATGAAGTTGCGGCAGAGGTCGAAGAAGACGTCGAGGCGGAACATCCCCCGGGTCAGAACCTCGATGCGCGGGATCCGGAGCCCCTCGACGTTGCGGGGGTCGCGGCGCGCCCCGTCGATCGTCTTCCAGGAAGCCCAGTGGTTCCAGGGCGCGGAGAACGATCCGGCCTGGGCGTCGATACCGTCGGAGACGACCGCGATCTGGTTCCACTTGAAGACCTCGGGGATCTGGCTCCGGTATGTCTGCAGCTGCCGGAACGCCCCGTCGACCCGCGCATAGGTCTTGCCGACACGCTTCAGCTCGAAGATGGCCAGCGGCAGGCCGTTGACGAACAGCAATATGTCGGGCCGGCGGGTCTTCTTCGGCCCCGTGATGCTGAACTGGTTGATCGCGGTCATGTCGTTGTTCTTCGGGTGCTCCCAGTCGATCAGCCATGCGCGGTCGCTGCGCAGCGCCCCCTGCTCGTCGCGGTACTCCACGGGGACGCCCTGGATGAGGTAGCGGTAGCCGTTCCAGTTCTCGGTCTCGATGAGCGGCGACTCCGCTCGCAACGCAGTGCTCACGACGTCGGCGACGGCGTCCGGCGGCAATTGCGGGTTCAGCTTGGCGACGGCCGAGGACAGGCGGCCCGTCAGGACGACGTCGCGGTAGTCGCGGCGTTCAGCACCGGGCTCACCAGGCGCGATGTCTGGACCGTAGACGTGAGTCCACCCAAGTTCGGAGAGGATCTCCAACACCCAGCGCTCAAGCTCGTCCTCGGTCGGCCCGACCATCACAGCACCGCCAGATCCTCAGACACGCGCAGCCGACCTGACATCAGGAGCGGCAGGAGCTCGTCACGGGCTGCGGCGATATCTGATGCGTGCATCTGTGCTGACAGTGCCTCGTCCCAATACGGGCGGATCTTCGCCTCGAGGTCTTCCCAGGCCGACCGCTCCGGGACATTGACCACTCGGTCCAAGTCCGCTCGCTTGATGTGCCCCATCGTCGTGGCCTTGTCGGCTGCGAGACCGAGGAAATCCTCCATCAACTCCTCGATAGCCCAGAGAACCAGCCAGTCGGGGACGCCCACGTTCGGGATCACTTTGAAGATGTGCTGGTTCACGAGCCCCTGGGTCCATCGCCACCGCGAGACGAGCAGGCTGCCCGACCATACGAACAGGATGTCGCCCGGATCCGCCAGGTTCTCCGCTGAAGCCGTCACGTCAGCACGCACCGTCGATGAGGTTGGCCCGTTTCGAACCTCTGGGGTGCGGATGACTGGAAGACCATGGGCGCCTCCGCCCTTCGTGAAGTTCTTTCCGTTGACGAACGATGCGAGCGACGACAGCGGAACAGACTCTTTGTCGTGGCGTGACGCTGCTAGGACGGCACGCCAAAGTTCGTCGGCCTGTGCGGCTCCGCGTTCCTCTACCTCGACCAAGTCGTCGAGGGCGCCGAGGACTGAGGCGATCCGCCGCTGCTCCTCGAGCGTGGCCGCGGGTATAGGGATCCCCTTCGCAGCGCCGACGTTGAAGTGTTGCTGCACAGCGCCGACCGTCCGAGAGTCGATGTATCCCCGAGCGACGCTGTTGATCAGGTACGCGAGGTAGCGCGAGTCGAGATCTGGGCCGGGCCTGACGATCACGACATCGGAGCAGTTCGAGACGGGCAGCGACGCTGGGACTACGGCAGCGGTCCCGGGAGCGCCGGTTCTCACGACTACGACGTCTCCGGGCTTGAGGGCCGACTTCGCAAGTCGCTGGTGAAAGCTCTCGGAGATGTGTTTGACGCCATCGAGGTCAATTCGGAACGGCCGCACGTTGAGCGATCGAAGAAACGGAACACCCTCATCGACGTATTCGGAGGCCATTGGGCCGACATGACCGACTGTGAGGTCGGCGAGATCGCCGAGCACCCGATCACTCATCGGCGACCACCAGCGAATCGAGCGCCGAAAGGACCGTGGCCTGGAGTTCCTCGCGCTTCTTGAATCCGTCGCGGATCTCCTCGGACAACCGGGCGATCTTAGCGTCGACCGGCTCGCCGTCGTCCTCGGCGGCCTCGCTGCCGACGTAACGGCCGGGCGTGAGGACGTAGCCGTGCTCGGCGATCTCCTCGGTAGTGGCGGCGCGGCAGAAGCCCGCCACGTCGGCATACTCCTGACCCGCGCTCGTCTCGCTGCCGCGCCACGCGTGGTACGTGTCGGCGATCAGCATGACGTCGGCCTCGGAGAACGCCCGCAGGGTCCGGGTCTCCATGAAGCCGACCTGCCGAGCATCGATGAAGAGCGTCTCGCCCTGCCGTGGTCGGGTCTTCGTTCCGTTCGCCAGACCTGCCTTGTTCTTGGTCAGGAACCACAGGCAGACCGGGATAGCGGTGCCGTAGAAGAGCTGGGGCGGCAGGGCGACGATGCACTCGACCACGTCCGCTTCCACCATCGCCTTGCGGATCTCACCTTCGCCGTTCTGCTCGCTCGACAGCGAGCCGTTGGCGAGGACGGTGCCCACGGTGCCGGTCGGCGCGCAGTGGTGGAGGAAGTGCTGGAGCCAGGCGTAGTTCGCGTTCTGGACCGGCGGAACGCCATACTTCCACCGCACGTTCTGGCGCAGCCGCTCGCCGCCCCACTTGCTGTCGTTGAAAGGTGGGTTCGCGATGACGAAGTCGGCGCGCAGGTCGGCGTGGGCGTCTTTGTGGAACGAGTCGCCCCACTCCGGACCTAAGTTGCCCTCGATGCCACGCAGAGCGAGGTTCATCTTCGCAAGCCGCCAGGTCGTCGGGTTCGACTCCTGACCGAAGACCGACAGGTCGTTGCGGCTGCCGCCGTGTGCGGCCACGAACTTGTCGGCCTGGACGAACATGCCGCCGGAGCCGCAGGCGGGGTCGAGCACGCGCCCGTGGTACGGCTGGAGCATCTCGACGAGTAGCTCGACGACCGAGCGGGGCGTGTAGAACTCACCGGCCTTCTTGCCCTCGTTGGAGGCGAACTGGCCGAGGAAGTACTCGTAGACCCGGCCGAGCACGTCGAGGCCCTTGTACTCCTCAGCAGCGAGGTCCTGTCTAGAGAAGGTGTCGATCAGGCCGCCGATGTTCTCCGGGCTCAGCTCACGCTGGGTGTAGTTCTTCGGCAGGACGCCCTTGAGCGTCGGGTTCTCCCGCTCGATGGCCTCCATCGCGTCGTCGACGCGCTTGCCGATGTCCGGCTGCTTCGCCGCCTTGCGAAGGTCGTCCCAGCGGTGGCCCTCAGGGATCCAGAAGACACCCTCTGCGGTGTACTCGTCGCGATCCTCAAGCACCGACCGCTTCGCCGCGTCGTTCGGCATGAAGTAGTCCGACTCAGGATCGTCGACCAGCCTCGCGAGCTCGCGGTGCCTGACCATGAAAGTGTCCGAGACGTACTTGAGGAAGATCAGGCCGAGGACGACGTGCTTGTACTGGGCGGAGTCCATCTTGCCGCGCAGTTCGTCCGCCGCATCCCACAGCGTCGCCTCGAGACTCTTCGCCGGTTGGGCCCTCTTCTTCGGTGGCACGCGCGTCCTTCACTCGCTGACAGTGTCAGGAGCCATCTTGGCAGCCGTCACGACGCCGACGAACCGGCGAGCGATCTAACCACGCAGCGTCGCTCTATCAAGCCGCCTGTGGATCAGGGAGAGCGTCCCGAGCACGTCGAGGGCATCCTGTTCGTCCATTGTCCAGACCGATCGCGGCTGATGAGCCTGGGGATTCCGTATCGAGCTGAACAGCCCCTGCGCCAGGGACGCGACACCACGCTGCTCATTCTTCTCGGTCGCGGTCACGTAGGCGTTCAGGAGGACCTTCGGAGCTGAGCCCAACAGAGCTGCGTCGACGAGTTTGTGGCCGTCCAGGTCGAGGCCGGCCATCGAGCGCAGGCGATGACCCAACAGCTTGATCGACTCGAAGACCGCGTCGTAGTAGTCGGTGCGCAGCCACTCGTCCCTGATGCCGCTCAACACGATCGTGTGGATGCCTCGACTCTCAAGGCGAGCTCGCAGCCGAGTCGCCCGAGAGTGGGCGTCGGTGTCGGTCCGTGCCTGCGGGGCCCGGTGGACCCGGCCGTCCTTGCCGACGCCGAGCCCGGACAGCGAGAGCACCCGGCTCAGTGTGTCCCGCGCAACCGCGGCCCTGTCGATTCGATCCAGGGTCCGAGTCGGCGCCATCGCCGTACTGATCAGCGCAACAGTGGCCTTCCCATTCCCGTGCTGGTTCTGGTGAGCGGCGAGGGCGTTGTACAGCCGCTTCCACTTCGTGGTGCCTTCGCCGTCAGGGTCAGCCAGTTTCGCTGTGGTGAGCACCTGCGACAGCTCCGTTCCGGAGTAGAGATCACCGATCGCCTTCGCGACCGCTGTCACGGTCGCGTCATCGAACGGCCGAATCTGAGTCGTCGTCGCCACCAGTGAACCTCAAGGCAATGTCTAGTGATCCAGTGTTGAAAAGATGTTGCGTCGGTTTGGAAAAGTCCGCTGCATCTCGACATCGACATCGCCCTCAGTGCGCCATGTCGACGAAGCGGCTGTAGTGCCCCTGGAAGGCGACGGTGAGGTCACGGGTCGGGCCGTTGCGGTGCTTGGCCACGATCAGGTCGGCCTCGCCGGGGCGGGTCGACTCCTTCTCGTAGACGTCGTCGCGGTGGAGCAGGATCACCATGTCGGCGTCCTGCTCGATCGACCCCGATTCGCGGAGGTCGCTCATCATCGGCCGCTTGTCGCCGCGCTGCTCGGGGCCACGGTTGAGCTGGGAGAGCGCGATGATCGGGACCTCGAGCTCCTTGGCGAGCAGCTTGATCTGGCGGGAGAACTCCGAGACCTCCAGCTGGCGCGACTCGACCTTCTTGCCCGAGGTCATCAGCTGGAGGTAGTCGATGACGATCAGCTTCAGGTCGTGGCGCTGCTTGAGGCGGCGCGCCTTCGCCCGGATCTCCATCATCGTCATGTTCGGGCTGTCGTCGATGAACATCGGCGCACTGGAGACCTCACCCATCTTGCGCGCCAGCTTGGTCCAGTCCTCGTCGCCCATGTTGCCGTTGCGGATGTGGTTCAGCGGCACCTTCGCCTCGGCCGAGAGCAGGCGCATGGTGATCTCCGAGCGCGTCATCTCCAGGCTGAAGAAGACGCTGCTCAGGTTGTTGTGGATCGACGCCGCACGACAGAAGTCCAGAGCCAGGGTCGACTTGCCCATGGCCGGACGCGCCGCGACGATGATCATCTGTCCCGAGTGCAGACCGTTGGTCAGCTCGTCGAGGTCGGCGAAGCCGGTGGGCACGCCGTAGAGACCCGCCTCGCGGTTGCCGATCGCCTCGATCTCGTCGAGGACGCCGTCCATGATGTCCGAGAGCGGCGCGTAGTCCTCGCCGCCGCGCTTGTCGGCGATCTTGAAGACCTCGGCCTGTGCCTGGTCGACGATGTCGTCGACCTCGCCCTCGCCGGCGTAGCCGATCTGGACGATGCGCGTGCCGGCGTCGACCAGGCGGCGCAGGATCGCCTTCTCGCGGACGATCTCGGCGTAGTAGCCGGCGTTGGCGGCGATCGGCACGTTGGCCGAGAGCGTGTGGAGGTACGGCGCACCGCCGATGCGCTCGAGCTCGCCGCGTCGCTGCAGCTCGGCGGCCACCGTGATCATGTCCACCGGCTCGCTGCGGCCGTAGAGGTCGATGATCGCGTCGTGGATCGTCTCGTGGGCCGGGCGGTAGTAGTCGGTGCCGCGCAGCACCTCCGAGACCTCGGCGCAGGCGTCCTTGCTGATCAGCATCGAGCCGAGCACCGACTGCTCGGCGGCCATGTCCTGCGGCGGGGTGCGGTCGCCCGGCTTGGTCGGCCGCTCGCCCGGCGCGTAGGAGACCGGGCCGTCGCCCCAGTCCTCGAAGGGAGGCTCGTCGAGGTGCCCGTGCTGGTCCTCGGTGATGCTCACGCGCGCTCCCTGGCTGAGTTCTCTGGGGGGTCTGAGGCTGGGTCTGAGGCTGGTGCTGGGTCGTGGCGTCGAGGCTAGGACCGAGCGCCGACAACGGCTCCGGCCGAGCCGCGCACCGAGGGTGGGCACGCGGGGAGGAAGCCCCGGCGACCGCGCGAACGTACGTGCCGGTAGCCCCTCGCGGGAAGCACCTTGTCCACAGGCCCTGGGGATAACTGGGGAGACCCCGTGGAGGACCGGTGGATCCGTGTGCACAGGATGGGGACAGTCCTGTGGAAATCGAGTCCCATACCGGTCGTATGTGACCTCTGACCTGGGAAGACGTCCCCTCACAGCTGTGCACAGAAGATTTTCTCGTGGTGATCCGGTTCACATTCTCGTCACCCGGACGTCGCCGGTCGGTATGTCGACACGGACGACCCCCGGGTAGGTTTCCCACAGTTTCGGCGACTTTTCCACCGGGGCCATCGGCACCTGGCCCGTTCGGACTATTGCTGCTCGGGAGGGGCTCGTGAGAGTGCGGTCGGAGACCGACCGGGAGATCCTGCGCCTGGCGGTCCCCGCGTTCCTCGCCCTGGTCGCCGAGCCGCTGTTCCTGCTCGGGGACGCAGCCGTCGTGGGGCACCTCGGGACCGCCGAGCTCGCCGGCGTCGGCGTCGCAGCCGTGGTCCTCCAGACGGCCGTCGGCCTGTGCATCTTCCTGGCCTACGGCACCACCGCCGGCGTCGCCCGGCGCCTCGGCGCCGGCGACCAGCGCGGTGCGCTCGCCCTCGGCGTCGACGGCACCTGGCTCGCCGTCCTCATCGGCGCGGTCGTGACCGTCGCCGGCATCGCGCTGACCCCCTGGCTGGTCGGGCTCTTCGACGTCACCGGCCCCGTCGAGGAGCACGCCGTGGACTACCTGGCCGTCTCCTTCGCCGGGACGGCCCCGCTGCTGGTCGTCCTCGCGGTCACCGGTGTCCTGCGCGGGCTCCAGGACACCCGTACGCCCCTGGTCGTGGCCGTGGTCGGGAACCTGGGCAACCTCGCCCTCAACGTGGTGCTCGTGCACGGCGTCGGATGGGGTGTCACCGGGGCGGCGATCGGGTCGGTGCTGGCCCAGTCGGCGATGGCGGCGGCCCTGGTCGGGGTGCTCGTCCGCGGGGCCCGTGCTCACGACGCCCGCCTGCGTCCCTCGCCCGCCGGTGTCGCCCGAGCAGCCCGGACCGGGGTCCCCCTCGTCGTCCGGACCCTCACCCTGCGCGCCGCCATCGTCCTCACCGCCTACGTGGTCGCCAGCGGTGCCGGTGCCGACGCGGCCGGTGCCACCCGCATCGCCACGCACCAGCTCGCGATGACCCTGTGGACCTTCCTGGCGTTCGTGCTCGACGCGGTCGCCATCGCCGCCCAGGCCCTGACCGGCCGAGCCCTCGGGGCCGGTGACGCCGGGACCACCCGGCGACTGACCGCCCGGATGACCCGGTGGGGCCTGTGGTCGGGGGTCCTGACCGGCGCGGGCCTCGCCGCCGCCTCCCCGTTGCTCGGACCCGTCTTCACCTCCGACCCGGACGTCCACGACCTCCTCGTCCCCGTCCTCCTCACCGCGGCCCTCTTCCAGCCCGTCGCGGGGGTCGTCTTCGTCCTCGACGGCGTGCTCATCGGCGCCGGGGACGGCGTCTACCTCGCGTGGGCGGGCCTGCTGGTGCTGCTCGCCTACGCCCCGGTGCTCCTCCTCCTGGGCAGCGGCACCGGTCTGGTCGCGGTGTGGGCCGTGTTCGGGGCGGTCTTCATCGGCACCCGGTGCCTGGTCCTCGTCCTGCGGGCGCGCGGCGACCGCTGGCTGGTCCTCGGGGACGCGCCTGCGGCGGGGGCCCACGAGCGCCCGTAGGGTGCGCGCATGATCCCGCTGCAGCCCGTCGCGCTCGGGCTGGTGATCGTGGCCCTCGTGGTCGACGGCAACGGCTGGGACCTGCTCCCCGACCCGATCGGCTGGGCGCTGGTGCTCCTCGGCACGCTCGCCCTGCCCCGGGAGATCCACCGCCGCGACGCCATGGTCGTCGCGGCCGCGCTCGCGCTCGTCGCCTCCGCCGTCATCTGGCCACCCGGGGTGGCCGAGCGGGTCGCCGACACCGACGAGTCGCTCTCCTGGGCGCTGAGCCTGCCGCAGCTGGCCTACCTGTTCCTGCTCGCCGACGGCCTGCGCCGCGCCGCCCGCGCCGCGGAGGAGGGGTCGCGCGCCGCGTGGTTCGCGACCGCGGAGACGCTGGTGGTCGGCGCGGCGGTGCTCCCCGTGCTGGTCTTCGGCGCCGGCGCGGACGCCCTGGCCGGCATCGCCGTCCTGTGCGCGACGCTGGCGCTGGTCCTGCTCGTGGTGCTCACGCTGACGAGCGCCCGCGCCCCCTGGGCGGGCGGCCGCCCCCGCGCGATCCCGGGAACCTGACCGGGAGCCTGACCGGGAGCCTGACCGGGAACCTGACCGGGAACCTGAGGAGTCCACCGCCCGTCGATCAGGCGACCGACCAGCGGACGCAGTCCATTCCCACCCGAAATCCCGCCAGGCTTCGTAGCCTGAGACGGTCCTGCCCCGTTGACCTGGCAGAGAGGCGGCCACGCACCGCCCGGCACCGCTGCACCCGACCCCCGAGGACCCCCCACCATGACCCGTACCCCTCGCCTGCGCCGACCGGCCACCGTCACGGCCGCCGTGTCCGCCGCCGCGCTGCTGGGTGCCCTGCTGCCCGTCACCTTCGCTCCGGCCGCCGTCGCCGCCAACGGCTGCCTGACCGAGGTCGAGACCGGCGCCGGACCCATCCCGTTCCTCCAGCCCGGTGGACGCTGCGACGACCAGGTCCCGCCCGAGGCGACCCTGGAGAGCATCACGCCGGCCCCCAACAACGGCGGCTACGTCGCGACCGACTCGCTGACCTTCACCTTCAGCGGCGCCCACCTCGACGAGGACCAGGACGTCATCGGCTTCGAGTGCCAGTTCTACTCCACCGCCGCCGAGCCCACGTCCTGGACGAGCTGCACCAGCCCGGTCACCTACGACGACCTCGCCGACACCACGTCGGTGCCCTACACCTTCAAGGTCCGTGCCTTCGACGCCGCCGACCGTCAGATCGACGCCACCGACGACCCGAGCACCAACCCGCTCATCCCCGGTTCGCCCGCCGACACCGACCTGCCCGACGTGCAGGAGTCGGCCGAGGTCGCCGTGGTGAAGGTCGACACGCGCGCGCCGCAGACCTACATCTTCAACACGCCGTACGACGCGGAGACCCCCGAGCTGCCGATGCTCACCACCGACAGCCCGACCTTCCGGCTGGCCGCGTCGGAGGGCAACGTGTCCTACACGTGCCTGATCGAGGAGGAGGTGTTCCCCTGCGCCAACGGCAACACCACCTTCAAGAACCTCTCCGCCGGCACCAAGACGCTCAGCGTCGGCACCACCGACCCCGCCGGCAACGTCGACCCCGACCCCGCGACCACCGAGTTCACCGTGCCGGCGGACATCGAGAAGCCCAAGAACAAGAAGTGGAGCGAGTCCTCCTCACGCAAGGCCTTCGGTGGCTCCTACATCGAGACCACCCGGTTCAACGCGCGCTTCTCGGTGCGCGGCACCGACGTGCGTGAGGTGCGCCTGATCTGCACGACGCGGCCCGACGTGGGCATCCTCAAGTACAAGGTGCCCGGCGGCTCGTGGCAGAAGGCCAAGATCAAGAGCAAGACGGTCGAGCGCCAAGCCGTGGTGATCCTGCGCAACCAGAGCAGCAAGTCCTTCACCGGCAAGCTGAAGTTCCGGACCTACTCGCGCAACAAGCCGGTCGCCGTCGACGCCATCATGATGCGTTGACCAGGTGCCCGCGGCGCAGCCGCGGGCACCGTGGGTCAACGGGTCGAGCAGGGCCGCGACTGAGGGACGAAGTCGCGACGCCCGTGTCGAGACACCAGTCGGACGCGGCAAGGCCAGCCATCGGCCCCGCCGACGCACGACGCCGAGCGGGTCCAGCGAGCCGCGCGACTGAGGGACGAAGCCGCGACCGGCGTGTCGAGACCCAGCCCGACAACCGAGTCGGTCCGCTTCCGCCCAGCGACGACAGAGCCCCCGCCCGGACCACCGGGCGGGGGCTCTGTGCTGGTGCTGCGGGTGCGTCAGGCCTTGACGACGTTGATCGCCACGGTGGCGAGGACGTCCTCGTGCAGGCGCACGGTCACCTGGTGCGAACCGAGGGTGCGCACGGCGTGGTCGACGGCGATGGTCCGCTTGTCGACGGACTCACCGGTCGCCTCGCTGATCGCCGCGGCGATCTCGGCGACGGTCACGGCGCCGAAGAGACGGCCGGTCTCGCCGGCCTTGACCGACACGTTGACGGTCTGGCCCTCGATCTTGGCCTTGACCTCCTCGGCGTGGCCGAGGTCGCGGACGGCACGCGAGCTGCGGGCCGCCTTGATGGACTCGACGGTCTTCTCGCCGCCACGGGTCCAGCGGATCGCCACGCCCTGGGGCACGAGGTAGTTGCGGCCGTAGCCGTCCTTCACCTCGACGACGTCGCCGGGGCCACCGAGACCGGTGACCTCCTGGGTCAGGATGAGCTTCATCTTCTCGAGCCCCCTTCTCAGCGACCGGTCGAGGTGTAGGGCAGCAGAGCCACCTCACGAGCGTTCTTGACGGCGGTCGCCACGTCGCGCTGGTGCTGGACGCAGTTGCCGGTGACCCGACGCGCGCGGATCTTGCCGCGGTCGGAGATGAACTTGCGGAGCAGGGTGGTGTCCTTGTAGTCGACACCGGTCGCCTTCTCCTTGCAGAACTGGCAAACCTTCTTCTTGGGCTTGCGCATCACTGCCTTGGCCATTGTGGTGCTTCCTTTCTAGAAGCCCGTCCCGGAGTGGCTACCGGGTCGGAATGGTTGAGGAACGAATTGCGGATTGCTTCAGGTGGAGCTGGTGCGTCGCTCGATCAGAACGGCGGCTCGTCGGAGACGCCGGGCGCCCCCCACGGGTCCTGACCGCCCTGGCCACCGCCGCCGCCCTGGGGACGGCCGCCTCCCTGGGGACCAGCCGTGGCCCACGGGTCGTTGCCCTGGGCCGGTGCCTGGCCGCCACCGGAGTAGCCGCCGCCACCGCCGCCACCGCCGTTGAAGCCACCCCCGCCACCCTGGCGGGTGGTGCGGGTGACCTTGGCGGTCGCGTACTTCAGCGACGGACCGACCTCCTCCACGTCGAGCTCCATGACGGTGCGCTTCTCGCCCTCGCGGGTCTCGTAGGAGCGGCTCTTGAGCCGACCCTGCACGACCACGCGCATTCCCTTCTGGAGGGACTCGGCGACGTTCTCCGCGGCCTGCCGCCAGATCGAGCAGGACAGGAACAGCGCCTCGCCGTCCTCCCACTCGTTGGTCTGCCGGTTGAAGTTCCGCGGCGTCGACGCGATCCGGAAGTTGGCCACGGCCGCCCCGGAGGGGGTGAAGCGCAGCTCGGGATCGTCGACGAGGTTGCCGACCACCGTGATGACGGTCTCGCCTGCCATGGGGTGTCTCCCAACGTGTTGGTGTGCGGTCCGGGTGGGACCGACGCGGTGTGTCCGATGTCGTTGTCCCGGCGATCCTCTCGCGAGGGACCGACAACGGACAGGGGTCATCCACAGACGACCGAGGGACCGGGCGCGACCGAGGCCGGCCCGGAGGTCCTCAGCGAGCGTCGGGGCGGATGACCTTGGTGCGCAGGATCGCCTCGTTGAGGGTCAGCTGGCGGTCGAGCTCCTTGACCGTGGCCGGCTCTGCGTTGAGCGTGATGACGGCGTAGATGGCCTCGGCGTTCTTCTTGATCTCGTACGAGAGACGACGACGACCCCAGACGTCGACGGACTCCACAGAGCCGCCGTCCTTGGTCACGACGTTCAGGTACTTCTCGAGCGAAGGAGCGATCGTGCGCTCCTCGAGGCTCGGGTCGAGGATGACCATGACTTCATATGCACGCAAAGCGGTCTCCACCTCCTCTGGACTAGAGCGGCCACGGTCTCTCCGTGGCAGGAGGGCTTGCGTCCCGCCGGACGACGCCGGCGGTGTCCACCCCGACGGCCATCGGTGACCTGCGGAGAGGGACGGGGCAGGCTACCAGCGGCGCGGGGCACCCTCCCAACCCGCGCGCACGCGTGATCCGGTCCCGGCACGCGTGCGAGCGCCCCGACCGGGGTAGGACCCGCGTCGATGCTCCCGCTCACCCGCCGTCGTCGCAGCCCCGACCGCCTGGTCGGCGGTCGCTACCTCCTGGGCGAGCACCTCGGCAGCGGGGGCATGGGCTCGGTGTGGCGGGCCGTCGACCGGCGTACCGGCGACGAGGTGGCCCTGAAGGTCCTCGGCCAGCACGACCCCGGGTCGGCCACGCTGCTGCGCTTCGTGCGGGAGCAGGCGGTGCGCGTGCGGCACCCGCACGTCCTGGCCCCCGTCGGGTGGGTCGCCGAGGACGACCGGGTGGCCCTGGCCACCCGCCTGGTCCGCGGCGGCACGGTCGAGGACCTGCTGGCCGAGCACGGCCCGCTGCCCACGACGTACGCCGCCGCCCTGCTCGACCAGCTGCTCGACGCCCTGGCCGCGGTGCACCGGGCCGGGGTCGTGCACCGCGACGTGAAGCCGGCCAACCTGCTGCTCGAGCCCACCGGCACCGGCCGTCCCCGGCTGCTGCTCGCCGACTTCGGCGTGGCGGTGGTCTCCGGCGACAGCCGCCTCACGCGCGTCCCCGGCCCGGTGGGCACCGACGGGTTCCTCCCGCCCGAGCTGCTCCACGGCGGCCCCGCCACCCCTGCGCAGGACCTGTACGCCGCCGGCGTGGTCGGCACCCAGCTCCTCACCGGCTCCGGGCCGGCCGCGCCGGTGCCGCCCGGTCCGCTGGCCCCGCTGCTCAGCGCGCTGCGCCACCCCGACCCGGCCCGGCGTCCCGTCGATGCCGACGCCGCCCGGGCGGCCCTCCGGTCGCTGCACCTGCCGCTGGGCCCGCCGTGGAGCCGCGAGCACCCGGTCCCCGACGTGCGCGACCGGCTCGACCCCCCGATGCCCCGTGCCGGCGGCCCCCGGCGATCGGTCCTCGCCGACCTGCGCCCGCTGCTGCCGGCGCTGCTGGTCCTCACGCTGGCGACCGCGCTGTCGGTCCTCGCGCTGCTCGCGCGGGGTTGACCACGGCCGCAGGGCTCCCGCCGGGCGGGGTCGGCGCCGCCTCCTAGGGTGGACGCCATGAGCGAGATCCGCATCGGAGCCCACGTCGAGCAGGACGACCCGCTGGCCGAGGCGGCCGCGCGTCAGGCGCCGCTGGTGCAGTTCTTCCTCGGCGACCCGCAGGGCTACAAGGGCCCCGAGGTCCGCTACCCCGGCGGCGCGGAGAAGCTGCGCGCCGACGCCGAGGCGGCCGGGGTCGACCTCTACGTCCACGCGCCCTACATCGTCAACGTCGCCACGACCAACAACCGCATCCGCATCCCCAGCCGCAAGCTGCTCCAGCAGCACGTCGACGCCGCGGCGGAGATCGGCGCGAAGGGCCTGATCGTCCACGGTGGGCACGTCAACAAGGCCGACGACCCGGAGAAGGGCTTCGACAACTGGCGCAAGGCCATCGAGGCCACCGACCTCAAGCTCCCGCTGCTGATCGAGAACACCGCCGGCGGCGACAACGCGATGACCCGCTACCTCGACCGGATCGGCCGGGTGTGGGACGCGATCTCCGCGGCCGAGGGCTTCGAGCAGGTCGGCTTCTGCCTCGACACCTGCCACGCCCACGCCGGCGGCAACGACCTGGGCACCGTGGTCGAGGAGGTCCGCGCCATCACCGGACGCATCGACCTCGTCCACGCCAACGACAGCCGCGACGACTTCGACTCCGGCGCCGACCGGCACGCCAGCTTCGGCGCCGGTCGGATCGACCCCGACCTGCTCGCCGCCGTCGTCCGTGACGCCGCGGCGCCGGTGGTGTGCGAGACCCCCGGTCCGGCCGAGTCGCACGTGGCGGACTTCGAGTGGCTGCGCGCGCGGCTGTAACGTCTCTGACCGTGCCGACCCCGACGCGACCCGCCCCCCTCCAGGTCCGCGAGATCGACGAGGCCACCCACCGCGAGCACCTCGCCGCCCGTGCGTCGGCCAGCTTCCTGCAGACCCCGGGCTGGGGCCGGGTCAAGTCCGAGTGGCGCCGCGAGTCGGTCGGCTTCTTCGACGGCGAGAGCCTGGTCGGCGTCGCCCTCGTGCTCTACCGCCAGCTGCCGAAGGTCAAGCGGTTCCTCGCCTACGTGCCCGAGGGGCCGGTGCTCGACTGGGCTGAGGTCGACCTCGCCTCGGCCCTGCCGGCGCTGGCCGCCCACGTGAAGGCGCGCGGTGCGTTCGGGATCCGGATCGGGCCCCCGGTCGTGACGGCCCGCTGGAGCGCCCAGCAGGTCAAGGACGGCATCGCCGACGACGACGTACGCCGCCTCGGCGACCTCGCCCCCACCGAGCGCGACACCGCCGGTGCCCGCGTCGTCACCCAGCTGCGCGAGCTGGGCTGGCGTCCCCAGGTGGCCGAGGGCGGGTTCGCCGCCGGCCAGCCGCAGTTCGTCTTCCAGGTGCCGCTGCGCGACGCCGACGGCACGGCCCTCGACGAGGACGCCGTGCTCAGGGGCATGAACCAGCTGTGGCGTCGCAACATCAAGAAGGCCGCCAAGCTCGGTGTCGAGGTCACCGCCAGCGAGGGTCGCGAGGAGGCCCTGGCCCGGCTCGAGGACTTCCACGCCCTCTACGTCCACACCGCCGAGCGCGACCACTTCACACCGCGACCCCTCTCCTACTTCCGCGTGATGGTCGAGGCGCTGGCCGCCGACGGCGAGGCGGTCGGCGAGAGCGACCGGATCCGTCTCTACGAGGCCCGTCACGAGGGCGACCTCGTGGCCGCCACCATCGCGATCCGGGTCGGCGAGCACGCGTGGTACTCCTACGGCGCCTCCTCCACCGACAAGCGCGAGGTCCGCGGCTCCAACGCGGTCCAGTGGCAGATGATCCGCGACGCGCTCGCGGCCGGTGCGGCCGTCTACGACCTGCGCGGCATCACCGACACCCTCGACTCCGAGGACTCCCACGTCGGTCTCATCCAGTTCAAGGTCGGCACCGGCGGCGAGGCCGTCGAGCACGCCGGCGAGTGGGACCTCCCGCTCAACCGGCCGCTCTACAAGGCCTTCGAGCTCTACATGGCGCGCAGGTGAGCACCCGATGAGCCTCACCCTGAGCGTCGACGGCGAGCGCTGGCGCGCCCACCTCCGTGCCACCGCCGAGCGGTTCCCCGGCCTCGTCCCCGTCGCCAAGGGCAACGGCTACGGCTTCACGACCGGCCGGCTCGCCCGGCGTGCCCAGTGGCTGTGCGACCAGGACCTCGCGCCCACCACCGCCGACACGCTGGCCGTCGGCACCTACTCCGAGCTGCCCGAGGTCGCCCAGCGGTACGCCGGCTCGCTGCTCGTCCTCACGCCCTGGCGCCCCTTCGGCCCGGCCCTGGAGGCCACCGCCGACGCCTCGCTGACGCGTCGTCTCGTCCACACGGTCTCGCGGCCCGAGGACCTCACCGACCTGCTCTCGCGTCGGCCCGACGCCCGCTTCGTCCTCGAGCGCGCCACCTCGATGCAGCGCCACGGCCTCACCGCCCGCGAGCTGTGGGGCACCGCCGAGGTGCTCCGCGGGCGCGGCGCCCACCTCGAGGGCGTGGCGCTGCACCTGCCGCTGGGCCAGGGCACCCACGTCACCGAGGTCGACCGGCTCCTCAACGACGTCGTCGGGGCGGGGCTGCCGGAGGCCGAGCACGACCGGGCGGGGGGAGCCCGGACGGTCTGGGTCTCCCACCTCAGCGCCGGCGAGCTCGACACGCTGCGCCACCGCTGGCCCGACTTCACCTTCCGGCCGCGCATCGGCACCTCGCTGTGGCTCGGCGACCGCGACGCCCTGCGCGTGCACGCCACGGTGCTCGACGTCCACGCGGTCGAGCGCGGCGACGCCTTCGGCTATCGCGGCCGCACAGCACCGAAGTCCGGGCACCTGCTGGTCGTCTCCGGCGGCACCGCCCACGGCATCGGCCTCGAGGCACCCACCGGCGACCTCGGGCTGCGCGGGCGCGCCGGCACCCTCGCCCGTGGCGGTCTGGACGCGCTCGGCTTCGTGCGCTCGCCGTTCTCCATCGACGGCAAGCAGCGGCTCTTCGCCGAGCCCCCGCACATGCAGGCCTCGATGCTGTTCCTGCCCGGCGGCTCCCGGGTCCCCCGGGTCGGCGAGGAGATCGACGTCCGGGTCCGCTACACCATCACGACGTTCGACCGGGTCCTCGTCGACTGACCACCCCGCTGGTCGAGCCCGCTGGTCGAGGTGCGAGCGGAGCGAGCCTCGAGACCCGTCCGCTGTCGGGTCACCGGGTCTCGAGGCTCGGCGCCGGCGCGCCTCGCACCTCGACCACCGGTGCCGGGTCCGGCTCCGCGTCCGGCGTACGCCGGAACATGTCGCGCAGCACGATCCCCACGAGGTACAGCTCGCCGGCGACCCGGACCAGGATCGCCAGCCAGTAGAAGCCGGCGTCGTCGCCGCCGCCGGGGGCCAGCTGGCCGCCGAGGTACCACCACACGCTCGCGAAGTAGAGGACCTCGGTGCCCTGCCAGACCAGCTGGTGGCGGAAGCGGGGGACGGCGAGGACGGCCAGCGGCAGCAGCCACAGGACGTACTGCGGGGAGTAGACCTTGTTGACCAGCAGGAACCCGGTCACGACCAGCAGGCCCAGCTGCGCCAGGGACGGCGTGCGCGGGGCCAGGACGCCGAGCGCCGCGACGCCCAGGCACCAGGCCGCGAAGAACGCCAGCGAGACCACGTTGACGGTGTGCGGGGTGATGGTGACGTCGAAGGCCTGGGCGGCGACCAGCCACACCGACCCGAGGTCCGGCCCGCGGTCGGAGTTGAAGGTCCAGAAGACCTTCCACTGCTCCAGCCCGCCGAGCATGGCCGGCAGGTCGACGACCAGCCACGCGACCGCGGCCGCAGCCGTGGCCAGGCCGAAGGAGCGCAGGTCACGCCGTCGCCAGGCGATGACGAGCACGCCGCCGAGCAGGAAGAGCGGGTAGAGCTTGGTGGCCGTGCCGAGCCCGATGAGCACGCCGGTCAGCACCGGCCGGTCCCGCGACCACGCCCACAGCGCCCCGGCCACCAGGGCCACGGCGGGCAGGTCCCAGTTGACCAGCGCCGTGAGCGCCAGCACCGGCGCGACCGCGAAGGCCGCCGCGTCCCAGGGGCGTCGCGGCACGGCGGTGGCGAGGAACCACGTGGACAGCAGCGCGAGGAGCGCGAACCCGAAGGCGTTGATGACGACGAAGGAGCGGATCTCGCGCTGGACCTGCGGGTCGCCGAAGTAGGTGTCGGGTGACTGGAGCCGGCGCTCGTCGAGGTCCGGCGCGTCGGCCAGCAGGTGGGCGGCCCAGGCGGTGCCCCAGGCCCAGTAGGAGATGCCGACGGGGTACTCCATCACCTCGGCGTACCGCTCCCGCACCTCCGGGTCGCCGGAGTAGGGCCAGGCCAGCTCGGCCAGCCCCCGGCCGGTGTAGAGGTAGGGCAGGTCGGAGTAGCACATGTGGGTGAAACGGGTGTCCCCGTCGGCCCAGGTGTCGTTGAAGCAGCTGGTCTTCTGCACCATCCCGAGGGCGAAGACGATCGCGGTCAGGGCGAGCAGCACCCGCACGGGGGTCCACCAGCGGTGCCCGCGGGAGTGGTCGCCCTCGGGACCACCCGCGACCTCGCTGAGGGCGCGCACGACCTCGTCGTCACGAGTGGCACCGACCGGGGTCACGACTGGCGGGACCGTCGTGCGGGCGCCGGGTTGGCCGAGGCCGAGCCGCTCGGGTTGCCGCTCGCGTTACCGCTGGGGCTCTGCGACGGCGACGGCGACGACGAGCCGCTGGGCTCACTGCTCTCCGACGGGCAGAGCAGCCCCTCGCAGGGCCCCTCGGTGGTGGGCTCCTCGGTCGGCGTGGGCTCCTCGGACGGCTCCTCGCTGGGCTCCTCGGTCGGCTCCTCGCTCCTGGTCGGCGACGGCTTCCTCGTCGGGGACGGCGGCGCGGTCGTCGGCTCGTAGCCGCTCTTGGGGGCGTCGCCGTCGACGTAGACCGGGTCCGGGAAGTCCTCGACGGGCAGGCCGTCCATCATCCGCTGCATGATCGAGAGCCAGGTGGCGGCGGGGAAGCCGGACCCGAAGTACGACGGCAGCCAGCCGTCGAGCCGGTCGTCGCCGTCGCCGCGGACGTACATCACCGCGGTGCTGATCTGCGGGGTGTAGCCGACGAACCACGCCGAGGACACGTCGTCCTTGCTGTTGGTGGCGGTGCCGGTCTTGCCGGCGGCCGGGCGGCCCAGCGGCTGCACGGTCGCGCCCGAGCCACCGGCGACGGTCTCCTGCAGCGAGAAGCTCACGTCGGCCGCGATGTCCTCGTCCAGCGCCCGCTCGGTCGGCTCGTCGAACTCGTAGTCCGTGCTGCCGTCGGCCAGCTCGACCTTCTCGATCACGTGGACGTCGGCACGGCGGCCACCGTTGGCGATCGTGGCGTAGGCGTTGGCCATGTTGATCGGGCTGACCCGGGCCCGGCCCAGGGTGATCAGGGTGTCGTCGGAGGTGAAGTCGCGGCTGGTCGAGGGGATGCCCGGGTAGCGCTGGTCGCTCTCCATCGGCGGGACGCCGAGCTCCATGGCCAGCTTCTGGATCTTCGAGGGCCCCTGCGGGATCGCCGAGGACATGTCGACGAAGGCGGTGTTGATCGACTTCTGCATGGCGAGGATCGCGTTGACGCGCTCCCCGAAGTCCTGGCCGTCGCCGCCACCGGCGTTGCGGACCTCCAGGCCGTCGGGGAAGACGAAGGGCGAGTTGCCCGCGAAGGTGTCCCGCAGCGAGAAGCCGGCGTCGATGGCCGCGGCCAGCGTGAAGGGCTTCATCGTCGACCCGACCATGCCGCCGGAGACGGCCCAGTTGATCTGGCTGTCGAGGTAGTCCTGGCCGGCGAAGAAGCCGAGCAGGCGGCCGGTGCCGACCTCGACGCTGGCCGAGGCCGCGTGCAGCTGCTTGTCGCCGAAGCCCTCGGGCTTGGCCTCCAGCACGCCCTCCTGGGCGGCCCGCATGCCGTCCTCGGTCAAGGTGGTGGTGACCTTCAGGCCGCCGCCGTCGATCTGGTCGTCGGTGTAGCCGAGCCGGTTGAGCTCCTTGCGCACCAGCGTGAGCATGTGGCCGCGCTGACCGCCGTAGGCCGACTCCGACTCGACCTCGGGGAACTTCGGCAGGTGCTTGAGGGCCTTGTCGCGCTCGTCGGCGGAGATGGATCCCAGGGTCGCCATCGAGTTCAGGACGTAGGTGTAGCGCCCCTTGAGCGCCTTGCGGGCGTCCTTGCCGTTGGCGGGGTCGAAGCGGGTGGGGTTGTTGATGACGCTGGCCAGGACCGCAGCCTGGCGCAGGTTCAGGCGCTTGGCCGGCTTGTCGAAGAAGGCCCGGGAGGCGGCCTCCACGCCGTACGCGCCGCGACCGAAGTAGATGGTGTTGAGGTAGTTGGCCAGCAGCTCGGTCTTGGTGATCTGGCGCTGGAGCTTCAGGGCCAGGATGGCCTCCTTGAGCTTGCGCTCGTAGGACTGCTCCTGGCTGAGGTAGAAGATCTTGACGTACTGCTGGGTGATCGTGGAGGCACCCTGGCGGTCACCGCCCGAGGCGTTGTTGAACACCGCGCGCAGGATGCCCTTGACGTCGATGCCGGAGTCGGTCCAGAAGGTCTGGTTCTCGGCGGCGACCACCGCGTCCTTGATCGAGTCGGGCATCTCGTCGTAGGAGATGATCGTACGGTCCTGCGTGGCGAACGTGCCGAGCTCGGTCTGGCCGTCGGCGTAGTAGATGCGCGAGGTCTGGGTCTTGAAGTCCTCGTTGGCGCGCGGGATGTCGATGGTGCGGTAGAGGTAGAAGAACGCCGCACCCGCGATGAGGGCCAGCACGAGCCCCGCGACCGTGGCCCACTTCAGGGCCCACAGGCTGCGCTGCTTCCAGGTGCGGGGCTGCTTGGTCCCGGATGCCGCGCTCTTCCTCACCGGCGGGCCGGGAGCCCTGCGCTTGCCTGTCACGTGTCTGTCGCTCCGCTGCTGCTCGGGGGTCGGGACCTGGTGGTCGCTGCCCCGAGAAGGGTGGACCGCCACTGAAGGGTACGCAACCGGCACGAGGGGGACCGGCTGCCGCAGACGAGGGTGCCCGCCACCGGGTCGCGGTGAACAGTGGCGTACATCTCGATATCACGCAGGTTCGCATTGCGTGGATATATCGCTACGATGCATCTCGTGGCACGTCGCGGAGAGACCATCGAGCTCGCAGTCCTCGGACTGCTGCACGAGGGACCCATGCACGGCTACGAGCTGCGCAAGCGCCTCAACCTGATGCTGGGCTGGGGCCGGGTGCTCTCCTACGGCTCGCTCTACCCGACGCTGAAGAAGATGCTGCGCAGCAACCTCATCGAGGAGACCTCGGTGTCCTCGACGCCGGTGACCAAGCGGCCGCGGATCGTCTACCAGGTGACCGAGGCCGGTCACGTGGAGTTCGAGCGGCTGATGTCGGAGGTCGGTCCCACGGCGTGGGAGGACGACAACTTCGACATCCGGTTCGCCTTCTTCGGGCGCACCGACATGGAGATCAGGCTGCGGGTGCTGGAGGGACGGCGCACCCGGCTGCAGGAGCGGCTCGACCGGGTCCAGCAGCAGCTCGCCATGACGCAGAAGGAGGTCGACCGCTACGCGGCCGAGCTCCAGCGCCACGGTGTGGAGTCCGTCGAACGTGAGGTCCGGTGGCTCTCGGACCTCATCAACGCCGAGCGCGGCAACGCCGCCGCCGCTCCCGAGTCCAGCAGCAGCACCGAGACCGGCAGCCGTCACTCCTGACGGCCGCCCCCAGACCACAGATCGATCAACCAGCCAACGACCGCTCCGCCCCCGGCGGGGCTCAGGCCAACACGGAAGGGAACGACCCGATGGGTTCGGTTCGAGTAGCAATCGTCGGAGTGGGCAACTGCGCCAGCTCCCTCGTGCAGGGTGTCGAGTACTACAAGGACGCCGACCCCCAGGGCACCGTCCCGGGTCTCATGCACGTCACGTTCGGTGACTACCACGTCTCCGACGTCGAGTTCGTCGCCGCCTTCGACGTCGACGACCTGAAGGTCGGCAAGGACCTCTCCGAGGCCATCAACGCCTCGCAGAACAACACCATCAAGATCACCGACGTCCCGACCCTGGGCGTCGAGGTCCAGCGTGGCCCCACCCTGGACGGCCTGGGCAAGTACTACCGGATGACCATCGACGAGTCGGCCGCCGAGCCGGTCGACGTCGTGCAGGCGCTCAAGGACGCCGAGGTCGACGTCCTCGTCTCCTACCTCCCGGTGGGCTCGGAGGAGGCTGACAAGTTCTACGCCCAGTGCGCCATCGACGCCGGCGTCGGCTTCGTCAACGCGCTGCCCGTCTTCATCGCCTCCGACCCCGAGTGGGCCAAGAAGTTCGAGGACGCCGGCGTCCCGATCGTCGGTGACGACATCAAGTCCCAGGTCGGCGCGACCATCACCCACCGCGTGATGGCCCGCCTCTTCGAGGACCGCGGCGTGACGCTGGACCGCACCTACCAGCTCAACGTCGGCGGCAACATGGACTTCAAGAACATGCTCGAGCGCGAGCGCCTGGAGTCCAAGAAGGTCTCCAAGACCCAGGCCGTCACCTCCAACCTCCAGGGCGAGCTGGCCGGCAAGGTCCACGACCGCAACGTCCACATCGGTCCCTCGGACCACGTGGAGTGGCTCGACGACCGCAAGTGGGCCTACGTCCGCCTCGAGGGTCGCGCCTTCGGTGACGCCCCCCTCAACCTCGAGTACAAGCTCGAGGTCTGGGACTCCCCCAACAGCGCCGGCATCATCATCGACGCCCTGCGCGCCTGCAAGATCGCCAAGGACCGCGGCATCGGCGGCCCGATCATCTCGGCGTCGTCCTACCTGATGAAGTCCCCGCCGGTGCAGCTGCCCGACGACGAGGGTCGCCGCCGCGTCGAGGCCTTCATCAAGGGCGAGGAGTAGCCCGACGAAGGAGGGCTGCTCCTACCGCCCGCAGGTCGAGCGAGCGCGCGACCGAGGAACGAGGTCGCGACCGCGGGTCGAGACCCCGTGAGCCGACAAGCAGCCTGAACCCAGCAGCACGAGCGAACGCCCCGCCAGGAGAGATCCTGGCGGGGCGTCGTGCGTGTGACGCAGATGTTCTCGTCACGAGCCCTCCACGGCGTAACGCCTCACGGGCCCACGTCGTTGGCCGATGTGGACCGGGCGGGATCCGCGCGGTCCCCGCTGGCCGCCCGACCCACGGTGGCCTACCCGACACCGAAGGTCCTCATGTCCACCACCTCCAGCTCCCGGCGGTTGCGGGGCGCTCTCACGGCGGGTCTCGCCGTGGCGGTGCTCGCCGGCGCCGCCGCACCTCTCACGCTGTCCTCGGCCACGGCCACGGCCGCGGACCGCCCCGACTCCCTGGCCAGCACGATCGGCCAGAAGCTGCTGACCGTCTCCTTCGACGACCTCGCCGAGGTCGTCCCGGGTGAGGACCTCGTGGTGACCGGCTCGGTCGCCAAGGTCACCCAGGCCCGCATCGGCGCCGTCGGCGACGCTGTCGCCGCCACCTTCACCCTCCAGCTGGTCGACGCCACCGGCGAGGTGCTCGCGGCCGAGGACGTCGTGGCCGAGCCCGACGGCTCCTTCACGACCACCATCCCGGCCTCGCTGCTGTCCGCGGTCGACGCCACCGACGGTGCCGTCCAGCTCGCGGTCCGTGCGGTCGACGCGTCGTACGCCGGCTTCTCGGCCGAGGACGCCGGCGCGGCGGCCGTGCGGGTCGCCTCGAAGGCCAAGGGCCTGACCGTGCACAACTCCTTCGTCTCCTCGGTCGGCTGGGTCAAGCCGGGCGAGAAGTACCCCTCCACGATCACGGTCGCCAACCCGACCAAGGGTGCGCTCAAGGGCGGCAGGGTCACGGTGAAGGCGCCGAAGGGCACCACCTTCAAGAAGAGCTCCGGCCCGGGCAAGCACCGCACCTCGGCGCGGACCATCACCTGGAAGGTCCCGAAGGTCAGGGCCGGACGGACCGTCCGCCTGGTCGTGGAGTCCAAGGCCGCCTCGGTCAGGACGCTGCCGACCATCGTGTGGCGCGACCTGTCCACGAAGGCCACGCTCAAGGCGAGCGGACGCACCTCCAGCTCGACCAGCCACGGTCCCAAGGTGATCCCGCCGGCCGAGCGCTTCGAGACCGCGCGCTACGGCGACCGCCCGTTCCCGGTGGTGCCGGTCCAGTACACCGATCGCGCGTACACCGCCGACCACACCGGCGAGCAGCTCGAGGAGATCATCAACTCCAAGAAGTTCAAGGGCTCGACGTTCAACCTGTTCCAGGAGATGTCGCTGGGCCAGCTCTTCCCGAACGGCAGCGTCCCCTCGGCCGGCATCGCGACGGCCGACTTCGACTACGAGCCGGGCTTCCCGCTCTACCAGACTGACCCGGCCTCGCTGAACACCTGCACCGGGCTGACCTTCGCCGACCTCGGTGACCTGGCGCTGGGCACCCCGCTCTATCCCGAGCGGATCACCAATGGCGTCTACAACCTGCCCGGCACCACGCAGTACTACGGCGCCGACGCCAACGGCTCGGCCGTCATCGGCGCCCTGGCCGGCGTCGCGGCCCTGCAGCAGATCGACAGCGGCTGCGGCCCGACCGGCAAGCTGGTCGCCGACGCCGTGGTCCTCGCGGACCCGGAGATCGACTACTCCGACTTCGACACCGACAAGGACGGCGTCGTCGACTTCTTCATGGCCGTCTTCGCCGGCTGCGGCGGCAACGGCGCCAGCCAGCTCGCCGCCTGCTCCGACGCCCCCAGCGACCTGCTGCCCTACGACAACATCTGGCCGCACTCCTCCTCGCTGGAGTCCTACTTCACCGACCCCGAGACCGGCCTGCCCGGCATCACCACCGACGACCAGCTCAAGGACCTCGAGGGTCGTCCGCTCTACTGGACCGACGACTCCTACCGGAAGATGACCACCAAGAAGACCCCGCGCAAGGTCTTCGTCCGGGTCGGTCCCTACAACGTGAACCCCGAGACGGCCATCGACGCGGCCTCGGTGATCTCCCACGAGTACGGCCACTCCCTCGGCCTGCCGGACTACTACTCGCTCGGTGGTCGTGAGACCTACGGCGACTGGAACCTGATGGCCACCGACAAGTCGCAGAACATGGACGGCTACGGCCGCCAGGAGCTCGGCTGGGTCGTGCCCGAGGTGCTGAAGCCGGGCAAGAAGAGGACGGTGAAGAACTGGAAGGACTCCAAGCAGAACACCGGCCGCATCCACTGGCGGACCCCCAGCGGCAAGAAGTACACGCTGAAGAACGGCCGTGACGGCATCGTCCGCAACTCCGAGATGTACGTCGCCAAGCTCCCGGGCCGCACGCTCATCGACGGCGCGGTCTTCGGGTCCGGGGACGGCGCGTCGAAGAAGACCGCCTGGTTCTCGGGGTCGGGCAACGACTTCGGGTGCGCCACCGACGGTGGCGGCCGCAACCTCGACATCTCGCTGCCGGGCGCGAAGAAGCTCCCGGCCGGCACGACGATCTCGGCGTCGTTCAAGTCCTACTGGGACATCGAGTGGGACTACGACTACGGCTTCGTGCTCACCTCCGGTGACGGTCGCACCTTCACCTCGCACGCCTCTGAGAACGGCTACACCACCTCCAACCTGGACCCGCTGGCCGGCAACCCGAACCAGAACGGCTGCCAGGCGGCGTACGACAACGGCCTGACCGGCACCTCCGGCTCCTACGACGCCGGCACCGAGGCGCTCGACCGCAAGACCGGCGACGCGCCGGAGCCGATCTTCCTCGCCGACTCCTTCGACGTCTCCGACCTGGTCGGGGCGGAGTCGCCGATCCTGCGGTTCAGCTACTCCACGGACCCGGGCCTGGCCCGGCCGGGCTGGTTCATCGACGACCTCGAGGTCGTCGCCACGCTGCCGGACGGCAAGACCAGGAAGCTCTTCGCGAGCGACTTCGAGAAGTCCGGGAGCCCGAAGGACCCCCAGGTCTTCAACGGCGGCTGCAAGCCCGACAGCCCGGGTGCCTGCACCCTGGCCTGGCAGTACGTCAAGGCGGGCGCGGAGGCCGACTTCGACCACGCCTACTACCTGGAGATGCGCGACCGCTCCGGCTTCGACCTCGACGGTCAGGGCCAGATCGACCGCGACCCGATCGGGTTCCAGGCCGGGCTCTCGCTGATGTACACCGACGAGGCCCACGGCTACGGCAACGCCGGCACCGACGACCCGCCGGCCCAGACCGTCTTGGACTCCGTCCCGGAGCCGGGCAGCTCCTCGCCGGACCTCGACGACGCGTCGTTCCGGGCCGTGGAGGGCCGCAACACCTTCTCCGACTTCGGCTCCGGCTGGGTCGAGAACTACAGCGACCCGAGCGGGCAGACCAAGAGCGGGGAGGCCACCACGGACTGGCTCTTCGACTACGGCTGCCTGTCCTTCAAGGTGCTGTCGATGAAGGGCGAGACCGACGGGCCCGCGAAGTCCGACGGCGACCTGACCGGCACGGTCTCCTTCAAGCTCGGCAAGGGCTGCGGGAGGTACGACTACGGCTACTGAGCCGTCGGCGTGACACGACCGGCGCGTCCCCTCGCACGAGGGGGCGCGCCGGTCGTCGTCGGTACGGGTGTCGTGGTCCGTGGTCAGAGGTCCCGGCGCGGGCGCCGCGCACCACGACCGCGCGTCCGGCGGGCCTCGTCGTGATGCCGAGCCGGCGTATCAATACGCCGGCTCGATCTCCGCTCAGGCCTCGGCGGCGGCCTTCACGCGCTCGAGGGTCCTGCCCATGCCGGTGGTGAGCTCGTCGGCGAAGGCGTCCATGCCGCCGAGGACGACTTTGGTCAGCCCCTTGGACAGCCCGGAGATGCCGTCGGGCGCCTCGCGACGGTGCGTCACCTTCGTGCGCGCGCCGCCGTCGAGCGGCTCGAGCTGGAAGGACCAGATCGTGCGGTTCTCGGTGACCCGGAAGGCCAGGTCGCTGTGCGGGGTGAAGCGCACGACCTTGGCGTTGGTGGGCCAGCGCTTCCAGCCCTGCTGGTTGAGGTTGATCATCCGGGCGCCCTGCTTGACCTCGCCGCCGACGATCCAGGTGCGCACCACCTGGTCGCTCCACTCACTCATGCGCGGCAGGTCGGCGAGGAGGGCCCAGACCTGAGCGGGGGCGGCGTCGATCTCGATGCTCGCGGTGAGCTCGTCGGAGCTGGTCTGAGGGGTCGTCATGGGACCGGACCGTACCGCCGGTACGTCGCGCGTGGAACCCGTGGTCGCGCAGCGGTCAGCCGCGGGCGGCCCACCAGGCGTGCAGCTCCTCGGTGGCCCGCTCCTCGCCGAGCGGCCCGTGGTCCATCCGCAGCTCGAGCAGGTGCCGGTAGGCCTCGCCCACCTCGCGACCGGGACCGATGCCGAGGATGGTCATGATCTGGTTGCCGTCGAGGTCGGGGCGCAGGGAGTCGAGCTCCTCCTGCTCGGCCAGCCGCTCGATCCGGGCCTCGAGGTCGTCGTAGGTGCGCCGCAGCCGCTCGGCCTTGCGCCGGTTGCGGGTCGTGCAGTCCGCGCGGGTCAGGATGTGCAGCCGCTCGAGCTGGTCCCCGGCGTCGCGGACGTAGCGCCGGACCGCGGAGTCGGTCCACTCGCCCGAGCCGTAGCCGTGGAAGCGCAGGTGCAGCTCCACCAGCTTCGAGACCGCCTCGATCTCGTCGTTGCTGAAGCGCAGCGCCTTCATCCGCTTGCGGGTGATCTTGGCGCCCACCACGTCGTGGTGGTGGAAGGTGACCGTGCCGTCGTCGAGGAAGCGCCGGGTGCGCGGCTTGCCGACGTCGTGCATCAGCGCCGCGAAGCGGCTGACGAAGTCCGGCTCGCCGCCGAGCCGGTGCTCGAGGTCGATGGCCTGCTCGAGCACGGTGAGGGTGTGCTCGTAGACGTCCTTGTGGCGGTGGTGCTCATCGCGCTCCAGCGCCAGGGCCGGCAGCTCGGGCAGCACCCGCTCGGCCAGGCCGGTGCGCACCAGCAGGGTCAGGCCACGCCGCGGCCAGGGCGCGGTGACCAGCTTGACCAGCTCGTCGCGCACGCGCTCGGCGGAGATGATGTCGATCCGCTCGGCCATCGCGGTCATCGCCTCGACGACGGAGTCGTCGACCTCGAAGCCGAGCTGGGCGGCGAAGCGTGCGGCCCGCATCATCCGCAGCGGGTCGTCGGAGAAGGAGTCCTCAGGAGCCCCGGGGGTCCGGATCACGCGGTGGGCGAGGTCGACCACGCCGCCGTACGGGTCCTCGATCTCGCGCCCGGGCAGCCGCACCGCCATCGCGTTGACGGTGAAGTCGCGTCGGCCCAGGTCGCCGGCGAGGTCGTCGCCGTAGGAGACCTCGGGCTTGCGGGAGGTCGGGTCGTAGGACTCCGCCCGGTAGGTGGTGATCTCCACCTGCCACTCGCCTCGGCGGCAGCCGATCGTGCCGAACTCGCGGCCGACGTCCCACAGCGCGTCGGCCCAGCCCTTGAGCAGCCGCTCGGTCTCCTCGGGGCGCGCCGAGGTCGTGAAGTCGAGGTCGGTGTGCCGGCGACCGAGCATCGCGTCGCGCACCGGACCGCCGACCAGCGCGAGCTCGTGGCCGGCCTCGGCGAAGCGCCGCCCGAGCTCGTCGATGACCGGGGCCAGGCGGTCGAGCTCCTCGGCCACCGCGCGCTGCACCTCGACGATGCTCAGGGGGGCCGGCTCTGCGTGGGACACGGGCGAGCAGTCTATAGACAGCCGGCTCCCGCCCCGCCTGACCGGGTGCCGCCCGTCCAGCAACTATCCTCGCCGGGTGGTCCCCCGGTCGCTCTCGCCTGCCCTGCGCGCGGTCGCGACCCTCCTGGCGCTCGTCCTGGCGACGGCCACCGTCCTGCTCCTGCCCGCCGCGCCCACCGCCGTCGCGGCGGTGCCGCCGGAGCCCGTGGAGCCGCTGGAGGTGACCATCGAGAGGCTGACCCCGGGGGAGATCCCCACCTCCGGCACGATCGAGGTCGGCGGCACGGTCACCAACGTCGACGACGAGACCTGGACCACCATCAACCTCTACCCGCTGCTCGGCGGCGAGCCGATGACCACGCCGGCGCAGCTGCGCGAGGCGCGCCGGACCGACCCGCTGACCTACGTGGGGGACCGCGTCACCACGCCGGGCCCGTACGCCGTCATCGACCGCCTCGAGCCGGGCCAGAGTGCGACGTACTCCTTCACCGTGGCCCGCTCCCGCCTCGAGGCGACCGCCCGGGGCGTCTACTGGTTCGGCGTGCACGCCCTGGGCCAGGACACCGCCGGGCGCGACTCGGTCGCCGACGGTCGGGCCCGCACCTTCCTGCCGCTGGTCGAGCAGCCCTCCGAGGACGACGGTGCCGGGGACGACGGTGCCGGGGACGACGGTGCCGGCCAGGACCGACCGCGGCGTCCCGACGGCGCCGACATCACCACCCCGGTGCCGGTCGCGCTCGTGGTGCCGCTGCGTCGGCGCATCCTGCACGAGGCCGACGGCTCGCTCGCCGAGCCCGAGGTGTGGGCCGACGAGCTCGGCAGCAACGGCACGCTCGGGCGCCTGGTGAGCATGGGTGCCCAGGCCGACGGAGCACCCATCACGTGGCTGGTCGACCCGGCCCTCACCGTCGCCGCGGCGCAGCTGGCCGCCGGCAACCCGGCCCGGTCCCTGTCGCCCACCGTCGACCCCGACGCCGAGGACCCCGACCTCGCCGAGAGCGACGCGACGCCCTCGCCCACCGAGGACGGCTCGTCCGAGCCCGGGGACGAGGAGTCGGTGGGGCCCACCGCGTCCCCGTCCCCGTCGGGCTCACTCGCCGTGGACCCGGTGGAGACCGAGGACCTCGACCCGGCCGCGCGCTCGCTCGCCCGCGCCGCGGAGGGCTGGCTGGACTCGCTCACCGAGGCGGTGCGCGGCGGCCACCAGGTGCTCGCCCTCCCCTTCGGCGACCTCGACGTCGCCGGGGCGGCCGAGCAGGAGCCGCGCCTCTACGCCCAGGCCCGCCGGCTCAGCGGCGGCACGCTCCCGCGCGTCGGCGCCGGCACCGACCCCGGCCTCTCCTCTCCGCTGGGCTACATCGACGCGACGGCCATCGGCATCGCCGACCCCGCCGAGACGATCCTCATGACCGACCTCGAGGTCGGGCTCGACGAGGACGGGCGCGCCCCGAGCGTGGTCTCGGTGGACGGCCGCGACGTGGTCGTCAGCTCCTCCGGCGCCGCGCAGGGCGGTCCCGGACCCGGTCGCCGGCTCAGCGCGATCTCGATGCGCCAGCGCATCCTCAGCGAGGCGGCGCTGCGCCTGCTCGACCCCGACCCGCAGCCGCTGGTCGTCGTGCTCCCGCCGGGGTGGTCTCCCGACGACCCCGGTGAGGTCTTCGAGGAGCTCGACACCTCCTGGGTCGACCTCGACACCGTCGCCGACGCCGTGTCCGACGTGGAGGCGACCGAGGTGGCGGCGGGCGACCTGCGCTACCCCGACTCCCAGCAGTCCTCCGAGCTCGACGCCGGCGCCGTGGCCGCGGTGCAGGACCTGGTCGACGCGGGCGAGGTGCTGCAGGACGTGCTGACCCTCAACGACCGGGTCGGCGACGTCGTGGCCGGGGAGGCGTTCGCGGCGGCGGCGTACACCACCCGGCCGGTGCGGCGCCGGGCGCGCAAGAGCCTGACCTCCGGCACCAGGGCCGTGCGCGACCTGCTGACCCGCATCGGGGTCACGACGCCGACCGGAGTGACGCTGTCCAGTGCCAGCGGGCGGCTGCCCGCCACGGTCGTCAACGACCTCGACGAGCCGGTGACGGTGCGCCTCGACGCGCGCTCGGACCTCCCGATGACCCTCGGCGTGCCCGACTCCATCCTGGTCCCCGCGGGCGGCCGGGTCGGGGTGCTGCTCGAGGCCACCACCCAGCGCCAGGGCATCCACAACGTCTCCCTGCTGGTCACGTCGGTGGAGGGCGTGCCGCTCGGCGGCCGCGCCGACCTGCCGATCCGCGCCGCCCAGGTCAGCCGGGTCATCTGGCTGATCATGGGCAGCGGCGCGGTGCTGCTGTTCGGGATGATCGGCCTGCGCCTGGTGCGCCGGGTGCGTGAGGCCCGTCGCGCGGACCGGGCGGGGCAGCCCTCGTGAGCGGTACGCCGACGGGCGAGGCGGCCGAGGAGCGCTCGGTCCTGAGCAGCTCGGCCGTGATGGCGGCCGGCACGACGTTCTCCCGGCTCTCGGGCTTCATCCGCTCGGTGCTGCTGGCCGCGGCGCTGGGCAACCTGGTGCACGCCGACGTGTTCACGATCGCCAACACGATCCCGAACATGCTCTACATCCTGCTGGCCGGCGGTGTCTTCAACGCCGTGCTGGTCCCGCAACTGGTCCGGGCGATGGGCAACGACGCCGACGGCGGCGAGGCCTACACCAACCGGATCGTCACGCTGGCCGCGCTCTTCCTGGCCGCGGTGACGATCGCCCTGGTCCTGGCCGCCCCCTGGGTCGTCGACCTGTACACCTCCGACGACTGGCCGCCGGACGCCATCGACTCCACCGTGGCCTTCGCCCGGCTGTGCCTGCCGCAGGTCTTCTTCTACGGCATGTTCGTGCTGGTCGGGCAGATCCTCAACAGCCGCGGCAGCTTCGGCCCGATGATGTGGGCGCCGATCGCCAACAACGTCATCTCCGTCGCCACCCTGGTCGTCTACCTCGTGGTCTTCGGCGCGGCCGACGGTGCGGAGCGCACTGCGGGCTACACCAGCGGCCAGGAGCTGCTGCTGGGGCTCGGGTCGACGCTGGGCATCGCGGTCCAGCTGCTGGTGCTGCTGCCCTACCTGCGCGCGGCCGGCTTCCGCTACCGCCCGCGCTTCGACTTCCGCGACACCGGCCTCGGCCACACCCTGCGCCTGGGCACCTGGACGGTGCTGTTCGTCATCGTCAACCAGCTGGCCTACACGGTCGTCGTGCGGCTGGCCTCGACCGGCACCGGGACCGGCGACCCCGAGGGCACCGGCTACACCGTCTACTCCTCGGCCTTCCTCATCGTGATGGTGCCGCACTCGATCATCACGGTCTCGCTGGCCACCGCGATCCTCCCGCGCCTCTCCCGCGCCGCGGCCGACGGCGACCTCGCCTCGCTCGGCGCCACCCTGGCCCGCACCATGCGCACCTCGTTCGCGGTGATGGTGCCGTTCGCGGCGCTGTTGCCACTGCTGGCCCCCGAGCTCGCCCGGCTCCTGCTGGGCTACGGCGCCGCGGCCGACACGGTCGACAACTACGTCCCCACCCTGGCGCTCTTCGGCCCCGCGGTGCTCTTCTTCACCGCCCACTACCTGGTGCTGCGCGGCTTCTACGCCCTGGAGCAGACCCGCACGGTGTTCTGGAACCAGTGCGCCGTGGCCGCCACCAACGTCGTGGTCGCGGTCGCCGTGGTCACCGGGACCGACGCCGCGTGGACCTCGCCGGGGCTCGTGGTGGCCTACGGGTCGGCGTACCTCGTCGGTGCCGTGCTGTCCTTCAAGGTCCTCTCCGGACGGGTGGGCGGCCTCCACGGCTCGGAGCTGCTGCGCTTCTGCGTGCGCATCGGCCTGGTCGTCGCGGTCTCCACCGCGCTGGCCTGGGCGGTGCACGCCGGCCTCGGGGCGTGGGCCGGCGACGAGCCCCCGCTGCCGGGTCGGTTGTGGTCGGTGCTCGTGGTCGCCGCGGTCGGCACGGTCGACGTCGTGGTCTTCCTGCTGCTGGCCCGGCTGCTGCGGATCCGCGAGGTCACCGCCGTGCTGGCGCTGGTCACGCGACGCGGCTGAGCGGGCCCTCCCCGCTCCCGGCGCGCCCCGCCCTACGATGACGGGGAGCACCCGGGAGGGTGCCCGCACCAGCCAGCCAGAACCCCACGACCTGCAGCTGTGAGGAGCCGCGTGCCCGCCTCGATCCGGCCCGGAGACGTCCTCGCGGACCGGTACCGCCTGGTCGACCTGCTCAGCGAGAGCGGGAACGGCCGCTTCTGGCGCGCGCACGACCGGGTCCTGGAGCGCCACGTCGCGCTGCACGTGATCGCCGCTGATGACGACCGGGCCGAGGGGCTGCTGGCCGCGGCCCGCCGCTCGGCGCGCATCCTCGACCCGCACATCCTGCGGGTGCTGGACGCCGAGCGCAGCGGCCCCCTGTGCTACGTCGTCAACGAGTGGGGCTCGGGCACCTCGCTGGACATCATGCTCGCGGCGGGTGGCGAGCTGAGCCCGCGGCGCGCCGCCTGGGTCGTGGGGGAGGTCGCCGCCGCCTGCGCCCGGGCGCACGCCGCCGACGTGCCGCACGGCCGGCTCAACCCCGAGAACGTCCTCATCGACACCTCCGGCGCCGTGCGCGTCATCGGCTGGTGCGTCGACGCCGCGCTGCACGGCCGACCGACCGGTCGCGTCGCCGACGACGTGGCGGACCTGGCGGGCCTGCTGTACGCCGCCCTCACCGGGCGCTGGGCCGGTCCCTCGAGCTCGGCGGTCCCGCCGGCGCCCACCGACCACGGCCGGGTGCTGCGGCCACGCCAGGTCCGGGCCGGCATCCCCCGCGACCTCGACACCCTGTGCGACGAGGTCCTCAACCCCCAGCCGGGCTGCGGCACCATGGCGGCGGACGCGTTCCGAGCCGCGCTGGAGGAGTTCGTCGGCGACCCGACCGGCCTGCAGGAGTCGATGACCTCCCGGCTGGTCAGCGGAGGCCACGAGACGGTCGTCCTGCCCCAGGTCCCCGAGTTCACCGTCCGCGAGGCGGAGGAGCTCACCCGCCCGACCCCGCCGACCCCGCCGGCCGGGTCCCTGGGCCCCGCCGAGCCCGCGGATCGCGAGGACGCCGGAGACGACCCTGAGGCGACCGAGGGGGCCGACGGGTCCGGTGACGCCCCGGGCGAGAGCACCGGTGAGGTCACCCAGGCCGAGATGCCGGGATTCCTGGTTGCCGACGACGCCGCGTCCCCGGCGCCGCCCCCGCCCTTCGAGGAGCCGCCCGCCCGGCCCCTCTTCGCCCCCGACCCTCCCGAGGGCGCCCCGGTGCGTCGCAGCCGGAAGCCCGACCCCGGCAGGGACTCTCAGCAGTTCTGGCCGTGGGACACCGCGGCCGGCCCCCGCACCGGCGGTGCCGGCGGGGGTGCCGGCGGCGGCTGGGTCGACACCGGGTGGCCCACCGGCACCGGCCCGGTCGTGGAGGAGGAGGTCCCCGGCCGCAGCTCGTTCCGGGTGGCCGCGATCCTGCTGGCCGCCCTCGTCGTCCTCGTCGCCGTGACCGTCGCCTTCAACCTCGGACGCGGCCGCACCCCCCTCGGGACCGTCCCGGAGGAGGAGTCACCCTCGGCCACCGCCTCCGCCCCCGCCGAGGTCGGCCCGCTCGACGTCGCGTCGGTGAGCGACCTCGACCCGCAGGGCAGCGACGGCGGGGAGTACCCCGAGCTCACCGGCCTGGTCGTCGACGGCGACCCCGCCACGGCCTGGCGCACCTCGACCTACAAGCAGGACTTCGGCCCCGGCGGGCTCAAGGACGGCGTCGGCCTGGTGCTCGACCTCGGGGAGGCCCGCAGCGTCGCCGAGGTGGCGCTGCGCCTGGTCGGGTCGCCCACGGACCTCGAGCTGTACGTCGTCGACGAGGCGCCCACCGGCGTACCCTCCGAGCAGGGGCTGTCCCCCGCCGCCACCGTCTCCGCCGCAGCGGAGGAGACGGTCGTGCTCGACGAGCCCGCGTCGGGCCGCTACCTCGTCGTGTGGATCACCTCGCTGCCCACGGTCCCCGACGGGTTCCGCAGCGAGGTCGCCGAGGTGGTCCCGCGCGGATGAGCACCTCCACCGGGCCGGAGGCCCCCACGGACTGGTCCGCCCTCGAGGACCGCGCGCTGCTCGCGGCGCACGTCGAGGGACGCGAGGGCGCCTTCGCCGAGCTCTTCCGCCGCCACCGCGACCGGCTGTGGGCCGTCGCGCTGCGCACCACCGGCAACCCCGAGGACGCCGCCGACGGCCTCCAGGACGGCATGATCGCGGCCTACCGCCGCGCCGGCTCCTTCCGCGGCGACGCGGCGGTGACGACCTGGCTGCACCGCGTCGTCGTCAACGCCTGCCTCGACCGCCTCCGCGCCGCCAAGGTCCGACGTGCCCAACCGCTGCCCGAGGACCTCGAGGAGTACGGCGCTCGGCTGGCCGGCCCGAGGGAGGCGGCCGCACCCGAGCAGCCCGACGCGGCCGCCGTCCGGGCCGACGAGCGGCGACTGGTGCTGGGCGCGCTGGCGGCGCTGCCCGCGGACCAGCGTGCGGCGCTGGTGCTGGTCGACATGGAGGGCTACCCGGTCGCCGAGGCCGCCGCGATCCTCGGCTGCGCCGTCGGCACGGTGAAGTCTCGATGCTCGCGCGGGCGGGCACGGCTCGCCACCGTGCTGGCACCCTTGCTGACGGACCTCGAGGCGGGTGACCGGGGACACGCCCGGTCACGGAACCCTGCGGCGGAGCCGGACGTCGGACCCACGGACGCACGCGGGCCGCCCACCCCGCAGACCTGATCCCCACCGACACCTGACGCCAGCACCAGCCCCGAAGACGACCACCAGGAACGAGGAGCCGTCGTGGCCGAGCACCTGAGCCCCGAGCAGGAGGCGCGCCTGCGCCGGCTGCTGGCGCGCTCACGCCACGACGAGCGGGTCCCCGACGACGTGGCCGAGCACCTCGACGGCGTCCTGGCCCGTCTGGAGGCGGGCGATCCCGAGCTGACCGGGCCCCGTGCGCGCAAGGCCGAGGTCTACGCGCTGGCCGCGCGCCGTCGTCGTACCGCCGCGACGATGCTCGCCGCGGCCGCCGCCGTCGCCGTGGTGGGCGTCGGCCTGGGGCAGGTCGTCGGCAGCAGCGCCGGCGAGGACTCCCTCATGGCCGAGTCCGACACGGCGGCCAGCGCCGACAGCGCCGAGTCCGCCGACCGGTCCGAGGGCCGAGCCTCCGGCGAGGACCTCGACGCCACCGGGGGCGGGGAGAGCGACGACGAGCTCGACGGAGCGCTCGACGAGGAGCTGGCCGCAGGCACCGAGATGCTCTCGGACGGTGCCGTCTCCGAGTTCGCCGCGCTGGAGGACCTCGTGGTCCTGCGCGGCCGGCTGGCCGATGTCCGGGAGGAGCGCTTCACCCGTGCCGCGACCCGGATCCAGCGCCTGGTGATCGGCAGCGACGCCAAGGTCGCCCCCCCGGACACCACGTCCCTGCGCCGCGCGGCTCCGCGGGTCCAGCGCGCCTGGCAGGGCTGCGCCCCGGCCGACTGGGGCCCCGGAACCCCCGTGGCGGTCCTCTACGAGCGGTCGCCCGCCGTCCTGGTCTTCCGGCCCGCGACCGGGGACGCGCAGGTCGCCGACCTGGTCCAGTGCGGGACCGGCGAGATCCTGCGCTCGGTGACCCTGCCCGGCCGCTGAGCGCCGCCCGGCCGCGCCGGCCCGGGCCGGCCCGTCGCCGGCGACAGGTGTCCACCCGGTGAACGGGGGGTGAGCCCGACCGCACTGCGCCCGGGGAAGGAATGCGGCTCGCCTACGATCGGTTCCACCCCCGTGCGGCCGACCGGTCGCCCACCGTCTGCCACCGAGGCGAGGAGAGCAGGACACCCATGTCCGACAGCATCCGCAACGTGATCATCATCGGCTCAGGACCCTCCGGGTACACCGCCGCCGTCTACGCCGCCCGGGCCAGCCTCGAGCCGCTGGTCTTCGAGGGCTCCGTGACCGCCGGCGGCGCACTGATGAACACCACCGAGGTCGAGAACTTCCCCGGCTTCCGCGACGGCATCATGGGCCCGGCGCTGATGGACGAGATGCGCGCCCAGGCCGAGCGCTTCGGCGCCGAGCTCGTGGCCGACGACGTCGTCGAGGTCGAGCTGACCGGCGAGGTGAAGGTCGTGCGCACCGCCACCGGTGAGTTCCGCGCCCGCTCGGTGATCCTCGCGACCGGCTCGGGCTACCGCAAGCTCGACCTGCCCAACGAGGACGCCCTGTCCGGCCGCGGCGTCTCCTGGTGCGCCACCTGCGACGGCTTCTTCTTCCGCGACCAGCACATCGCGGTCGTCGGCGGAGGCGACTCCGCCGTCGAGGAGGCCACGTTCCTGACCCGGTTCGGCTCCAAGGTGTCCATGATCGTGCGCCGCGACGAGCTGCGCGCCTCCAAGATCATGCAGGAGCGCGCCTTCGCCGACCCCAAGCTCGAGATCGTGTGGAACTCCAAGGTCGCCGAGATCGTCGGTGAGGACCGCCTGGAGAAGGTCGTCCTCGAGGACACCGTCACCGGCGAGCGCTCCGAGCTCGCGGCCACCGGCCTGTTCATCGCCATCGGCCACGACCCCCGCTCGGAGCTGCTGGCCGGCCAGGTCGACCTCGACGACGACGGCTACGTGCTGGTCAACCACCCCTCGACCGCCACCAACGTCCCCGGCGTCTTCGCCTGCGGCGACCTGGTCGACCACCACTACCGCCAGGCCATCACCGCCGCCGGCACCGGCTGCGCCTCGGCGCTGGACGCCGAGCGCTACCTCGCCGAGCTCGACCACGTGGCGAGCAGCCCCGCCGAGGCGCACGACCGTGCCCAGGCCGAGGTCGGCGCCTGAGCGGACGGCCCGGCGCCGTACCCCGGGTGGGGCGGGAACATCCCCCACCACGCCCGTGTTCAACCGAGCGAGACCATCGATCCCCTGCAGAAAAGGAGCCCTGTCGTGGGCAACATCTCCGCGGTCACCGACGCCGAGTTCGAGGCGCAGGTGCTCAAGTCCGACAAGCCGGTCCTCGTGGACTTCTGGGCCGAGTGGTGCGGTCCGTGCCGCCAGGTCGCCCCGATCCTGGAGGAGATCGCCGCCACGCACGGTGACAAGGTCACGTTCCTGAAGATGAACGTCGACGAGAACCCCGTCACCCCGGCCTCCTACCGGGTCACCGGCATCCCGACCATCAACGTCTACCAGGGCGGCGAGGTCGTGAAGTCGATCGTCGGCGCCCGCCCGAAGGCCACGCTGCTCAACGAACTGAGCGACTTCACGGCTTGATGCGGGTCCCGCACAGCGGGCTCCCCAGGTACCAGCCTCACCGGTCCCCGTCGTCCCTGTGGACGGCGGGGACTGCTGCGTCCGGGACCGGCGCAGGACGTACGACGCCGACGAGCCGTTCCAGGGCCGCCTCCACCTCGTCGACCCAGCTGACCGTGCTGCGCAGGTCCATCCGCACCCGCGGCACGACGGGGTGCGCCCGCTGGGTGCGGAAGCCCGTGCGCAGCCAGAAGTCCAAGGGGGCGGTGCACCCCGGGGCGCCCCGCCCGCCGGCCGCAAAGGCCTCCACGGCGCGCAGGCCGCCCCGCGTCACCAGGTCCCGGGCGGTCGCCTGCACGAGGACCCGTCCCAGCCCGCGCCCGCGGTGGCGCGGGTGCACCCAGAGGTCGGTGACCAGCACCGCGTCAGGCGAGGCCGGCGCGGTGGGCACCGCCCCCGCGCCCGGTGCCAGGGCGGGCGGCGCGTAGACGACGACGGCCATCGGGACCTGGTCGACGACGAGCACGCGGCCGCACGAGCCCCACTCCCGCAGCAGCTCGGAGACCCAGGCGTCCTTGGCCGCAGCCCGCTCGTCGGGCTCCTTGTCGGCCCGGGCGCGTTGCACCGGGTCGAGCGCCCAGGTGAGGCACTGGCGGGCGGGGCAGCCCTGCTCCTCGAGGCGCTCGAGGAGGTCCAGGGTCAACGGGTGCACCCGTCGGGCCACGGCGTCCCTCCTCCCCGCAGCACGCGGGCCGGGAGCGGCATCGACCCTCGACCCGCCCACGTCGCGGCCCGCGCGTGCGTCCGGCGTCCTCATCGTTCATGCTAGGGGGATCATGGACAGCACGCCCGCGCGCACGCACACCAGCCTCGACTCCTTCGTCGACCGGTACGCAGCCCGCACCGCAGGGATGACGGCCTCGGAGATCCGAGCGCTGTTCGCCGTGGCGTCGCGTCCCGAGGTGGTCTCGCTGGCCGGCGGCATGCCCAACATCAGCGGCCTCCCGCTCGACGTCGTCGGCGGTGCGATCAACCAGCTCGTGCTCGAGCAGGGACCGGTGGCGATGCAGTACGGCTCGGGCCAGGGCGTGCCGGAGCTGCGCGAGCAGATCACCGACGTGATGCGGCTGGAGGGCATCGAGGCCCACCCCGACGACGTCGTGGTGACCGTGGGCTCCCAGCAGGCGGTGGACCTCGTCACGCGGATCTTCTGCGACCCCGGCGACGTGGTCATCTGCGAGGCGCCGTCGTACGTCGGTGCCCTGGGCGTCTTCCGGGCCTACCAGGCCGAGGTCGTGCACGCCGAGATGGACGCGCACGGGCTGGTGCCGGAGGCGCTGGAGCAGGCGATCGCCGCGGTCAAGCGCGCGGGACGCACCATCAAGTTCCTCTACACGATCCCCAACTTCCACAACCCCGCCGGCGTGACCATGTCCGCCGAGCGACGCCAGCGGGTGCTGGAGATCTGCCGCCGTGAGGGCGTGCTGGTCCTCGAGGACAACCCCTACGGCCTGCTCGGCTTCGACCGGGAGCCGCTGCGCGCCATGCGCGCGGACGAGGCCGACAACGTCATCTACCTCGGGTCCTTCTCCAAGACCTTCGCCCCCGGCTTCCGGGTCGGGTGGGCCCTCGCCCCCCACCCGGTGCGCGAGAAGCTCGTGCTGGCCCAGGAGTCGGCGACGCTGTGCCCGCCGCAGTTCTCCCAGATGGCCGTTTCGGCGTACCTCGCCAACCACGACTGGCAGGGCCAGATCAAGCAGTTCCGCGAGATGTACCGCGAGCGCCGCGACGCGATGGTGGGTGCGCTCGACGACCTGATGCCGGCCGGATGCAGCTGGAACGTCCCCGACGGCGGCTTCTACGTCTGGCTGACGCTGCCCCCCGGCATCGACGCCAAGGCGATGCTGCCCCGCGCCGTGACCGCCCGGGTCGCCTACGTCCCCGGCACGGCCTTCTTCGCCGACGGCTACGGCTCCGGCGCCATGCGCCTGTCGTTCTGCTACCCCACCGCCGAGCGCATCCGCGAGGGCGTACGCCGCCTGGCCGGTGTGCTCGAGGACGAGATCGAGCTCCGGGCGACCTTCGGCGCCAGCCTCGGCCAGGACGACTCCGACCGCGGACTGCCTCCCGGCTACGACGCGCCCGGCACCGACGTCAACTGAGGCCCCACCGCCCGCTCGTCCAGGCGCCGTCGGCCGTCCACCGGTCACCACCGGGGCGGACCCGGTGTGCGTGAGAGCATCGCCCGGTGCTCGACCTCACCTATCCCCCGATCATCGCCACCTGCAAGGTCGGCTTCCGGCTGCTCGGCCAGCGCTTCGACCTCACCGGCACCGAGCACGTCCCGCGCCGGGGCGGGGTGTTGCTGGCGGTCAACCACGTCGGCTACATGGACTTCATCTACGGCGGTCTGGCGGCGAACCCGTCGGGACGCAAGGTGCGGTTCATGGCCAAGCGCGAGATCTTCGACCATCGCGTCACCGGTCCGGTGATGCGCTCGATGCACCACATCGAGGTAGACCGGGGTGAGGGGCTCGCCTCGTTCCACACCGCGGTGGACTACCTGCGCCGTGGTGAGGCCGTCGGGATCTTCCCCGAAGCCACCATCTCCCGCTCCATGGAGCTCAAGGAGTTCAAGACCGGCGCGGTGCGCATCGCCGCCGAGGCCGGTGTCCCCCTGGTCCCCGTGATCCTGTGGGGGACCCAGCGGCTGATGACCAAGGACCACCCCAAGGACTTCTCCCGCGGCAAGACCATCGCCATCCGGGTGGGCGAGCCCCTGCACCCCACCGGCACCGACCCGGTCGCCGAGACCGCGGACCTGCGCGGTCGGATGGACCGGATGCTGGAGGAGACCATCGCGGCCTACCCGGCGCAGGAGCAGCCGCCCGGATCCTGGTGGACCCCCGCCCGGTTCGGCGGGAGCGCACCGACGCCCGAGGAGGCCGAGCGCCTCGACGCCGAGGAGAAGCGCCGCCGGGCCGAGGCCCGGCGGGCCCGTCAGGGCGACGCCTGACCCTCACGGCAGCCGCCGGTCGAGACGGCGATTGATCGATTTGTCGACTTCTCGCCAGATCGATTGATTGCTTGATCGAGAGCGGCGGCTCAGATGGGCCGGTCGTTGCGGTTGCGGGGGTCGATCACGTCGATGATGCGTCGCAGGTCCTCCAACGAGGCGAACTCGACGGTGATCTTGCCCTTGCTCTTGCCCAGGTCGACCTTCACGCGGGTCTCCAGCCGGTCCGAGAGGCGCTCGGCGATCTCACTGAGCCCGGGGGCGGTCGGTTTGCGGCGCGTCACGCGCGGCGCCGCGCCGTCACCGTGGTCCCCCACCGCGACGATCTCCTCCAACCCGCGCACGCTGATGCCCTCGGCGACCACACGCGCGGCCAACCGGTCCTGCAGGTCGGCGTCCTCGACACCCAGCAACGAGCGGGCGTGGCCCGCCGACAGCACTCCGGCGGCGACCCGACGCTGCACGGCCGGGCTCAGCCGCAGCAGGCGGAGCGTGTTGGAGATCTGCGGCCGCGAGCGACCGATGCGCTGGGCGAGCTCCTCGTGGGTGCATCCGAAGTCCTCGAGCAGCTGCGCGTAGGCCGACGCCTCCTCCAGCGGGTTCAGCTGGGAGCGGTGGAGGTTCTCCAGGAGCGCGTCCCGGAGCATGTCGGTGTCCTCGGTCTGCCGGACGATCGCGGGGATCTCGGTCAGCCCGGCCTGCTGGGACGCACGCCAGCGACGCTCACCCATGACCAGCTCGTAGGACTCAGGACCCGTCCGGCGTACGACGACGGGTTGGAGCAGCCCGACCTCGCGGATCGAGTGCACGAGCTCGGCCATCGCCTCCTCGTCGAAGACGTGGCGGGGCTGCACGGCGTTCGGGACGATCTGGTCGATCGGCACCTCCGCGAACCACGCGCCGTCGACCGGGGCGAGCTCGGCGCCTTCGGGCGTCCTGGCCGACGCCGAGCCAGCGGGCTGCGACACCGCCGGACCCTGCGACTCACCACCGTCCGTCACCCCGTCATCCGACCCAGCGGACGGCGCGAGGGGCCCTGACCCCTCAGCCTCGACGGGAGCAGTGGGGATCAGGGAGCCCAGACCACGGCCGAGGCCGCGCCGCGGGGCAGGACGGGCGTTCACAGGCTGACTCCTCGGCTGGCGATCTCGCGGGCGGCTTCCAGGTACGACAGGGCGCCGGGGGAGCCCGGGTCGTAGGTCATCACGGTCTGGGCGTACGACGGTGCCTCAGAGACCCGCACCGAGCGCGGGATGGCCGTGCGCAGCACCTGGTCCCCGAAGTGCTCACGGACCTCCTCGGCGACGCCGGCGGCCAAGCGGGTGCGCGCGTCGTACATCGTGAGGAGGATCGTGGACACGGCGAGCGCCGGGTTGAGGTGGGCGCGCACCATGTCGACGGTCTCGAGCAGCTGGCCGAGACCCTCCAGGGCGTAGTACTCCGCCTGGATCGGGATCAGCATCTCCTCGCCGGCCACCAGCGCGTTCAGCGTGAGCAGACCCAAGGACGGCGGGCAGTCGATGAGGACGTAGTCGAACCGGTCCTCACCTGCGCTCTGGGCGTCGCCGACCCAGGGGTGCCCCTGGATCGCCTTGCGCAGGCGTCCCTCGCGCGCGACGACGGAGACCAGCTCGATCTCCGCGCCCGCCAGGTCGATCGTGGCCGGCACGACCCAGAGGTTGCTCAGGTCGGGACACGGGGTGATCACGTCGTCGAGGACCACCCCGTCGACGAGCGCGTCGTAGGTCGACGGGACTCCTCGACGATGCTCGACGTTGAGCGCGGTCGACGCG
>LULF01000110.1_pt1 | contig 44992 bp, 38 predicted proteins | sample 728221 | NCBI WGS metagenome assembly LULF01 (sample SAMN03860296, study PRJNA289734) | marine metagenome | biome: seawater column; feature: ocean; material: water; isolation source: Red Sea water column Station 169 - depth 500m | place: Saudi Arabia: Red Sea | collected 2011-10-15 | depth 500 m | reverse complement strand
AGAGTTAGATCGACAAAAAGCTGATACTTTGTTTACAATCGTTTCTAAGGCCTATAAAAGAAACTATGATCGTGTTCTTAAACGGGCACAGGCTTCTGTCAATGCTGAAGAAGAAAGTATAAATTATGAAGATGTTGAAGAGTCTGATAAGGAAAAACTTAAAGCACTGCTTGAAGACTAAGTCGTGGTGTAGGAAAAATATTGAGTGAAGGGAGACGCTGCCATGGGATCAATTTCTATTTTATAGGTCATATCAAAACTTATATCTTTGTTACTTTTTAAAATAGCATCCTTCATTTTTATTTGAAGCTGTGCCGACTCAGTAAAGATAATTTCTAATTTTAAATTTGTGATAATTCTTTTGATATGTTTATGCTTTTGAATTTTAAGATTAATCGGGAAAAAATCATTAACTTTAACTGTATATTGACCTTCTAAATCACAGTCTTTTTTAAACTTTAGGGTTTCAGTAAAACTTTCTTGGGTAAGTAAGGCCGTAAGCCACTTTTGTTTTTGAAATGAGCAGCCTTGAGTTTTAATTTTTTGATTATTTTCAATATTTGGTAATATGGCCTTGATAGAGTCTAAGATGGAACTGTCCAATTTCGTTGAAGCTTGAAGATTGAATGGCAGTAAAAGTATAGAGAGAAGTAATAATAATGAGTTTTTTTTCATAAGAAAATGATAGATAAAAAAAAAGATCCTGCATAGGATCTTTTTTTTATTTTGGTTTCGTTAAGGTTTTATACGGTTTCAATATTTGTTTGTTGTTTTGCAACATCTGGCTTATCTTTGATCTTGATGTCGATAAACTTGAATAAGCCATTACCAATTGCTTTGATACCATAGCCAAATGGTTTTAACTTCTTTCTTAAATTGTAAATATGAACATCAAGTGTATTTGGGTGAATTGCTATGTTTTTCCAGATAACTTTTACAATCTCATTTCTATGAAGTGTTTTCTCTTCTTTCATATTGAAACTTTCAATAATCTTAATTTCTTTATTTGTAAATTGAGTGAGATCGAGATTTAAAGCTTCTAGTGATTTTGAGGTCTCTTGTATTCTTTCTTCGATATTAATTAAATGTCTTTCAACTTTAGCTCTAATTTCATTTTGATTAAAGGGCTTCAAGAGGTAATCAATCGCACCAGCTTGATATGCACTTCTGATCGTCTCAAGATCATCTGAGGATGAAATTACCAAGTAAGGAGTATTAAGAGTCATATCAGATTCGTTGAGTAGTTTAAAAAAGTGCCCGTCTTCTAGCATGATATCAGCTATAATAAGATCAGGGTGACTTTTCTCCGAAGCATAGGCTCTGCTGAATTCATCAAATGATGTGAAGAAATGAAGGTGGAATTCATCACCATTAAAAATGTGATTGTAGATTGGCTGCAAGTCTTCCATGTCTTCAATAATCCATAATTTTTTAGATATAAACATCCCTTTTCTCCTTGCTAATAGGGCGGGATAGTGTGCCCTAAACTTATAAGATCATCTGCTAAACTTAAAAGTGGTAAACCAATGATCGCAGTTTGATCTTCAGTCTCAATTTTCTTAAATAAACTTATACCATTTAGTTCTAGTTTATATGAGCCAGCACAGTCAATGGGATTATCAGCACTTAAGTATTTTTTAATCTGTAAGTCGTTTAATTCTCTCATGTGGAGAGTTGTTATGTTTGTTTTTACAATCTCAACGTTATTATCAATTATAGCATAGCTCGTAATGAGCTCGTGTGTATGTCCTTGAAGGTAGGTGAGTTGCTTAAAAGAGTCTTCTAGATTACCCGTCTTTCCAAGTATTTGACCTTTAAAGTGGCAAACTTGGTCAGAACCAATAACAAGTGCCTCTTTATGATTTTTGGCAATATTTTTTGCCTTTTCTAGGGCGAGTTGACGTGTCAATTCTTGAGGATCTTGAATCTTTTCTTTAAGTATTGATTCATCCAGATTAGAGTTAAGGCAAGTGAAGTTTATTCCTAATCGCTCAAGTAAAGCTTTGCGGTAGGGAGAATTGCTTGCAAGTATTATTCTTTTCATAATATTTACTTACTACAAGGAGTTTGTATATGCAATTATTTTCATGTGAAACATTTGTTCCAAAGATTGATTCTTCTAATTATATTGCAGAAGGGGTAAAAATTATTGGAAATGTGGTGCTTGAAAGCCAGGTTAATATTTGGCACAACTGTGTCTTGCGCGCTGACATAAACTCTATTTACGTGGGAGAAAATACGAATATACAAGATCTAAGCCTTGTGCATGTAACTCAAGATTTAGGTGTAAAAATTGGAAAAAATACAACGATAGGACATAGTGCAGTTATTCATGCTTGTACAATAGGGGATGGATGCTTAATTGGAATGGGTGCAAAAATATTAGACGGAGCGGTTATAGGAGATAATTGTTTGGTTGCCGCAGGGTCAGTTGTGCCTCCTGGAAAAGTTTATCCTGCAGGAAGCTTTATTCGCGGTTTGCCGGCTAAGTTTATTAGAGAGCTTTCAGCCCAGGAAGTAGAACAAATTTCGACCCATTATTTAAGTTATATCGAAAACTCTCGTTTGTTTAAAAATAATGTGAAGCTGATTAAGAGTTAATTTATGAGTTTCCTAGATAAGTATAGTTATTTAAGCAGGCCTCATAGAAGTCGTTAAGTTTTACTCCAATTCTTGCTTTAAGTTTGCCGGCTTTAATTTGTTGGTCTACTTCGTTTTTAACTTTTTTGCACATTTCTTTTGAGTTGTATTGCATGATTTCGAGTACATCTGAAGCACTATTTCCTTTGATAGATTCTTCGATATAAAAGCCATTAGGGTCATCACTGTCTGCATAGACATGAAATTCATTTAATCTTCCAAAAAGATTATGCATATCTCCCATCGTATCTTGATAGGCCCCAGTTAGAAATAAACCTATATAATATTCCTCTTTGCCTTTTAAATCGTGAATTTTTAATGTTGATCGGTGACCATCTTCACCTAGAAAATGATTAATTTTACCGTCAGAGTCACAAGTAATGTCTGCAAGAGTGCATTCAATATAAGGAGACTCGTTGTGATAAGATATAGGGACGACAGGTAGAATTTGGCCAATCGCCCAAGCATCAGGGGCAGATTGAAAAAGAGAAAAATTGCATAAGTATTTATCGGCCAAAACAGATTTAAGTTTTTTGATTTCAACGGGGACATATTTTTCATTCTCAGTCATATTTATAATTTGATGACATATATTCCAGTACAAGGTTTCTATCTGAGACCTCTGTGTTAAGTTGACGACTCCTAGCTTAAAAGCGGCTATGGCCTCATCTTTAATCACACATGCATCATTATAAATATCTTGGTAATTGGAATGATTAAGATCTTTATAAAGTTCTTTAATATTTTTAAGTAAGTGATGATCATGCGGGTTTTTAGATGTATCGATGGCCTTATATCTTGTAAGGTTTACCTTGCCAAAAACATTAGTAATAACACATGAGTGATGAGCCGCAATTGCCCTGCCGGTTTCAGAGACGATATGAGGGTGGGCAATTTGGTGAATATTACAAACATCTTTTATAATATAAATGACATCACCTATATAATCTTTAAGAGTGTAGTTTGTAGAGGATGAGCAGTTTGAGTTTGTTCCATCGTAATTGATTCCAACTCCTCCTCCAACGTCAATATATTTGAGTGGAACATCCATTTGGACAAGATTTGCAAATATTCTCGCTCCCTCCGTCAGACATTCTTTTATTGCTCTGATATCTGGTATCTGGCTGCCGACATGAAAGTGAAATAATTGTAACCAATCAATTTTATTTTTTTCTTTAAGCAGTTCAATTAGCTCAATGATTTCTGTGATAGATAGACCAAACTTTGCAAAGTCTCCAGATGACTCAGACCATTTTCCTGATGTTTTAGAGCTAAGTTTTGCTCGGACTCCGATTATAGGAGTTACATTAAACTCTTGGGCAGCCTCTAGAACAGAATAGATTTCTGAGAATTTTTCGATCACAATGACAATATTTCTTCCAATTTGAGTTCCAAGCATAGCAAGGCGCATATATTCTTTATCTTTGTAGCCATTGAGAATAGTCAAGGCATTAGGATTGTGATTATAGGCAAGTACTGTAAGAAGTTCTGGCTTTGAACCTGCTTCGAGCCCATAATGAAAATCACGGCCAATATCTGTGATTTCTTCGACAACCTCTCTTAGTTGATTCACTTTTATAGGATAAACCCCGTAATAGTCTCCTTTGTAGTTTGCCTCTTTTATAGTTTGGCTAAAAGTGTTGTTAAGGTTTTTGACTTTAGAGCGAAGAACATCATGAAAACGAATCACTGCAGGGAAGCCTAAACCTTCTTTTTTTATTTCTTTTATAACTGCTTGGACATCAATAAGTGGACCATTAAGCTCTTTAGTAGGGTAAACACTAAGGTTTCCTTGTGGGTTAATACCAAAATAGCCTTCTCCCCATCTTTTGACTTGATAGGTATGTAATGAATCCTCAATGGACCAGTTTTTATTGCTGTCTGTCATATTTTATCCTTCTAGGGGACAATAATAAACGTTGTAGAACTAACCGGCAATATTCTTGCGCATGCCAGATACTTTTTTCTTAGCCAATGATTTTTAAATCGCCTTACTAAATTGATGATAGAGAAAATTCAAACTTAGTAACTAACTTCTAGAGTGCTTTTAAAAAAGGTTTCATTGAGGCGCTAGTGAGCAGTTATACTAGAAGTAAATATGAAATAAGCTTTTCTGTTCAGACATCTAGTAATTTAAAATAGTTACATCATAACAGCTTCTGTCTGTGAGTTTGAGTTTTCTCTTCTATCCCCACGGTAGTCGGGCGGTTAAAATGGTTTTAGTGAGAAAAGAGGCCTGGAGTCCTTCAATTCTGAAGGACTCACTCATGAAGGAGTTTTAAAGTGTAAGCTTTCCTTTGGCCGTGAGTTTTTTGATAATTTCATCAAAATACTCTGCAGGGTAGGCACCTCTGACAGGAATACCGTTAATTATAAAGCCTGGAGTTCCTTGCATGCCATACTTTTTCGCTTCTTCCATATCAGAGGTAATAAGTTTTTCAATTTGATCAGAGTTGATGTCTTTAGCAAGTTTGCTCATGTCAATATTGAGATTATTAGCAAGCTTTTTTAAAAACTTTTCTCCTTGTTTAAGTTTTTTTTGTTGTTCAAATATTTGGTTATGGAATTGTAATGCCTTCTTTTTTGACTGTAATGCTATCGCTTCAAAGTACTTAGCACTTATCATGGCGTTTGGATGTATATTTAAAGGGAGGTGTTTAAAGATAAATTTGATTTTGCCAGGGTATTTTTTGAATAGCTGATTAACTGTATTATAACCTCTTGCACAAAATGGACATTCAAAGTCAGAATATTCTACGATTGTAAGAGGAGCATTTGGATTTCCCTTAATAATTCTCGATTTTTCAATCTTAGGTTTAAGGGGATTATTAAGTGCTTGTTCAAGCTGCTTAACTTCTTCTTCTTGTGCCTTTTTTGCCATACTCTGCTTTGCTTCCATTGCTGCAGTTTGAAGCGTCATCATAAATTTTTCAGGATGTTGTTTAATTGTATCAAAGACAATATCTGGATTATCTGTAAGTGCTTGTTGTAATTTTTTTTGAAATTGCTTATCTGTGCTGCAACCAGTAATAAAATAAGCAACGATGGCCAAGGATAAAAGTTTTAGTAAGTTCATTTAGACTCCTTCATTATATTATGAGTTCCTTACTAATTTCTATCGTACTTATAAAATTTTAATTTGAGTCAGTTTTTTGTCAACTCTTAGTCAATTAATTATGTTCGGGATTAAAGCGATAGCCAATACCTCTGACTGTATCAATAATGTCATTAGAGAATTTTTGTCTTAATTGAAGAACATGCGTATCGACAGTTCGGGTCGTTGGGTAGTTATCGTAACCCCAAACTTCATCTAACAGTTTTTCCCTAGTAAAAACTTGTTTGGGATGAGTGGCCAAAAGATAAAGTAAGTCAAACTCCATTTTGGTAAGATTTATTTCTTGATCTTTATAATATATTCTTCTTTCATCAAGATTAAACTTAAGATGTGAGCTTAGGACTTCCTGTGTGGTCTGGGTAGATTGTTTTTTATGAGATTTTCTTAATTGAACTCTAATTCTTGCCAAAAGCTCTCGCGGCTCAAAAGGTTTGGTAATATAATCATCAGCTCCTGTTTCTAGTCCTAAGACTTTATCAATAACATCAGTTCGGGCCGTTAACATGATGATAGGGGGCCCTGAGATATGTTTTAATAAATCAATTCCTTGACCATCAGGCAACATCCAGTCTAAAAGCACTAAGGAATAATCTTGAAAGTCCTCTTCTTGAGCTTCAGCGATATTTTTGCAAAGTTTTACTTCATAGCCTTCCTGACCTAGTGTCTTCTTAAGAGTAGGGCCTAAGCTGTGGTCATCTTCAATAAGTAATATTTTAGTCATTATTTTTATCCTTAGGTATTCTTATCATAAATTGTGTGGGATTTGTTGTCAGCTTAAGACTAGCGTGCATTTCTTTAAGTGTCTTTTCTACAATTGTCAGTCCTATTCCTAATCCTTTCGTATTGGTATGTTTTGTTTTTAGTAAATCTTTTAAGTTATTATAGGCTATTTCACCTCGGTCAATGATGCTGATAAAGATATATTTTTTGTTCTGATCTAAACGAATTTTGATTGGTGTTTTTCCATATTTTATCGCGTTATCTATGAGATTTGTAATGCACATTTTAAGCCAATACTGATCTGCAGATAAAGAAGTATCTGCTTGAACATCAAGTTGTATATCTGTGTCATGATACTCAGAGAGAATATCTTCAAGATAGTCTTTGAGAGAGAGAATCTTACTAGGTTTAAGTTCAATGAGATCAGATGTGTCCGTTTGGAGATAGCTTTGACTTTTTTCTGCTAAATGTTTAAGACGATAAATTTGACCTTCTAATTTTAACAGAGACTCTTGCACATCGAGGGGAAGCGCTTGAGTATTTTGGTTGAGTTGGTTGATCTGTAGGATCAAAGAGGCAATAGGAGTTCTTAACTCATGTGTGAGGACTCTTAGGGCATGCTTTTTTCGGTCTTCTTCTTTTCTTTTTCTTTTTAATCTCGAGTAGAGGCTTGAAGCTGTAAGGATGAGAATAATGATTGTCCCAATAAATAAAAAATTGATTGATTGAGAAAGAAAGCTTTGTAAGTTACGGGTTCTTTTTTCCCAACAGACATTTCCTATTTTTAAATTACAACCTTGGATTTTTTGTGAAAAAGCAAATCTGGTGCGGCTAAAAAAACGTTCAGCAATTTTTTTTTGTATAATATAATATTTTAAATTACCGGTTTTAATGAAATAAAAATCCTTGCTAAGAAATGTATTTTCCCCTTTTATTATATTTTGAATGGAGTTAGCAGATTGAAACATAAGAAAGCGTAAATTTTGAGATGTTGGCCATTGCAACTCTTTAAGCTCGTTAATATGCATTGAATTTGCATATTTTTCTAGCCAATTGTACTTCTCTTTTTTTGTTGAAAGCATTTTAAATTGCATGAAGGCGTAGCTCATGCCATTTGAGTGAAGAAAGGGTGGTGTTTTAAAAAAATTGAGTGGTAGTCTTTGAACTTGATTGCATAAATAGGCCAGCCAAAGAGTTTCTTTATTAATAAAATCAGAGCTTATTTGTGATATTTTTGATTTAAGGCATTCTGATGAGTTTAAGGTGATTTGTTTATTATTTCCAATATTAGTTTGTGTGTTAAGTAATTTTAAATGCTCAGCTGTTGGGTAATCGATATTCAGGTCAAGTCGTCTATAAGGTGTAACTTCTTCTTGGAGTTCTTGGTGCAATTCTCTGATTTGTTTTAAATCTTTTAAGTCGACACTTTCATCTGCCTTAATAAAATAGGTGATATTGCCAGTTAGAAAAGCAAGGATAAGAGCAAGGGCAAAGAGGAAAAGTTCAAGTCTCATTTTATAAATTTAACAAAAAGGATCAATTATTTGTCAATTTTATGTTAATTTTATTAAAATTGATTAAGTGCAGAGTCTCAAGTCTTTTTTAGGAGTTAGCTTGTATCAACATATTATAAGAAGTTTAGAGTTCACAATAGACCTTTTTTATAGCATTGTGCCTTATGCTTTTATTAATAAGTCTTTAAGTCATAAAAAACCTAAAATTGTGGCCCATCGGGGCTGGCATGAAAAGAAAATTAAAGAAAATACACTTGAAAGTTTTCAAATGGCCTTTGAAAAAGGTTTGTATGGTATTGAGTTTGATGTTCGCTGGACTAAAGATTTAGTACCAGTTATTCATCATGATGTGTCATTACAACGGGTTTGGGATGAAAATATTCAACTCGAAGATATCACTTACGATGAGCTGAGAAAGCGTTTTCCTCAGATTCCATCTTTAGAAGATGTTATTGAAAAGTTTGGGAAAAAACTCCATCTTTTTATTGAGCTTAAGCAAGTAAAGTGGAGAGATATTGATCGACAAAAATTTATTTTAAAGAACTTATTAAGCTCGCTTGTACCGGTTGAAGATTTTCATATTATGGCATTAAGTATGGATCCTATTCAACATTTTAATTGTTTTCCGGCCCAAACTTACTTACTTGTTTCAAGTTTTGATATCAAAAAAAGAAGTTTAGATACTTTGGAGCATAAAATTGGTGGTGTGACAGGACATTTTTTATTAATTCATAAAGCTTATCTAGGTAAACATTTTGCTCAGTCTCAAAAAATAGGGACAGGCTTTATATGGTCAAAAAATTGCCTTTATCGGGAAATGGCCAGAGGGGTGGAATGGCATTTTACAAACCACCCCTGGCGTCTTATTAAATGATTTTTACTTTTCATTCTATTGAATTCGATGATTTAAAGAGTTGATGTACTCTTTAAGTTCTATTTTATCTTGTTTATTTTTGTATTTAAATTCTATACCGTAGCCATAATAGTTTTCGTGAGCGGTGTTTTGGGTTCTTCGAACTATCGCTTCAAGGTTTTTAACATCATCTCCTAAGGGGACTTCTAACATCATTCGATGACCAACGGGAAGATTTTTAGTGGTTGTAAAATAAGCTCCTGTCTCTGAAATATTTGTAATCGTTGTTGTGACCATTTTATTATTGTGCTTAAATTGACCTTTAAGATTCGTTCCATATCTTGATGTATTTCTCCATAGTCTTCTCGTTTTGTTCCAGTAAGGTCTTCTATTTGCTGGTACTAAAAAGTAAAGGACTAGGGCAACATTAAAAAATAATAGGAGAGTGCTTGATACATGGGGTGTTTCGGCAACATAAGGCCATGTAAACTTTTCATAACTAAAGTATGCATATAACGAGTACAATTGGAGACCAATAAAAAAGAAAAAACTCCATGAGCGTACACTAATTAAAGCATATCCAGCTAAAGGAAAGAGTGCCCAAAACTCAAAATTACCTAAGAAGCCTTCAATACTAAAAATGGTACGAGCTAATATATCCCATTCAAAGCCAGTTTGAACTTTGAGGTAAAAAACTTTTATGAGGGGTTCTAAAATAAGTGCTGCTGCTAAGAAATAGAGAGAGAGTGGTTTTTCAAATGCACTAACATCCATAAATCTTTTGGACACTTTTGCAGCAGAGTTAGTCTTTTTTAAAAGTAAATTAACAGTGTCATTAAACATTGTATTAAGAATTGCTTTGGGAAGAAATGAAATAAAGGAATTATCAAGATCAACCCTCAATCGATTTAAAAACGTAACATCACTTCCTATGAGCATACAAGGAGTTTGAATATGATTTATGATTTTGTATAAGCGATTCACGCCTTCAAAGTCTAGACCATCAATATCAACAACAACAAGCTGAAAGTTTTCTTGTGTGAGTAAATCAATTCCTTCTTCAATGGAATCTTTGGTAAGAACATTAAATTCAAATTTATCATTTAATCGATTTGAGACATTAATTTTAACAAACTCTTCTTGCCCGATAATGAGTGAATTTTTTTTACTCGAGTCTATAACAGAGTCGATATTTGGTTGGTAATTGACACTTGCTGTGGACATAATTAAGCCTCTCAGATGAAAATATTTAACTTTTTATTAAATAATGTATCGGTATGACGACTTTATATATTAAATGTCTGAGTATTTTACCATGTTAAATTGTTTAGAAAAAATAAAATATTCGAAAACGATAGAGTTCTTAAAGCTCTATGATAATTTAGTAAGATAGAGATAGTTTCTGCCATATAAAAATGGCAGAAACATCAAGCTAGCGCAGATTCGTGTGCTTGAAGAATTTTCTCAATGATCTTTTCTGGCCTTGAATTTCTTAAAACCTCAGCAGCTTCTTTATCTTTTAAAACTGGGCTTAAGAGGTTTTTAATATCTTCAGTTAGAATTGGGTGCTTATTGGCCAAAACTTCATCAACTTTGGCCACAGGAGTAAAGTGAGGAACAGTTTGTAGAACTTGTGGATATTCATTAATAATATGATGAATTGTTTCTACGACTTGGCAAAAGCGGTCAAGTTCTGATTTGGTAAAGGATTCAGTTGGCTCTAACATAAGTCCATAGACTTCTGGGAAAGCCACTGTTGGAGCATGAAAGCCAAAGTCCAAAAAAAGCTTTCCTAATTTTGCCATAACTTGAGCTTTAGGAGTTCCAGCTTTGGCCAAACGATTAAAGCTGTCCTCATGTAAAGTAAGAATGAATTCATGCATTCGAGGTGAGCTTTCTGAATGTGCAGGTAAGACAGGATAAGTTTTTTTGAGTTTTTGATAGAGATATCTAGCACTTAAAACAGCGATACCACTCATTCTCGCAATACCATCAGAGCCCAATGCTTTAAGATAAGTGTAGGCCCTTACTTTGTGGGCAAAATTTCCATAATGTCTATGAAACTCACCAATAGATTTTTTTGCTTTATAAGTTGAATAGCTGCCATGTTCATTCTTTTTGACTTGTCTACCAGGTAAATAGTCAATCAAAAGCTGACTCACAGCTACAATAGCATCACCAGGGCCACCTCCACCATGAGGAATTGACCATGTTTTATGTAAATTATTATGAACGGCGTCGACTCCCAGGGCATTGAGATCAACTTTTCCTGCAATCGCATTCATATTGGCACCATCCATATAGACGAGTCCACCAACGGAATGAATGAGTTGAGAAATCTCTTTAAATTTTGTTTCAAAAATACCAGCAGTATTGGGGTTGGTAATCATGACTCCTGCAATTCTTTCTTTGTAAGTTTCAACTAAACTTTGAAGTTGATTGAAGTCGATTTCTCCGTTGTCATTGGCATTAATTATTTGAATTCCATAAGCGATACCATTGAGCTTTTTGGTTTCAAAACCGGCCATGGTTGCAGTTGCAGGATTCGTTCCATGAGCAGAGCGTGGAATAAGAATAATATCTCTAGATTGTTGCTCTCCCTTATCTGCATGATAGGCTTGAAACATTTTTAGCCCAACAAGCTCTCCTTGAGCTCCAGCTACTGGCTGGGTTGTGACTCCTGGTAGTCCAGTTATATCTTTAAAAATTTCTTGGATATTATAGAGTATTTCTAAATTACCTTGCACACTGGTTTCAGGTGCTTGTGGGTGGGTTTTAGTAAACTCTTTTAAATTAGCTGCCCATTCATTAATTTCTGGATTATATTTCATGGTACAACTTCCAAGAGGATAAATACCATCGTCTGGTGAGAGGTTTTGCTTTCCTAGTTGGCCATAATAATCATACAGTTCTTGCGTCGCTTTTGCTTCAAAATGAAATTCTTGAATTCTTTTTTGGTTGTTTCTTATTGAGCTGATAGTGCTTGAAATACTTTTTGGTTTAAATTGCGATTTAAAAAATGTAACGATTTTTTGAAGATCAAGGCTTGAATGTTGATCGTTAACAGAAATATGTAAGAGATTGTCATTAAGATGACAACGATGGCTAATATCAACCCCAATATGTATTTGTTCTTCATTTGCAGCGAGATTGATAAGTTCCGCTACATTCGTCTTTAACCTAAGAGTAAACTCATTAAATATGGGAGCATTAAAAGCAAGCTCAACACCTTCAAAACATGTAAGTTCTTGTAGAAGCTTTAGAGCATTTTTATGGGCCAGTTGAAATGATTCATTAAAACCATCTGAACCTTTATTAAGAATAGCCGCACCACAAGCAGTGGCCACAAAAGATTGGTTGGAGCAAATATTTGAAGTCGCCTTTTCACGTCTTATATGCTGCTCTCGTGTAGAGAGAATAATGGCTTTACATTCAGTACCATTTATATCTTTCGTTTTTCCAATAAATCTACCAGCTGCCGCTCGAATCATGTTTTTATTGTCTTGGTTGAATCTTATACCAAATATTCCTAAGCCAGGTCCTCCAAAATTAGGTTCAAGGGTTAATGATTGTCCTTCAGCCACTAAAATATCTGTTCCGGATGCATTTGATCCCCATTTTGCCGGCTCTTTGAGTCCATTATTTGAGAGAGCATGAAGATTAACTAAGGAAATACTTAAGAGTTCATTTTTCTGACAAATATCGGTGAGGGTATCGAATTCTTCGATATGGCCAAAAGATGAGATCTGGGTAAAAGCAAAAGCCGCAATATCATGATTCTTTTTGATAAGGTTTTTGAGTTCTTGCTGATCAATTAAGCCGCTCTCTTTGTTTATGGGAACAAAAATGAGTTTTAGTTTGGTCCATTTGGCCTGAGTTTTTAAAACTTCCAGATCCTGAGGATAAATATTTTCGGCAACTAATACGGTGTTTTTATTTTTTTTGATTCTGGTAGCACAATTGAGGGCTTCAAAAAGGCATGTGGCCCTTTCATATAAAGAGGCATTAATGGCTTCAAATCCTGTTAGCTTAGAAATAAGATTTTGATAAATCCATAAACTTTGTAAGGTTCCTTGGCTTCTTTCAGGTTGGTAAGGTGTATATGCAGTGGTTAGGCCACGGATAGAACAAACTTTAGCAACGATGTCTGGAACTTTAAAATCTTGCAGACCATCACCTATAAAACTTGTGTAAATTTTATTTTTTTTGGCCATTTCTAAAATATGCTCTTTGAGCTGTGGGTGAGATAATGATGTATTCATTTTCAAGCCTTTGTGTAGGACTTGTGGATCTATATGTGAAAATAAATCATCTAAGCTTTTTAGTTCTAATTCTTGTAGCAGTTCCTGTTCTTCTTGTTTGTTAATACCAATATAATGAGGAAATAATTCTCTTTTGTGGGGAGTTTTATCATTCATAAAGCCTTCCTTGATTGTCTATTTAGTTTTATTTAACATATTTTGATCGAAAAGTAGTCAGAAAAATGGTTGATTTTTGTTAGAGATAAGATATTTATGAGTAATGAATATTATTAAAAGCTCAAAAGAAATTGACTTTGAGGCGTTTGCTACTTTTTGCCCTGAAGAAGCGAGAATTTTAAAGGATATTAAAGCAGCACCTTATACATTGAGAGTTGATGAACTTGGAAAGATTGCCTTGAGTCAGGAGCCTTTTAGTCCCATTTTTATTGCAGTTGCTGATATTTTAGAAAAACATAAAAAGTTTTTTTATAAAAGCTCTATTTATAAGGATCTTTTGGCCAAAGCAATTGGATTAAAAAAAGGGAAAAAACGACCGAGTGTGTTAGACGCTACGGCAGGACTTTTAGGTGACTCCTTACTTATGTATAGTTATGGACTTGAAAAGTTGATTTGTGTTGAGCGACATCCTTTGGCCGCAGCATTGATCACTAATGGATTAAAATTTTCTGCCGCAAAAATTGAATTTTATTATGGTGATATCCTTAATTATTGTTCAAATCTCGCTTCCAAGCCTGATGTCATTTTTTTTGATCCTATGTATGCTCAAAAAAATCTCAAATCAGCACCTAAAAAAGAAATGAGTATTTTTCGACATATTATAGGAGAAGACACAGATGCATTGATGGTGGCCAAAAAGCTTAGAGGTTTTACAAGGGAGCGTTTAGTTATAAAAAGGTCTAATAAAGCAGATAGCCTATTAGGAAAGCCTGATTTGATCCATAAAGGTAAATCAACTTCATATGATGTCTATCTAAGTATTTCAAAATGATTTTTGCTTTGGTATATATATGCCTCATTTAACAAAAAGGATAAAATAATGAAGTATGATGTGTATGGTATAGGAAATGCGCTAGTTGATATGGAGTTTGAAGTCAATGATGATTTCTTTACAAAAAACTCAATAGAGAAAGGAACTATGACGTTGGTTGAAGAAGAGCGTCAGGCAGAGCTTATTTCAGCCTTAGAGTCACACAAAACAAGTGAAATAAAACGCCAGTGTGGTGGAAGTGCAGCAAACACGATTATTGCGGTTTCCCAGTTTGGAGGGAAGTCGTTTTATTCATTTAAAATTGCGAATGATGATACTGGAAGTTTTTATTTAAATGATATATCTGAAAATGGTGTTGATACTAAAAATACTTTGGAAAATTTACCTCAAGGGAAAACGGGAAAGTGTATGGTTATGGTGACACCAGATGCAGAGAGAACTATGAATACATTTCTTGGTATAACTGCGACTTTAGATAAAGATCAAATTGATGAAAAAGCGTTGGAAAACTCTAAGTGGCTTTATGTTGAAGGGTATTTAGTTGCAAGTCCTACTGGACATACGGCAGCCCTTGAAGCGGTAAGACTTGCAAAGCAGGCGGGGGTTAAAACCTCATTGACAATGAGTGATCCTAACATGGTTAAGTTTTTCAAAGAGAATATGCAAGAAATAATCGGTGATGGCCTTGATCTCATTTTTTGTAACGAGCATGAAGTAAGAGACTTTACAGGAAAAACGAGTTTAAATGAAGCCAGAGAAGAGCTTAAAAAATATGCAAAAACTTTTGTGATTACTTTAGGTAAAAATGGGGCGATGATCTGGGATGGCACTATGTTTATCGATATTGAACCTCATGCGGTTCAAGCTATTGATTCCAATGGTGCTGGGGATATGTATGCTGGAGCATTTCTTTATGGAATAACCAATGGCATGTCTTATGCTGGAGCTGGATCACTTGCCAGCTTGGCCAGCTCTAAGCTTGTGGAGCAATTTGGTCCAAGATTAAGCTGGCGCGAAGCTAAGGATATACTTAAACAGCATCATAATAATGAATAATAATTAAAAATCCTAAGGCAGCTTTTAAGCTGCCTTTTTTTCTTCAGATGATGAGTCGGTTTTTATTGTCTCATTGACGACTTTTTTTTGTGAACTCTTATTAAGGTTTTTAGTATTCTTATTATGACCGTAGAGTAATATTTCTAGCTGGCCTGCTACTTGTGAGACCAATTGAGTTTTTTAATTAATATCTTGTGAGTGCTGTTTTTGACAAGCTTTTCAATTTCTTGCTGATTGCTTTTTACCAATTGGTCGACCTTCTTGGTTGAAGAATCGAGGATTGTGGAAATTTCTTCAGCTGATCTTCCACTCATATTTGCAAGATTTCCAACTTCTTCGGCTACGACGGCAAAGCCCTTTCCATGTTCACCAGCTCTTGCAGCCTCGACTGAGGCATTAAATGAAAGTAACTTAGTTTGAAAAACTATATCATTAACGACTTGGGCTTTTTCTCCTATTTGGTTGATGATATTAACAACATCTTGAAGCTCTGAACTTGTTTGGTTAAAACGGCTCATCATATTCTTGGCTGAGTCTGATAAAGAGTTCATGGCCGTAATCACATTAAAAACAGTTTCTTTACCTTGATTTGCGGCAGCTGCATTTTGCTGCGACTTTGTTTGTATGATATAATCATAATTTTTGATGACTTGTTTAAAATGCATGCGATATTTTTGCATAAGTTTTATAAGGTCATTTTTTCGAATATTGTCTAAACCACGATTTTTCATTCTTTGAGATACTTGTTGAATATCTTTATCCAGTTTGTTGAGATAAGTCGGGCCTCTTTTTAGAAGAAAATCTTTTTCCTTTCTTCTAAACGTTAAAAGTTTAACAAGATAGTCATTTGATAAATTTGAGTTTTGTGACTAAAATTGTTTAAAAAATGCACTTTTTTCATAAAAAGCCTTTTAAAAGAGAATTTATTTCTTTTCTTTTATCGACAAATACTTGTAAAAAATTGATAATTTTTTAAAGAAGGGAACATATTCAAGAACTTATATATATATCATTTTCGGAGTTAAAATGAAAAAAATACTGTTTTGGACGGTTATGTTAAGTGTATTAAGTGTCAAAGGGGAGTCTAATTGGGATAAAATTACTCCTAGTGCTGATTTTCGCTATAGATTTGAAAACTCTAAGGACGAAGCAGCTAATGAGGGACGCAATCGCCATAGAATACGAGTAAGAATTGGGAGCTTATATCAAATTAATGATCAGATGAAATTTGAATTACGTCTGGCCACAAGCGATGGACCGAGTGTGACAACGACTAATTCGACATTAGGTAACCAAAGTAAACCTAAGGATATCTATATTGATCGGGCCGCAATTCAAAAAAAGTATAACGATCTTATCTTTAACATAGGAAGAATGAAGCAGGTTTTTACGAAAGCAGGAAAGAATCAGATGTTTTGGGATAGTGATGTGAGCTTTGATGGTCTTCATGTGAATTATAAGTTTTCAGGAGCTTATTTAAATCTTGCTTCGTTTTGGGTTGATGAAAACAAAGCTTCTTCTACTCAAGATGGCGCCGATGTGACTTTGTCGGCTTCTCAAATTGGTTATGAAAGAGAAAGCGGAGATTTTGCTTATAATCTTGGAGTTTCCCAATATCATTATGAAAATGCTAGGAAAGTCGGTTATGACCCTAATTCCACAGGTGAAGGTTTAAACTTTTTAGAAGTTTATGGGGAATTAAAATATGCTTGGAAGTATCCTATCACAATAGCTATCTCTTCGATTAAAAACAATGAAGCTGAAGATAATAACTCTTCAAACTATGTCGGCTTTTCTATGGGGAAGGCCAAGAAGAAAGGATCATGGATTGTGGGATTAAATCATCGTACAGTTGAAGCGAATGGAGCTAACCGTGACTTTGCTGACGGCGACTTTGCTGGAAAAACGACCGACTCTTCTGGGTTTATTTATTGGGGGAAGTATAAGCTAACTGATCATGAATATTTATCATTTGGATATTTTGTTAATAAAAAGAACATCGATACAACTGAGGATGATTATACTAAGCTTCAAGTTGACTACGGTGTTAGTTTTTAAGTAACCCTTTAGTGTCATTCTGGACGATAAAGGGCTTTTGAGTTATGCTGAGGTTATTTAATTATAGGTAAGTGAGGAGAAAAAGATGAAAAGGTCTACTGTTAAAGAGCTTTATGCTACAAAGCCCTCGGGACAAGATATTTTGGTTAAAGGTTGGATTCGAAGTATAAGGGTTTCTAAATCGTTCTCCTTTATTGTTATTAATGATGGCTCTTGTCAAAAAGATCTACAAATCATTGCCGATGATCAGTTAGAAGGCTATGAAGACTTTACGAAGTCATTAACAGGTTCTGCTTTTGCAATATATGGTAAATTAGTTGAATCTAAGGGAAAGCAACCAGTTGAAGTTCATGCTAATTCAATTGAAGTTTTAGGTAAAGCTCCCCAAGATTATCCTTTACAAAAAAAAGGGACATCGATGGAGTTTTTACGTGAGATAGCTCATTTGCGACCTCGTACAAATACTTTTGGTGCGGTTTTTCGAGTAAGACATGAACTGGCCCAAGCGACGCATAGGTTTTTTAGTGATAAAGGTTTTTATTATATCCACACACCAATTTTAACAGCTATGGATGCTGAAGGAGCTGGAGAGTTGTTTAGAGTCTCTACTTTGGATCCTAAGAATATGCCATATGATAAATCTGGCAATATTATTTGGGAAAAGGACTACTTTGGCAAGGAGTCTTATTTATGTGTGACAGGTCAATTAGAAGCTGAAGCTTTTGCTTGTTCAATGGGGAGTGTTTATACTTTTGGACCAACATTTAGGTCAGAAAATTCTAATACAACGAGGCATTTATCAGAGTTTTGGATGATAGAGCCAGAAGTCGCTTTTGCTGATTTGGATGAAATCGCTTTGTTGGGTGCCGAATATATTCAATATATGATTAAACATGCCTTAAAGTATTGTAAAGATGAGTTAGAGTTTTTTAATCGATTCATTGAAAAAGGTTTAATAGATAAACTTACAAAAGTTTCAACTTCTGATTTTAAGCAAATAACGTATACCGAAGCAGTCGATATATTAATTAAGAGTAATAAAAGTTTTGATTATCCTGTTGAGTGGGGAGCAGACTTACAAACTGAACATGAAAGATATTTAACTGATGAGTACTATAAAGGTCCAGTTATTGTTACAGATTATCCTAAAGGAATTAAAGCATTTTATATGAAACAGAATGATGATAATAAAACAGTTCGTGCTATGGATATTTTAGTTCCAGGAGTTGGTGAAATTATTGGTGGCTCACAACGAGAAGAAGACTTAGATAAATTAACTAAGAGAATGAAAGAGCTTAATTTGGAAGAATCTTTGTATAATTGGTACTTAGATTTGCGCCGTTTTGGAAGTGTTCCTCATTCTGGTTTTGGACTCGGATTTGAAAGAGCTATTATGTATATTACAGGGATGAGTAATATTCGTGATGTTATTCCTTTTTATAGAACCCCAAACCATATTGAATTTTAACTTTATTTAAGTTTTGTTCTCATTCTATTTGTCGATAGAGTGAGAATGAAACCTTATATTTTGCTTTTTATATTTTTTATTGGCCATCCGGCGTATGGACAAATTGAAACTATAGCAGATTCAATCTATATAGAAATCGGTTTAAGAGATTTCTTTGAAAATGTTAAAAAGATTGATCAATATCAAAATATCTATCAAATTAGTGAAACTGATTACAAATTAAAAAAGCTTTATCAACAAAAATTCGTTTGGCAGGAGTTTGATTATTTAGATTATAGAAGAAAATTTGTGTCTAAGTTAAATTCAAGCTTTTCTTCGGCCCAGTTAAAAAAAATCAATCTCTTGGCCAGGAATAATCATTTTTTTGTTAAAATTTTAGCTGACCAAACTTATCAACGTGATCTTTACAGTTTTTATTATGATTTATTCGATGGGCAAAGTTACAAGCAAAAGCCTAAATCTTTAAAAAGAATAAGTTTGTTAAGTGAAATTTATCGATTATGTGGCTATAGTTTACAGTTGGATAAAATTAAAAACCTTTGGTCGACTATGTTTCCAAATAAAAAAACTATCTTGCGTTTAAGAAATGGGTCAGGTTTTGATAAGTTTATTAATTATGCAGAAATTGAGTCGAGAGTCGATAGCTCAGAAGTATTTATGAAAAAAATTTTACATAAAATTTTTATGAAATATAGGGAGTCTGAACTTAAAGAGTACATCAGGGTTTTGGAGGTTGACAGAAATACTCGGAAATTTGTACAGCTTTATGTAAACTATCATTATTACTATTTTATGAACTATTGGCAGAACAAGTCACAAGTAAAAATTCAAGGAATATCTTCCTAAAAGATGATGTTATTTATGCTATAATCTTAAAATGGCAATCGAACGAAACGTGGTTTTTCTTTATCCTTTATCCGATAAGTTGCAACAGTTGAAAGCGAGTGTAGAGGAAGACAATTCTTATACAGTTTATGAGCTTGATTCGCTCAGCGAGTATCATCAATTAATTGGTGTCATGGAACATGCCGTGACATTTTCAGCAGATTTAAAAAAAACCGAACTTTATTTAAATGAATGTAAAAAATTTGTACGTGATAAAAAGTCAAAAAACATACTTATACAAGCTAAAAATATCCCTCCTCATATTTTTTCTAAATTACAAAAGAATGGTTTAGATGAAGTTGTTTCAGAAGATATAAATAAAAAGAGTCTTTTGCATAAAATTAATATGTTTTTTGTTCCATTTGAACAACAGGAAAAAAAAGAAGAAGAAGAAAAAAACAAGGCCTTACCAGAGCAATTTATGGGAGGAAAAACTTTAATAGGTGAAAGTGAAAAAAAGGCTTATGATTCTAAAGAAAAACTAAGAGTCGAAAAAATGGCCATTCTTGATGAGGAAAATAATTCAGATTTTGGAAATAAGGCCAGCAAAAAAAATAAGGGAGGAGTTCTTATTGGAGCGAGTCCCTTATCAAATTTTAACTTAAAGAAGAATTCAACTGATATGTCTTTTTTAAACTCTGACTTTGACTCTTTTCAACTTAAAAGGACAAGTGAATTTGAACCTGTTGCTCAAGCCTCTAAGGCAAAAAATGGAAAATTTACGCCTGTTGAGGCAGAGTTAAAGAAAAATCCGTACAAGGGGCTTGATATAAAGCCACTTGGAGAGCTAAGTCAAAAACGTAGAGAGGGACTAAATTTAGCAGAAGTTGAAAATGAATCTAAACGCAAAACCTTTGAAGAAGTTGAGCAGGAAATTAATCGCAAAAGGGCCAGTTTTAAAGAAAACGAAAAAGAGCTAAATAGAAAAAAAACTCAGTTTGACGAAGTTCAACGACAGTTTGAAAAAAAGTCTTTACCTAAAGTGGGAGAAACTGAGGAAGAAAGAAATAAGCGGAAAAAGTTTGAAGCGGCACAGCAAGATTTAAATCGAAAAAGGGCCGAATTAGAAAAAAATCAACAAAAAATGGAATTAAAAAAGAAGAATTTCACAGAGATCGAAAATGACTACAAAAAAAAACGAGTACAATTTGATCAAGAATATGAAGAAAAAAAGAAAAAAGGATTAGAAATACAAGTCTTAGAGCTTGCTAAGAAAAAAAAGAAACTCTTAGATGAATTGGATGAATTAGAAAAGAAGAATAGAGGAATCATAGAAGAGGTCCTAGAAGATAAAGAGTTAAAAAAACTTCAACTTGATGATTATGAACTCAATAAAAAAAGATCTAATGCTGTTATTGGCGAAGAGGATCTTGCAAAAAAATCAAATGATTTTGAAGAAGTTGATATATCAAAAAATAAGAAAAAATCAAACTTTGAAGAAGACAATACGACGACGAAGAAAAATCATACTGAATTTTTAACTCAAGAAGAAAACAACAAAAAGAAACAGTTTAATGAAATTGATCTAGATAAAGAGAAGGTGACTGGCAGTCAATCATTAGATGATGAAAATCAAAATAAGAAGAAAAAACCTTTTAATGAAATATTAATTGGTGGTGCTAAAAATAAAAATCAAGAAATAGACTTAGAAGCAAAAAAGAAAAAAGATGAACAATTGGCCCTTGGACAGGAGAATAAGAAAAAACTAGAACAAACTCTTGATTATTCTGAATTTAAAAAACTAAAAAAGTCGGGAGAACTTTATTTATCTACTGAAGATGAATCTGCAGTTAACAAAAAAATTGCAGACAAGCTTTTAGAGCAGCCTGAATATACTTTTTATGAAAACCTTTCTTACGGTTTGGAATATTTGGTTATTCATAATGATTTTCTTTTTAAAGATAATATGACAAAAGAACAACTTTATAAATTTATTCATTTTGCTTTGATTAAGGAATATGATGGGGATATGAGTTTATATCTCTCTCGAGATAGTGCTGCTGAAAGCAATAATAAAAATTGTAAAGCTTGTCTTTATTCAGGGCATATCGCTCGAAAGAATGAAGTTGTACAAAATGATTTTGAGAATTTTGAGAGAGAAAACTTAGAAAGTTGGTACCAACAAAAACTTCCATTTTGGAATGATGAAACGTATCAGACAGAGCTTAATGAGTTTATTTATCCGTATTTTGAAGAAGGTGAATATTTAGGCTTTGCTCTATGCCATTTTAGAGGAACAATCAAGACCCACGCAGATGCAACAAAGGTAGAGCTGTTAGCTTTGATACTCAAAGGAGCAATTCTAGAAGAGTTTGAAAAGGCAAAGGGGAGTTAAATGATTTCTTTTTACAAGTTAAAATCCGACTTTTTTGAATTGGATCGAGTTTACTCATTTAATATCTTTCTCTTTGATAAAATGCGTGAACATCGAATAGTGGCCTTATATGCTAATTCACCTTTAACTGGTGAACTTAAAGAGTCGTGGCTTGAACTTGAAGCAAAGGGGGCTTATCTACAGCTTTATAAAGATGATAAAGATGATTTTCATTATGAGACAAATGTAAGTCATGATGAGTTAATGGAGCTTAATGCTTTTTATTTTAAAATGTTCAATTTACAAGAATCGAGATTGAAGAAATATGAAGAGAAAGCAAAAGAAAAGTTTCTGTTAAAAAAAATATTACAAACAATAGCAAAAACAAATGATTTTTTGCCTCTTATTGAGAGAGTAAAAAGTGAAGTTATGTGTTATCCTTTGTATGAGTCAGATTTAACATCAATGTGTACAGAAGTTGTTGATAAAACATTCTCTAGAGATATGCTCCCTGTACGAGTAGCTGCTTTTGCTTTTTTTCTTGCTCGTCAAAACAAAATTACAGATCGAGAAAAATTGGTCGCTATTATTATGGCCTCTTTAATGAAAGACTTTGGTTTGAGCGTTTTGAGTACAGAACTTTTTAAAAATTATGCAGACTTAGAAAATCATAATATCTACTTAAAACATCCTATGTTAAGTATTTATATTCTTTCTAAGATCGGATATGAGTTTCCAACAGAGATAAAAAGAATTATTTTGGAACAGCACGAACAAACTGATGGTTCTGGCTTTCCAAGACAAAAAAAAGAAGATCATATCGCTTATCTTTCTTTTATAGTAAATCTCTCAGATCAAATTATTATGTATTCTAGTGGAAAAATTAATGGACGAAAGACCGACCTTATCAAAACAATAGAGTTATTCCATAAAGGTGTAAGCGCTGAAGGAGTCAATGTGAATTTTCCTCCAAGGCTACTTGAAAGTTTGGGCAGCTTCTTACTTAATGATTTGGAAAAAGACCTTGCTAAAAAAGATCAGCTATAATGATAGCCGCATTTTATGTCAAGCCTTAGAGTCCTAGATCACTTAAGAGATCATCAATAGATTTTTGATCACCAAGTTGTTTTTCGTTAGCTCCAATTGCAACAGAAGATCTTTGAATATCTTTAAACTTGTCTGCTAACCATCTTAATCTTGTCGAAAAAGTTTCTAAATTAATACCTGAAACTTTTTCTTCTTTTATTTTTTCGATATTTTTATTCATGACTTGTAAAATTTCAACTGTGTCAAAAAGTACAGCAACAACAATATCCAATAAAGCCTTGTCCATAGATTGACTGGCCTTGTAGCTAATCGTTTTTCCTAATTCACAATAAACTCCAGTTTGAACAGCATCAACAGACTTTGCAGCTCCCATAATTCGATCTATGACTTGACCAAATTCTTCTAATTTTTTTGGGTCTTTTGTTTCTTCATAGTCTTCTAGCATTTCTTCTAACTGCTCATAGATTTTTTCAGACTCTTTGCAAAAGTCATCGACAATTTCGGCCATCTCTGGATCTTGTAGCATAGACATAAAGTTTATCCTGGAAAAATTTTATCAATTTTTTCTTTAAGAGTAACAATTGAAAAAGGTTTAACAATAAAATTACTTACACCTGCCTTAACAGCAATAATGACATTTGCTTGTTCAGCCTCAGCTGTAATCATTAAAAAGGGGAGCTTTTTAAAGCGTTCATCTGCACGGAGATTTTTTAAGAGATCTAGACCTGTTAAGCCTGGCATGTTCCAGTCTGATACAATAAATTCAAAAGGCTTTCCTGCTTCATGGGCCTGTTGGATCATTTCCCAAGCTGGGGCTCCGTCATCTGCTTCGTGGAGATCGTTACATCCCATTTTCCCGAGCATGTTTTTGATGATTTTTCTCATCGTGCTCATATCATCTATGATTAGTATCTTTTGTTTAGGGTTAAAGGCCATAATTTCTAGCTCCTGAATAAAAAGTTATGCTTTATTTTATAATATTATCGGAAAAGAACCTATTAAATTTTAATAAAAAATTACTGGAGTTTAGTGGTCATTCAATAATTTCTTTATTATGCCAAGGATAAATATTATACTTAATTAATCAAAGGATAATTAAAATGGGATTTCTTCCAATAAGAGTATCAACTTTAAAGAGTGATATCCAATTAGGTTTTGATGTTTATATTCAACTCCCTCATAAAGTGCTATTATATGCCAGAGGAAGTGATGATATTGAAGCCCATAGAATCAAGTATTTAAAAGGTAAAAAGGTCCGTAAACTTTTTATACAGGAGAGTGCGGAAAGTTCTTATCAGGCTTATATTGACCGCTGTTTAAGTGAAGCGATTAATGATGAGAGTACCAGTTTGGAGGAGAAGTCTTCGCTGGTTATTGGCGCGGGAGAAGCAACGGCTGAAAGAATTTATGAAGATCCACACTCTAAAAAATCTTACGATGCTGCTCAAAATACTGCAACTAATCTGATTAATGTGTTGGGGCAAAGTGATGAATTATTGCGAGGAATTTTTGATCATAAAATTGATGAAGAAAGCAAGTCCAATGATGCCCTCATGCAACGACATTCGGTAAATACTTCTTCGTTATGCATAAGTTTTGCAGAGTATTTAAAGTTAGATAAATCTTTAGTCGAATTTTTAGGCGTTGCGGGTCTTTTTCATGATATTGCTTATTCTCAATATGATGAGCAGAAGAAAGCCTTATTTTTTAAACCGATGAAAGAGATGGAGGCCGCTGAGCTGACAGAGTATAAAGAGCATCCTAAGGTTGGTAGCGTAATTTTACAAGATAAAGATTTTGCCAGCAAAGAAGTTATTGATCTGGTTTTAAGCCATGAAGAGAAAAAAAATGGAAATGGATTTCCAAATAAATTAACTCAGCTTACACCTGCCCAAGAGGTGATGTCTATTTGTGCTTTTTATGATCGAGAAGTAACTTGTTTGGGTAAAACGCGGGCAGAGGTCTTAGATGATTTTAATATGAATCAATTAGGAAATTACGAACTTGATATTATGAAAAAATTTAAAGCTTTTGTTAAAAAAGCAGGTCTTTAGCTAGCTATTAATAGCATGTTCTTGATAACATAGCTCTAAAGAAAAATCTCCTAAATCACAAGATAAAGTAATTTCAACAACTGTTGTTTTGGCAGGATATTTAATTTCGTGATTTTTACCTCTGACGGTACTCGGTGTGGCCATATCTATTTTATAGCCTAAGGGAGTTAACCCATTCTTTGCATTTCCCATGACGATGTTACATATCTCTGCTCCGGAGTCAGCAATATCTTCACAGTATTCTGTATATTCTTCAAATAACATTCTACCGGCAAGTTTAACATACATATCTTCAGGCCATGATATGGCCATTAAGCCTTTAAAGTCTTTTTCTTGGCCGTCTCTTTCGACTTTTCCATTCATCCCAATGAGAGCAGTTATATCACCGTGAGCAACATTATTTGTCTTAATTTTAGGAGAGTGAGCTGAAATCTTTGTTTGAACCATCATTTCAAATGTTTCAGAAAGGGCATCTAAAAATGGTTTGGAAAATTTTACAAAATAATTATCACTCATAATAATTAAACCTTTAATTGAGATTAGTAACAAAATCATTATCGAATATTTTGTTATTATACTTTATAAAATTTTTATCTCAAAGCTGAATTTTAATAGGTTAGTTCTGTACTACAGAAATCTTTGAATGGCCCTCTGTGCTTTTGGCCAGATGAATATTAATTGGAATTCGAGTAGTTAAGTCTTTGACATGGGAAATAATCCCAATTTGCTTGCCTGTATTTTGAATGACTTGTAATAACTGATAGACTTCGTCAATAGCTTCTTCATCTAAAGTACCAAAGCCTTCATCAATAAATAGGGAGTCAATTTGGGTAGAGCCTCTGGTAAGTTCTGCTAAGGCCATGGCCATTGCTAACGAGACTAAAAATGTTTCTCCACCTGATAATGTCGATATCTTTCTCATTTTGGCATCATGAAAATAATCAACAATGACAAACTCAGAGGCCATCTTATGAGCTTTATTTGTTTGACTTAATCCATATCGGCCTTGGCATAAAATCTTAAGTTCTGTATTTGTTTGTTCTAGTAGTAAGTTTTCAATAGTCGATAAAACATAATTTCGAAACTCATCTTTACCTATGACTTGATAAAGCTCATCTAATTTTGCCAGCTTTTCATTAATAAGCGTCAATTCAGAATTAAAAATTTTTATTTTTTCTTCCGTTTGCTTTTTTTGTTTATAATAACCAAGTTGCTCGAGATAGTTTTTTTCTTTTTCTCTAATTAATTTATTAAAAATTTCTACTTGTTGTGAAATTTCTTGAAATGTTAATTCTAATATATTCAAATCAGTTTTGTTTTCATCCATATTTATTAGCTTAGAAAAAATTTTTTCTAGGGAGCTAAACTGTTGTGGATTGGTTTGAAGACATAAAGGAGGGGTCTTTGTCACTTCAAAAAGTTCATAGATATAACTTTTTTTAAGGAGTTCTGTTTGTTCTAATTGCTCTAAGGTACTTTCAAGTTTGCTTTTGAGTTGGGCATATTCAATTTCATAAATTTTTATTTGATCTTTAATATTTACTACTTTTGAGTCTATTTCTTTTATTTCATTTTCCCATTGTTCCATTTCTCTTTTTGGGTCACCTGTCGATGTATTATTTTGCAAAAAGACAGTCAGCTGTTTTATTTTGTCTTCGATATTTTGCTTTTTGAAATCAATTTTTTGCTGTAAGGACTCTAGTTCTTCTTTATTTTGATTAAGGCTTTTTAACTCGATATTTAAGAGCATAGAGTTAGAGTCTAGATCGAGAAAATGTTGGATCATTTCTTTGTTGTCTTTTAAATCCTGAACAGTTTGGATATAAGAGAAAGCTTGATAATCTTTTATTTGATGGTCTTTATTTTGCTGTAGATTGTCGAGCTTTTGCTGTAAAACAACTTTGTTTTTTCTTAGTGATGTGACCTCTTCGGAGAGTTCTGTTTGGTCTTGTTTTTTTGATCTAAGTTGTTCCGTTAAAATATTTTTTTGCTGCGTTTGATCTAGAATGATATCTCGCTCTTCTTCTAGAACTAAGAGAGTCTTTTTGAGGTCGGAGTCACTAAGTGAAATTTTGTGCGCTATTTGTTCTTTAAGTTTTTCTATTAAAGAATTTTTAGCTTTAATCATTTTTTGTTGATTTTGTTGCGCTTTACTAAATTGATCTTTTGTTGTTGTCTTTTTTACTTCCCATTGTAAGTATTGTTTTTGTAAGGATGCTTCTCTCTCTTCTAGTAACTTGAGCTCATTTGTTAGATTATGATCTTCAGATTCGTGGGGAGAAAAATGACTAGTGGAAAGCTGTTTATCACTGTGGCAGACAACGCAGTAACCTTGTTCTTGAGAGGTTTTTTGACACAGGTGTATTGCAGCGTCGAGCTTAAACTTCTCTAATTCTTTTGTCTTTTTAGTCTTATTTATTTTTAGTGTATTGAGTTCTTCTTGAGTTAGATTTAATTCTTTATCTATTGAGTATTGATATGTTGTTTGTTCTAGTAATTTGATTTTTTGCTCTAGGTCTTGAGCTTTATTAGTGAGGTCTTTGTTGCTTAAAATTTCAAATTTTTTTTGAATCGTTTCTATATGAGAAGAGAGTTCACTTAGTTTGTTTTCTCGTGACTTTAGCTGTTGCAATGTGTGATTAAGATTATTTTGGGCCAAGTCTCGATCAGAATAATAGTTCATCATCATATCATAATATTTATCAAAACTTTTGAGCTTAGGAGATTGCAAAGTTTTTGACTTTGCTTTGAGCTTTTCTTGTTGGTGCTGAATCTCATTTTTTTGACTTTGAATTTGAGTGATCTTACTTGTCACATTTTTAAGTTGGTTGATTGATTCTTGTCGTTCAGCTGTAAGTTCTTGGCTTTGAGCCTGATATTGCTTTTTTTCCTCTAATTTGGTGAGTGATTCCAGTAAAAGAGGCTTTTTATTGGCAAAGTTGTCTTTTATTTGAAAAGATTTTTTTGTATAAATATTGAGTTGATCCAACGCCTCATTTAGCTTGCGATTTATGTTTGTGATTTGTTCTTTTAAGTAATTTTTTTTCTCTTGATTTTTTTTGATTAAATGAAGTGCTTCTATTGTTTCTTTAAGATATTTTTTTAATTGAACAATTTGTTTTTCATCTTTTGAATAGTGCTGAAGTTCATTTTCAAGACTTGTAAGCTCTTGTTTCGTTAATACTTTTTTGTTAAAGGACTGAGTAAGGCCCTCAATAAGATTCGATTTTTCGTCTTTAAGTTGAACTTGGCGTTTTATTTTTTCTTTTAAAACATTCGAAATAAGATTTAAATCGTCTCCTTGATAAAACTTTTCAAGTATTTCTTTTCTTTGAGTGAAATTACTTGTTAGGAACTTGGAAAACTGTCCTTGATTAAGGATTGTCGTTTTACAAAACTGAGTATAGGTGAGATTTGTAATTTCTTCTATGGGGGTATCGATTGCTTTTTCTGATGAGCTTTCTAGAACAAATATTTGTCGTTTGAGTTCTGGGTTTTTGAGAGGCTCTCCATTTTTTTTTGCTATTCTTTGTTTCCAATTGGCCTTATATTTTTTCCCTGATGAACTAAAAATTAATGACACTTCTCCTTCTGGCTTTCCTAGCGTAATAAAGTCAAACCCTGTTGAATTTTTTTTGTAAACTTTGCCATAAAGAGCAAGAGAGATACAATTGAGGATTGTGGACTTTCCAGCACCTGTTTGGCCCGTGATGGCAAATAGATGCGAATCTTGCATGATTTTATCAAAATTTATTTCATGCTCACCATCAAGTGAGGCCATATTTTTTATACTTAAATTATGAATTTTCACGATGAACCTCATCTAAGAGTTCTTGAAAACTCTTTTTAAGATCAGAAGGAACCTCTTTGCCATCATATTTATATTGGTAATAGTTTTCAAAGAGTTCTTGAATATTTAATTCGTTTATCTGTCCATATGATAGTTTTTTCTCATTTGTTTGTGTCAGTGTAGGAATAAAGGATAAAAGTTCGACTGGATGGTTTTTGATAAGAGACCTTACATGATCAGCGATTCCTGATGCAGCTTGAGTGAATTCCATTTGAACTTCTAGATAGTAATAATGATTATCATCTATTGTTGCAAGAAATGATTTAATATCTTCGATAAAAAAATCTGTATTTGTCTTTATTTGTATGAGACTTTTTATGAGTGGGATATTAACTTCTTTGTATGTTAGGGATTTTTTTGTCAAATCAATTTCAATAATATTTTTGTTGTTTGATTCATTGAAACGTAGAGGAAGGGGAGAGCCTGAGTATAAAACAGGCTTTTTTGATGTCAATTTTTGTTTTTTATGAATATGTCCGAGTGCTACGTAATCAAAGTGCGGCAGAACCCATTCTAAGGGAAAATGGCTTAGTCCTGAAAGATGGATGGCATGTTCACTGCCTGTTGCCATAAAGTCGCCAAAACTATGATGAGCGACTAAAATTTTATGGTCTAGAGACTCTTGAGTCCAGCTCGAAAAAAAATCATTAAAAAAAACCTTGAGGCCACTTGGATCATTTTTCAAGCCTCTTTGCTCAAGTTGATTTAAAAGCTCGTAATTCCTGAAATAGGGCAGGAGTTTTAAAGCAATCTTTTGATCTTGAAAGCTGATTATATGTTCTAGTCTTGTAAGGTCTTTTTCGAGTCTTGTATAAACATGACAATTATGCTCTTCGAAAAAAGCCTTGGGCACCTCAAATAAGGCCGGCGAGTCGTGATTGCCTGTAATAATAACTGTTTGGAAGTTTTTGATTTTCCCCATCTTGTGAACTAAATTATAGAGCATCTTTTGTGCGCTATAAGGCGGTCCTGGAACATCAAAAATATCACCAGCAATAATTAAAAGATTGATATCGTTTTGTTGAATATATTGATAAAGCCAGTCTAAAAAGGCTTGATGCTCTTCTTCTCTTATGGCCTTAAAGAGTTTTTTTCCAAGGTGCCAGTCTGACGTGTGAATAATTTTAAAGATCTCTTTAGAAGACATCCTTAATCCTTAGAAGAATTTGGTTTTTTGTTATTCCTACGTGAACTGCCCTTAGAGTGATTATTTCTTCTATTATAATTTTTCTTCTTTGGATGACGATAAGTTTTTTTTGCTCTGTCATCTTTATCTTTACTTTGCATTTCGTCGCTGTTTTGTGTCGTTCCATGATCATCACGTTGAGGTGTTTGTGTACTCTTGTCTTCTGGCAACTGTGTGGACGATTTTAGTTTTTCTTGTTCTTGTTCTTGTTTGATCTGTTTGAGATCATCTGAACGGTCTCTTGGTGGAAGAAAGTCAGATATGTCTTCAATTGCCTCATGAGCATATTGTTTTGCTTTGAGTTTAAGTTTGTCCATATCCTTTTCGAATTGACGCGTTTTTTTTGCCTCTAAATCATTAAGCCCTACAACTGTCGCCGTTTCATCTGAGATATTGTCAAAATGTGTTGGGAATTTATATTCTCCATTTTTATAAGTTTTACTGAGTTGGTCATGGGTGTAGCGCTTAATTCTTCCTTTGTCTGTTAACAGATCAAACTGCTGACTAAGAATATTTAGTTTTTTGACTTTACCGCTATCGCCATTTTTTGTTTTTATAAGTGATCCCTCTTGAGGGAGTTTTTTTCGTTTTTGAGCGTAAACTTCGTCTTCATATTGCAAGCAGCATTTTAATTGGCCACAGACTCCGTTGAGCTTTGAATAGTTAAGACTAAGGTTTTGATTTTTGGCCATTTTTATTGAGACATTCCCATACTTAGAGAGAAAGGAAGAACAACAAAGTTCTCGACCACAGGGACCTATGGCCCCTTGAGATGCAGCTCTATCCCTTACTGATATTTGACGTAATTCGATTCTTAGTTTTAATTCTGAGACAAGGTCCTTAACTAAACCTCTAAAATCAACTCGTGCTGGGGCGACAAAATAAAAAACAACTTTTTTTCCAAATTGAGTAAACTCAACATGGGTGAGATTCATGTCAAGCTTATGTTTTTCAATTAAGTTTTGGCATAAAGTTTCAATTTCTTTTTGTTTTTTATAAATATCTATTTCATTACTAATATCATCTTCTGTTGCAGCTTTTGTGATACTTCTAAGTGGCAACATATCTTTGTGAAAAGCTAATTCATAGGGAAAAGAGTTAATATAACCAACGGCCATCCCACGGTCACTCATGGCCATAACTTTTTTTCCATAGGCTAAATTTCTTTGACCAAGTAAGAAAGCATAGGACTTGGCATGTCCTGGAAAACGCACTCGTACAAAGCGTAGGATTTGTCCTTCCGTAAATTTACAGTTATCTTCAGTGATTTCTTCTTTTACGGCAAATTTATTTTTTTTTCTTTTTTCTGTTTTGATTTCATCCTGATGATTATTTTCACCAGTATTTTCTTGTATATCATTCATGTTTAATTCCAAATAACCATCTAAATTGAATTAGTATTCTCTAGCGTCTGCGACGACTAGTCAAACCCTTAGTTTTGAAAGGATATGATAGATTTTGACATTTATTTGACTAGCTGAGTTATTAAATTTGATATCTTCTTGAATTGATTTAATGGCCTTAATCGTTTGTGCGTAGTGCTGATAATGTGATGAGTGTTGTTGAATGATGTCTAGAGTAAGTGTACAGAGTTTATGAGGTGTTAAATCATTTTTTTCAACAAAGTCCAGAAACTCGATTAAAGAATGCGACTTAATAAGAAATTCTTTCCATTGAGGATCAAGTTGAGCTTTTTGAGTCGGGATTTTTAATTGAATCGCTCTTGATTCAATGGTGGGGAGAATTTTTACTTTATGATCATTTATAAGAAATGCAGTAAGGGCAACAGGCGGTTCTTCAAAAGTTTTAAGTAATTTGTTGTAATGATTTGTTGATATCTTCTCACATTCGGGGATGATGAGAAACTTTTGGCCAAGCTCTAAAGCTTGAAAACTTAAAAACTGATAGATTTGTTGGATATGTTCTTGCTGATAATTTTTTTTGTCATTTGCATCTAGAATAAGTATGTCTTGGGCGTTTTCTAATTTTGAAGTATTTATATTTGTTATTTGCGCCAATAAGTCTTTTATCCATTCTAGGCATTGATGATTTTCATTGGAGTAAGTTGCTTCTAGAATATAGAGTGAAGCGAGTGTCTTGTTGTGTGCTTTATTTTTTAAAATACTCTGTAGGTTTGTGCTCATAGGAGATTTCCAAGATGAGTTTTAATTTGCTGCGCAACATTTTCAATTGTGTTGTCAGCAGCAATGACTTTAACCCGGGATTTGAAGTTTTCAACACAGAACTCATATCCGTTTATAAGCTCTTGGTAAAAGTCTTGGTCTTCTTTTTCAAAATAATCTTTGTTTTGCCCTCTAAGTCTTTGGCGTTGCATGGAGAGGTTTAAGTTTATATCTAGGTAAAATGTGAGATTAGGGAGAATATTTAACGGGCTATGGTGATGAATTTTTAGAATTGTTTCAACTCCAAGCTTTCGCGCAAACCCTTGGTAGGCGATTGAGCTGTCTATATATCTATCTATTATAACAATATGTTTAGGTTGGGATAAAAATGGTAATATTTTATTTTCTAAGAGTTGGGCCCTTGATGAGGCAAAAAGTAAAGCTTCACTTAGAGGGGAAATCTTTTCATTAGATGTTAGAATAACTTCTCTTAATTTCTCTCCAAAATGAGTCCCTCCAGGCTCTCTTAAGAGTAAAACCTTATAACCCTGAGTAATGAGATCTTCTTTGAGAAGATTGATTTGAGTCGTTTTTCCACTGCCTTCAATTCCTTCAAAGCTGACAAAATAAGAGTCTTTGGCATATTGATCCTTGAAGGGTTTTACAAGGTCAGTTAAGTTTGTGGTTTTTTTCATGTTGGGAAGATAGCATAATTTTTCTTGAATTGTAAAAATGCTTGTTTTTAGCAAATAAGCTTATTGATGATTATCTATAAACTTCTTGACGCATATCATCTGGATAGTCTTCTTCTAAGATTTCTTCATCGTCAAAATATTCTTCTGGAACTTCTTGTTCATCAAGTAATTCGCCATCAAGATCATATTCACCTGATAACTCACGTGTTATTTCTCTTTGGATTTCTGGGTCATTGATATCAATTCTTTCTTCAGTTTGATCGACAGTATTAGCGTAATCAATATTTCTTTCAACTCGACGGGATCTTGGGGAAGAAGTTCTTGATCTTCTTTCACGCTTGGGAGGGCTTGGTCTTGTTACGGTTGGACGATACCTTTTGGGCTCGACTCTTTTGCGTGTTACTGGCTTAATTCTTTTATGTTGAACTTTGGTCTTAGGAGGTTGTTTTGTTTCAACCGAAGCAGGTTTTCTTAAATTCCTATTTGAGTTATCGATACTTTTAGGGTCTGTTTTCGCTTCGATTCTTTTTTGAGACTCATTCGTACTTTGAATAAAAACTGTCGTCGCAAAAATAATAAGTGTCATGGTAGCAAAAACTGTAACGTAACTTTTTAGTTTTGATTTAGGTGTATTATTGTCTTCAGTAAGAGTCGTTTTGGTTTTTTTAGTCGTTGAATCAGAGGTGTTCTTGGAGTGTCCAATATAAGCTAATTCTATAATAGCATCTTCTTGTTGCTTGGCTTTAAGTATGTCTTCTTTGGTTTTGGCCATCTTTTCTAGAAGCTCTGGTGCAGGGGTGAAGGGTAATTCTTGATTTGACTTTTTCTCTCGTCGGTCAAATGCATGGTGTTCGTAAAGTTTTATCCATGACTCTCCCTTATCAAGTGATACTTGTGAGCTGGGAGATATTTGTCCATTTTTTAAAAAAGCTTGAACCTCATTTTTATGATAGGGACCATTTTTTTGTCCATTAATCATAATGTAAAACTCATCTGATTTGATGAGATTTTGGGCAGACATAAAAGCTGGTTTTCTTCTTTGAAAATAAGAAACTTTAAAAGTTTCAAACCATTTTTCACTTTCGAGATTGTATACTTGTGTATTTTCAAATAAATGTTGATGATTACCGGTATAAGTTTTTAAAGACTCTGTATCAAATGGACCTAAAATTTCTTCAGATTCTGTTCGCACCATCCAAAGATCCGTCAAAGAAACTGAGCGTTCTTTAATTTGTTGGTCTGTTAAGGGCTTTAAATCTATTTTTTTCTTTAATTCATCCATGATAAAACCTCATTGTCTCTTGAGACTTATCGATAAATACTGGCAATAACTTTAAATAATAATGATTGTGAAAAACTTGCCGATTTGTTATAAATACATTCTAAAGGTGTGAAATTTATGAACTTAGAAGATAAAGTGCAAAAAGTAATAGAGCGTTTCAATCAATATAAAGATTGGGAAGATAGGTATAAAGAATTAATAAAATTTGGTAAAGAGTCAAAAGAATACTCTTGTGATGATCAAGTTGAGAAGTACCAAGTCAAGGGCTGTCAGTCACAAGTATGGTTAAAACCACAGTATGAAAATGGGCGAGTAGTTTTTACTTCTGACAGTGATGCAATGTTGGTTAAAGGAATCGTTGGCGTCCTGACATATGTTTACTCAGATGCAACGCCAGATGAGATATTGGCCCTTGAGCCGGATTTTTTGAAGCAAATCGGTATTACGGAACATTTATCGATGAATCGAACTAATGGATTGGCCAGTATGCTCAAGCAAATTAAAATGTATGCACTTGTCTACAAGTCTTTATACGATAAAGGGGTGATGGATGCCAATGCTATCTAGACCAAGAAGAAATAGAAAAAATACGGCCATAAGAGATTTAGTAAAAGAGAATCAACTACAAGTTACTGACCTTATTATGCCACTTTTTATTATTGAAGGACATAATAAAAAAGTCCCTATTGAATCTATGCCTGGCCAATATCGATACACTTTAGACTTACTTATACAAAAAGTTAATGAACTCTCATTACTTGGAATAAAATGTATCGCCCTATTTCCAGTTATTGAGGAACATTTAAAAACTAAAGATGCAAAAGAGGCATATAATCCCGATGGTCTTTATTTAAATGCTATTAAAGAAATTAAAAAAGCTTGCCCTGAAATTCTACTTATGACGGATATTGCTCTTGATCCTTATTCTAGTGATGGACATGACGGTCTTGTTGCAGCTGATGGAGAGATTTTAAATGATGAAACTTTAGAGGTGCTTAAAAAAATGGCCGTTGCGCAAGCTCGAGCAGGTAGTGATATTTTGGGTCCTTCAGATATGATGGATGGTCGAATTGAAGCCATCCGAGTTGCTTTAGACGGGCAGGGCTTTGAACATGTCTCGATTATGGCCTATACGGCCAAGTACGCCTCAGGTTTTTATGGCCCTTTTAGAGATGCACTTGATTCAGCTCCAAAGGCTGGAGATAAAAAAACTTATCAAATGGATTTTTCTAATGGGAAAGAAGCTTTAAGAGAGCTTGCCTTGGATGAAGCAGAGGGAGCTGATATCGTGATGATTAAGCCCGGTTTGAGTTATTTAGATATTGTTTATCAAGTTTCACAAAATACTGTTCTTCCAGTTGCCGTTTATAATGTGAGCGGAGAGTATGCCATGGTTAAAGCCGCTGCTGAAAGAGGCTGGGTTGACGGTAGGATGATTATGGTAGAGACATTAACTGCTTTTAAACGTGCAGGAGCAAAAATCATTCTGACTTATTTTGCCGAAGAAATGGCCACATTGCTTAAAAAAAATTAAAATAGCTAAATGCATATTGTTATTGTTAGATTTTCTAGTCTTGGAGATATTGTTTTACAGACGCCATTAATCTCTTGGTTGAAGTATAGTTATCCTACGTGCAAGATTTCATTTGTAACTTCTTCTTCATTTGCACCTGTTTTAGAGGGGCATCCTCATATTGATCAAATTCTGACTATTGACCGTAAACGGGGAGTTGAGGACATTAAACAGCTTTGGATGCTTTCTTGCCAATTAAGAAAAGATAAGTCGCTGAGCCTTTTGATCGACTTGCATAATACTTTACGTGCTAAAGTCATTCGTTTTTTTTGCTATCAGATTCCAAGTTTAGTTGTTGATAAGCGTAGTTTTAGGCGCTTTCTACTGATTAAGTTTAAGATTGATTTACTTAAGAACTTAGAGTCTCATCATGAAAGAGTTATTAATGATTTTAAATTTCTTTTTAAAAAAAGTTTAGAAGCTAAAGAGGTGGAAGTAAATAATCAAAATACATCTCAACGTCAAACGATCGGCCTTACGTCGCTAAAAGGCTCGTTCTTAACTCTTGAACCAATCATTCAGGGCAAGTATATTGTCATTTCACCTGTGGCTTCATTTGCATCTAAGCGATGGCCCTTAGAATCCTATAAAGATTTGGTAAAAAAAATTTTAAACGATAAAGATTTAAATCATTACAAAGTTGTTTTAGTGGGAGGCCCTGCAGATGATTATTGTGATGTTTTCAATACAGATCCAGAATTGAGACATGAGCGTTTTTTGAATTATCAAGGTAAAACTTCAGTGGGCGAGTCGGGGACAATTTTGTCTTATGCAGACGTGACGATAACGAACGACACTGCAAGTGCTCATATTGCAGAAGCTTACGGCCGGGCCGTTATCTCGTTGTTTGGTTCTACATCTCCTAGTTTTGGGTTTAGGCCACATTTAGCTCAATCGAAATATCTTTATAAAAATATAACATGCAGTCCATGTTCTGGTACTGGTAAAAGAAAATGCTTTCGATTAGAACATTATTGTATGAAAGAAATTCATCCAGAACAGGTTTTTCAAGTTTTAAAAGAAACTCTTGAGAGTGTTTATGTATAAACTGTATTTATTTTTTCGTTTAGCTCTTTACCCATTTTTAAGATATCTTCTCCCATTTTTTTCTCAACAAGCTCAAAAGAGATTGGAGTTTGAGCTTAAAAATGAACTAAGTTCTCACAATTGTGGTCGTGCCGACTATGCTTTTGAAGTATCTTCTGAAGGAGAATTAGAACAAGTCAAACCTCTTTTATTAGAGGTATTAAACCTTGATAAACAAGTAGAGCTTATTTTTTGTTCTGAAAGTGTTGAGCATAGAGTCCTAGACTTAGCAAGAGCATACCCAAAGCTTCGGATATTCCGATTGCCTATTTTAAGTTTCCATCCCTTTATAAGAAGACAAAATACAGCTCTTTGGTTAACTGCGCGAACGCTCATTTTATGTCGTTATGACTTTTTTTATGAACTTATTTATTATGGTGCTAATAAAGCCAGTAGTTTTATTCTTGTTGCTGGTTCAATGAAAAACTTTTGCCGTAAAAATTTTATGGTGAAACAGTACTTACTTTTTTGTTATCGACAGTTTTCTAAAATTATTGCATCGACAAAAAATGACTATAAACTTTTTCTTAGCTATCAGGTAAAGACTGAAAGTCATTTGGATTATTTTGATTTTAGAGTTTTAACTATTTCCCAAAGAGTTGCTCATAAAACGAAAACACTGACTCAAAAATTTCCTATTTTTTTTAATTTTGAGTCTTGGATGCAGCAACAAAAAAAACAAAAAGTTATTATGGGTAGTTTATGGCCACAGGAGGTTGAGGCATTTAAAGAGCATGGAAAAGATCTTGTCAGTCGAGATATTGTTTGTATTGCACCCCATAAGCTCGATACTGAGCATATGTTGGATCTTAAAAATAGATTTAAAAAACTTAGTATACCTGTTTATGTTATCTCTAATCTGCTTGATGAAAATGAGCTGAGTCAGCTTTTTAAGCTTTATGAGCGTGAGAAAGGAGTTTTTCTTTTTGATGTAAAAGGTGTTTTATGTGAGCTTTATAGTAGTTTTGATTTCGCTTATGTTGGTGGTGGATTTGGAAGTTCTGTGCATAGCCTTTTAGAACCTTATTTAAGTGGATTAATTGTTTTTTGTGGTCCCCGTGTTCATCGTTCTACGGAATATTCATATATTAAAGAGACTTCTCCTGCAACTTTAATTAAATTAGAAAAAATCTCCCAATTATTAAATGAGCTTATAAGAATTGAGTCTTCTCAAATACAAAAACAAAGTTTAAACTTAGATGTAACCATGAAGCACTATGCTCGTATAAAAGCTTGGCTTGAGGTTTTAAAATAAGGGAGTTATGTTAAGAAAGTCTTACGGCCAAACTATCATTGGTATGAATTATTTATCCATTATTTATGGAATTGCCTCTTTAAACCAAGATAAAAGTACCTTAATTCTCGATGACCCAAATCTGAGCTTTGCAAATCAGTGGCATTTAAATATTGGAATGCTGGAAAGAAATCTTTTAATTGAAATAGGACAACAAAATAAAATTGAAGATTTGATTAATCTCGATAATTATTTAGTGGAGCAAAATACTATATTTTATATTAATGATAAAATGATAGAACTATGTCATTCGCCCTATTCTAATATTAAAGAATTGGCCCGAAAGTTTCCTGCTTCTTTCTCGGATGTTTATCAAACTAAACTGGTTCATATAGAGCCAGAAGTATTTGATAAAGAGTTCTTTATTTATTTAGAATATGTTGCCCATAAGTCTTTTGCTAATTTGGATAACCAGAATGTACATAATTTATTTGAACAAAAACTCAGTGACGAATTGGCGGCTGTTTTTGAAAGTTTTTTTCGTTTTATTGAGCGAGATGAGTTGGTAACAAAACAATTACATTATGTTTTACAAATGACCTATCAAGCAGTTTTTTCTTCTAAAAAAGAAGACTTGGAGTCAAGATATTTAATGTTGTCTTTATTGGCTCCAAGATATGTTGTTGATGCAAATAAGTTGGAAGAGGACTTACTTTTAGTCTATCGCGAGCGCGGTGGAGATTTACGTCAAACTCAAATTGCTGACTGGGGCGTTGCTGACTCTAAGCTCAAGTACTTGTTACTTGCTGAGGTTGATGGTGTTGTTCAAGTCGATCAAACGCATTATTTTGCTCAAAAAACTGATGCTTTGCCTTTTGAAACAAAAAATGGTGCAGAACAGTTTTTGGCCATAGGCCTCAAAGGAAATCTTAATCATGATTTTGTCGATATTTTTAAGGATAAACGCATTCTTTTTTCTTATGAGAAAAGGATAGGAAGCGATTTTCCACATTGGGAGCTTAAAATTGATGGAAATGGTAATTTTTCAGCTATTTATGCTTATGCAGATGCTTTAGGAACTAAACCCAGTTTTTATTATACTCATGCTCTTGAGGATTTATTTCGCTCTTGTGAGTCTATTTTGCCAGGCTTACAGCGAAGTGACTGGATTGCAAATACCAAATTATTTATGACTGAAGATATTTGGTTTCAATATCCACCTCAGGCAAAAAAAGAATTATCTCAGTTTAAACCAAATAATTTCAAAGACTTGTACGATAAAGAAAGTAGAGTGCATATACAAAAGATTTATCATTGTGGTCCTAACCGTTCAAAATCATTAGGCCTTTATTCTTACCTACTTGATCTGTTTTCTGATTTCTTAGATAATTGATTTATGAATTTAGCTAAATTTAAAACTTTGTTTTCTAATTCCAAGGGCCAAACTATGGTCGAGTATACTTTACTAATTCTAGTGGTGGTTTTAATCATTAATGGCCTCTTTAAAATACTAAATGAACGTCTTATTGATGGACCAAATTCTTTACAAAATAGCTACTTAGGAGCTTATCAAAAAATGTTTACTGGGCATAATGCCAGTTTTCAGGGACAGTACAAAAACTTCACAATTAGACGTTAGTTTCATATCAACTTCTCATATTTTCATGTAAATTTTACACGCTTTAGGAGAAATGCTGTATTGCGTTATTTTTTGGCGGTATGATAGAAATGTGTTTATTTATTCGAGGAGTAATGTATGAAAACAACAAAGAAAAAGTTAGCGCTTGCTCTTGTTGTCACAATGACAAGTTTTAGCGCAGCAATGGCGAATCAAGGTGGGGATCAAGCCTATTTAAATAATGACCCCATTGATATTAATGGTTATGTTCAAGAACAACCTTCTGTTAGTGACCAAGAGCTTGAGACGGTTAAAAATGAACTTAAAAAGCAAGAAAATGCTATTATCATTAATAAAGAAAAGAAGAAAAAATATAATCAATTATCTCGTTCTACAGAGAAGTTAGCCGATGTTACTGAGGATATGATTGAAGAGCGTAAAGAGTCACAAGAGACAATTGATCGTTATAATAAAAAGATTGATTGTTTAATGGCCGAAGGTTTTAAAGAAGGCTGTGAGGAATTTGTAAAGGCTCCAAAAAAAGATGAAGTTGTTGTGCAACAAGCTGCCCCTGTCGTTGAAGCTCCTTTAGAAAAACCTGCTCAAAAAGGTGATAATTTTGGTGAAATGATTAAGGTTCTGCCTTATACAGGTTTCACGACTATGATTTCTGATAACGAAACTTTAGAAGCCGGACTTTTAGGCGGGGTTAAAGTCGAAACAAATATAAACTCTCGTTTTAGTATTGGTATTGGTTTTAATTATACAACGATGTCGACTGAGGACTTTGGTGGTAATAATTATCTTGATCCAGGATACGTTGATTATTATCAATCGTACTATGGAGGCAGAGATATTGAGTATTCAAATATGAACTTTGATATTTACTCTAAGTTTTTTATCTCAAAAAATGAAAGATTTCGTCCTTATATTGGTGCTGGTTTAGGTTATAATAGAAATACTTTAAAGTACTCTAATAACGGATCACCGAATCCTTATTATAATCCAGGCTCTTCTTCACAATTCTATGGGTATAATTTTGGTAATGAAGAAGTGTCCTCAAGTAGTGTTAACGTAGAATTAATGGCCGGTTCAGAGATGAAGTTTACTGATACAATTGGTGCAAATGTAGAGTTTAATTATATGCGAGCATTAGGAGGTAATTTATCTTCTAAAAATGGTATTAATCGTCTGTATGCACCTGATCAACAAAGACTTGAAGATCTTTCAGATGAGCTAACCGAAGCTAATGTTTTAAGTATTTTTGCAGGACTATTGATAGAGCTTTAAGTAAAAAGCTTTAGGATAGACTTTTCTCGAATAAATTGGCCCTCGATGAGGGCCATTTATATTTTTATGGCCTAGCTTAATTTTTAATAATTCCCTTAACATAAGTAAAGTCTACTGGTACTTTTAAAACAAATCCATTAGAATTAAGTGATACGTTTTAAATGAAATGGAGTTCTTATGAAACCAGTATACCTAGTTAAAGGCAATCGATCACCTCAAGCAAAGTCAGGGACTATCTTAAAAGATGTCGCAGCACCGTATTTAGGACATTATTTGATAAGAGATATCATGGATCAAACCTCAATCCCTAATGATCAAGTTGATGAAGTTATTATTGGAAATACGGGGAATCCTGCTAAGTATCCCAATGTTGGTCGTGTTATTGCTTTAGAAGCCGGTTTGGATAAAAAAACCAGTGGCTACACTGTGCATCGTAACTGTGCTTCGGGTATGGAAGCTGTTTCTCAAGCTTTTGTCAAAATTGCTTCAGGTAGAAGCGATATTATTTTTGCTGGTGGAGTTGAGAATATGTCTCAAATGCCCCTTTTGTATAACGAGGATATGACTGACTTCTTTATTGATCTTATGAAAGCTAAATCTTCAACAGATAAGATGAAGGTTTTAAGCAGTTTTAGGTTACCCCATTTGAGTCCAGTTATTTCAATTGAGCAAGGCCTTACGGATCCATTTTGTGGTTTAAATATGGGACAAACAGCAGAGAAACTGGCCAGAGAGTTTAAATTTAGTCGTACGCAACAAGATGAGTTTGCTAATAATTCTCATCATAAAGCCGTAAGAGCACAACAAGAAGGTAAATTAAAAGACGAAATTGTTAGTATTATAACTGGAAAAAAGTTGGATAGTTTGATTAGTGAAGACAATGGCCCTAGAGCGGATTCTTCATTAGAAAAATTGGCCAAGCTTAAGCCTTATTTTGAAAAGAAAACTGGAACAGTCACAGTGGGTAATGCTTGTCCTATTACAGATGGTGGTTCTATGTGGCTTTTATGTTCAGAAGAAGCTGTTAAGAAGTATAATTTAGAACCAATGGCCCGTATGGTTGATTTTCATTTTCACGGTCTTGAGCCAGAAAGGATGGGGTTAGGTCCAGTTCTTGCTATGGATGGTGTTTTAAAAAGAACTGGGATGAGTTTGGACCAAATGGATTTAGTTGAGATTAATGAAGCATTTGCAGCTCAGGTTTTGTCTTGCTTGGAAGTGATGAAAAATAAAAAATTATCAGATCGATGGAATGTTGATTTGCTCGGAGAGCTTGATCAGTCTAAGCTCAATGTCAATGGTGGTGCCATTGCACTAGGTCACCCTGTTGGTTCAACTGGATCAAGGTTGATGGTCACTTTGGCACACGAATTAGGGCGAAGAAAAGCGAAATATGGCTTAGCTTCTCTTTGTATCGGTGGCGGGCAAGGTGGTGCAGTTATAATTGAAAATTTAAACCAATAGGATAAGTGATATGAATAATAAAAAAATTAGTATTGAACAAAAAGAAGGTATTTATTATTTAGGTTTTGGCGAACATGAGACAAAATCACTGACAGTTATTTCGGAAGAGACATTATTAGAAATGGATGAAGCCTTAAGTGAGATTAAGGGAGATAAAAATGCGAAAGGGCTTGTGCTTTTTTCACACAAACCAGGATGTTTTTTGGCCGGCATGGATGTAAGCGTTATTCAATCATTAACTTCTGAAATTGAAGCTTCACAGGGCTGTGAAAAAGGGCAAGAAGTTTTTAATAAGTTGGAAGATTTAAAAATTCCTACCATGGCCCTTGTTGATGGTGTTTGTTTAGGTGGTGGATTAGAAATGGCTTTAAGCTGTGATAAAATCATATGTTCAGATAATAAAAAAACGGCTTTAGGTTTACCTGAAGTGATGTTAGGTGTTTTACCTGGCTTTGGTGGTACGTATCGTTTACCTCGTAAAATTGGTTTAACCACTTCATTAGATTTATTACTAACTGGAAAGCAAGTCAAAGCTAAAAAAGCAAAGAGAATGGGCTTAGTAGAGGCAGTTATGCCGGCGGAAAGACTTTTAGAAAAGGCTGCAGAGTATCTCTTTAAAAAGGAGAGTCATAATAAAACATTCCAAGAAACACTTACTGAAAAGGCCAGTGAAAACTTTTTGGCCAGAGGAGTGATTTTTAGAAAGGCCCGTCAAACTGTTTTAGAAAAAACAAAAGGGTTTTATCCTGCGCCGTTAAAAATTTTAGAACATCTTGAAGCTAGTTTTGGAAAAAGAAGATCTTCTTATCTTTCTAATGAAGCTCGAATGTTTGGTGAGCTTTCACAAACTTCTCAGTCTAAGGCTTTACAACACGTTTTCTTTTTACATGATAATGCAAAAAAATTAGAACAAAAAGATAAAATCTCTTCTGTTAGACAAGGTGCTGTTTTAGGTGGGGGAACGATGGGAGGAGGAATTGCTTGGCTAATGGCAAATTCTAATCAATCGCCCATTCTTAAAGATATTAATTTAGAAGGCTTAGAACTCGGTCTTAAGCAGTCATCAAGTGTCTTTGAGAAAGCACTCAAAAGAAGAAAAATAACTAAGGATGAGTTTGAACGCAAGCAAAGATCTATTAAACCATCACTAAGTTTTGATGGGTTTCAACGAAGCCATTTAGTTATTGAAGCTGTCGTTGAAAATATGGATATTAAAAAGAAAGTTTTTTCAGAAGTTGAAAACTATGTTTCGGATGACTGTTTGCTTACCACGAATACTTCTTCATTAAGTATCAATGAAATGGCAAAAGCATTAAAAAATTCTAGTCGTTTTGCTGGACTTCATTTTTTTAATCCTGTTAATAAAATGCCACTGGTCGAAATTATTCGTCATGAAGGGGTTAGTGAAGAAACAATTAACAGACTATATAAATGGGTTTTAGACGTTAAAAAAACACCAATTGTTGTTAATGATTGTCCAGGATTTTTAGTGAATAGAATTTTAGCTCCTTTTTTAAATGAGTCAGCCTACTTACTTGAGCAAGGAGTAAGTATTGAATCTATTGACAAAGCAGTCCTTAATTTTGGTATGCCAATGGGTGCATGTCGATTGATGGATGAAGTTGGAATTGATGTTTGCTCCCATGTTGGTGAGATTATGGAAGCAGGGCTTGGACCAAGGGCCAAAGCCAATCAACTCTCACATAAAGCAGTGGAGGCTGGGCTACTTGGTAAGAAAAATGGCAAGGGGTTTTATCTTTATGATGACTCAGGAAAACAACAAGATATTAATCCTGATATTCTTAAACTCTTACCAGATCAGAAAACAGAGATGGATGAAACAACAATCCAAATGCGACTTATTTTACCTATGATTAATGAAGCAGCTAATATTTTAGATGAAAAAATAGTTGATTCTGCTGATACTGTTGATTTAGGGTTAATTTTTGGAATTGGCTTTCCACCTTTTAGAGGAGGTCTTTTAAAATATGCTGACTCTGAAGGATTAGAAAGGATTAAAGGGGCAATTGAAAAATTTGCTTCTGAAGTTAATGAGCAGAGATACGAGTTAAGTCCTTATCTAAAAAAGCTAGTTGAGAATAAGCAAAAATTTTATGAGTTATAAATAGTGTTTCCAGTTAGTCTTTTTTCTTATTTTTTTGCACATATTTTTAAAAGTCGGACAAGGCAAAAACTTATTTTATTGGCGATTATAGGTTTGCTGATCTCGTCTTTTTCTCTTGCTGTGCTTCAAGGAGTTATGGGGGGCCTGCAAAATGGTCTCATTAAGCGCTCAAAAAATGTTCATGGTAAAGGCTATATTGATATTACAAGACTTGCTCAAGCTGAGAGAGATGATGTTATGAGGCGTTTTAGAAAACGTCAATTGCAGATCTTAGTAGCAACAGATGTAGCCGCCCGTGGATTAGATGTTGAAGATTTAACTCATGTGATTAATTATAATTTGCCGGATGATGATGAAATATATATCCACAGAAGTGGAAGGACTGGTAGAGCAGGAAAGAAGGGCGTATCAATGGTTATTATCCATGGACGTGAAATAAGAAAATTAAAAGATATAGAAAGAATGTCTGGTATATCCTTTACAAAGAAAGAT
>LULF01000042.1_pt1 | contig 45464 bp, 38 predicted proteins | sample 728221 | NCBI WGS metagenome assembly LULF01 (sample SAMN03860296, study PRJNA289734) | marine metagenome | biome: seawater column; feature: ocean; material: water; isolation source: Red Sea water column Station 169 - depth 500m | place: Saudi Arabia: Red Sea | collected 2011-10-15 | depth 500 m | reverse complement strand
CACAAAGTTGTCAAAACCGTAATGGAATTGCAGAAATACCAGAAAGAAAGAGAACAACACCAATATGGTACATTTATTTTATCGGTAAACTTTTTAGTCCAATCTCTTAATGCTTATCATCTCCCTGAATTTATGGTTTTTATCGAAAACAATAATTTACCCGTAGAAGTTCAAGTTGAATTTGAGCCTGAAGAGTTTTCTATAATGAGCTGGGATGAAAATCAAAGAGAAGACCTACTTAAATACTACTTAAAAGAAATTAACCCCCAAAACATATTATTTTGTCATCGAGTAATAAACACGATCCTTAATTCTTTTAAACTTGGTAAGAAAAAACGCTATCTGCAATTCCTTGATCTTTTAACAAATAAACATTTTTCGAAAATATAAATTTAAAAGACTTTCTCCAAACTCTCCCCAGAGGCTTCAATTAGCTTAAGCCAAGAATGATATAAATGATACCAAGAGTTCCACTTAGCATTACGTGCATTAATCACTCGCCCTTGGTCCAATGCCACTTCGTTACTACTGATGACTCCTCTTTCAAAACGCTTTAAGCTAGAAGAGAAAATACCTGAGGCCAACTTACTATTTTCTGCATTATTATTATATTGTTTTGAGTAACGCTGGATTTTTTCTTTTTCTTGTAAAGAGTCACGTTTGACTTCTTTGGTATAAATATCAGTTTGTAATTTAGCTAACCGTTCATCAATTTTTTCAACTTGATGACGAGACCACTGAGTTCCCCTATCGAATAAACGCCAACTAATAGAAAAAAACACACTCTCTTCTCTTTCTTGATATTCAGTAGCAGGATAGCTGCTAAATGAAAGGTTAAATTTGGGTAGAAAAGAACTTCTACTTGTCACAACCTCCCACTGTGCTTGCTCATAAAACTTTTGTCGTGAAATCACTCCTGGATGAGCCTCTAATGATTTTTCATGCTGATTCAAACTCTGCTTAATTTTATCTAATAACTCAGGTTTCTCTAAATCAAGTTCACTTTCTGTCCAAAACTCCAACTCCCTAAAACAAGCTTTTAAGGATTGTTCTTGATCTAATTGATCGTTAATAGCTAATTGATAATCAATTTTTAATTTTAAATATCCTTCTTGTGACAAAGAACCTTTTTGGTAGCGAACCTTAGCAACCTGGGCTAATTTTCTACGCATTTCTAAATTTTTAGTAGCTTCATCGTATAACATTTTATCTCGAAAACATCGGATATAATTTTCTGCTGCCTCAATTTGAATTTTCTGCCATCTTTGTTGGGTATCATATTTCGTTGATTCTTCCGAGAATTGAGTTGCTCTCAAGCTGGCATAGTCCTCAAGTCCATTAAATAAGTTTAGATCTGCCTTTAAAGAAAGTCTTTCGTACTCTAAAGGAGATTGACTAGAGCTAGAAGTCGAATATCCCATCCATGTTCGGTCGAGTGTAACTGAGGGGGCCCAATTCAGATACTGTCCCACACGTTTAACCCTAGATGTCTGCCTATCCAGCTCTAAAGTTTTAACCTTAGGATGAGACTTAAGATCTTTTATTAATTGCTGTAATGACACAGCATGAGTAAGAAAGTAAGGATAAAAAAATAATGTTATGATGAAAAATTCTTTAGTCTTCATCGTTTCCTTATATCAAATCATGTTTAATAAATGTATATCACCTATGAATGAAGCCACAAAAAACATTGCACTACAAACGCAAGTTAAATTTCATTGTGTATACTGACAACGTAAAAGCTCTGTCTTTGAAGAAACATTTCCCACAGGATAAACAATCATTTGTACCGAATTGGCATTTCTATTAACTCTAAATCCTAGTGTACTAATTTGAAATATCAGACTAGTACTCTCATTTAAAAAGCTCGCTTCAGGAACAAAAAGCTTATTTGCCTCTTCCTTACCAGAAAAAGTGTTTCCAGTTAAATAAACTTGATCTTCCTGGACTTCGATTTTTTTAGGACAATCTTCAGGGTTATAACCTCTCATAGGTTGTAAGTCTAACCTCGTTAAGAAATGATCAAAAGAATATACTCCATACATACTATGAGCAAAACTAGACAAGCAGGTAAGTAACATTAAATTCAATACGAAAAGTTTCATTTTTCCTCCATTTAAAGCAAACTTACTACCACCCCAGATAGTAAATTTCACTAAACCCTGAAAGAACTTCCCTCCCCCTAGCCTCTTTACTTATCCCTTGCTATTTTTTGAAAAATAAAAATCTAAATAGGAAATAAGTATGAAAATCGTTCTTTTATTACTTTTTACAGCATCAAGCGCTTATGCCAACGTATGCACACTCGACACCCAAGCCTTAAACCAACACGGTTTATCTCCAAAGGCAATTGAAATTGCAACTGAATTACTTCAAAAGAAAAACTTCATATTAAACTCACAGTCCTCGACTTATAAACTTTATATAAAAAGAACTGATCAAAGTGATGAGTTTGATCCTGAAAACCCTACCTATCAACAGAGAATGGGATTTCAAATTAAAATTTCTCATCTTAAGACAGGGAAAAAACATGATCATGTTATAAGTTATAGCTACCCAGAGTGCTTAACCGATGATTGTCCCCAATTTTGGCAAAGTTTAAAAGATAATGCTTTTTTAACTGCCCTAGGACACCTTTTTTCATGCCGTAAATAGTCTATCAAATTGGAGATAAAACCTATGAAACTGGCCATTCTATTTATCTTACTCATGCAGACCTCAAGCGTTTTTGCTAAATTCAAGCCGTTGAATGATGAAGAGTTAAATCAAATCAGCCTAGAAATATCAATTGAATCCTATATCAACCAAGAACTTAGTCAACTTCAAGAAACCTCTGCTAATATTGATCACCAGATGATTCTAGATCGTCTTAGTCACATCTCTCAAAACTTTGGTATCACTTTTGGAGAAGTTATCATAAAAGGTGTTAACTACGGAGGGTTCCAAATCTTTCTCGATAACTCATCAGTTGAGTTTCCCTCACATATCGAAAGAATAGAAATTAACGATGTAAAGATAGGATCTCATGCCCCAATGGGAGCATTGATTATTACTGATATTATAATCCAAGGATCAGCGATTCTCACCATCCAACACTAAAGCTGTTTAAAAAGTTCAATATAATTGGTCACATATAAAGGCTTAGAAAAATAGCCATTTGCTGCCAATTTTAATGCTAATTGTTGGTCTTGATTTCTAAAAGATGTTGTGCACATGATAATTCTTAGAGAAGGATTATCCCCCTCTAAATCTCTAACCGTCTTTAAAACATCAAAGCCATCCATTTTGGGCATATTGATATCTAAAAAAATAACTTCTGGTAAGGGGACCTCACTTGTTAAGATATCTTTAATATTTAAGATAAACTCTTCACCACTACTAAAGCAAATAAGATCATTATCTCTTTTGGCCCTTTGGTAACAATTTTCTATTATCAAGTGTTGGTTAACATCATCATCAACAACATAGATTGGTCCATCGCTATTAATCAGCGACTTCATTTGATCAATACCAATCAAAAAATTTTCACATTCGTTATAATTCATAATTTCCAATTCTTCTTAGATTATTATAAATTATTTAAGTACCTAACTGGAGAAAAAAAACATGAAGATAACTAAAAAATTATTAAGTGCAAGCTTAATACCACTTTTCCTGTTAATGATTGGGGCCTTAACTAGTGGAAAATTAATCTCCGATAGTAATCTTGCGACTCAGTCTTATATTAACAATTATGCTCATAGACAGGTTCTTGTTTCAAAAATATTTAATCAGATAGGTTATGGACATGGAATCCATACCTTCAAAAATTATATTCTTCGTGGTGACATAGTCTATTATCACCGGGCAAAAAAAGACTTCACAATGGCCTTAACGACAATTCAAGAATATATGAGTTTAGACAATTTAGACCCAATTGAACTTAATACACTTACGACTTTAAGGTTTATGATCTTAGAATATAAAAAGAAGTTAGAAACTGCCAAAGAGCTCATCAATAAAAATATCCCCATTAATGAAATAGATAAACAAATAAAAGTTGATGATACCCCTTCTGAATTTGCCTTAAAAAACTTAAACAAATATTTTTTAAGAAAAAAAAACACAGAACTCCAACTGCTAACCAATTCACAACATCAAGCCTACACCTTAACATTATCGATTTTTCTCATTTCATTCATCATTGCCTGCCTTCTTAGTGGTATCATTTCTAAAAGGATGCTTTATTCAATCAAAAAAATTCTACAAATATCAAATCAAATTTCAAAAGAAGAATATAATATAAATAAGAAGGTGCTTTTTAAATTTCCAAACGATGAGTTAAAGGTGTTGGCCAATCAAATTCTAGATATGGGAAGTAAACTTCGAGATGCTTTTGCCAACCTAAAAAAGTCCAATGAAGATCTTGAACAATTTGCCTATGTCGCAAGTCATGATCTTCAATCTCCCATCAAAAAAATTTCTAATTATGTCGATTTTATTGAATTGGATTACAACCAAGAAATACCACAAGAAGCGCAAAACCATCTAAAAGAAATTAAAGAGCTTTCTGTTAATATGGTAGAACAAATCAATGCCGTTCTCAATTATTCTAAGCTCACAGCTGAAAAACATCACTACACAAGGTTAAATATTCATGATCTTCTAGATAGTGTTCAAACCAATCTTCTTTTTAATGAAAATGATATAGAATACGATATTCAAATCAAACAAAATGAGTTCTTTGCTAATAAAGAATTAATTCAAGTTTACTTACAAAATATATTTTCAAATGCACTTAAGTTTAAAAAGCCAAACCAAAAGCTTCACCTTAAAATTCATACAGACCTAAATCAATCAAAATTTAATATCAAAATCTGCGACAATGGGATTGGATTTGATCAAAAGCATATAAAAACAATTCTTCGTCCTTTTGGAAGACTTCATAGCAAGAATGACTTTCCAGGGTCAGGAATTGGATTATCTACTTGTAAAAGAATTGCGGAAATTCATCAAGGAGAATTAATCATTTCTGCCCAAGAAGGTGTTGGTAGTTGCTTTACTCTTATACTCCCTCAAGTCAACGCTGACTCTTAGGAATAAAAAGCTTAAATATGGTTTTTTTGTTTTCTTGAAGGGCCTTAATAAAGCCATTATGTGCAAAAGCTATTTTTTGCGAAATACTTAGTCCTATGCCTGTTCCTTTCCCCGGTGCCTTTGTAGTATAATAAGGAGTAAAGATTTTAGAGAAATCAACAATTTCTTTACCATTATCTGCCACGCAAATAATATAAAACTCATCATCTGATTCAAAATAAACTTCAATTTCTTTTTCGCCATCGATATTTATAACAGCATCAAAGGCATTATTTAAAAAATTTAAAATAACTTGATTGAGCTGTTGAGGTTTAGTTAAAACAAAAAGGTCATCAGGAATGACACCAAGTTTAAGTATAATACCATTATGCTTAAACTTTTGAGTACAAAATAATAAAGTTGATTCAACAATATCTTTAAGTTTTTCAGCTCTTAATTCGTCGTTTTCATGATTTCGGCTAAAGTCCTTCATTCCTTTAATAATTTGAACTATTCGATCGTTAGTATCTAGAATCTTATCAATTTGTTTTAAAACATCATCTTTATGTAGGTTGTTTTTTTCAACTAAAGACTTAAGTATTCTTCCACTTCCCTCAATAACTGTAAGCGGATTGTTAATTTCATGAGCAATACCAGCCGCCATTTCCCCTAAACTCGCAAATTTTGATGCCTGATCGCTTAGCACTTTTTGATTTTCTAATCTTTCCTCCATAAGTTTCTTTTCATGGATATCAATTGTAATGAGAAAAACTTCATCTCCATGTTCAAAGCTATTTTTACTAAAAAGACATAAGTGCCACCTCATTTCACCATTAGAGTAGATAAGCAACTCACAATTATGCTTTTTTTTGGATGAGGCAAGAAATCCCTCAATCTCTTTTGTTATAACAGAGTCAGGGGAATTCGTTCCAAACTTCTCCCCAATTAAGCTCTTTTCATGAGCAAACATACTCGTTTTCTCAAAAAGTTTATTGACTCCCATATACCGCAAGTCTGAATCTAGCCAAGTAATTTTAGCAGGGATCTCATCTAAAAATGTTTGAAGGTGCTTTTGACGTTGCTGACTTTGCTTAAGCAGAGCTTCAGTTCGTTTTTTTAGCTTCGTCAACTCCATAACTCTGAGAAAGATAATAGGTCCGTAAAGAAAAATGATACCAACAAGAGTATAACTCAACGTAGTCCCAACACTTATTAGCCAAAAAACAGAAGGAAGGTAAAAGATAATATAACTTGATAAAAAAAGGTAAGGTCGATAATAAAGATAGGAGGCATGAGCCTCCAAATAAGCAATAAGAAATGCCCAACTACCTAAATGCGCTGTTGAAAGAAAACCTGTATAAACTCCTTGTAAAACTAGAAAAATACCAAAGAGAAAAGTTGTTAATAAAACACAAAAAGCATATTGTCCTTGATAGTTTTTAATTTTTTGTACGCATTTATTTGACCTTGAAACTGACACTAAGAAAATTACATACGCAGTTAAAAGGAAGATGAAAGCAGTTGCCCCCCAAAAGATCGAATAAAACTCTTTATAGGGTGGTGTAATAATATATATTCCCAATAAAACGAGAAAGTTTCCAATACTATTGATTTTTGCAGATGCGATAAGAGAACTTTTTATAAAACCGTTAGAATCTTTCAAAACTCACCTAATTTTCTTTTCCCAAGTTACCCATTAATTGATCGACTTCATTTTCTGAAAAAACTTCAACATTCAATTCTTTCAAAAAAGTACAGATAATACCTTCTCCAGCAACTAAGTTACCTGAAAAATGACCATCGTAAATATATCGGCTACCACAACTAGGACTTCGCTCCTTAAGTAAAGCCCTTTGAATTTTATGAGTTTCAACAATTTTTTTAATTCTTTTTTTTACAGGAATAAAAAGATCAGTAAGGTCTTCAAAATCTTTTGTTCTAATTCTTCCATCAACAATTTCAATTGGTAACCTTGGTACAGATAAGCCGGCCATCACCTCTGGGCAGACAGGAATAAGTTCATACTCCCTTTTTAACCGCTTTATAACTGAAGTTGCAAGTAGACAATGACCTCCATCATAACGAACTTTTTCCCCTAATAAACAATGACTTATTAATAGTGGCTTCATTATAATTTATACATATTGACTGTTTCAGAGTAATTAACCTCTTCAATCTCTTCACCACTAGTGATTTTTTCTATCTTTTTTACAATTTGAGTAATTCTATTCAGTGCATTTAAAGCTTTTTCGATACGAGTTTCATCAATATTTGCTTTCCCCAAAGAGAGATTTCCAATAGCAATAGCTAAAGGATTATTGATTTCATGGTTTAGTGTTGTCACCATAGTGTTAATCGTATTAATTTTATTTAAATGTAAACTCTCATGAATGAGAGTTTTAATTTTTAATTGAGTTTTAATTCTTGCTTCAGCAATCTCCATATTAACTGGCTTAGTGATATAATCATTTGCTCCCTTCTTTAATGCTTCAACGACATCACTAGCTTCATCTTTGGCCGTAACCATAATTACGGGTAGTTCGAAATTATTCTTTTGTTTTCTAATTTGCACTAATACGTCTATACCTGAAACCCTGGGCATAATAATATCCAGTAAAACTAAGTCAAATTGCTGTTGATTTAAAACTTCAAAACATTCATCAGCTGACTGAACATACTCACACTCAAAACCTCTTTTGATAAGACGTTTTTTTAAGAGCATCCCATTCATCTCATCATCATCGATTAAAAGAAGCTTTCCCTTTGACGTAGTAGCATTCATCTTAGTAATCCTTTATCTCACTATAATATCGCCTTTAATTCATTAACAAGTAACGGAAGTTTTTGATTGAGCTCATTAAAATTTTCTATAAGCTCTGTTTTCTCCTTGTTCCTTCCCTGTTGTTCCAAAATAAAAGCTTTTTGTTTTAAATCCTCAGCAAAAAAATTAGCAATCATTCCCTTAAGCGTATGCGCATGAAGCTCTAAATCTTGAAAGTTTTCCGTCTCAATAGAACTTTTAATCGCTAAAAGTGTTTCGGGATAAGTCTCTTCAAACACTTCCAAAAGCTCCCCAATAAGCTCTTCATCCCCATCAAAATGAACCTTTAAGTCTTTCTCATTAATTAGCATCTTACAGCTCCTCATCGGAATTTTCTTCCTTAAAATAAACTTTATTAAACAATACTATTATAAAGCCAAAATTCATTTTTAAGTAAAAGAATACATTAGCTAAGTGTCTAATTTTGCGAAGTTCAAAGAGAAATTATTTACCAAAGTAATCAAAAAAGAGAGGAAATGATTTGTTAACACTTGAAAAATTCATGAGTTTACCATAGCCTAGAGCCTTTAAAAATAAAGTGCTTACCATCGCCATTCGATGATCAAATTCAGGAGATAATATTGCCTGTTTTTTTTGCCAAAAACTTTGTTTTTCTTCACTTAATGGGAAAATTTTTATCTGATCCTTAACATTTTCTAAACAATATTCCACACCATAATAGTTTAAAATATCAAGCAGACCAGCTAGCCTATCACTCTCCTTTAAACGTAATAAATGTATATTAAAAATGGTAGAAGGTGTTTTTGCCAAACAGGCCATAAAAAAAAGAGTAGGCACTAAATCAATACACTCCTCTCCGTTTACCTCAAAGCCTGATAAGTTTTCAGCACGATATATCCATAGCCCTTTTTCTGTAAAACTGAACTTTCCTCCCATTGCTTTAACGATCTCAAAAATTTTAGAGTCTGCTTGTAATGCATCCATCTCTAAAACATTTTGAATAAGTATATTCTGCCTAAAAAGGGCATAAGCAACAAAGTATCCTAATGAACTAAAGTCAGGTGGAATAACATGAAATTTACTTTTTTTTATTTGATGAACAACATGCTTTGTCATTAAATAATATTTTTTTGAAGCTGATAAGTTTTGCGCAATAAGCTCAAAAGAAAAATCCTCACTGGCCTGGCACAACTCTAAAGCAGATGCAAACTGAGTCGTTTCAGAACAGTCCATAACAATTCTTCCTTCAAGGCTTATAGGTCCCTGAATAAATAGTTTCGAATCTTTTAATTCAACAGTACCACCAAGTTCTTTAATTTTTTCCATCAAACTTTCCATTGGCCTTTTTGCCATTCTTTGCTTGAGTGGGAGCACATATTTATTCTGTCCGAGGGCAAGCAGAACACACAGGAATCGAATTGTCGTTCCTCCTTCACTGCCAGAAAGAAGAATCGGCTCTTTTTGCTTTTTTTCACATTGTGGAAATGAACTGACAACTGTCAATGTCTCTTTTTTATGACGGAAATGAACTCCAACTTCTGTTAAATTTTTTAATAAATCCGTTACATCCGTTGAAGAAGGTAATTTGGCTAACTCTATTTCTTGCTTTGATAAAACAGCCGCAATCAAGTAGCGATTTGCATAAGACTTAGAGGTAGGACAAGAGACAATCTCTGGTAAATTAGTTGAAGTAAGTTGAATAAAATTTGGAGTCATGTATATTCGCTTTAACCTCAGCAAGCTCTTTTAAGACAACTGAGACGTTCCTTTTTTCATCAATGATAATAAATTCAATACCCTTATAAATTCTTTTTTTATCATAACTTAAATATTGCCAAAAATGATCAAAATCCATTTTTTGAAGAGGAGAAATCTCTAAAGAAATTTTTTCTTTTGCATATGATAAATCCTTATACAATTCAAGATTAAACAACCTTATGATCATCTCTAAGCCATAATAAACAGCTATCCCATGGGGAATGGACATAAGCTTTTCAATTGCATGGCCAAATGTATGTCCTAAATTTAGAATTTTTCTTTGACCGGCTTCCTGGAAGTCTTTTTCAATAATTTGTTGCTTAAACTTAGCACACTTAAGGATTAATTCTTCATCAAGGCCAAAATCTAGAATATAATGATAGATTTCTTTATCAAGAAAGGCATATTTAAGAAGCTCACCTTTGCCCGACGAAAGCTCCAACTCATCAAGCGTCTTTAAAAAATCAAAACAATAAATGATTCTCTCTGGAAGATGAAAAGCTCCAACTAAATTTTTACCTTGAATCGTATTTATTCCGACTTTCCCACCAATACAGGCATCAATCATACTCAGAAGTGTTGTAGGAATAATGTCCCACGAAACACCTCGCAAAACTGTAGCGGCTACAAATCCAGCAAAATCGCTCGTAGCACCTCCTCCTATGGCCAGGATTCGACTTTTCCGGGTTATTCCTTTATCTAAAAAAAAGTTTAAGGCTTCTGAATATTTCACAAAATTCTTACAAGCTTCTGGTTCGTCTAAAACAAAACTCTTCTTTTTTTCTACAATCTCATGAATTTTAGGATAAAAATTTAATAGTCTCTTATCGACTACAATATATTCATAGGCTGAAATCTTGGCTAATAGGTCTAAATAAGCTACTTTAATCATACGTATTTACTACATTATTTTATCAAGGTGGACAAGCTGCAAAAAGAAAGTTTCAGAATTCTAAAAGAGTTAAATAGTTTAACTCAAAAATTACCCCAATTAGAATTGGCCATTTCTCAAGAACTTAATCGCCTAGAAAAAATTGAGAATATGCGTCTAGAACGGCAAGAAAAACTCACTTTATACAAGGAGCAATCCCAACAAGCCCAGGCTGAACTAGACACCCTAGAAAAAGCAATTCAAACCCTTTCAAACCAAATTAAAAAAGATAAAGACCACCTTAAAAGCAGTTCTTCTCAAGAACAAATAATAGCTTTAGAGACTCAAATCCAATCCATGCAAACTCTTCTAGAATCGAAAGAAAATGCTGGCTTAGACTTATTAGAAAAAGTTGAAACATTAGATAAGGCTATAGAAGATGCTGAGCATTTTTTACAAGGCTCACAGGAAACACTCAAAGAAATTGAACAAGAAATTCTTCAAAACAATAAAGAAGTATATTTAGAGCTCCAACAAAAAAGATCTCGCATAAAGTCTCTTGAAAAAGAACTTCCTGAAAAATTAGTACATAAACTTTTTATTTTAAAAAAACAAAAAAAAGATGCACAGCCTTTGACTCAAATATCTGTAAAAAACACCTGCCAACTTTGCGGCTATCTTCTTCCCAAGGCCTTAGCTGATTCAATTGAAATAAAACTTAAGCTTCATTGCTGTCCTGGTTGTGAACGAATTATTATACCTGAGTCTGTGAAATTTAATTAGAAACAACCTTTTACCTATAAGTAATTCATGGTGTCAAAATAACACTTGTTTTTAAATTAATATTCATTTATATTTCGCCAACTTTGAAGGAACTGGCCACAACTTCATTGTCATAAATTCTTATCAATTTTGGAGTACGAAATGAAAATATTTGCGCAAAGTATAATGGCTTCTCTTGTCATGATTATCACTCATAGCTCTTTTGCTAACTTCAACGACCCAGAGCTTGCTGAAGTTTATCGGCAAAGACATAAAAATATGGATATCTGCGCCGAAGTGAAAGAAGATCTCTTAGCTGCTCAAACCAGATTTGAAAGTTTTCATTCTAAGGTCGAATCCGCTAATAAGGCCATTAGAAATCAAAGACAAGTTCTCAATGCTAAAAGACAAGAACTTCACTCCACAGAACAACATCTTAATGAAACAAGATCACAGCTCAACTCCCTTAAAAACAAAAAGTCTAATAAAGACAAAATTATTGCTAAGGCTAATCAAGACCTACAAGAGGTTCAACAAGCTTGGCCTGCAACGAATAATGAATACAACAAGAAAAAAAGAAGAGAAGAGAAAAAATGTGATAGAGGTTGGGGTTTTGGAAATCTAACCTCAAGTTGCAGAGATGCCAAAAGAGAATTAAGTAGAATCAAAAAGAAAAGAAATGCTCTAATTGATAAAAAGAAACAAGCGCAAGCTTCACTCAATGAAATGGCCCAAATTGATCAAAAAATTGCTCGTGCAAAAAGGGCGCGTGAGGCTGCTAAAAATAACTATGATTCTGCACGTACAGGCGAGTCTGTGGCGCAAATGGAACGAGAGCTCAGACAACTGATTGCGAGACGCGATAATAATAATCAGGGCTATCAAGAAGTTGAAGCAAGATATGGAAGACTTCAAGTAAGAACAGAGAAATGTATAAAAATGCAATTTGAAGGTAGAAAAAATAAAGCCTTTAAGGAAAGCCTTATAACTTTTGCTCAAGACAATGGGGCTGGATGTGATCAGGCCATGGCCGTTATGGCATCGGCAAGAGGTCAAGCTCAAAAAGCGGGAGTTAATGAAGCTTATCAAATGGTTTGCGAATCAGACTTATTAGTGAGAGAAGTTATAGTTGAAGTTGAATCAGAGTCTAACCATACTCAATGTCACAATAATCAAGATGATTCTTCAGCACACAATGGATATCAGACCGAATTTATCTATGAAGAAATAACGACAAATTCAAGCCCAAGTCAAACATACCCTAGTCATTTAAGACAAGGTCGTTCTCCAGTGGAACTGAAGACAATCTCTAAGGTTGGAGCAAAACAAATTAAGCTTGATATTGATAAAATTGATATGGAAGCAAATTATGATTACATACAAATTCTCGACGGTGAAGGAAATATTATCGCGGATAAGCTAACAAATCCAAGTCGAGGAAATCCTATAAAAGATTATTCAACCGGATGGATTGATGGTGACTCACTTACAATTATGATTTATACAGATGGTCTTACAGAAAGAACTGGATTTCATGTCAGTGGTTTTGAAGTAAGATACTAATACATGTTGGGGAACAGTATTTTTATAAAGGCCAGTAATGACTGGCCTTTTTTATTAATTGTTATCTAAATGTTCTCCTTTATTTAGCTTCTCCAAAATTTTCATATAAAGAACATAACAGGTTGGAACAAAAATTAGCGTAATACTTGTTGAGAACAATAAACCATAGGCAAAACTCACTGCCATAGGCTTTAAAAACGGGTCCCCACCAGGCATATGAGCAACTGGTAACAATCCCACTACGGTAGTGAACGTAGTCAAAATAACTGGACGAAAACGGCTTACAGAAGCTTTCACAAGTGAACTCATATGAAAACCATCTGTTTTTAAATAACGATTAATAAAAGTGACTAATACAATTGAGTCATTTATAACAACTCCGGCTAAACCTAACACTCCCATAAGTGCCATAAACCCAATGGCGAGATCAAAAATAAAGAAAGAGCCAATAACCCCAATAAAACCAAAAGGTATTGCCGACATTATAATTAAAGGTTGAGCAAGTGAAGAAAACTGGACTACGAGTAAAATAAAAATCAAAAACATAGAAACAACTAAGGCTTTTTTAAAACTTTCCAAAGAGTCTTGCGTATCTTTATTCTCACCAGTCAGTTGATAGGTCATACCAGGATAAGTTTTTACAATTTCGTCTAAAAAAGGAGTAATGTCTTGATTAACTTGTCTCGATGTTGACTTCATTCTATCAACTTCACCTGCGATGGAGAAAGTTCTTTGTCTTTGAAATCTTCTAATAATAAAAGACCCATCTTGTTCCTTAAATTTCACCATATTGACAAGAGGAATTCGTCGACCTTGATTATTTTGCACTCTAATTTTTTTTAAAGTTTCTTCTGTCGAACGTCTTTGCTCAGTAAGGCGTACTAAAACATCAATATCTTCATCAGATTTTTTAATTGTCGTGGCCACAAGTCCCTCAAAAGCATTTCTTAGCTCCATCGCAATTTGCGTATTACTTACCCCTAGTCGCCTGGCTTCAGCTTCATTAATATCAACAATAATTTGCTTTTTTCCAACTTCATAATCAATCTCAGAGCTAATCATCTCATCCATAGAATCTAATTTTTGCTTAATTTTTTCCGAAGCACTTTTTAAGTCATAAAGAGAATCTGAAGAGATTTCTACATTTACTGGTTTACCTGAAGGTGGCCCGCCCTTAATTTTTTCTAACGAAAATGTATACTCTCCAACAATATTTTTTGCTCGTTCTGAAACAATTTTCAAAATCTCATCTGTTTTACGTAATCTAAGGTCCTGCATTGTAAGCTCTATAAAAATAGTCCCATAATGTGAACCTGTTCTTGGGGTTCCTCCTTTAGACCATTGATAACCAGTAATGGTTCTAAAGCCTACCAGCTCATCAGCTTTAATTTCTTCTTGGATAATCTTTTCCATTTCTAAAAGAGTTTTATTAGTCCTTTCAAAACTAGCGCCTACAGGGCCTTTGATATTAAAATAAGCATAGGTAACATCATCTCCAGGAAAAAGCTCAAAGCGCATTTTTGTCCCTAAAGTAATAGCACCTACAAACATGATGATAAAAATAAAGACTGTCGTCTTAGCATAATTCAAAGCTACTTCTAAACTCTTCTGATAAAAGTGTTGTAAAGGTTTATACCATCTTGTTTTTTCCATATTTTTAACTTTTCCAGCAAAGTCGGATAAATGACCAGGAAGAATTAAAAAACACTCAAGCCAACTCGCTATTAAGCAAATAATAACTACTGCTGGAACTGGCCACATAAATTTCCCCATGATTCCATCCATAAAAAATAATGAACCAAAAGCAATCATCGTGGTGATGACAGTTGAGGTGACTGGCGCCAAAGTCTCTTTAGCTGCTTTCTTTGCAGCCTCCTTAGGTTTAAATCCTTTTTCTAAAAACTGATAATACTGCTCTGCCACAATAATAGAATCATCTACTAACATTCCCAAGACAAGAATCAGACCAAACATAGAAATAAGATTAATTGTGATATCAAAAGAGTCCATTAAAGAAAAAGCTACTAAAAAGGCAAATGGTGCCCCTAAAGCCGTTATTAAAGAAACCCTAAAATTCATAAAGAAAACAAGACAAATAATAACGAGAATAATTCCTTGAACACCATTTTGAGAAAGGACTCCAAGACGTTTTTTTACATAATAAGAAAGATCGTTAAATGCCTTATACTCAAAACCTCTTTCTTCGGCTAATTTTTTGATTTCTTTCTCTACCAGCTCTGATGTTTCAATAACATCTGCGTTGGCTTTAGCACTCACACCTAAAAAAATAGCAAGCTTCCCATCAGCTCTTTCCTCTCGAGTCTTATCTCTCAAAATACGTGAGACTCTTGCAACGTCCTTAACTTGAATAGAACTTCCTCGGTCATTAGATATAATGACAATATTTTCTAAACTCTTAACTGTTTCATTTTCTTGTAAAGTTCTTACAAGCTTTTCTTGCTTAGGGAGTTTAATATTTCCAGCTGTAATATTGACTTGACGATCTTTAATCGCATTTAAAATCTCCATCAAGGTCAAGTCATACTGAAGAAGTTTTTCAAGTTTTACTTGTATATCAAAAACTTCTTCCCTATAACCGTTCAAAGTGACTTTCGCGATAGGAGAAAAGCGCTCAATCTTATCTCTCACAAATTTCGCATGCTTTCTTAGCTCCCTTTCACTTAGCCCATAAATGGCATACTCCACAAGGGCCCTTTCAGTATTGGTAGCTTTACTTATAACTGGCGACTCAACTTCATCCGGGACATTTTGGGCCAAATCACTTAAAGCATTTCGAACCTCTACTAAAACATCATCTGTGTCATAATCAGGATCAATTTTTAAAGAAACAATAGAGGCTCCCTCGGCACTCATAGCATTAATTTCTTCAATCCCATCAACTTCCTTCAACTCTCGCTCAACCTCTATTGTAATAAGCTTTTCAATATCCTCAGCAGCAGCTCCTTGATATAGAGTTCTTACGGTAATATAATTGAAATCAACATTAGGGAAAGTTTCTTTATTTAATGAAACAATAGACATAAAACCAATAACAATGATTAACAAAGTCAACAAATTAACTACAACTGAGTTTTCAACAAAATAATCGATAATTTTATTCATATTAATCCGTATAGATATTTAAAAAGTTAATGATATGTCCATTAAGATAGGCCAATGTACTTAGACTCGTTTCATATAAGGCAAGCATATTAATTTTATTAATCTTTGCATTAATTAAGCTCTCCTCTGAACGTAAGAGTTCTTCAAAACTTACTTGTCCTCTCGCATAAAGCTTCTTATGCTCAATCACTGAGCTTAAGGCCACATCAATTTTTTCTTGGGTCAGACCAATTCCATCTTCCAATCGCAATAAATTTTCATTCAAAATTTTAACTTGCACCTCAAGTTCACTCTTTCTATTAGTGAGACTTAGTAAGTTTTTTGAACGTTGAAGTAAAAGTTTTTTCTTTTGAGCAGTACTTTGTCCACTCCCTAGAGGAATCGTGTAGATCAAGCTGATTTTTTTTTCATCATGTATTCCTGGCGAAAAAGAATCCGAAAAGGCTTCAGACTTTTCTTGTTCTACTGAATTTTTTGTATAGCTCAAGTTAAGTGCTAATGAGCTAGAGGTTTGCTCATAAGTTTTATCCAACTTTAATTCTGTCAATTGATTATAAAGCTCTAAATTGGCAATTTCCAAAAACTCATCGTTCTCATAAATAAACTTATAATCTTTAAGAGGCTTAAAAGTCCAGTTGACTTTATCATAATCCGATTGTGAAAAATTCATTCCAATTATATTTTCAATGATAAGAACCTTCTGCCTAAGTTCATTTTTATTTTTTAAAATCAATTCTTTTTGTGACAGGAGTGCAAATTTTGCTTGCTCTAGTTCCAATTTACGACTAAGTCCATCTTGAAATCTTTGCGCGACCATGTCCACTCTTTCTTGGGCCCTTTTAAGATTGTCTCTATACAAACGATCAAGTAAAATACTTAACTTCGCATCTTTATAAGCTATAAAAAAATCATAAGAATCTTTTTGTATATCCAATTGATATTGTTTGCGATCAGCTTGATTTTGTTTATGCAGGATATCCCAGTCAATTTCCAAAGATTTATCTAAAAACTCATAACGATATCCCAGACTATTTTTAGTTTCATAAACTTTGTCCCCTGAAAAATTATAAAGACTTGATGAAGCCCAATTTGAAATATCATAATCAGTCTGCAGGTGAGATAAGGTCAATGTCCCGAAGTGATAACTCGATTTCGTCAATGAAAAGCCATAGTTTTGATTAATTGTCTGTTGTGACTGAAATGAAATTAAAGACTGTAAAAAAGAATCTGAATGAGCTGCTGAAAACTCCAAAGCCCAATCAAACCTATTTTTTCCAATATCAAAATCCGTTTGAATTATTTGTTTATTTACTTGAATTTCTCTTAAACGGTCAGAACCTTTATAGCCTTGATATAAACTTTGAAAAACTGCCTGTGCCGAAAATGGCACAAAAAGAAGTATGAATAATTTTCTCACTTTTCCTCCAGAGAAAATATTTATACAACTATTTAAGTTTTTTTTAAACATTGCATCTTGTCATCACCCTTTATTTAAATTATAAATCTCAAACCGAGAAAGACTGGTCATCGCTGAACTATTCAGAGGAAAGTCCGGACACCATAGGGCAACATAGCGGGTAACGCCCGTCCACCGTAAGGTGAGGACAAGTGCAACAGAAAGCAAGTACAGTTCGGCTGTAGTGAAATCAGGTAAACTCTATGTGGTGCAAGCTCAAATAGGCCAACGTTTTATCACGGTCCGTGTGAGTTGGCGGGTAGAGTGCATGAGCCTAAGAGTAATTTTAGGCCTAGATGAATGATGACCCTTTGACAGAATCCGGCTTATTTCTTTCTCGGTTTTATATTTTAGGAGAAAAGATGAAATTTATATTATTAAGCTTACTTTTACTTCCCTTTTATTCATTAGCAAGTACCAAGATTGAATGTGTTCAGACTAAAGGCTGGGAAACCAATGAGATGTTTGTTAAGGCCAGTCTCGCAGCTAAGCTAGAGATCCTCTCAAACAAAAATATTTTGCTACAAAATCTTACTCTTAGTTACTCTATTCATGATGATAAGCTTAGTTCTTATGCATGGTCAGAAGGTCAATCCCATTTTACAAGCGTCAATAACAATCCCAACTATACTCCTAGAAAATATTTAAATTATTTTCAATTTCAGACCTATATTTCTAGTCACGACTCACTAGGTTATGGTTATATTGATATATTACTTCCAAAAGAAGCTATTATGACTCAACAAGAAAGTTTTAATGCATATTTACAAATGACAGGAATGGACGATCACTTTGGTGGTACAATAAAAATTTATTGTCGTTTACTCTAAAAAAACCACCCTTTCGTTTTTAATACCAAAAGCAAAACTTGGCCAATTAAACTCATTCTGCTTAAAAGCTTTGTTAGAGTTTAAAAATCTGTCATTTATCTTCATTTGTGACATAATTTCTACAAGCTTTTTCTTATTCTGTTGTGATTTTTTTATTGCGTTTGAGCTCAATAAAGCAGCATAATATCCCATTAGTCTATAATCATTTTCTATACCAAGTCCCTCTTCCAAGCTCTGTGTCTTTTGCTTTTCTAAAGATGAGATAACTGGTGTTTTTGAGTAGTCACCAACAAAGTCAAAAAAAATGGCATTTGAAAGATATTCACTATTTGTTTTCAATAAATCTTTTGACCTCCACTCATACGTTCCGATCAAAGGTATTTTTGGCATTTTATAATAATCAAATAACTTAATGAAGTGATGAACAATCTTCACATTGTCAGGTATAAAAATGGCGTCATAAGAAATTTCAGCTGGTAAAAAAACTAGCTTCTCATTCAAGGCAAAGCCAGCCTCTTTCGCCTTACTCATTTCTTCTTTGCGAATTTTCATATATTCTTCTCTTCTCTTATAACGATTAATATTGAAAATTTTTCGGCAAGTTCTATCAAGACTTTCAAAAGTATTTGAGTCATAAACTTCATTAAAAACGATCTCTATCCCATTTTGTTTCAAATGCTTTTCAATATCGAGTAAAAAGGGAGCTTTCTTATAGTGAAGAGGCTTTAAAATAGCGAGACGCTTTATTTTTTTTTGTTTTATTTTTTTCAACATCTGCGCAATATAGTTTTTTCTATTTGGAAATAATTTTAATCGCGTTTCACTTGTCTGGGCCTGTCCTTCTAAAACAAGAGTCGGAATATTGGTTAACTCTTGCCATTTTGATATATAGTTTACTACTTTCTGGCTTCCCCAAGTTATAATAAGACCAACCTTTTGTTTCACCACAAGTTCAGCAAATGCTTTTTTCACAGAAGAAGGGTCTGCACTTACTTTTTTTATAATATATCTTTGATCTGATTGTGTTTGACTCCTATATTTAAGAATCCCCTTTAAAATAAGTTTATTTTTTAAGAGAAACTCTTTTCCTTCTTGAATAATGACTCCAACTTTATTGGCGTGATTTTGCTCAAGACTTTTAAGCTGAGAATGATATTTTTGACAAATCACTTTTGAGTGATACTGAAACCAGTCTTGCTTAGACTGAGCTTCCTTGGCAAGAAACTTGTAAAGTTTTGCTTGTTGAAGACAACCTGGATCTAGTTTTTCATTTAAGACCATTTTCTCAACAGGCTTCTTTTCTTTTATCTTCGTTACGATATGATCACCTCCTGGAGAAGAGGCACATGATAAAAACGAAAAAAACAAAATTGTTAGTAAAAATCTTTTACAAATCATTCATTCCAATCCTTAAAGGTTTTCCTTGCTCTATTTGATATAAATCAGACTTGTTTTCCTCAGGAACCCTTCCCGGTGGAAAATACATTTTTATTCCGCGAGGATCGAGATGACCAAAACGCGGATGAACATAAGCACTTTCTAAACTCCTAGGCTTGGGAAGATAAGCTGAATTCAAATAAGAAATCGACTTTTTAGCAACCTGCCCCCACAAAACGGCTGCAGTAGTACTTGCAGAAATATTCGATTTAAAGCCGTATTGTTGATCACTTCCTAACCAAGTGACAATAACTAAATCATCAGTAAAGCCACAGAACCAATTATCTTTAGAGTCATTAGATGTTCCTGTTTTTCCTGCAACTTTTCCTGAAAGGAACCTTAAGCGATAGCCTGTTCCATATTTAATGACATCTTTTAGACCTTCAACAATCAATTCATTAGTTGATTGATCTATAATCTGCTCATGCTTTTTTGTTCTTTGATATATAATATTTCCATTAATATCTTCAATTTTTTTAATAGCACCAACTTGAGCGTTTTTTCCTTGATTAGCAAAAACTTGATAGACTCGTGCCATGTCAAGCAAACTGACTTCAGAGCTGCCCAAAAAACTAGCGGCTTCACTTCGAATGGGAGACTCAATTCCAAGTTTTTTTCCATGGGCCAAGACAGCGTTCAGACCCAATTTATTTCCCAACTTCACAGCTGTAGAATTCAAACTATGATAAAAAGAATGTAACATAGTTGTTTCTGTTAACAACTTAGAAGATTGGGTATGTGGCCGGTAATTTCCAACAGTCACTGGCGCCACATAATAAAGTTTGTTCCACAAATAACCTTGTTCTAATGCTAAAGAATAAATGACAGGCTTAAAGACTGAGCCTGGAGCTCTCAGCGCATCTGCCGCTCGATTAAACTGTGTTTGAGCATAATCCCTTCCCCCTTGCATACTAAGGATATCGCCCGTTTTTCTATCGATCACAAGTATCGCAGCTTCAACTTCACTTTCCTGTGCTTTTTTCGCCCAACTTGACTTCTCCATTTGCTCAAAAAGCTTTTGTGATTTTTTTATAGCATCTTTTGAAAAACCATCAATCTTAGAATCTAGGGTTGTATATATTTTTATACCACTGTCTTTAATTTCAACGCCCTTCTCATCTAGGATTTGCTTAGCTTCTTTAATAACGTAATCAACAAAGTATGGAGACTTTTTTCCGTATAATGATTGATATTGATGATACTTTAACTCTCTTTGACTTAAGTTTTGATAGTCTTTTCTATCAATCACTCGCATTTCTTTCAACGCCACCAATACTTGCTCTTGTCTTTTCTTAGCCGCTGCTGGATTTTTAAATGGATTATAAGCTGCAGGTGATTGAAACATTCCAGCAATTAGTGCCGCCTCATGATCCTCAATTTCATCTAGCTCTTTATTAAAAAATCTTTTTGCAGCTGCAGCAATTCCATATGCCCCTTCTCCCAAAAAAAGAGAATTACAGTAGATTTCAAATATTTTTTCCTTACCTAAAGACTTCTCTAAATACAGACTTAATACGATTTCACGAATTTTTCTTTTAAATGTTCTCTTTGGGCTAAGAAGCAAATTCTTCACAACTTGCTGGGTAATCGTTGAGGCTCCTTGAGTTATTGTCATTGAAGAATTCAAATAAGAAAGCCCTGCTCGCACAATTCCCACGACATCAATGCCCTTATGTTTAAAAAAGTGACGATCTTCAATGGCCAAAATCGAGCGTTTAATATTTTCTGGAATTTCGCTATAGGGTGTGTACAAATGATATTGACTGAACTGCTCGCTAATTAAGCGACCTGCCTTATCATAAACCCTAGTATTATGACTTGGTTTCCAATTCACAACACTATTAATATCATCTGGATTTGCAAGAAATATCTCGTTTTCAAATAAGATTTCAAAGCTCAGCATCGATATGAACAATACAACAAAAAGCCCAAAAGAGAGGATATAAAAAAGCGCCCCATAAACCGACTTTAAGGGAAGATAAAAAATATAGTACAATTTTTTTAGAAATGTTTTCATTACGACTCTTATCGTCGTTATTTCAACATTTTTATTCTAAGTCATGTTAGCGGAAGATTCTTCCGCCAAAAACAAAAGCCTCAGCTTCCCATAATAGGAAACGATAAGAATCGTATCATGCTTTATAAAATATCTTTACTCACTCTCATCTTTGCTTTGCAACATAACGTTTTCGCCAATGAGACGAAAGATAATTTGCAAAGAAATGAGTTCTCTCGTGAGTTGTCACCCTTAACCCAGAATCAAATTAAGCAACAAAACTCTAAAAAAAGCTTTTCAATGAAAAAACATATTACAAAAAAACAATCACTTGAGCTTACAATAGAAAGAGGTTTGGCCGCAGCCGAGTTTCAGTCAGTTCAAGAAATTGAGCAAGCTCAATACAAATACCTTAAAAATATTCCTTTTGTGTCGTTACTTAAAGATTCAAAGCTTTTAAGTCAGTTTATTTATCAAGGCTCAAAAAACCCCGAATTAGCGGCAAAATTCTTAAGTCTTTTTATTCAATTTAAACAACTTTTTGCCTATACATGTTTTTTTATTTTAAGCTTATTTTTTGGTCAACTTATCAGTCAGGTTAAGTTTCACTTTTCCTTACTTAGCTGGCAACACATAAGCTATAGCCTTACCTGCTTTTTAGGAATCAATACTGCGCGATTATTAATCTTTTACACTATGTTTTCAGATCACTTAGAGCCTTTATCAAAGCTTTTTAAGAGTTCCCTCTTACACGTGGCCGTAGATTATCCTCTTCTTAGCTTCCTGTTTCTCTAAATTAAATGCAGAGCCTTTAAAGAAGCCGTCGAAAGATTCAAGTCTTCTAACTTCTTCCATTCAAACCTCTTATTTTTTAAAAAATCAAAATCAAACTCATCAGCATATAAAACAAAATTCGTTATTTTATATTTTGTAATCGCCGTTTTAAACTGGGGCAAAAACAAATAAGCCTCATCATTTCTAACCTTAGCATATTGATTTATTGCTAAGTCTGTTGAGTAAAAATTAAAACTAGGTAATTCATACTGACCACTTAGCCATTCTTTAGAATGTTTTTGATAAACAAGAATCTTATTTGCTTTTTGGACAACCACTCGTAAAAGAAAAAGCTCATGCTGCTGCGTCTTCTTTTGCTCTTGTGTATTTGGGAAAAACAAAGGGTTTGAGTTCAATCTAGCAAGACAGTTTTCCCGCAAGGGGCATAAATGACAATGAGCATTTTTAGCTTTACACACTGACCGTCCTAAATCCATCAAAGCTTCATTAAATTTTCGAGGACCAACCTTATCAATATCTTCACAAATCTTATATTCCATAAACTTTTGATAAATTTCTTTTTGTAATCGAGGTCCCTTGTGAGTCTTGAGTGCATAGAGACGAGAAATCACTCGTTCTAAATTAGCATCTAAACAAAGGGCCCTTTGATCTGCACCAATTCCAATAATGGCATTCGCCGTATAGGCGCCGATACCTTTGATTGAAACTAAATCGCCATAATTTAATGGGATATCACCAGAAAAATTTTCTTGAATTTCTTTAGCTGCATTGAGAAGGTTTCGAGCTCGTCTGTAATAGCCTAATCCCTTCCAATCCATCAGTATTTGTTCTTCTGTAGCCTTTGCAAGATCAGTGATACTGGGATATTTTTGAATAAATCTTTCAAAATGATTGATAACAGTACTCACTGTTGTTTGTTGCAACATTATTTCTGAAACAAGAGTCGAATATAGACTCCTTTTCTTTCTCCATGGTAGATTTGAATAATACTTTTGGGACCAATCCACTAAACTTTCTATCATAGACTGGTTATAGCAATTTACAAAAGAAAAATCACTGACAAAGTTGCCCTATTCTCTTCAATTCTTCTTTCATTTGAGAGGCATAAAATGGCTTATCTAACCCTCTAATCGTTGCTCTTCCCGTTAACTCAACTGCATTTATAAAGGACTCTTCCGCCTCAAAGATATCTGTTATGATAAGAACATGATCTGCCTTTGATTTTTTTAAATCACTCACAATTCTTTTCATATTATTTAAGCCGCGACTTAAACAAACACGATCGAAGGTTCCAGCTTCTTTTCTAAACTCTTCAAAATAATAAACTTTCATTTTTTCATTCATAGGACAATTTAAGGAAAGATTTTCTAAAAACATTTCACGATAACATTTTTTTTCTACTCCACGGTAATCAACTTGTTTCATGGTGGAGGAGACATCAATCCATACCTCAAACTTATGATTCTGCTTTTGCTTTTTTATTTTTTGTTTTTTTCCACAAAAAATATCAAAAAATCCAGCATTTTCATCACACTCAATAAGCTTTCTTTCCACTCCTTTGTGAGGATCGATAAAGTCATAAGATTCTTTCATTTCTATTTCGGCCATATCAATTTTTTTATAAGCAGACTCCTCTTCTCCTTTTTTATAAAGTCCAATTTGAGGGTCAAAACAATAATCTCCCATAGGTTGACATTGTACAGATTGAGCATAAAAACTCGAAGAAGAGTGTTTTTTTAAATAATCTTTTAACCAAGTCGTTTTATCTATACTTAGGAACCATAACTCTACACTCTTTGGAGTCGCATAAACTGCTGAACTTAACAAAAAAGCAACAAATAAAATAGTTAGCTTCTTTGCTTTAAAAGTCAGTCGCACGACTTTGTTTAAAATATCTAAAAAGTTGATTACCAATATCGACAATTAAGTCTCTCCCTTCAACATCCAAGTCTAAAAAGTCTGTAAGAAAACCTTTTTGTCTTGGACTTAATTGATTTAATTTATCTCTAATAGATAAATTTGTTTTAGCATTTCCACTTTTATCCCCAAAAGGAACATGCACGCCTTTAATATTAGCACTCGTTTTAGATCTTGTTGTCCTTTCATCCAAACCTTCCTCAAAACTATCCAGCTCAGAAGTAGACTCAGCATCCTCACTACCTTCTTCGGTCACTTGGCTCTCTTTATAAAATGAAACAAGTTTTTTAAATGTTTGAGTTGAGTCTTCCTCAATAAAATCAATAATTTCATGTAAAGGAATATTGAGATAAGCCACTATTGATGCAATCATTTGGGCATCGTACTCTTTAGTTTTTTGATTGAGAAAACGGCTCATCGTCGAAATTCCTACACTAATTGCTTCGGCCAATTCTTTTTGTGACAAACCACCTCGAAGTTGCATATATTTACGTACAACTCCCAAAAACATATCAATAAATTCTTGATTAAACCTAACCATAGTATCCTCCTCACAAGTCTCAAAGATCTAACTCCCTGAAACTGTGTTTGATTAATGATCAATTGCATATTGCAACTAACTGTATTCCTTGTCGGAATCAATTTTAATTTCTTTATGCAATTTTATTTCTTGACGCAATTTGTCAAGCATGAGATACTGGGTTTAGAAACGAAATCGGAGGTATGACGATGGAGTTAACAACAATAGTAAAAAATAATCTCAATATTACAGGTATTTACAATAGTTTCATGGATGTTACTTTTAAAGACTTAACACTATCAAATGAGTCAATTAATGGATCTAAATTTGAAAAAGTTGTTTTTGAAAATATTTATTTTTACAATTGTGACTTCCAAGCTACTGATTTTACGAACTGCCAATTTATTGATTGTAAGTTTATAAATTGCAATTTTAGCTTCTCTAAGATGAAAAATTGCAGTTTGATTGCGTGCAAGATTGAAAATTGCTATTTTTGCATTACGAATTCCCTTAACTGCAATTTTCTATCTTGTACGTATATCAATAATACTTGGAGCGGATCTACTCAAGATGGTTCCTTTTTAAACTGTCATATTGAAACAAGTGAGCTTGAGCAAATGGAAAATACTGGGCAGCACAAAGTTTATTATCTCTCCTCAACTAATCAACCTCGTGTTGCCTAAAAATCACATTGGATGAAATCTGGGCCAAGGAATTGGCCCCAATTAAAAAAACAAAAATTTTAGGGAAGAACCACATCTTGCACGGACGCTTGCCCACCTATAATCCCACCAAATTCACTTCTTTTAGCACATCTTAGGGTCTGAAAATCAGGCCCTTCTTTTATTTCATTTCCTGGATATCTGTATTGTCAGGAGGATCAAATGAAAAAATTTTATCACTAAAGCCTTTTACTAATTTAATCGACTTTTTAACTAATCTTAAAGGATTCTTATCCTCTATAAAAAATATTTTAAACTGTTTAATCGAAGTAAACGCTGTCTTTTTTCCTTCAAACTCTATTTCAAGCTTTTCAATGCTTAGCTGTTCTCTTGCAGATTTTTTAAATGATAAAAGATAGTTATTTCCTTGAGATTTTTTAACAGAGTATAATTTATTACTTTTTAATCCACGCTTTAAAGAATCGAAAAGTTTTGAATAACAATGTTTATTTGTTGTTCCAATTTTTAAAGTCCCTTTTTCTCCCTCAATAATAGGCGGCTGATATATCCAAACTTTTTTTGAATTACATATATAGATCGTATCATTAGAATCAAAATTCATATGAATATTACTTGGGTATTCATACTTAAAAACCACAGGTTTTGAAATAACTTTTCCAGGTAATAAACTTTTCTTTTCTTCTACAAATTCTGCTTCAAATGCACGAGGTAAAAAACCGGCCCAAGCAAAACTGCTAAACCCAATATAAATAAAAAAGAGAATACAAAGTTTTAACATATTTACCTTTAGTGTAATTGAACAGAAACAGCTTTAGAAACTCCTGGCTCTTGCATAGTCACTCCATAAAGCATGTCGTTTAACTCCATTGTTTTTTTATTGTGTGTAATTAAAATAAACTGAGACTCTGCACTCATCTCTCTGAGAAGTTCATTAAAACGACCTACATTAGCATCATCCAATGGTGCATCGACCTCATCAAGTAAACAGAAAGGACTTGGTTTAACTAAGAAAATAGAAAAGATCAAAGAAACTGCTGTCATGGCCTTTTCCCCACCACTCATTAAATTAATAGATTGCATTTTCTTTCCAGGTGGTTTCGCAATAATATCAATACCACAGTCTGGACTATCTATATCTCCAACAATTTCTAAGCGAGCTTCACCACCACCAAAGATAATTGGAAAAACCTTAGTGAATCTAAAATTAACTTCATCATATGCTTCTTTGAAACGAATTTTTGACTTTTCATCTATATGAGCAATGGCCATCTCAAGATCTTCCAAAGATTTTTTAAGTTCTTGCTCTTGATTGCGTAGAAAATCATAACGAAGTTTTTGACGATCATAATCTTCAATGGCCTGCCAGTTTATTTCTCCCAAACGATTGAAATCTGTTTTATAACGTTTAAATTTTTCTCGAGACTCTTTAAGAACTGCTGGAAATTTTTTATCAAACTTATATTCAATTTTTTCAATGGCCCTTTGGCCTTCCTCACTTTCAACTAAGTGCATTTCACTCAAGTCAGATAATTCACTGATATCATCTGAGTGAATTTCAAGAAAAACCTTTAACGTTTCCCTAAGGTCAATTTGATACCTTTCAAAACAATCTCGGACGAGAATATCTTCATCAGTCATTATCTGCTCTATTTTCAGATTTAACTCAACATTAGACTTTTCAACTTTATTAATTTTAGCTGTAATTTCTTTAACTTCATTTTCTCGACCTTGCATACTAGTGAGAAGTTCTGTTAAATCATCTTTAATCATATTAAGATAATTCTCTTTTTCGCTCATCGAGTCAGCTTGTTCAGAATTGGCTTCTTCTAGCTCATCAACAGTTTGAGTAGCTTGGTCTATTTCCTCTTCCAACCTATTTAGCAACTCATTATTTTGCTCTTTTTTTAATTTATAACGAGAGATCTGCTCATCAACATCAGAAATTTGAGCCTGAAAATTTTCCAATTGAGAATGATACGTTTTAGCATTTGCTTGAAGCTCTAATAATTCTCCCCGAGAAGATTCAAATAATGACCTTAATTCTTCAATTTCAGATTTATAGTCTCCGTAGGTATCATTTAGCTCTTCGATTTTTATTTCTAAATTCGACTTTTTATCGCTAATACTCTCTTCATTTTCAATAAGCTCAAGTCTGGCCTTAGAAATTTCAGCCTTTCTTTTATTTAAAATCTCCAAACGAGAAGATGTAGAACCGAAGCTTGACTCCTTAGACTCTAAAGAAGATTTTAGGGCAACATAATCTGAATTTTTTTGATTTAAATCTTTTGAGGTTAGGTCTAGTTTTTCAGTCAAATCCTCTACCTGAGCTGATAATTCGATTATTTCTAAATCAAGGTCACTTAATTGCACTTTTTTCAAATTCAACTTTTCAGTTAATTCATTAATAAGATTATTTCTTTGCACAACTCCCATTGATGTAGACTCAGAAGAACGAGAGGAAAGTTTAATTCCATTTGCCCCTTGAGCTAGGTATGTATGTCCATCCAAAGAGACAAGACCTCTAAAACTCATCGAATTAGATATTTTTAACGCCAACTCTGGCGTCAGATTGCTTACAATATAATAACCATTAAAAAAGTTTCTTAATTTTGACTCATAGGCTGATTTATTGATCTTTAAAATATCTTCAATCGCTATAACCCCATCACAACCTTTTACTTTTAATCTCTCAACTGTCTCATCTCCACACTGATTTTCAGCTGCCTGTGGTAAAATAAAGTCAAAACTTGAATCAGCATTTGATTTCTTCCAGTCAGTTAGTGCACCAAACTCTTCATCTTCACTAATAAGGGCATTAAAAGCATGTTCAAAAAGAACCTCTAAAGCCTTCGCGTATTGAGTATCACATTCAATAATATTCCCTAGGATTTCAAAGTTCTCTTGCTCCCCGCTATCTAAAAAGCTTAAAGCTCCCTCTTTAACACCTTCTCCATTTTTATTCACTTCCTTTAAAGACTCAACTCGAGACTCGAGTTGAATAACCTCTTTTGAAAGCTCTCTTTGCTGGGTATCTTTCTCTTTTAAAGTTAACTTTTTAGTTTCATATTCAGAACGAACTTGTTCAAACTGCTCTTCTAATTCCTCTAATGCTTCTCGAGCCTTTTGAGTTGCCTCTCTTTGCTGCACAATCTCATCAGAAAAATTGGCAGTACTTGTTTCTATGTCCTCTATTTCTGTACCAATGTCTTCAAGTTGTGTAGAGTATTCTTCTAACTTTGAAGTATTTTTAAATACAGTTTGATCAACAAGCGTAAGCTCTTCTTTCGTTTCGCTCAAGACATTCGTAAGCTCATTTGTCATTTCTTCTTTTTCTTGAAGACTTTCTTTATATTGCTCTACTTTTTCCTCTAAACCTGAAAAATCCATATCCTCAAAATTTTGAGCTTCTAAATCTCTTAGTTTTTCCTTGAGCTCTTCAAGCTTTTGTGTTCTTGTTTCAATATCTTTTTCTAAGTCTTCGTTTTCTTGAGTTCTCTCTAAAATATGTTTTTCTTTTTCCTCAGCTGAACGCTTCAAGTGTTTTAATCTTTCCTCGCTAGCCGCTAACTCTTTACTTAATTCATTAAATTCAGCTTGAAACTCATCAATTTTTTCCACCAAGTCAGTTTTTTTAATTCGTTCATCTTCTAAAGTTAATTCAAGCTGGTCTTTGCGAGCAGAAGCCTGCTCCACAATAACCTCATTATCACTTAAAGTTCTTTTTGCATTAACAAAATCTGTAAGATAATCAAACTCTTTATGAGACTTTACAATTAACTCATGATGTTTAATTCGATCGCGTAAACGTTTGGCTTTTTCTGCCTTCTCAGCCTGTTTTTCTAGCGATTTTAAGTTTTTATAAATTTCAGCTTGTAAATCATTCAAACGATTTAAATTAGACTGAGTATGTTCAATTTTTTTAAGAGATTCTTTTTTGCGCATTTTGAACTTTGTAATCCCCGCAACCTCTTCAATCATCGTTCGTCTTTCAACTGGCTTTGCCTGAACTAAACGATTTATTTCTCCTTGGGCAATAATAGAATACGACTTTGCCCCTGCCCCAGTATCCATAAAAACTTCTTGAATATCTTTAAGTCTGGCCGGAGTATTATTAATACGATATTCCGTCTCACCATTACGATATAATTTTCTCGTTAGAGCAATTTCTGAAGGTTTAGAAACTTGATTTCCAATATGAATGTGCTTACCTGTATCATTTTCTAGAACCAAAGTAACTTCAGCAAAGCTACCAGGGGAATATCGAGATGATCCAGCAAAAATAAGATCCTTCATCTTGTTTCCACGCAAATGCTTTGCGGACTGTTCACCCATAACCCAAAAAAGAGCATCAACAATATTAGATTTACCACAACCATTTGGACCAACAATACCAGTAATCCCATCATCAAAGTTAATAGTTGTTTTATCCTTAAAAGATTTAAAGCCTTGTAAATAAAGACGAAGTAATTTCATGAAAAATCTATCCCTCTAAAATGTGTGTTTATTCATAGGTTTCAAGATTAGACTTCCTGCACAAAACCCTGCCCCTACGAACCACCATTCTCTCTTAATTAACATGCAATTGTCTAGGTTTTATGCCCCTTTAATCGGCCCCATTGCCTAAAATCAAATAAATATTTTTTCTTGTTTTTCTACTAACTTCTCGATTACACGTTTAGAAAAAAATAAAGGTTGTTTTTTTTTCCGCATCAAAGAGTTTGGGCATCGCAAAATTATATAATAAAACTAAAATGGAAAAATTATGAATGAAAAAATGAATCAATTATATCTTCAAACTCCTGAAGGTGACTATTTCTTAGAGACTGAAAATTATTTTTTCAATAAAGATGGATCTTCTCGAAAAGAAATTAAAAACTTTGTCCAAGGCTATATGAACTTAAGCCCCCAAGAAATCTTTCAACTACAAGAAAAGATTTCCAGCCTCCATTGTGAGCATGAGATGAATTTTCAAATAAAAGATCCCAGTGGGCAATATAGCAAAGTCGTCTCTACACCTTTACAAGGTTTTGCCCCAGTGTCATTTCAACTTGTACAGCAGCTAGTTGATTCAACTCAAAAGCCACTTAACCTGCTAAGATCACTCCTACAAGAAATTTACTCAAAAAAAGAACTTAAGCTCGAAGATTTTACTAAGTTTAATATTGCTCAAGATGATGCTCAAACATTACTAAAAATTATCCAAGAAAATATTTACTATGAACCCAATATAGTGCATCCCAACCTGAAAGATTATCCATTTTTACCCTTGGTCGGCTTTGATGCTGCTCTTTCTAGCCTCTCAAAACCGCAAACAACTTTTTTTGAGTATAATGCGGGAACACCTTGTGGAATTGAAGATCAATACCAGCTCTTTCACCACTTAAAGTCGCTTAATCTTAAATTCTTTCAAGACTCAAATCTCGATCAAGACTGGGATAATTCCCATTACCTTTTAAGAAATGTCATTGAAGAATGTGCCAATGAATGGACACAAAAAGATGAAGGTATTTGTGTTGTCATGAGCCCTGGGCCATACAGCCCTGCACATCCTGAGATTGCAGCTTTAGCTGTTCGGGCTAAAATGCCTTTAGTTCGAATGAATGACCTATACATTGATGAAGCTGGATATGTTCGTTTTAATTGTCTTTCAAAACAACATCCCCTTGTGAAGGGAATTTATAATCGTCGTGAAGAATCATTTTTAATCTATTCCGAACAAAGTAAAATTCCCCTTAGAAGCCCATTTTATCGCGATATCAATCAAAGAATCAGTCAAAAACAAAACCTCAAGCTCCACCCCGGTATTCTTTATTCATACTTATATGACACCCAAGGAACTCCTGAGGCCGTAGAGCTAAATGATAAGGGTGAACCTATTTATCAAACCTTATTTGATCAGATAGGTGTGCATCCAAAAACAAACTTGAAAGGAGATATTGCTCAGGCATTAATTGAGAAAAAAGTTTTTATCTCAAATATTGGTGGGCGTATCTTAGACGATAAAAGAGTTTTTAGAATTCTTGATAAGACTTTTAAAACGCATAATGTGGCCCATCCCCCCCAAGGAATATCTGCCACAGAACTAGAAAATAAAATGAATCAAGCTGTCATTAAAATTCCAGACCAATCCGGAGGAGCAGGAGTTCTTATTGGCCCTTGTTTAGACGCTGAACAAAGAAAAGAAATTATTAAAAAAGTCCAACAACAACCTCACTTTTATGAAATTCAAAATCTAGAAAAGTTAGCTGTCATCCCAACAGTGACCAAAGAGCAGAATGATTATAAATATCAAACGCTACCTGTTGATTGGAGACTCATTATCTTTCAAAGCCCTACGGGAAAAGTTTCTTGGAGTCAACACTCATGCTTAGTAAGAACAGCTGGTCATGGTGATATTAAAACCAATACTTCAGCAGGCGGGGGGTATGCCATTGGACTTATCTATGATCAAGGAGAGCAAGATAAAAAAACAATAAAAGAATATCCTTATTCCTATATCGGTAAACAAAAAGCAGAAGAGATTGATAGCTTTTTTATCGCCCTAAATAAGTTTTTAGAGACAAATGATTTCACCCAAGTCGACCCTTTAACCTATCAGTATAGAGATATTATGGATTGCTTTGAACTAAAAAAAGTAACCTGGATACAAAAACTCAGAGACTACCGAGATAAAAAAATAACAAAAGAAAGCTTTAAAAATCATCTCAAGGAAACCTTTCCAGACAAAGTTTCAAATGAAGATTGAAGACTATCTCGAAAAATTCAACCAAGAGAAAATTAATCTTGTAGGGCCAATGCCCTTTTCCCCTCCTGCAAATAAACTTAAAGAGCCGGTCATATACATTGATGGCGGCGCTCGCTTTCAAATTGATAAAACTGGTTTTAGTTGTGGTGACCAAGACTCATTTAAGGGAAAATCACTCAATCAAAAGCTCGACCCAAATAAAGATTTCTCAGACCTGGCATTTGTTCTCAAGTATTGTAAAGACTTTTCGCAACTCCACCTTTTTGGTTTTCTAGGAGGAAGAAAGGATCATGAGCTTTTCAACCTAGGAGAAGTTTATCATTTTTTAAAAAATAAAGAAAAAAGCACTGTTTCATTCGAAAATAAAATTAAACTTTTCAGCGCTGGAGAATGGGATATAGAACTCGATGGATTATTTAGCTTGGTCGTATTTGAAAAAACCTTTATTGAGCTTACAGGTCAATGCCAGTACCTCATTGAAGGCAAAGAGGTCCATCCCTTAAGCTCTTTTGGATTGAGCAATCAAGCTTATGGCCAAATCCGCATTTCCACGGATCGACCATTTACTTTATTTATCAATATTAAGGAGTAAATAATTCAGAATTTGATTTATGCAAGAAGTGATAGTGTTTTTCATACTGAGTAACTGCATCAGCAACAACCTGTTCTTTTGTATAACCAAAAATATCGTACTCTTGTCCACCACTCCTTAAAAATATTTCCGCTCTAAAATAAGACTTATTATCTTCTGGCGCGTAAGCTGGTACTTCAAAAGAACGTAGCTGAACCTCATATTTAAAATCTTCTACATCATTATTAATAACCACAAGAGAAATTGACCTTTCAGCTAATTCTTTTATCTCAACCTTTAGACCATGTTGTTGCATTTCATCTTTTAATTCCAAAAGAGCTGGACGAACGATTTCTTTAAAAAAGTCATGAACCTCAGTAAATTGCGGATGATGTGTCAGTGATTTTAAGCGATCCTTCCAACTAGAGCTCGCCTGTGAAAACTGAACAGAAGAATTATAATTTTGTACAGAACTCAAAAGAAGATGATCGGCTCTTAATGACTTTATAAAGCAAAAACACCCAATCATAATAAGAAAAATCATAGGAAAAGCTGAAGCAATAGTCATTGTTTGTAAAGCTTCTAACCCCCCAGCTAAGAGTAATATCGCCGCCACGACACCTTCGGTAATGGCCCAAAAAATTCTTTGCCAAACAGGTGGTTCTTGAGCTCCACCAGAAGTGAGAGTATCAATAACTAAAGATCCTGAGTCCGATGAACTCACAAAAAAAGTAATAACTAAAATAACACCTAAGACTGAAAGAAGAGCTGAAAAAGGAAAATATTCAAAAAACTTAAATAAAGCTACTGGTACATTAGAGTTAACAATTGAGACTAAATCCATTGCTCCCTGATTTAAAATAAGATCTATGGCAGAATTTCCAAAGACAGTCATCCATAAAAAAGTAAAGCCTGTTGGAACAAACAAAACTCCAATCATAAACTCCCTAATCGTTCTTCCTCTTGAGATACGGGCAATAAACATTCCAACAAAGGGAGACCAAGATACCCACCAGCCCCAATATAATAATGTCCAACCACCAATCCATGATTCCTTCTTTTCATAGGCATAAAGATTAAAGGTTTTGTGAATTATATCTGAAAGATAGGCACCAGTGTTTTGAACATAAGATTGAAGTAAATCGACTGTATTTCCCAATAAAAGCACGCTGGTCATAATAATAAATGCTAAAATAACATTAATATTAGAAAGCTTTTTTATTCCACCGTCTAACCCCAAAACAACTGAAACAGTAGCAAAAGCAGTTATAATAGCAATAAGAACCACCTGTACCCAAGCTGCTTGAGGAATAGCTTCAACCAAATAGCTCAATCCCGCATTAACCTGTGCTACACCAAATCCTAAAGATGTAGCGACACCAAACATGGTTCCTATAACCGAAAATGTATCAATGATATCACCCCATCTTCCATAGATTTTATCCTTTAAAATTGGATAAAAGGCTGACCTTGGAAGTAAAGGTAAATTTTTTCTATAACAAAAATAGGCTAAAATCACAGCTAAAGTCGCATAAACCGCCCAAGCATGTAGTCCCCAGTGGAAAAAAGTTATCTTCATGGCCTCTTTTGCAGTTTCAATGGCCAAAGGATCTCCAACTGGCGGAGCAGAAAAATGCATTATTGGCTCAGCAACACCAAAAAATAATAAGCCTATTCCCATCCCAGCTGAAAAAAGCATCGCAAACCATGACATATTTGTATAATCAGGTGCGGAATGATCAGGACCAAGCTTTATATCTCCCAGCCGGCTCACCATAAGCCAAATAACCATAAAGAGCATTGTTCCAACTGCTAAAACGTAAAGCCAACTCGTTTTTTCGATAAGCCAAGTTTGAATAGTCTTAAAAAAAAGGCTCAACTCTGTAGGCCAAATAGAGCCAACAACAGTAATCATAAGAATAAAAAAAGATGAAGTAAAAAAAACGTTTTTATTTATACTTGTTTGGTTTGAGATAATTCTCTCCTCAGTAAATTATTCATAAAAATTTATATATTATATTTGTAATAATTAATTTAATCAGTTTTTAACAATACTCAAGCATCGGAAAATTCATCCAATTTGTGATCTAAAATCTCGTATTCATTTTTAGCGATAAACTGACATTAATTTAGCCTTAAAAAACTATCTCTCATTTCAAATGTCAAGTTAACTGAAAAACTTACTCGAAGACTTTAAAGAAAATGTGCTAATTCCACACCAAGAGATATTCTATTTGTCTCATGATTATAATCTTGCAGTGAAAGACCATAACCTTGGCCAATTCTCACAGAAAGACGTAAACCTTCACGCCATGGGATACTATAATTAAGTTCATAGCCAAAGTTTGTAAAACCGGGGATAAGCCGTAACTTAAAACGATTAAAACTTTTTACACCAATTAAATTAATCTCGCCTAGTCCTCTAAAGTCCTGTATATCTTTGTTATCGCTATTCTCATCTTTTTCAGGAATTTTGGCCCAAAGAGAGATATTAGCCGCAAAATTTTCGTAAAGAAAATAAGAACGGATAAAAAACCGATTCCAACTCCGAGACAATTCTTGGATTTGACCATTAGACTCATGTACATAGCCTAAATCCATCATAATCATTTTTCCTATGCCTAAGTTTACCGGAGAATTAAAAATCTTTCTTCCAAAAAGCTCTGGTTCATAATTTGTTTCTCTAAAAGGCCTTGACCAGTCATCATTATAAACTTGCCACCACGAATGATGAGTATAGCCAAAAAACAAATAATAATCTGTTTCCAGAAAGTTTTTATTTGCTAAAACTAAAAAACTAATTTGAAACTCAGCTTCTAAGTGCCGATTAAAGTCTCCCCTGTTCTTATCCTTTTCATCCACAGTCAAAAGTGATTCATACACTTCTTGATTAGGGCTGGCATTATAAGAAATAGGATATAAAAATGAGCCTTTATGAGGAAGAAGAACATATGGCTTATCAAGAACGCTCATATACTCCTGTTTAGTTTTCTCAAAATTAATGCTTGCCTGTGCTGAAGCTGATAAAAAAAATCCCACAAAAAATATATGTTTTATCTGTCTAAACATCTTTTATTCCATTTATCCTATCACAACCAAATATTTAAAATGCCAGTATTTTATGACACCCTTGTTCTCAACTTTGCTTTTAAAAGCTTAAAATTGTTTTTATTATATCATCTTACTAATTATCCGTTATAATCTAAGATAGCATAAAAGGTATAATAATGTTGGTGAATTCAGAAAAAGGTTTTTCTTTAACTCAAGTACTCATTGCAGCAGCAATTCTCGGTGGCTTATCACTTTTTTTTATGCGCCTTATGAAGAATATGAATCAGTCCCAAGGCTTAGTTCAATCAAAGTCAGATGAACTAGAGCTCAGATCATCAATACGAATGATCCTTAGTAATAGTGATTATTGTCGAGTAAGCCTTGCTGGAAATGGTCCCATGGGATCTCCGACATCACCTGTTGTTTTTGAAAAAAGGAATATTGATGAAGAAAATGAAGGACTTGATGTTGCTTTATTTTTATCAAATCAAGCCGGAGATACGAGAAGTCTAAAAAAATTTAATGGCTCAAATAATCCAGGAAGCAATGATCAGTCCCAGTTTGGTAAAATAATTATAAAGTCAATGAAACTGATTATGAATAATGGAGTTGGGAGTAATTATGCTGATAGTTCAATGCATAGTGATATAGGAATTTTAAGAACTGTCATAGAAAAGAAAGTATCTCAATCTCGTACTCGTGAATTGATCATGGACTTTGATATCAACCTCACAATGGCTACAGGTCAAAGTCCTGAGTCATCAGGCCAGACAAGAATTTTATCATGTACCAGTGGTATTAATATTGATAGTGCAATTAGGAATTACCTTCAAAATGAGTGTAAAGTCTGTATAGCCTGTTCTGACGATGGTAGTTGGAACAATATGGTTATTTGTGACAATTTTGATAATGATGGTTGGTTTAGTAGTGGGCAAGATTATTGTGGTGATCAAGGACGCTTGGCAATTAAAACAGTTTGTGGGACAGACAGCTATAGTGATATAGCACCAAATAGCCCTAGATAATTTTATTGGATAAAGCTTTGAGCGCGCTTTCCTCATTAAAACATTCAAAATAAGGGCAAGGAATGACTTTTTTCATCTGAGCAAGTTTTTTTTCATCAATCTGTTGCTTAACCCTTACAAACCCAAAACAGTTTTTTCTTAACTCTATTTTATTCTTTTTAAACCATAGTCCCAATTCTTTCTTTGCCTGCAAAGAAAAGTTTTTAGAACCACTAACCTCGAGAATAAGTCCAAAAGAATCATAACCTAAAACCTCATTTAAAAATTCCAAGAACTTTTTTTCATCCTCCTCTTTTTTTGGATCAAGCAATTGCACATAAAAAATCGCATTTTTTTTAGGAATGATTTGTAACATGACTCCTCCTAGGTTGAGACAAAATCATATTGAAAGACAAAAGTAAGATAGAAAATGAAATCAAAAACACTACAGCAGACTCAGGAACCATCTTCATCTTCATTGAAATAGCAATCAAACCAATACCCAAGGCATAGCCCAATGAATGTGCAACGCTAGCTAATCCCAATTTCTTTCCAAAAACATTTGTTTTATCTGTGTTTTCTTGAGATTGACTCGTCAAAGTTAGGTACGCAGGAGGGATTAGTGCTGTCGAAATACAAATAAAAAAGATGGAACTCCAAATCATCATCTCACTCTGAGCTTCCATCATAACAAAAGCCCCGATGACCATTGCCACAGATCCAATTATAACCCTTGGTTTCCAATTTGACTTCATTAAAATAAGGCTCAATTGTTGTAAAAAAATAACTGTAATACTTAGAACAAGAATAATTTTTGCAAACATCAAAGTCGCTTCTTGTCCACTTAGATCAAGAACATTCTTAATATGATGGCCCAAGAAACTATGGAGCACACCAATAAAACTGGTAAAAACTAAGGCCAATAAAATTGGTCGTAAGGACTCCCTAATACTCATCTTCCATCTTAGAATAATTTCTTTAATATTATATTCTTTAACATTATAATTGGATTCTTTCTTTTCATGAGTTGAAATAAAAAATACAAAAATAGCTAAAATAAAAACCCATAAAGTTGCACCATAAATAACAAACTCAAAGTTTACCTGCTTTGCCAAGACGAGAATTGGCCCCATGATTCTTCCAAGGTTTAGGCACATAGAGTTTCGTGTTAACACTTTCAAATGATTTTCTTTATCGAAAAAGTCTAATTGCCAAGCTTGTGAAACCGGAACAATAGCTGAGCATAAAAACCCATAGAGAATTCGGCTTAAAAAAACAAAACTCAACTTTACAGTTACTGAGAGAGTATCATTAAAAATGAAAATAGCTGAGAGTAATGCGAATGATAAACTCATTCCCAACATTCCAAAGCTTAAAACTTTTTTTCTTCCAAGCCGATCACTTTTGACTGCCCAAAAAGGTCCCATAAATGAAAAAATAAAAGAACCTACGCCAATTGCCCCAATAATGCTAGCTGTTTCGACAGCCGTTTTTTCTGCAATATACGGAATTGTTGTGTATAAAACCATCTGGATACAACTAAAAGTAAATGTATTCAAATAGGCTAAATATATTTTTTGCATAATACTCCTAAATATTAACAGTAAGATTTTCACCGAAGTTAGTTCGCTCACTTCTAAGGTCTGAGGAAATAAACTTAATATTTGGTGCCAAAGAAATATTTCGACTAAAAAAATAAGTCATCCCTAAAGTCTGTTGAGTGTTAATCCTTTCAAAGTTATCCGCGTCTCTATATCTCACGAAAGAAAAAAGATCAGTAATAACACGTAATGAAATTTTTTGACTTATATAGAATTCACTAGAAATATTGGCCCGAACTGTATGCTCACTCTGCTGAGACCGTATCGAAACTTCCTTACCAAAATAATCAATAAAGTCTTTATCATAGGCATAGTTTTCATAGGTCAGTGTGCTCGCTAAATACATTACCTTATTAATTTTATAAGCAGAGGCTTGACTGAATCGAAAGACTCCTCTTCCTCCATAATCACGATAACTCTTTCGAGTGATGTATTGATATTGAAAAAAAGAAATATTTTGTAATCGTCCCCACTTGTAAGTTCTAAAATAGCTTAAAATGGGGTCATCACTTGTGTACTTTCGATTGTTTTTTTCAAAATCATTTTGATTCGTTTTACTGTTGGTATCTAAAGAAGAGTGAAAAGGAGTTGTTGCATACAATCCTAACTGAAATGAGAGATTATCATTTTGAGTCAATCGATATTTAAGACCAAACACACCGCTCATGTTTACCAAATTAGGCTTAGCTCCTAACTCTCTTATATTTGGCCGTTCAGCAGATTGTGGGTCATGTAATGATCCTCCCTTATAAGTAAAACGTGAATAGAAACTATATTTATTCAAAGATCCTGACAAAGTTTTAAGTGTTGGATTCTCTACAACCTCTTTGTTCTTGCCTGTCATATGATCTAATTTTTTAGATAATGATGGCCCATTTGCGAAGGTAAAATGACTAAAAAGTACAAGGACGAGATAAAAAATTTTCATAAATTTTCCTCATTAAAATAATCTAAAAAACTTGATTTATTATTTACATTTTTAAAAATTTCTTTTCCACAAAGATCATTAGCAATGACAGCAGAACGCCATGACATCAAACTCGTCTGGGGATCAGCAACACCATGACCATGACGGCTATAATTCATCATATAAATATGATTCTTTTCTAAGGATGTTTTCAACTTATAATCATGGCAAATATTAAGTCTTCCTTGGCCATCAAAAGAAATAAGACTCCTTAGTGGTTCTAAATAAGAAGGTAATGCACTTGTAAAGCCCGTGGCCAGTATGATGATATCTACCTGCAATTCTTCAATTTGCTGATTTAATTTATTACGAATGATAGCACACTGAGAATTTTGTCTATCTTCAATATCTTCAAGCCAACGCATGGGTGAAATACGATATGGCGAAAATTGCTTCTTATAGAATTTATCTAAATACAACTCATTATAAAACTCAGCTAAATAACTTGGCGTATTCCCATCACTTGCCAATAATAAGTTTTCAGTAAAATCATCTTTTGTGTTTTGGTCTAAATGATAAAATTGAGACACAAATTTTGGAGTAAATATTTCATTTGTAAAAGGTGCTTCATCTAAAGGAAGAAAATTCTTTCTCCCTGTTATTAAAGTCGCATGTTCAGATCGTCCCCATTTTTCATGAAGGATATTTCTAAAAACTTCTAGTCCCGTTTGCCCTCCTCCTACAACTAAAACTTTTTTTCCTGTAAGCGATAAGTTTTGTAATACTTTTGACTTAGCATGAAATACATCATTTCCTATTTTTTTCTTCGCACAATCTGGAACAAAAGGTTTTGGACCTGAAGCAACACAAATATTTTTTGAAAAAAAAGTTTCATTTTCTTTAATAATCTTAAACTTAGATTTTTCAAATCGAATTTCCTTTATTTTTGAGTCAAAGTTTAAGACATCAGAGAGATGATGAGTACACCAGCGTAAATAATCATTAAACTCATAACGTGTTATCACATCTCTACCTGTGTTTAAAAAATGATAGAACTGCCCTTTTTCAACTAAGTAATTTATATATGTAAGCGGGTTTGTTGGTTGCACAGGAGTGACAAGATCTTTAAGATAGGATGTTTGCATGGGTGCATCATCAAGCATCAGCTCTGGGTGCCAATTAAATTTCTTTTTATCATCAAAAAACTTTATTTTTTTTTGCTCCAATGGTTTTAATAAAGCCGCAAGACTCAAATTAAATGGGCCAATACCGATTCCAATTAAATCAAATAAATTATCATTGACTTTCATTTGCATGATAACTCCTTAAGGGGTTTAAAATTAAACTTCCCAAGCAAGGTTCCAAGCGCTTACTTGTTTCACTATAGCCGTCAATAAATCTAACCTTATTTACCAAAATCTTTTCAAACCAACGTTTGAGTAGACTTGAGCTCATCTGCGAATAAGCTTGATTATTATGAAATTCGTTTATGACTCTCCAAGCAATGGAATAAAATGTTTTTTCTTCCAACAGCCCCTTGTCCTGAATCAATCTTGAGAAATACCTCATGACAGTAACAAAATGCCCTGTTAATAAATCATGAATAAGATATTCTGGCGGCAATCTATCTATCACCTTTAAATCTTCTTGATGTAAATGTCGGGAAGTTGTTGCAAGCCTTAAATCACCATGAAAATCTTTTATAATCAATCGCTTAGGACGAAATTTTTCTAATACAAGAATAATATTTTGCCCATGGGCAACAAGCCCTATCCCATGTTCTTTTTGTAGATAATATAAGGGTAAAACAACCACTTTTAAATATTCTGCTATCCACTGCTCGACATCAAGACCTGACCTTTGCAATATGTATTCGAAATAGCTTTGTTCATTATTTTCAATCAATAAAGCTGCACAAGGAATCGCAAGCTCAGAAGAGTTAAGTTTAGCTTCAACTCTTTCTCGCCAAACACAACCAAAAAATTCTCTATAGCGATATGAACTTTCATCTAGTTTATCAAAATAAATATTTCTTACCCTTACTGCTGCAACTTCCTGTAAGACATCAACCTTTGTTGCAAGATATGTATCTTTATCTATAAGACCATTCAAAAAGGTTGAAACATTGTGGCCATCTTTGATGTATTTAGACGGGATACCTCTCACACAAGAAGTATTGAGTATAGATAAGGATAGCTTGATATCAAAGTGATTCTTTGATTCTAAATTTGAAAGAGTTCTAAGAGAAGATTGAGGAGTGTAGTCATCTCCAATGGCCCCAATGTACACAATGTCTTTGTTCGCAATAAGTTCTAAAAATTGATTATGAAGATAATGTTCCCATTGCCAAGGATGAACTGGAACAATTATATATCCCTTTGAGAGATAATCATTCGTCATCTTATTAGTAATGGACATAGGAACTAAGTCCCTAGGTAGCAAAGATGATGCTAAGCCAATGTCTAATACTGTTGGTTTAATTGCTAACCAGACTAGCTTAAACCTTGGATGAAACTCTGGTGCATATTTTTCAATATCTTTTTTTGACCATCCAATTCTTCCTTTATTCATAATGATCTTTGTATGCCCAGGTAGTCTTTGATCGGCGACTTGATAATTAAACGTTGAAAAATCTATTTTATGTCTCTGCTCGAAAAGGTGAAGATCTGAAAAAAGAGTCTGATTCGCTTCCTCTAAATACTGAGCAAGTGTTTGATCACTCATCTCACAAATTTCTTGTATCTCTACAAAAAAAGAATTTGCTGAAAACTCCTCGACTTCTGTTTTACCTTTTTGTTTCTTTAATGTGGCTGCATCAACTTGTACATGGGCCCAAGGACCTATATTCCCTTTAAAAAAATATGAAATTTCATCTCTAAGCCTAAGTGTAAAATAATCACCATTCCGTTCTATTTTTAAGACTTCATCAAAATGAAGTTCTTCAATTGCTTTTGCAATTAATTTTCTATGAACTTCATAAAAGTTTTTTTTAGAAACCATAGTCATTTTCCGCATAAAATCTAGTTTTGTCGCATTCAAGAAGCATTGCTCTTTTATGAGGGAAATCAAATTCCTTAATTGCTTTCCAACCTGGTAGTTTATGTGCAATTTTAAGTATTTTAGAATTATCTGCCCTAGGCTCTCCCCAAACTTTTTGAGTACGAGGGTTTTCATCTAAGAGATATTTTGAAACATGGTAAATTGCTTTTATAACAATTTCTTTTCTTAAAAATTTTTCTTCTCCAATTAAAAGATGAATCCCTCTGTCGTACACACCTGGTTTGCAATAAGGTGCAATTCGATCTTCAAAGGCCCAATAGGACTCAAAATATCCAGCCGCTTGCCCATCAATATATAAAAGCATAGGATCTTTATAAGGACACTTTCTTGTCGCCTCAATATAGCTTAAGAGTTCAGTTCGGCTTTTATCTAATTCCCAGAACTCTTTTACAAAGTCTTTCTGATGCCATTTATAAAAAATTTCGATATCAGTTGTTTTCAATGTATATAATGATATTTCATGGCCATCATCAGTATATGCCTTATACAGTAAGCCATCTTTTGACACTTGGCCTTGACGAATTAATCTTAGGGGATTTTGAAGTTTATTATATATTTCCCATGGATTTTCTATCGTATTTTCATTTAAGTCATTTAAACAACAACGGAAATTACCTTTTTGATATAAATAGTCACTTTCCAATAAATAAGTTATAAAAGAATTCTCTTTGCCCTCATTTTTAAAATTCTCTTTTAGTTCAACAAGATAATTTCTAAATTTTGAAAGAAAAAATTGTTCATAGTAGCTTTCCGAATTAGAAATGGCACTAATAGTACTAAAGACGGTATTCACCACTAGATAATAACCAAAAACTTTATTTACTTCATCTGGATTCAGAATATTTCCATTATCTTTCACAAGAAACTTATATTTCTTACTTAGTTTTTGAAATGCTTTCGTTGTAAATCCACTTCCTTGGCAATCTCTAAAAATAACGGAAACAGGCACACCATCATCATCTTCTTCAACAAGAATATTTTGCATATGAGCACCAAGAAGAATGCCATAAGCTCCATAGAGTTCAACAAATGGAGTAAAAATATTTTTCAAAAAACATTCAAACCACTTTATCTTTTTAATTATTGAATAATGCTCAAATCCCCTTTCACAAAGAGAGCTTAGCAAGCTAAATTTATTCATGTCACAAGAAGTCCAAAATGTATTCTCTCTGAACTGAACAAACGAAGACTTTAAGATTTCTCCTCTATTATCCTTTAATGCGATATAATAAGGCTCATATTGTATTTTAATATTAAATGGCCTTAAATTTAATTTTTCTTCTTTTATAATTTGGTATAATTCATTTCCTCGAAAGACTTCTTCTTTTTGTAAGTGTCTCTGGGAATTTGTTAAAGTAACATCCATTGAAAATTTTAATTGATAAGGTGAGTTTGGATGAAAAAGTGTTCGCATAGAAGACAAAGCTGTGTACTCCTTTTCATCTACATCAATGATATCTCCATCGGAGAATTTACCTTTAATTTTTTCCCACTGCCATGGGTGCATTGGAATAAGAATCTCTTCATCTTTAACTTTATCTACTGGAGTAACAAGTAAATTTATCAATTCCTTATAATCATCTCTATTTAAATTAGAATAGACGTTCTTAAAAGAAACTTTAATCCATACAAGTTTAAATTTTTGCCTAAATTCAGGAGAATACTTCTTCTGCTCATCTTCCGTCATTCCCAGTTTCAATTTAGGATAGGGATGGAATGGATGTCCTAAAAACAAACTCTGCTCTGAAAAAACATACTCTTTGCGATAGGTAATTTTACTCTTCTCATCTAAATTATGAATTAAACTATTTCGGCTATTCAAAACTTTTTTTGCGAACTGTTCTTCATTACCTTGAAAAGACTTAGAAAAATTTTTATAAATGAGTTTTGCTAACAAAAACAGATCTATTTGTTGGTGGTTAAGTAAAATCTCATCTGTATAATGATGAAAGCCTAATAATGATTTTTTCTTAAAAGGGATAATGAGCATTCCCTCTAGGAGCTTGATCCGAACAACTTCATCAATACTCACTCGAGAGTCTGCACCATAATCCCTTAGAAAAGAATTTAAAAAACTTCTGAGAGAAATATGATTCGCCTGCTCCACCAAATTCATCTTATTGTCCACAAAACTCGAAATTATTATTTAATGAGACGTGAAACAGTAAAGTCTAATCCCACATGGGTTGCTTGTGGCCCACAAATGACCTCAGCCGAAGCAACTGGCATCATAATCGTCACATGATGAGGGTGCCCCCAATAAAGATATTCATTATCGGCCAAATGCTTATCTAAGACCTTCTTCCCATTTAGACATGTTGACTCTCCAGCACTTGCATAAGCATGGCTCCTTACCAGTTTTATCGTTGAAGCGCTATTATCGGCCAGAAGAATTGCGCTATAACGGCACTCTGAATCCTGCTCTCGAAAACTAGCAACGACCAAGCCATTGTCCAATGTTCGATCAGTTCTTAAAAACTCAAATTTCACTTGAAAATCATCATGACTAAGAGGAGCATTTGAATCTGCTGCAAAAGCTGCACATCTATAACCTGTAGCCTTTGCCTCCCAACGCTCTCCCGGAAGCTTTAAATCTTCACTGGCAAAAAGAACTCCATTTAAAAACATCATACCTATAACTAACGCTAATTTCATTTTATCTCCTTTTTTATCGTTAGAAGGAAAATAAAAGAAACTGTTTGATATGTCAAACATTTAATTAATCAACAAAACATGAGTAGGCATAACTAAACAACCACAATAAGAAACACACTAAAATAACATTCTCCACTAGGCGATAAAACCTAGAAAGCAAATCAAGAGTAATATCTTTTATTTTCTTTTTAAGTATCTTTTTTCCTAAATGCTGGAGTATTCTCCGACCTCATATGGATGACCACTTTTCAACTAAATAATTTACTTTCTTTTAATTACTTATGAGTATCTTGAACTTTCAACCTCATATTCGCGTGCTGGA
>LULF01000041.1_pt1 | contig 45520 bp, 44 predicted proteins | sample 728221 | NCBI WGS metagenome assembly LULF01 (sample SAMN03860296, study PRJNA289734) | marine metagenome | biome: seawater column; feature: ocean; material: water; isolation source: Red Sea water column Station 169 - depth 500m | place: Saudi Arabia: Red Sea | collected 2011-10-15 | depth 500 m | reverse complement strand
CAACCTCAACACCGGCTCTTCGGATCGGCCACTCCGGGGCCCGTCACGCCCCAGCCTAGAACGCCCCTGCCAGCCGTGTCTTGACACAGAGGGGAGCCAGAAGCGGACACTGGAGAAGCGACAGAGGGACCGGTGGCCTAGTGGCCTCCGGTCCCTCTGCTTGCAGTCTGCTAGCGGTGTCGCACCTTAATGAGAATCCGTCGCACTCTCGTGAGAATCCGTCTCAATGAAGTGAGAATGCTGTCGCATCCTGATGAGAACTGACATCAGCTGCAGCCGGAGGTGCTGCCGCAACCCTCACAGACGTAGCAGGAGCCGGCCGGGCGCATCTTGGTGCCGCAGGTGAAGCAGAGCGGGCTGTCGACCGCGGTGCCGGTCAGCTTCTCCATGAGCTCGGCGGAGGTATGGGCCTGCTTGACCTCGGCCTCGGGGGCCTGCTCGACCGCCGGTGCGGCCTTCTCCTCGATGGTGATGTCCACCGGGGCGCCCTTGTCGATCGGGGCGGACTCCACCAGCTCGGCGGCCGAGCCGGTCTCCTCGGTGGGCTCGTAGGAGCCGGTCTCGAGGTAGCGCTGGCGCTCCTCGGCCGAGTAGATGCCCAGGGCCTGGCGGGACTCGAAGGGCAGGTAGTCCAACGCGAGGCGACGGAACACGTAGTCCATCAGCGACTGGGCCATCCGCACGTCAGCGTCGTCGGTGAGACCGGCCGGCTCGAAGCGCAGGTTGGTGAACTTCGAGACGTAGGTCTCCAGCGGCACGCCGTACTGCAGGCCGATGCTGACCGCGATCGAGAACGCGTCCATCACGCCGGCCAGGGTCGAGCCCTGCTTGCCGAGCTTGAGGAAGATCTCGCCCAGCTCGCCGTCGTCGTGGGCACCGGAGGTCATGTAGCCCTCGGCGCCACCCACGGTGAAGGAGGTGGTGCGCGAGATGCGCGACTTCGGCAGGCGCTTGCGGGTCGGGGCGTAGACGACCTTCTCCACGATCTTCTCGACGACCTCGGCCTCGGCGTCCGCAGCGGCGTCGCTCTTCTTCGCCTTCGCGTCCGAGAGCGGCTGGCCGACCTTCGCGTTGTCGCGGTAGATGGCCGTGGCCTTCAGACCCAGCTTCCAGGACTGGAAGTAGATGTCCTCGACGTCCTCGATCGACGCGCTCTCGGGGAGGTTGACGGTCTTGGAGATGGCGCCGGAGAGGAACGGCTGGGCAGCCGCCATCATCCGCACGTGACCCATCGGCTTGAGGGCACGCACACCCATCGCGGTGTCGAAGATCTCGTAGTGCTCGGTCTTCAGACCGGGGGCGTCGACGACGTGGCCGTGCTCGGCGATGTAGTCGACGATCGCCTCGACCTGCTCGGGCTGGTAGCCGAGCTTCTTCAGCGCCCGCGGGATGGTCTGGTTGACGATCTGCATCGAGCCGCCGCCGACGAGCTTCTTGAACTTCACCAGGGAGAAGTCGGGCTCGATGCCGGTGGTGTCGCAGTCCATCATGAAGCCGATGGTGCCGGTGGGCGCGAGCACCGAGGCCTGCGCGTTGCGGAAGCCGTTGGTCTCACCCAGCGCGATCACGTCGGCCCACGCGGCCGTCGCCAGCTTGTGGGTCGCGGTGTCGTTGACGTGCAGGGTGCGCACCGAGTCGTTGGCGGCCTGGTGCTTGCGCATGACGCGCTTGTGGGCCTCGGCGTTGCGGGCGTATCCGTTGTAGGGACCGACCACGCCGGCGAGCTCGGCCGAGCGCTTGTAGGAGGTGCCGGTCATCAGCGAGGTGATGGTCGCGGCCATCGCACGGCCACCCTCGGAGTCGTAGCCCAGGCCCATGGCCATCAGCAGGGCGCCGAGGTTGGCGTAGCCGATGCCGAGCTGGCGGTAGTCGACGGTGGTCTGGCCGATCGACTCGGTCGGGAAGTCGGCGAAGCAGATGGAGATGTCCATCGCGGTGATGATGAACTCCACCGCCTTCGCGAACAGCTCGGCGTCGAAGGTGTCGTCGTCCTTGAGGAACTTCAGGAGGTTCAGCGAGGCGAGGTTGCACGAGGAGTTGTCCAGCGACATGTACTCCGAGCACGGGTTGGACGCGGTGATCCGCCCGGTCTCGGGGTTGGTGTGCCAGTCGTTGATCGTGTCGTCGTACTGCAGGCCCGGGTCGGCGCACTCCCACGCGGCGGTGGCGATCTTGCGCCACAGGTCGCGGGCGTCGACGGTCTCGATGACCTCGCCGGTCTTGCGGGCGCGCAGACCGAAGTCGGTGCCCTCCTCGACCGCGCGCATGAACTCGTCGCTGACGCGCACGGAGTTGTTGGCGTTCTGGTACTGGACCGAGGTGATGTCGTTGCCGCCGAGGTCCATGTCGAACCCGGCGTCACGCAGAACGCGGATCTTGTCCTCCTCGCGGGCCTTGGTCTGCACGAACTCCTCGATGTCGGGGTGGTCGACGTCGAGGACGACCATCTTCGCCGCGCGACGCGTGGCGCCACCGGACTTGATGGTGCCCGCGGAGGCGTCGGCACCACGCATGAAGGAGACCGGGCCCGAGGCGGTGCCGCCGGAGGAGAGGAGCTCCTTGGAGGAGCGGATGCGGGAAAGGTTGAGGCCGGCACCGGAGCCGCCCTTGAAGATGAAGCCCTCCTCCTTGTACCAGTTCAGGATCGAGTCCATCGAGTCGTCGACGGAGAGGATGAAGCAGGCCGAGACCTGCTGCGGGCTCGGGGTGCCCACGTTGAACCAGACCGGGGAGTTGAAGGAGAAGTACTGGTTGACCAGCAGCCAGGTCAGCTCGTGCTCGAAGAGCTCGGCGTCGGCGTCGGTGGCGAAGTAGCCGTGGTCGATGCCGGCCTTGGTGTAGGTCTTCACCACGCGGTCGATGAGCTGCTTGAGGCTCCACTCCCGCGCCTCGCTGCCCACCGCGCCGCGGAAGTACTTGGTCGTGACGATGGTCGAGGCGTTGACCGACCAGGTGGAGGGGAACTCCACGCCCTTCTGCTCGAAGACGGTCTCGCCGGTCTTCCAGTTGGTCTGGACGACGTCGCGGCGCTCCCAGGTCAGCTCGTCGTAGGGGTGGGTACCCTCGGTGCTGAAGACGCGCTCGATGACGAGGCCTGCTCCGGCCTTCGCCTGCGATCCTGCGCCGCTCACCGTCTCGGTCATGGTGGTGCTCCTCTGTTCCCGGTCTGAGGGGTGGGGTGGTGGGTCGTCGGTGGCCAGTCTCGGTCCGGCCACCGACAGTCGTGCTGCGCTGGTGCGCGGGTGGTGGGGAGAGGGATTGGTGCGCCCGGCAGGCAGCTTCCCCACTACCTGCCGGGCGGTCTGTGTCAGCCCGTGGGCTGAGGGGCGGGCTCGGGGTCTCGAGACGGTCGCGGGGCGACCTCCTCGACCGCCGAGGCCACGTCGCCGGTCTCGCGCAGCATCGCGATCTCGGCCTCGAAGTCCGCCGCGGAGCTGAAGGCCCGGTAGACGGAGGCGAAGCGGAGGTAGGCGACCTCGTCGAGGCGGCGCAGCGGGCCCAGGATGGCCAGCCCGACCTCGTGGGCGGGGATCTCGGCGGCGCCGGCGTTGCGCAGCGCGTCCTCGACCTCCTGGCCCAGGCAGGCGAGCTGGTCCTCGGAGACCGGTCGGCCCTTGCAGGCCTTGCGGACACCGGAGACAGCCTTCTCGCGGACGAACGGCTCGGTGGCGCCCGAGCGCTTGACCACGGTCAGCTGCATCAGCTCGACGGTGGTGAACCGTCGCTCGCACGTGGAGCAGGTACGCCGGCGGCGGATCGACCCGCCGTCCTCGGCGACCCGCGAGTCGAGCACCCGGGTGTCGGTGGCTCGGCAGTACGGGCAGTGCACAGCGAGGCTCCTTCACGTGATCGGATGGTCGAAACGGGTCGCGGGCGCGGCAGCGACACCCCTGGCTCAGGGGTGTGCAGTCGATGTGGAGATCGGGGCTCTCCCTGTGGAGAACCACGAGGGAGATGTGAGTCTTCCACCCCGGCTCTGTGAACTAGATGTGGATAACTACATCCGTGTAAGTACTAGATGTAGTGGGAACCGTACGCCTCGATCACTAGGCACGCAAGTGGACCGACGAGATTGACGTCATCTGGATCACACCCGTCGCAAAGCCGCAGGTCAGCGCCCTGTCGGCGCATCGAGTCACCGCCAGGACGGGCGTGTCGCGACCTTCACGGGAGGGCCGCAGACCGGCCAGGGGCGAGGGTCAGACACCCACCCGGTCGGCTCCGCGGACCCCGCGGGTGATGAGGAACCCGAACGCCGTCGCGAGGACGTACATGAGGATCGAGTAGACCGCGGCGGGGATCGCCACCTCGGTGCTGTCGAGCACCGAGAGGGCGATGGTCAGCGCCACGGTGGTGTTGTGGATGCCGACCTCCATCGAGCTGGCCACGGCCTGCGGCTGCTCGAGGCGAGCCAGCCGCGCGCCGGCGTACCCGAGGCTGAGGCTGAGCACGCACAGCAGGCCGGTGACCAGGCCCACCTGCCGCAGGTAGTCCCCGAGGTTCTCCCGCTCCCCCAGCAACGCACCCACGGCGACGGCCACGAGCACCACGATCGAGAAGACCCGCACCGGCTTGTCGGCACGCGCGGCGAACTCCCGCGACCAGCGGCGCACCAGCATCCCGACAGCCACGGGGACCAGCACGATGGCGATGACCTGCACGACCTTCGACCACTGCAGCCCCAGGTCGCCGTCGGTGTCGAAGTAGCCGATGGCCAGGTTGGTGACCAGGGGGATCGTCACGGCCGCCAGGACGGAGTTGATCGCCGTCAGCGTGATGTTGAGCGCGACGTCGCCGCGGAAGAGGTGGCTGAACAGGTTGGCGGTCGTGCCGCCCGGTGAGGCCGCGAGCAGCATCACGCCCACCGCCAGCAACGGGTCGAGGTCGAAGGCGACCACCAGGCCGAAGGCGATGACGGGCAGGACCAGCACCTGCAGCCCCAGGGCGACCACCACCGCGCGCGGGGTGCGCGCCACCCGTCGGAAGTCACCGACCTCCAGGGAGAGGCCGAGCCCGAACATGATGATCGCCAAGGCGATCGGGAGACCCACGCTGATCAGCACCGAGTCGTTCATCAAGACCTCCGCACGTGTGACTGGCGCCACAGTGAAGCACGGCCGGCGGCAGCGGGCCTCGCGACTCGACGGAGTCGGGCCTGCGGGTCGTCAGGGCGCGGAGTCCTCCGCGAGGTCGATGGAGAACCACACCGTCGTGCCGCCGGCGTCGTGCTCGGAGCCCCACCGGTCGGTCATCGCCTCCACCAGCATCAGGCCCCGGCCGTAGACCACCAACGGGTCCTCGCCATCCAGCGGGGCCACCACGTCGGCGCCCGCCCCGAAGTCGCGCACGACCACGGTCAGGACGGCCTCCTCGACCGAGATGCGCAGGTCCGCGACGGTCCGGGCATGGTGGACGGCGTTGGTGACGACCTCGGACAGGCACAGCTGGGCGGTCTCGACGATGTCGTCGTCGACGCCCCAGTGGCGCAGCTCCGCCGCCAGGAACGCCCGGGCCTCGCGCGGCGCGGTGGGCTCGGGCAGCAGGCGCAGGCTGGCGGTGCGTCCGGCGTGCTCCACCGCCGACCCGCCGTCCAGCACCTCCTCGAGCGCGTCGTCGGCGTGACCGGAGCGGCGGGCGCTCACCTCGTGCAGCGCCGCCGAGGTACGCCGGGCCAGGCCCTCGAGCTGCTCACGCTGCTCGGGTCCGAACTCCTGCGGCCGGTCGTAGAGCAGGAACAGCCCTCCGAGCCGGGCGCTCGCGCCCAGCAACGGGACGACCGCGGCCGCGACGTTGCCCGCCGCTGTCTCCTGCTCGGCCAGCCAGGGCCAGCGCTCCTCCAGCGTGGTGAGCGCGGCCAGGATCGGGCGGCCTGTGCGGACCACATCGTTGAGCGGCACATCGTCGTAGGCGTCGATGTGGCACCAGTCCAGCTCGGTCGGCGGCCCCTCGCCGCGGCGGACCGAGCAGAAGCGCAGCCGCCGCCCGCCACCCTCGGTCAGCGCCACCGCCACCCGCGCGACGTCCGGGAGGGCCACCAGGTCTGCCACCACTGCGCGCACCACGTCGTGGACGACGACGGCACGCTCGACCTCGACCTCGAGGTGGGCCATCGGGGCCTCGGCGTCGGACACGGCGCCAGGCTAGCCACGCGCACCATCCCCCCGACAGGGTCCTCCAGCCCGTCCAGCGGGCCGTTCGTCCCCCTCGCGCGCCCGTCGCGAACCCCCCGAGAACCCGGCCGTGAACCCGGCCGCCCCGGCGGTTCGGCCGCGTGACTCCTGGGGCCATCGGGAACAATGGCGCGGTGGCCGGGAGCACGGGGAAGCACGGATCGCACAGCGGCCCGCGCCCGGACCAGCCACACCGGACCCGGCGACTTCTCGTCCACGCCGTCGGCGTCACCGCGCTGGTCGTCGCCTGGGGATACCTCGTGTGGGCCGCCATCGACTTCGGCACCACCGCCCGCGAGGGCAGGGCCGCCGCCTGGTGGTTCCTGGCGCTCGCCTCCCTCGGCGCGATGGCCTGCCTCTTCGCCGGACTGATGCTCGCGGCTCGCCTGCTGCGCATCCTGGGGCTCGTGGCGCCCGCGGCCGCCCCGGGCGAGGACCCGGCGCCGCCACGACCCAAGGGGGGCAAGCGGGCCGCCCGCTGAGCATGTCGTCGCCCCTGCAGACGACGGGCGCCGGAAGGGTCTGACTGACGTCAGTCCCACCGTGAGGATCGCGGTCGAAGGTTCGAGCGCGAACCCGAAGGTCTGACTGACATCGGTCAGACCTTGCAACCCCAGACACCACCGAGGGGCGGGCCCGCCGTGGGCCCGCCCCTCGTCTTCCCCGTGGTTTCGCCGGCCGGGGTCGAATCGACCGGCGAAGTCTGGTGGCTGCCTGTGCTGCCGAAACGCTCGGTCGCTCAGCCGGCGGCCGGCACCCGCAGGCGCTGACCGGCGACGAGCATGCCGCTGTCGAGGTGGTTGAGCTGCTGGATCGTCGACATCATGTCGCGCACGTCGCCGCCCTCGGCCCGCGCCGAGGCGATGTCCCACAGCGTCACACCGGTGCCGACGACGATCGTGTCGGTGGGCACGGGCTCGCCCTTCTCCGAGGTCGCGACAGAGCCGCCGGCGAAGGCGACCGCGATCGCCACGGCCACCAGCAGGCCGACCACGAAGACGGCCAGGCGACCGCGGCGGGTCAGTCGGACGTGTCCGGCCGTCGAGGGCCCAGCGCCGAGGCGGGTCGAGGTGTGGACTGCGGGAAGGACCATGGTGCTCATCGGGATCTCCTGGGGAAGTCGGAGTGGGTCTGCGAACCGATGTCTACCGACGACCACCGACAGTCCCGATCAGGGAGGACCGGGAGGGCCTGGGGCCGACGGCTCGACCACCAGTTCGATCGAACACGTGTACGAGACTAGATCAGGTGTTCGAACGAGATCAAGGGGTCGAGCGAACAAATGTTCGACCCCCTCCGACGAGCAGCGCGGGTCAGCCCCGCCGCAGCGCCCGACGCCCCTGCGCCGCGAAGAGCGCGGTGCCCTTGGCGGCGACCCCTGGCGCCAGGGAGATCGTGCGCATCAGGGCGCCACGCCAGACCGGCACCGTGCGGACGACCCGGCCGGTGCCCACCAGTCCCACGGCCAGCTCGGCGATCTCCTCGACGGTCAGGATGCGACCACCGGAGTGGACCAGGGCCGCTCCGAGCCCCTCGGGGTCCTGCTCGTCGAGCATCGCCGTCTGCACCCCGTCGGGGCAGATCGCGTGGACCCGCACCCGGCGCGGCGACTCGGCCGCCACGGACATCGTGGCCGACACGGTGGCGGCCTTCGTCGCGGCGTACACGCTGTAGCCCGGCACCGGACCGAGCCCGGACAGCGAGGCGGTGTTGACGATGTCCCCGGAGCCGTCGCCGCCGGGGCCGGCGAAGGCCTCCAGCGCGGCGCGCATCCCCCACAGCACACCCAGGAGGTTGACCTCGACCAGGCGTCGCACCTGGTCCTCGGAGAGCTCGGAGAGGCGGCCGTCGTCACCGACCCCCGCGTTGTTGAACCACGCCGCCAGCCGACCGTGCCCGGCCGCTACCTCTGCGACATGGCGGTGTGCCGCCGGGTCGCGCACGTCGTGGGCCAGCCCGGCGACCGCCCCGATCTCGGCCGCGGTCGCCTGGACGGCGGCCGCGTCGACGTCGGTGACGACGACGGCGTACCCCTGTGAGACGAGGCGCTCGGCGATGCCACGACCGATGCCGCGTGCCGCGCCGGTCACCACCGCGCTGCGTCCGGTCGGGGCGGTGGGGACGGTAGGAGGCGTCATGGCCCGAGTGTGCTCGACACGCCGATTCGAACACATGTTTGATCACGGGATGGATCAGTCATAGCGTGGGCACACCACGACGCAGGCCGTGCCGCCGGGACCCGCTCCCCCGGTGGCCGTGACGAGGAGGACCCCCATGGCGACCAGCCACGACGACGCCGCCCCCGGCGTGAGCGCGCTCCCCGACGGCCCGCCCGACGCCAGCGGCCTCACCCCGCGCCAGACCAAGGTGCTCGAGACGATCCGCGACTCGGTGGCTCACCGCGGCTACCCGCCCAGCATGCGCGAGATCGGACAGGCCGTCGGCCTGACCAGCACCTCTTCGGTGGCCCACCAGCTCAAGGTGCTCGAGGAGAAGGGCTTCATCAAGCGCGACGGCAGCCGCCCGCGCGCCCTGGAGGTCTTCCTGCCCGAGTCGATGGCCGCCCGCCGTGCGATCTCCTCGGCCGGCGAGAGCTCTTTCGACGAGACCGGCGTCGGCGACACCCTGCCCGCCGCGTCCTACGTGCCGATGCTCGGCCGGATCGCCGCCGGCGCGCCGATCCTCGCCGAGGAGCAGGTCGAGGACGTCTTCCCGCTGCCCAAGCAGCTCGTCGGTGACGGCCAGCTCTTCCTCCTCGAGGTGCGCGGTGAGTCGATGATCGACGCCGCGATCTGCGACGGCGACTACGTCGTGATCCGCCAGGCCAACACCGCCGAGAACGGTCAGATGGTCGCCGCCATGATCGACGGCGAGGCGACGGTCAAGACCTTCTCCCGCAAGAACGGGCAGGTCTGGCTGATGCCGCACAACGAGGCGTTCGAGCCCATCGACGGCACCCACGCCACGATCCTCGGCATCGTCACCGCGGTCCTGCGCAAGGTCTGAGGGGTACGCCGGCGGCGGGTGGGTCTCGACGCCCGCTCGTCGCTGGCGCGCCTCGCACCTCGACCATCTCGCGACCCCCGGGTGAACGGACGGTGCTCACACCGTCGAAACCGTCACGAAACACCGGGCTGTGTCGTTGGATGGGGCGTGACCTCGACGAAGACCACGCCGACCACCCCCACCACGGCTCCCCCCGCCTCGTCCTCGCTCCCCCGCCGCACCGTCCTCGCGACCGGCGCCGCGGGAGCCGCCGCCGTCGGCGTGCTCGGCACCGGCGTACGCGCGGCCGACGCCGAGGAGTCCGGGCAGACCGGCGCCGCCGATCGCGGGAAGGCCGGTCACGAGGTCTTCCAGCACGGTGTCGCCTCCGGCGACCCGCTGCCGCGGCGCGTGGTCATCTGGACCCGCGTCACCCCCACGCCCTCGGCGACCCCCGGCTCGGGCAAGGGCAAGCCGGTCACGGTGACCTGGCAGGTCGCGAAGGACGCGAGGTTCAACAAGATCGTCCGCAAGGGCAGGTTCCGCACCAGCGCGGGTCGCGACCACACCGTCAAGCTCGACGCCAAGGGCCTCAAGCCAGGCAAGGAGTACCACTACCGGTTCATCGCCCTGGGCCAGAAGAGCCCCGTCGGGCGACTGCGCACCGCACCCCGCAAGCGGGCCGCACTGGACAACCTGCGCTTCGGTGTCGTGTCCTGCTCCAACCTCGAGGCCGGGTTCTTCACGCCCTACCGCGCCCTCGCAGCGCGCCAGGACCTGCACGCGATCCTGCACCTGGGCGACTACCTCTACGAGTACCCCACCAGCGGCTACGGCATGGGCCAGGACAACGTCGTGGTCCGCCCGCACGACCCGCCGCACGAGATGGTGAGCCTGGAGGACTACCGCCGCCGGCACGCCAGCTACAAGCTCGACCCCGACCTGCAGGCCCTGCACGCGCGCTACTCCTGGATCCTCACCTGGGACGACCACGAGGTCACCAACGACCAGTGGAAGGCCGGCGCGGAGAACCACGACGAGTCCGAGGGCGACTACAAGAAGCGGCGCGCCCGCGCCCACCGCGCGTACGACGAGTGGATGCCGGTCCGCATGGACGGCACCGCCGCGCTGGGCGACGGCACCCGTTTCTACCGCCGGATGCGCTTCGGCCAGCTCGCCGAGGTCTCCATGCTCGACCTGCGCACCTACCGCGACGAGCAGGCCGCCCTGCCCGGCGTCGACGCCACCGTCAGCGACCCGTCCCGCTCGATCACCGGCAAGAAGCAGATGGCGTGGCTCAAGGAGTCGCTGACGCGCGGCGACCACGCCCCGCAGTGGAAGGTGATCGGCAACCCGGTGATGATCGCGCCGGTCACCTTCGGCGACCTGCCCAACGACCTCATCGACCCGATCAACGACGTGACCGGCATCCTCCCCGCCGACGGGGCGCCCTACAACGTCGACCAGTGGGACGGCTACACCGCCGATCGGCGCGAGGTGCTCGGCCACATCCGCGACCACCAGGTCAAGGACGTCCTGTTCGTCACCGGCGACATCCACTCCGGCTGGGCCTGCGAGCTGCCGATGGACACCTCCACGCAGCCGCTCTACGGGGACTCCTACGGCGTGGAGTTCGTGTGCTCCTCGGTCACGTCCAACAACCTCAAGGACATCACCGGCGCCCCGCAGCTGACGCCGCTGGTGGAGACGGCGATCCTGGCCAACAACCGGCACATCAAGTACCTCGACTTCGACAACCACGGGTACTCCGTCCTCGACATCACCCCCGAGCGGGCGCAGATGGACTGGTACGTCATCGGCGCCCGGGACGACGCGAACACCTCGATCGAGTGGTCGACGTCGTACGAGACGATCGCCGGGACCGGCCGGGTCACCGCCGTCGACGCCCCCTTGGAGGCGTGATGTGCCAGGACGCCCCCCTCACCGGCTCCCCCGAGCGCGCCGCCCGGCGGCTCGAGGAGATCCGCGCCAGCCGTCGGACCGTCCTCACCGCCGCCGCGTCCGGCCTGGCGTTCTCCAGCGCTCTCGGCGCGGCTGCCCCGGCCGACGCCGCGAGCCCGAGGACCAAGAAGCGCTGCTACGTGCTGGTCACCGACGGCTGCCGCCCCGACGAGATCGAGCCGACCCTCACGCCCAACCTGCACGCGCTGCGCGAGGGCGGGATGTGGTGGCCGCGGGCGACCTCCATGCCGGTCATGGAGACGATCCCCAACCACGTGATGATGATGACCGGCGTGCGGCCCGACCGCTCGGGCGTGCCGGCCAACTCCTTCTACGACCGCGAGCTCGGCGAGATCCGCGACATGGACCAGCCCAGCGACATCCGGGTCAAGACGATCATCGAGCGGCTCAACAGGCGTGGCTTCACCACCGGCACGGTGCTGAGCAAGGAGTACCTCGTCGGCGTCTTCGGCGAGCGGGCCACCCACCGCTGGGAGCCCGAGCTCTACATCCCTGTCTCCGGTCACGCACCGGACCTGCTGACCTACAACGCGCTCACCTCGATGGTCGAGGAGCTCGACCCGCACCTGGTCTTCGTCAACCTCGGCGACATCGACCGGGTCGGCCACACCGACTTCACCGGCACCAACCTGCGGCTGCTGCGGCAGGCGGCGCTGCTCGACACCGACCTGCTCGTCGGGCAGTTCATCGACGGGCTGAAGTCCAGCGGTGCGTGGGAGCACTCGATGGTCATCGTCCTCGCCGACCACTCGATGGACTGGTCGATCCCCACCAACGTGATCACGCTGCAGGGCGCGATGGACGAGGACCCGCTGCTGGCAGGCAACGTCGTCATCGCCGACAACGGCGGCGCCGACCTCGTCTACTGGACCGGCCCAAAGGGCAAGCTCGACAAGGCGGTCAAGCGCATCCAGCAGATCGCCGAGGCGACATCGGGCGTGCTGAAGGCCTGGGACCGGCGTACGCCGTGGCTGCGGCTGGGCCCGGAGTCCGGCGACGTCGTGGTGTTCTGCCAGGCCGGCTGGCGCTTCTCCGACCCCAACCCGGTCACGAACAACCCGATCCCCGGCAACCACGGCCACCCCGCGACCCGGTCGATCCCGTTCTTCATCGGCGGCGGGCACCCCGCGGTCAAGGCCGGCAAGGTCTCCTCCGCCCACGCCCGCACCGTCGACGTGGCGCCCACCGTGGCGAAGTTCTTCGGGATGCGCACGCCGAAGAAGAGGTACGACGGCAAGCCCCGGATCTGAGGTCGACCACAGGAGCGGTGAGCCACCAACCGACCGGTCTCGGGGGTCGGTTGCCCACGCACCGCCCCACCACGGCCGCACCGGGAGCGGTGAGGCATCAACGGACCGACGGGCGCGGACGGTTGACCACGCACCGCCGCTCGATCATGACGTTCTGCAGGCCAGATAGCCGTTTCTCCTGCAGAACGTCGTGATCCCGGGCCCGCTGGCACCCCGCGGCTCAGCCGGCGGAGGCGGCGAGCCGCGTGAGGGCCTGGCGTACGACGGCGGGGTCGGTGGTCGTCCACATGGGCGGCAGGCTCGCCTTGAGGAAGGAGCCGTAGCGGGCCGTCGCGAGCCGCGGGTCGAGCACGGCGACGACGCCGCGGTCGGTGGTGGTGCGGATCAGGCGGCCGGCGCCCTGGGCCATCAGCAGCGCGGCGTGGGCGGCCGCGACCTGCATGAAGCCGTTGCCGCCGGCCTTGTCGGCGGCCTTCTGCCGCGCACTCATCAGTGGGTCGTCGGGGCGCGGGAAGGGGATGCGGTCGATGAGCACCAGCTGGCAGGTGTCGCCGGGGACGTCGAGGCCCTGCCACAGCGAGAGGGTGCCGAACAGGACGGTGTGGTGGTCCTCGACGAACTGCTTCGCCAGCTCGGGCAGCTGGGCGTCGCCCTGGGCCAGGGTCGTCAGGTGCGGCAGCCGTTCGCGGACCGCCTCGGCCGCCGCTTCCGCGGCCCGGCGCGAGGAGAACAGCCCCAGCGTGCGGCCGTCGGCGGCGTCGACGAGCTCGGCGATCTCGTCGAGCTGGGCCTTCACGAGGCCGTCGCGGCCCGGCGGCGGGAGGTGCCGGGCGACGTAGAGGATGCCCTGGCGGCCATAGTCGAAGGGCGAGCCCACGTCGACCCCGCGCCACGGCAGGACCCCGTCGCCCTCAGGGACCGACCCTCCGTCGACGACCCGCTCCGAGGGCTTGAGCCCCACGGAGGTGGCGACCGAGGAGAAGTCACCGCCGAGCATCAGCGTCGCCGAGGTCATCACGACGGTCTTGTCGGTGAGCAGCTTGTCGCGCATCTGGCCCCACACCTGCAGCGGCGCCACGCACAGCCGCGGCGCGGAGCGCTCCCCGCCCTCGGAGAGCCACAGCACGTCGGACTCCAGGTCGGCGGCCATCCGCTCGGCGACGGCGAAGACGTCCTGCACCGAGCCCTTGGCCTGCTGGCGCCCGGGGTCTCCGTCGCCCTCCCCCGGCTTCTCCTTCGGGAACGCCGAGACGCACGCACGGGCCGCGTCGCGCACCAGCTGCAGGGCGTCGCCGAGCTGCTCGGGCAGCACCTCGAACCGCCCCGGCGAGGCGGTCGTGATCGCGTCGCGCAGCGCCTCACCCGCGTCAGCGAGGTCGTCGGCGGGGTTGCTCGCGCCCTCCGCGGAGACGTGCTTGCGCGCGCGTCGCGCCGCCCGCTCCACGTCGGGGGCCGTGAGCTCGTCGGTGGCCGCCTGGGTCACCCGGGCGACGAGCTCGTGCGCCTCGTCGATCACGACGGCGTCGTACTCCGGGATCATCGGGACGCCCTCGATGGCGTCGATGGCCAGCAGCGAGTGGTTGGTGATGATCAGGTGCGAGCGGTGCGCCTTCTCCCGCGCGAGCTCGGCGAAGCACTCCTGGCCGAACGGGCAGCGCTGCGCGCCCAGGCAGTCACGATGGCCGACGGAGACCTGGCGCCACTCCCGCTCGGTGTGGCGAGGGGCGTTGTCGCGCTCGCCGGACCCGCCGTTCTCGGCGTCCTCCTCGGCCCACGCGCGCAGCTCGAGGACCTTCTGCCCCATCGACCCCTCGGGCAGCTGGACGAGCGCCCCCTGGTCGTCGGGCACGCCCTCGCGCACGCGGTGGAGGCAGGCGTAGTTGGAGCGACCCTTGAGCACGGCGTAGGAGGTGTCGACACCGTCCTGGCCCTTCATCGCCTCCATCAGCCGCGGCACGTCACGCTCGACGAGCTGGTGCTGCAGCGCGAGCGTCGCGGTCGCCACGACCACCCGCTTGTCGTGCAGCAGGGAGGGCACGAGGTAGGCCAACGACTTGCCGGTGCCGGTGCCGGCCTGGACGAGCAGGTGCTGGTCGTCGGCCAGCGCCCGACCGACCTCCTCGGCCATCTGCACCTGGCCCTCACGGGTGGCACCGCCGAGGGCGGTCACGGCCGTCTCCAGCACGGCGCTGACGCTGGTCCTCGGCTCACTCACGCCGAGCACCCTAGTCGCGGCCGGGGACGTTCCCCGCCTCGCCGTCAGGCGTCTGTGGACAACCTCACGGCCACCGCGTCACCGAACGCGGCGTGACCGGCCGGGGTGAGGTGCAGCAGGTCCGGGAGGTAGTCCAGCGACAGGTCGCTCACCGCCACGAACCGCACACCGTGCTCCGCGCAGAGCCGCTCGAGCACGCCCTCGACCCGCGGGACGTACGCCGACCGCGCCGGCGCGGCCGCGGGCCCGACGACGGTCAGCGGGTGGCCGTCGAGCTGGCCGAGGAGCCGCTCGAACCCTGCGGTGATCTCCGCCGCGGACATGTCCCAGTCGTTGAGGCCGCCCGCCACGACCACCGGCGTACCCGCGGGCAGCGGACGCAGCGCCGCCCTCGCCCGCGCCGCGAACGACACCTGCGGGCCGCAGCCCGAGGCGCCGGCGCTGAACCCGGAGCCGGAGAAGCCGGCGGTGTGCACGCGCCCGGGCAGCCGGACGGTCCAGGACCGGGTCGGCTCGTCGAGACCGAGACCGGCGGTCCAGGAGTCGCCGATGACCAGCAGGTCCTCCCCCGCCCCGGACACCGCGCCCGCGCGGGCCGCCGAGTCGGCGGCGAACGTCTCGCACCGGGTCGGCCCGGAGCCGGTCGCGCGGCCGGTCACGACGACCACCGACAGGGCCACGAGCACCGCGGCGAGCGCCACGACCGAAAGACGACGGTGCGGTCGCCCGCTCTGCTCCGCCGGCTCACGCCGCGCCCCCCGGAAGGCCATGGCCCCATGGTGCGGCCCGGGGCCGCCCCGGCGCAGCCGAAGACGGCGATCAGCGCCGAACCGTGACCGGATCGTGGCTGATGGCCGGGACTGGTGCTCAGGACTGGCGCTCAGGACTGGGGCGCGACGGCGTACTGCGCCAGCTCCCCGGCCAGCGACTCGCCCGCGCGACCACGGACCAGCGAGCCGTCCGCGGTGTGCTCGATCGACTCGATCTCGCCGGCGCGGTGGATCTTGTCGACGAGGTCGCCGCGGCTGTAGGGCAGCAGCACCTCGAACTCGATCGCCGGGCGCGGCAGCTCGGCCTCGACCCGGGCCAGCGCCTCGGCGATGCCCTGACCGGTCTTCGCCGACACCACGACGGTGTGCGGCTCGCGGGCCTGGAGGCGCGCGATGACCATCGGGTCGGCGGCGTCGGCCTTGTTGATGACGATCAGCTCGCGCACGTCGGTGGCGTCGATGTCGGCGAGCACCTCGCGGACCGCCGCGATCTGGCCCTCGGGGTCGGGGTGCGAGCCGTCGACCACGTGCAGCAGCAGGTCGGCGTCGGCGACCTCCTCCAGCGTCGAGCGGAACGCCTCGACCAGCTGGTGGGGCAGGTGCCGCACGAAGCCGACGGTGTCGCTCATCGTGTAGACGCGGCCGTCGGCGGTGGTGGTGCGCCGGGTGGTCGGGTCGAGGGTCGCGAACAGCGCGTCCTCGACGAGCACCCCGGCGGTGGTCAGCCGGTTGAGCAGGCTGGACTTGCCGGCGTTGGTGTAGCCGGCGATGGCCACGCTCGGGACCTGGTTGGCCTGCCGCTGGCTGCGCTTGGCGTCGCGGGTGACCTTCATGCCCTTGAGCTCGCGCCGGAGCTTGGCGATGCGGTCGTTGATGCGGCGGCGGTCGGTCTCGATCTTGGTCTCACCGGGGCCACGACCACCGATGCCGTCACCGCCGGCGGCACGGCCACCGGCCTGGCGGGAGAGGTTGCCACCCCAGCCGCGCAGGCGCTGCTTCATGTACTGCAGCTGCGCCAGCTCGACCTGGGCCTGGCCCTCCTTGGACTTCGCGTGCTGGGCGAAGATGTCGAGGATCAGCGCGGTCCGGTCGACGACCTTGACCTTGAGCCGGTCCTCGAGGTTCCTCAGCTGGCTGGGCGCGAGCTCGCCGTCGCAGATGACGGTGTCGGCGCCGGTCGCCCGGACGATCTCGCCGATCGCCTCGACCTTGCCGCGGCCGACGTACGTCGCCGGGTCGGGGCTCTGCCGGCGCTGGTAGATCGCCTCGAGCACCTCCGAGCCGGCGGTCTCGGCGAGCAGCGCGAGCTCGGCCATCGAGTTCTCGGCGTCCTGCGTGGTGCCCTCGGTCCAGACGCCCACGAGGACGACCCGCTCGAGCCGGAGCTGGCGGTACTCGACCTCGGTGATGTCCTCGAGCTCGGTGCGCAGTCCGGCGACGCGGCGCAGCTGGTGGCGCTCGGCGAGCTCCATCGCGCCGACCGTCGGCTCCTCGGGGTCGGGCTCGTCGGCGTACCCCGACTCGAACCCGTCGGCCCCGGCAGCGTCCTCGTCGGCGGGATCGTCCTCCCAGGCGTCGGTCTCCTCCAGCTCGTCGGCGAGCGAGAAGCCGTCGGAGAGGTCCGGGGCGGTGTCACGTGCGTTGCTCATATACCTCCAGAGTAGGTCTGTTCCAACGCCGCGGCGAACGGGTTTAGTCCCGCCTGCTCTGGCAGCCTGAGCAGATGGATCTCGACGCGCTGCGTGCCGGCTTCGACGGGCGGCTGCTCGGGCTGACCGGCGCTCCGGGCGTCGGGAAGTCGACGCTCGCGGCGCGGCTGGCGTCGGCGTGGGGCGCGGTCGTGGTGCCGATGGACGGCTTCCACATCGCCGACGTCGAGCTCGCGCGGCGCGGGCTGCTGGATCGCAAGGGGGCGCCGGAGACCTTCGACGCCGAGGGGTACGCCGCCCTGCTGGCCCGCGTGCGCGGCCGCGAGCCGCTGGTGATGGCTCCGAGCTTCGAGCGCGACCTGGAGCAGCCGATCGCCGGCGCGCTGCCGGTGCCGGGATCGGCGCCGGTCGTCGTGACCGAGGGCAACTACCTGCTGCTCGACGAGCCGCGGTGGCAGGCGGTGCGGGCCCAGCTGGACGCGGTGTGGCACCTGCGCGTCGATCCGGCGCTGCGCCGATCGCGCCTGGTGGACCGGCACGTGGCGTTCGGCAAGAGCCCGGACGAGGCCGAGGCCTGGGTGCGGGCCGTGGACGACCCGAACGCGGCGCTGGTCGAGGCGGCCGCCGAGCGGACGGACCTGGTCATCGACCTGTGACGGGCCCCGCACATGGGTCGTGCCCCTGAGCGGGCGCCATGGCGCGCGCTCAGGGGCACGACTCGGGTGCTCAGGAGCTCACTTGGGAGGCATCCGGATGCCGCCGTCGACGCGGATGACCTCGGCGTTCATGTAGGAGTTGATGATGGTCTCCACGACCATGCTCGCGAGCTCCTCGGGCTCGCCGAGGCGCTTGGGGAACAGCACGCTCTCGCCGAGCTTGGCCTTGAACGCCTCCGCCTGCTCGCCCTCGCCGTAGATCGGGGTGTCGATCAGGCCCGGGGCGATGGTGTTGAGGCGGATGCCGGCCGAGGACAGGTCGCGCGCGACCGGCAGGGTCATGCCGACGACGCCGCCCTTGGAGGAGGAGTACGCCGCCTGGCCGATCTGGCCGTCGAACGCGGCCACGCTCGTCAGGTTGGCGATGGCGCCACGGCAGCCGTCGGCGTCGGGCTCGTTGCGGCTCATGGCGGTCGCGGCGAGGCGGGTCACGTCGAAGGTGCCGATCAGGTTGATCGCGATCACCTTGCGGTAGGCCTCGAGGTCGTGGGCGGAGTCGAACTCGCCGTCGCGGCCGATGGTGCGCTGGGCCCAGCCGATGCCGGCGGAGTTCACGACCGCGCGCAGCGGGGCGATCGCGGTGGCGGCGTCGACCGCGGCCTTGATCTGGTCGGTGTTGGTCACGTCGACCTGCGCGAAGACGCCCTTGATCTCCTCGGCCAGGGCCTCGCCCTTGTCGGCCTGGAGGTCGGCGATGACGACGGTGGCACCCTTGGCGGCCAGCTGGCGGGCCGCGGCCGCGCCGATGCCCGAGGCGCCGCCGGTGACGATGGCGGTGGATCCGGTGATGTCCATGGCTCGGAACCTAGCGGGTGCCGAGACCTGCGTCACCCGCGGGTTGGCGATCGAGACAGTTCCACTGTCACGGTCCCTGGGGGTCGGGGGGTGGAAGGTTCGACTGATGACGGTCAGACCTTCGCGATCGCGGTCGAAGGTTCGACCGCACCATGCAAGGTCGGACTGACGTCAGTCAGACCTTCCCCTACAGATCGGTCTCCCCACGCGCCACGATCACGCCCGGCCCGGTCATCAGGATGCGCCCGGCCTCGGTCCACTCGATGCGAAGGGTGCCGCCGGGCAGGTCGACGGTGTACGCCGACCCGGGCCCGGTCCCCTCGCGACCCGCTCCGTCGCGCAACGCGGCGGCGACCGCGACCGCGCAGGCACCGGTGCCGCAGGAGCGGGTCTCGCCGGAGCCGCGCTCGTGGACGCGCATGGCGACGTGACCGGGGGCCACCGCCACGACCAGCTCGACGTTGACCCCGTGCGGGTAGACCGCGGGGTCGTGCTCCGGTGCGGTCAGCAGCGTCCCCACGGGCCCGGCAGGGTCGAGCGACTCCACGAACGCCACCGCGTGCGGGTTGCCCATGTCGACATGGGTGGCCGCCCAGGTGGCGCGGCCGATCGACACCGACGTCTGGCCGAGCACCTGCGGCTCGCCCATGTCGACGGTGATGTCCTCGCCGTCCACGACGATCGTCTTCACGCCGTCGCGCGTCTGCACCGGGATCGGCTCGTCGCCGGGCACGAGGCCCTCGGCGACCAGGTGCCGCGCGAAGACCCGGATGCCGTTGCCGCACATCTCCGAGACCGACCCGTCGGCGTTCCAGTAGTCCATGAACCAGTGGCCGTCCTCGCCGCGCACCACCCGCAGCACCCCGTCGCCCCCGATGCCGGCTCGCCGGTCGCACAGCGCGCGCACCCGCGCCGACCACGCCTCGGGCGAGAGCCCGCCGTGGACGGTGCCGTCGTGGTCGGGCAGCAGCACGAAGTCGTTCTCGGTGCCGTGCCCCTTGAGGAAGGGGTACATCAGTAGAGGCCCTCCGCGTAGGACGGGCCGTAGTAGGCGTCGAGCTCCTCGACGGGGCCGGCGCCCTCGACCTGCGAGGCGATCACCGCTCGCCGGGGCACCCGCGCCTCCGGCTCCCAGGTCTCGGGCTGCCAGAGCCCCGAGCGCAGGAACGCCTTCGCGCAGTGGAAGAAGACCTCCTCCACGTCGACGACCACGGCCAGCACCGGCCGGGCGCCGCGCACGGCCATCTCGTCGAAGAACGGCGCGTCGGTCACCAGCCGCGCACGACCGTTGACGCGCAGGGTGTCGCCGCGGCCGGGGATCATGAAGAGCAGCCCGACGTGCGGGTTCTGCAGGATGTTGCGGTAGCCGTCGGCCCGCCGGTTGCCCGGTCGCTCGGCGATCGCGACGGTCCGCTCGTCCAGGACGTGCACCAGCATCCCGGCCGGGTCGCCCTTGGGCGAGGAGTCGCACCGGCCGGTCGCGTCCGAGGTCGACAGCACGCAGAACGGCGCCGCCGCCAGCCACTCGCGGTCCACGTCGAGGAGGCGGTCGCGACCCTTGTCGCGAGCACGCGCGGTGGGCTCGCCGAGGAGCGCCACGAGCGCGTCGACGGAGTCCAGGGTCCGCCAGTCGGCGGTGACCCGGTCGGGGGCGGGAAGGGCGCTGCTCACCGTCCCACGGTACGCCGCTGGGCGGCCGCGCCCGGCACCAGCGCCGCCCCGTGGGCGACCGGCCGGGTCGCCTCCGGAGCGTCGCCTCCGGACACCGGCGTCAGCTCCGGTCAACGACCCGCGCGTCGCCACCGCCCCGGCGCACCGGCTCGGCCACGGCGACCAGCCGCTTGCCGCGCAGGAACTCGATGCCGGTGGCGGCACCGATCTCCCCGCCGGGCAGGGTGGTCTCGCGCAGCAGGTGACCGAAGGGCTCGAGGTCGCCGCTCCACGTCTCCAGCCACGCCGGCTCGGCCTCGACCCAGACGGTGTTGCGCTGCGTGGCGCGCGGGGCCGCGATCGCGTCCTCGAGCGTCTCGCCGCGGTCGATGAAGTCGACGAGCAGCCCCAGCACCGTGGTGATGATGGTCGAGCCGCCCGGGGAGCCGAGGGCCACCAGCGGCTTGTCCTTCTCCGTCACGATCGTGGGCGCCATCGAGCTGCGCGGGCGCTTGCCCGGCTCGACGCGGTTGGGGTCGCGACGCTTCCAGGTGAGGCTGAAGTCGGTGAGCTCGTTGTTGAGCAGGAAGCCACGACCGGGCACCACGATGCCCGACCCGCCGGTCTGCTCGATGGTCAGCGTGTAGGACACGACCGTGCCCCAGCGGTCGGCGACGACCAGGTGCGTGGTCTCGGTGTTCTCGTGGTCCTCGGCCTCGACCGCGGCGCGCTCGCCCTCGCCGGCCGGCTCGCACCGGCCGTCGTAGAGGCTGACGTCGCCGGGCTCGAGCGGCTTGGGCGTGGCCTGGGCCATCGACACCGCGCAGAGCCGCTCGTCGGCGTACTCCTTGTCGAGCAGCGCCTCGTCGGGCACCTTCACGAAGTCGCGGTCGCCGACGTGGGCGTTGCGGTCGGCGAACGCCAGCGCCCCGGCCTCGAGGACCGCGTGCTGGACGCGGTCGTCGGTCCAGCTCGACAGGGGCAGCCGCTCGAGGATCGCCAGCGCCTGGCCGACGGTGCTGCCGCCGCTGGAGGAGGAGCCCATGCCGTGGACCTTGAAGCCGCGGTAGTCGAGGGTGATCGGCTTGCGCACGCGCACGTCGTAGGTCTTGAGGTCCTTCCCGCGCAGGTGGCCCGGCGGCACCGGGAGGTCGCCCTCGAGGACCGGCGGCGCCTTGACGGTCCGCACGATGTTGCGGGCGACGCTGCCGCGGTAGAAGAGCTTGCCGCCCTGCCGACCCAGCTTGTCGTAGGTCTTGCCCAGGCCCGGGTTGCGGAAGGTCGAGCCGACCGCGGGGACCTCGCCGTCGGGCAGGAAGAGCGCGGCGGTGGAGCGGACCTGCGCGAACCGCTCGGCGTTGGCCTCGACCTGGTCGGCGAAGGTCTGGTCGACCTCGAAGCCGTCGCGGGCCAGCTCGGCCGCCGGGCGGAGCAGCGAGCGCAGCGACCGGCTGCCCCAGCGGTCCAGGGCCTCCTCCCAGGTGGCGACGGTGCCGGGGGTGCCGACGGACAGCCCGCTGGTGACGAGCTCCTCGAACGGGTAGGGGTCGCCGGTCGCCGGGTCGAGGAACATCGTGCGCTCGGGCGACGTCAGCGGCGCGGTCTCGCGTCCGTCGACGGTCAGCACCTTGCCGGTCCTGCCGTCGAGGCGCACGAGGTAGCCGCCCCCGCCGACGCCCGCGCTGAACGGCTCGGTCACGCCCAGCGCTGCCGCCGTCGCGACCGCCGCGTCGACGGCGTTGCCGCCCTGCTCGAGGACCTTCAGCCCGATCCGGGTCGCCTCGGGGTCCACCGACGTCACGGCGCCACCGGTGCCCTCGTCGGTGGCGAGCCGGGTGACGGCCCGGGCGGCGGTCTCCGACGGCGCAGTCTCGGACGGCGCGCTCTCGGACGCAACGGCCGGGTCGGCGACCGCCAGCGGCGCCAGGCAGAGCGAGGCGAGAGCCGGGACGAGGACCAGGGGGGCGCGACGCGGGATGCGCATGGGGAGCCTTTCGGGCGGGCGGCGTACGGCCGACCCTAGGCTCCGCGCGGGCCCACCACGTCGTAGGTCGCGCAGACGAACACACCGTGTGGGGCCAGCTCGACCAGCCTCAGGTCGAACGGTCGCGGGAACAACGGCCGACCCGCCCCCAGGGTCACGGGCGCGATCGAGAGCATCAGCCGGTCGAGGTGCCCGGCCTCGGCGAAGTCGGCAGCAAGGCCTCCCCCGCCGACCACCCAGACGTCCTTGCCGTCCGCCGCGGCGACCATCTCCTGCCACACCGGCTCCACGTCACCCTGCACGAAGCGCACGTCGGCACCCTCGATCGCGGGCAGGTCGCGGTGGGTGAACACCCAGGTGGGCTGGGAGTAGGGCCACGCGCCGGGGTCGCCGCCCGAGGGCTCGCCGCCACCGCCGGACTCCAGGTGTGCCCGCACCCACTCGTAGGTCGTCGCACCCATCGCCAGCGCACCGATGCCCTCGATGAACGTGGCGTAGTCCAGCGGCCCGCCCTCCTCGTGCTCCTGGCTGAGGAGCCACTCCAGCGAGTCGTGCTCGTCGGCGATGAACCCGTCGAGCGTGGTGGCGGTGTAGAAGTGCGCGCGCGTCATGCCCCCATCACAGCGGAGACCTCCGACAGTGCGCGAGCGACGCGGTCGGGATCGTCGAAGCGCACCCAGCGGATGCGCGGGTCCTTGCGGAACCACGCGTCCTGGCGCCGCGCGAAGCGCCGGGTCGCGACGACGGTCCGCTCGCGCGCCTCGTCCAACGACAGCTCCCCGGCCAGGTGGGCGGCGACCTCGGGGTAGCCGATGGCACGGCCCGCGGTACGCCCCTGCGCGAGCCCCCGCTCCAGCAGCCGCGCCACCTCCGCGACGAAGCCGGCCGCGAACATCTCCTCGACGCGTTGCGCGATGCGGGCGTCCAGGGTGGGCCGGTCGATGTCGACGCCCACCTGGACGGTGCGCGGGTCGACGTACTCCAGGCGCGGCAGCGTGGCACTGAACGGGCGGCCGGTGAGCTCGAGGACCTCGAGGGCGCGCACGACGCGGCGACCGTTCTCGACCAGGATGCGCGCTGCCGACTCGGGGTCCACCTCGGCCAGCCGGGCGTGCAGCGCCGCCGACCCCACCTCGGCCAGCTCGGCCTCCAGCCGCGCCCTCACCTCGGGATCGGTGCCGGGGAACTCGAACTCGTCGAGCACCGCCCGCGTGTAGAGCGCCGACCCGCCCACCAGCACCGGCGTGGCGCCGCGGCCGCGCAGCTCGGCGATCACCGCACGCGCCTGTCCCTGGAACTCCGCCACCGTCGCCGGCTCGGTCACCTCGAGGGTGTCCAGGAGGTGGTGCGGGATGCCCCGCCGCTCGTCGGGGGGCAGCTTGGCGGTGCCGACGTCCATGCCCCGGTAGAGCTGCATCGCGTCGGTGTTGACGACCTCGCCACCCAGCGCCTCTGCCAGGTCGAGGGAGAGCCCGGTCTTGCCCGCGGCGGTGGCCCCGACCACCGCGACCACCGGAGGGAGAGGGCTCATGTGGCTAGTGTGGCAACAGGTTCCGATCCCGAGCACCGGAGGTGGCCATGGGCTTCCTGGACAAGGCGAAGAAGCAGCTGACCGACGCGGTCGACAAGCACGGCGACAAGATCGGCGACGGTCTCGACAAGGTCGCCGCCGAGGCCGACAAGCGCACCGGCGGCAAGCACACCGACAAGATCGAGCAGGGCGTGGCCAAGGCCAAGGACGGCCTCGACAGGCTCGACGGCCGCAACGACGACATCGCGGACGACAAGTGACCGCGCCGATCCCCGAGGAGCGCGACGGCGAGCCGCTGCCCACGCAGGGCACCCCGCCCGGCGAGCACGACTCCGACCTCCCCGACGGCTCGCCCGCCCCCGACTCCCCCGTGGAGGAGGAGCAGGAGCGCAACGCCGAGACCACCGAGGACCAGCCCTCCCAGTGACCGGCATCGAGGACAGGTTCGTCGTCGTGCCGGCGGCCTACGTGCTGCTGCTACGAGGTGAGGGACCCGGGACCGAGGTGCTCCTCCAGCTGCGGCAGGGGGTCGACTTCATGGACGGCCACTGGGCCTCTGGCGCAGCCGGTCACGTGGAACGCGGCGAGACGGCGTACGACGCGGCGAGGCGGGAGGCCCGCGAGGAGCTCGGCATCGGGGGGCTCGAGCTGGAGCACGTGACCTCGATGCAGCGCACCGCCGGCGGCGAGCCGATCGACGAGCGCATCGACTTCTTCTTCACCTCCCGCACCTGGAGCGGCGAGCCGCGGGTGACCGAGCCGGAGAAGTCCGGCGGCATCCGCTGGGTGCGCCTCGACGACCTCGACTCGCTGCCCGGTCCCGTCGTCCCCCACGAGCGGGTGGTGCTGGATGGCCTGCGGACGGGCAGCCTGGGGGCGTACTCGACGCACGGCTTCGACTGACCCACCCGAGGGACCGGTCGCGGCCCGCGGCCGGACGACGCAGGAGGGACCCATGACCGAGCAGGAGAACACGGAGACCGAGGAGGACCTCGGCCCGATGCCCGAGCCGGAGGCCGAGTCGCCCCAGCTCCACCCGGGCGGCACCGACGCGGTGCTGGACCGGGTCGAGGCACCGCTGGTGCCCGACCTCTCCGCTGAGGACAACCCCGCCACCGAGGCGAGCCCGAGCGAGACCCGTGAGGGCGAGGACACCAGCACCAAGGCCACGCGCAGCGAGGAGGACGCCGGCGACGGCAACCACCCCGAGGAGTCCCCGGCATGAGCAGCGAGCGACGCATCGACCCCGCCACCGGCCGGGAGCCCGACGACCCCCGACACTCCAACGACGAGCTGGCCGGGGACATGGGCGTGAGCAGCGAGCGTGAGGGGCCCACCGGGCCGGGCCAGCACGGCACGGACGGCGTCCGCTACACCGGCCCCGGCGAGGCTCCCGGCGACGCCCCGCCCGAGCAGTCCGCCGGCGGCGAGGAGACCAACCCCGAGGGCGTCGCCCCCAAGGCCGGCTACCCGTCGAAGGATCCGCGCTCGGACGAGAAGCCCTACGAGCCCGGGCACTGAGCCCCGCCGACGTAGCCGGACGGACCGAACGGTCCGTCGCCGCAGCGGATCAGGCGGCGCGGCATCCCGCGCACAGCTGCTCGGTCCGTGCGGCTACGACCGCCTCCAGGACGGCCCTGACCCGCTCGGGGTGGAACATGACCTCCTCCCAGGAGAACCGCAGCACCAGCCACCCGGCGGCGACCAGGGCGTTGTAGCGGTTGGCGTCGCGGTGCAGCGCCGCACGGTCGCCGTGCCACTCGAAGGAGTCGGCCTCCAGCACCACCTTGAGCCGCACGTCGGTCAGGTCGGGGCGGCCGAGGAGGTGCGGGTCCCGAATGGTCACCTGCGGCTCGACGTCGAGGCCGACCACCTCCAGGCAGATCGCCCGCAGCGCCGACTCGAACGGGTTGGCGGCCCGGCCGTCGGCGAGCGCCGCCGTCCGACGCGCTCGGGCCGCCCCGGGCCCGCGCAGGTCGCGCGTCAACGCCTGCAGGCGCGCCGGCGGATAGCCCTCGCGGAGCGCCGAGTCGGCGACCGCGAGCGCCTCGGCGAACGGCAGCGTCCGCAGGCAGTCGGCCAGCGTGCGGTCGGGGCTGGTGCGGTCCCCGTCGACGTCGTCGGGGCCGAGGTCGGTGCGGTGCATCGTGATCGATGCGCGCCGTTCGGCACTGAGCCGGCGGTCCTTGGGGAGCGTGACGTCCGGCCGCTCGGGGTCTGAGAGGACACCCCAGCCCCAGGCCTGGGCGGCGGTGCGATGCGAGAGCACGCCGCTGACCGCCGCGGCTGCGGCTCGCGAGGCGTCGAGTGCGGGCCCGGCGTAGGTCCCGCGAGCCAGGACGACGAGCCGACCAGCGGTCAGCGCGGCATCGACAGCAGCGCGACCGCACGCAGCGATGAGCTTCTCCCGCCTCGCGACCCCACCGAGCCGGGCGAGAGCCTCTTCGACGGTCGGCTCGTGCACCCGCACACCATGCACCGCTCCAGCCTCGGGCACGGCTGTCTCTCCACAGGCACGTAGACGGACGGACCGAAGCGCGCGGTGGGACCAGCGGACAGCCTCAACGGATCCGCGGAAGCCGCGTACGGTCCGTCCGGCTACGCATTCTCAAAGGCGGACGACGTCCAGCTCGGTCTCGACGGCCCGGTCCCCGTCCCGCTCGACGAGGTAGGCCCCGGCGCCGGCGCGCTCGGTGTAGGCGCCGACCATCTCGGTGCCCTGGTACAGCACGCCCGCCCCGTCGTCGGTGGCGTAGCCGGTGGGCAGGGTGCCGTCGGCGACGAGGGACTGGAACAGCGGGCGGCGCTGCTCCTCGGAGTCGTAGTGGACGCCGTTGGAGAACGGCAGCAGGCCCAGCCCGTCGGTGATCGGGCGCAGCGTCGGGCCGAAGGAGTCGGTGGTGCCGCCGGCGTGCCAGCAGATGGAGCCGGCGGAGACGCCGGTGAGCACCACGCCGGCCTCCCACGCGGCGCGCATCGCCTCGTCGACGCCGTGCAGCCGCCACATCGCCAGCAGCCCGGCGACCGAGCCGCCCCAGACCCACACCACGTCCTGCTCGAGCAGGTGGGCGGTGATGTCCTCGACGTTGGGCATCGTGAACAGCTGCAGGTGGCTGCCGTGGAACCCGCGCGCCTGGGCGGCGGCGTAGAAGTCACGCACCAACGCCGGCGAGTCGCCGCAGGCCGTGCCGAGGAAGCACACCTTCGGCGCGCGGCCCTCGACGCCGGACAGGTCGACGGCGAGGTCGGTCAGCGGACCGACGCCCCAGCTGATCCGGTCGGCGGCGCCGACGCCGCCGGAGGTGGCCAGGATGGTGGGCTGGTCGGCAGGCACGCCGGGGACTTTACGTTGGCCGGTCCCTCAGCGGCGGGCGGGTGCGTCCGGCAGCGGAGCGGGCACGCCGACCGACGGCATCCCCAGCCCGACGCCGGTCTGCTGCGGGCCCTCGGTGCGGGCCTGCCACGCGTCCCCGGAGCGGGTACGACGCACCGACAGCACGCGGTCGGCCACCAGGTGGTGCGGCGCGGCGTAGGTGATCTCGACGGTCACCATGTCGCCGGGACGGGGTTTCGAGACGCTCGCTGGCGCTCGCTCCTCAACCGCCGACCCGCCACTCGCTGGCGCTCGCTCCTCAACCGCCGACCCGCCACTCACCGGCGTCAGCTCCTCGACCGCCGTGTCGTCCCAGGCGAAGTGGACCAGCCGGTTGTCGGGGGCCCGCCCCGAGAGCCGCTGGGTCTCGGTGTCCTTGCGGCCCTCGCCCTCGGCGACCATCAGCTCGACGGTGCGACCGACGAGCTGCTTGTTCTCCTCCCAGGCGATCTCGTTGACGAGGTCGACCAGGCGGCCGTAGCGGTCCTTCACCACCTCGGGAGGGACCTGGTCGGGCAGCTCGGCGGCGGGGGTGCCGGGGCGCTTGGAGTACTGGAAGGTGAAGGCGCTGGCGAAGCGCGACTCCCGCACCACCCGCATCGTCTCGAGGAAGTCCTCCTCGGTCTCGCCGGGGAAGCCGACGATGATGTCGGTGGTGATGGCGGCGCGCGGGATCTGCTCGCGGACGCGCTCGAGGATGCCGAGGTACTTCGCCGAGCGGTAGGAGCGGCGCATGTCCTTGAGCACCTTGTCCGAGCCCGACTGCAGCGGCATGTGCAGGCTCGGCATGACGTTGGGCGTCTCGGCCATCGCGTCGATGACGTCGTCGGTGAACTCCGCCGGGTGGGGACTGGTGAAGCGCACCCGCTCCAGGCCCTCGATCTCCCCGCACGCGCGCAACAGCTTGGAGAAGGCCTGCCGGTCACCGAACTCCACGCCGTAGGCGTTGACGTTCTGACCGAGCAGCGTGATCTCGGAGACGCCCTCGGCGACCAGCGCCTCGATCTCGGCGAGGATCTCACCGGGGCGGCGGTCCTTCTCCTTGCCGCGCAGCGCGGGCACGATGCAGAAGGTGCAGGTGTTGTTGCAGCCCACCGACACCGAGACCCACGCGGCGTACGCCGACTCGCGCTTGGTCGGCAACGTGGAGGGGAAGACGTCGAGGCTCTCCAGGATCTCGACCTGGGCCTCCTGCTGCACCCGGGCGCGCTCCAGCAGCACCGGCAGCGAGCCGATGTTGTGGGGTGCCGAAGACGACGTCGACGTACGGCGCCTTGCGGGTGATCGTGTCGCGGTCCTTCTGCGCAAGGCAGCCGCCGACGGCGATCTGCATGCCGGGGTGCTCGGCCTTGACCGGCGCGAGGTGGCCGAGGTTGCCGTAGAGCTTGTTGTCGGCGTTCTCGCGGACCGCGCAGGTGTTGAAGACGACGACGTCGGCCTGCTCGCCGGCGGGGACGCGCGCGTAGCCCGCGTCCTCCAGCAGCCCGGAGAGGCGCTCGGAGTCGTGGACGTTCATCTGGCACCCGTAGGTCTTGACCTCGTAGGTGCGGGGCTGCGCGACGGTGCTCATGACAGTCCACAAGGGTACGGCGGGTGGCCCGGGCGTCCCGAATCCCGCGCTGCCTCGTTGGGCACTGCGTGTGCACCTGTCCCCTGACCCGTCGCGGTCTGCTGGCCGGCTCCACCGGGGTCGTGACGACCGCGGCCGTGGCGCGCTTCGAGCCGGCGGCGGCCGGGCAGAGCCGCACCGAGACGTTCACCGGCACCTTCACCGGCGTGGGCACGCCGGACTGGCACTACCTGCCGGTCGAGGTGCCGCGCGGCGTCCGCGAGATCGAGGTGTCCTACGCCTACGAGAAGACCGACACCGGCCTGGGCTTCAGCGCCAACGTGATCGACCTCGGGATCTTCGACCCCAGCGGGCACGACCTCGGCGACGCGAGCGGCTTCCGCGGCTGGTCGGGAGGGGCGCGGGACCGGTTCCGCATCAGTCGCCGCCGGGCGACCCCGGGCTACCTCGCCGGGCCGATCACCCCCGGCACCTGGCACGTCGTCCTGGGTCCCTTCGCGGTGGTGCCGCCGGGCGTCGACTACGAGGTGACGGTGACGCTGCACTTCGGCCGTGACCGCCGTCGGTTCAAGCCCGAGCCCGCGCCGCGACGCGTGAAGGGCTCCGGGCCCGGGTGGTACCGCGGCGACTGCCACCTGCACACCGTCCACTCCGACGGCCGCCACACCCAGCGCTCGCTGCTGGCGCTGGCCCGCGAGGCCGGCCTGGACTTCATCGGCTCGACCGAGCACAACACCTCCTCCGCCCAGCTCACCTGGGGCCGGCACGTTCCCGACGACTTCCTGGTCATCCCTGGCGAGGAGGTCACCACCCGCGCCGGGCACTGGCTCGCGCTGGGCCTGCCGGCGGGCACCTGGATCGACTGGCGCTTCCGCCCCGAGGACGACGAGCTCGCGACGTTCACCGAGCGGGTGCGCGGCGTCGGCGGGCTCGCAGTCACGGCCCACCCCTTCTCCCCCGGCCCGGGTTCGACGTGGGGCTTCGACCCGACGTACGCCGACATGGACCTCGTCGAGATCTGGAACGGTCCCTGGACCCTCGACGACCAGACGGCCGTCGCGGCGTGGCACGCGATGCTGGTGGCCGGCCGCTACGTGCCGGTGATGGGCAACAGCGACTCCCACCACGAGGGCCAGACCGTCGGGCTGCCGCAGACCGTCGTCCGCGCGGCGTCGCTGTCGACCAACGCGGTGGTGCGCGGGCTCCGCGGCGGGCACGCGTGGATCGCCGAGTCCAGCGCGGTGGACCTGGCGCTCGAGGCGAGCCTGGGCGACCGGACCGCCGGCTGCGGGGAGGCCCTCGGCGCCGGTCCGACCGACCTCGTCGACGTACGCCTCGCGGTGAGCGGGGCGCCCGGGTGCCTCGCCCAGGTGATCGGCCCGGTCACGCCGCTGGCCGGCGCGCTGACCGACGAGGACGGCGCCGCCGAGGTCGCCGTGCAGGTGCCGGCCGGGCTCGCGCCCTTCGTCCGCGCGGAGGTACGCCGCACGGACGGTGAGCCCGAGCTGAACCCACTCGCCGGGGTGCCCGGCCTGGCCATGGTCGCCCTGACCAACCCGGTGTTCCTGGGGGCGGTCCCCGGGGCCGCGACCCGGGACCGGCCGCTGATCGTGACCTGATCGCGACCCCAGGTCGCGCCCGCAGGCGTGGCAGCGGCCCAGAACTTGTGGCTAGGGTGCTGGACCATGACGCAGTCCGATGCGGCGGGCAGCACGGCCGCCGGTGATCCCCTCGTCGTCCTCGACCACGTCGACAAATGGTTCGGCGACCTCCACGTCCTGCAGGACATCGAGCTCACGATCCACCGCGGCGAGGTGGTCGTGGTCATCGGCCCGTCCGGCTCCGGCAAGTCCACCCTGTGCCGCACGATCAACCGGCTCGAGACGATCGACAAGGGCTCGATCAGCCTCGACGGGCAGCCGCTGCCCGCGGAGGGCAAGGAGCTCGCGAAGCTGCGTGCCGAGGTCGGCATGGTCTTCCAGAGCTTCAACCTCTTCGCCCACAAGACCATCCTCGAGAACGTCACGCTCGGCCCGATGAAGGTCCGGGGCGTGAAGAAGGCCGACGCCGAGAAGCGCGGCCTCGAGCTGCTCGACCGCGTGGGCATCGCCCACCAGGCGCAGAAGTACCCCGCCCAGCTCTCCGGCGGCCAACAGCAGCGCGTCGCGATCGCCCGCGCCCTCGCGATGGACCCGAAGGTGATGCTCTTCGACGAGCCGACCTCCGCCCTGGACCCCGAGATGATCAAGGAGGTCCTCGACGTGATGGTGGACCTCGCCAAGCAGGGCATGACGATGGTCGTGGTCACCCACGAGATGGGCTTCGCCCGCACCGCCGGCGACCGCGTGGTCTTCATGGCCGACGGCGCGATCGTCGAGGAGAACACCCCCGAGGAGTTCTTCACCAACCCGCAGTCCGATCGCGCCAAGGACTTCCTCGGCAAGATCCTGAAGCACTGACCCAGCACTTCCGGGCGGGCCCGTCCCACCCACCAGCGACGTACGACTGACTCGACACCCGTCGACTCGGAGAACGAAAGGGAGAGAAGGAATGCGCGTACTCAGGTTCCGCGCCGCGGCTGCGGCGCTCCTGCTGGCCGGAGGTCTCGCGGCCTGCGGCGATGCCGGCAGCGACACCGAAGGCCGGGACGTCCAGGCCGAGGAGGTCGACGCGAGCAAGTTCGAGGAGGGCTCGCGGATGGCGGAGATCGCCGAAGCGGGCACCATCAACGTCGGCGTAAAGTACGACCAGCCCGGCTTGGGCTTCAAGGGTGCCGGAGACGACATCCCCAGCGGATTCGACGTCGAGATCGCCAAGATCCTCATCGCGGACCTCGGTATCGATCCCAGCGACACCAGCAAGGTGAACTGGGTCGAGACCATCTCCGACAACCGTGAGCCGTTCCTGCAGTCGGGCAAGGTCGACCTGGTGCTGGCGTCGTACTCGATCACCGACGACCGTCGCAAGGTCGTCGGTCAGACCGGGCCGTACTTCATCACCGGCCAGCAGGTGCTCGTCCCGGCCGACTCCGACGTGGAGTCCATCGACGACCTGAAGGGCGAGGAGGTCTGCTCGGTGACCGGCTCGACCTCGATCGATCGCATCAACGAGGCCGGGGCCAAGGGCGTCGGCTACGACTCCTACAGCGAGTGCGTCCAGAAGGTCCTCGACGGCACCGTGTCGGCGATGTCGACAGACGGATCGATCCTGGCCGGCTTCGCCGCTCAGAACGAGGGTGAGCTGAAGGTCGTCGGCGACGAGTTCTCCGAGGAGCGCATCGGTGTCGGCTACTCCCAGGACGAGCCGGAGATGTGCGAGTGGATCAACGGCGTGCTCTCCGAGGCGTTCGACGACGGCTCGTGGGCCGAGGCCTTCGAGCTGACGCTGGGCCCCTCGGGCGTCGAGACCCCGGAGCCGCCGGCCCTGGACGACTGCCCCGCCTGACCCGGCTCGGGCAGTTGAGCAGAACCATCGCGTCGTAGCCGGTCGGCGGGGGTCCTCGCCCCCCGCCGGCCGCTCGACCACCTCAGAGAAGGAGCGGACCTGGTGGCCGTCCTCGACAACTTCGACCTCTATCTGCGGGCTTTCGGCTACACGTTCTTCCTGTTCGTGGTCGCCGGGCTGCTCTCGCTGCTGTTGGGGACCGTTCTCGTGGCCATGCGTGTGGGTCCGATCGCGGTCCTGCGCTGGGCGGCGACGACGTACGTCACCCTCGCGCGGAACACACCGCTGGTGATCGTCTTCGCCTTCTTCTCCTTCGCCGCCCCCGTCCTGGGCATCACCTTCAACTGGCTGGATGTCCACATCGGACGCTTCGACTTCACCGCCTTCTTCGGCGCCGCCGTCGTGTCCCTCACCCTCTACACCTCCTCCTTCGTGTGCGAAGCGCTCCGGTCAGGCGTCAACGCCGTGCCGCTGGGCCAGGCAGAGGCCGCCCGAGCGATCGGCCTGCCCTTCGGCGGGGTGATGACCCAGGTGGTGCTCCCCCAGGCGTTCCGCGCCTCGATCCCGCCCCTGGCCAGCGTCCAGATCGCCCTCATCAAGAACACCTCAGTGGCCGCCGTCTTCGGCGTTGCCGAGGCAACCGCACAGATGCGGGCCTTCACCAACGACTTCGCTTCGGAGAGGACCGCGATCTTCATCGCCTTCGCGCTCGGCTACATCGTCATCGTCGAGCTCTTCTCAGCACTCTCGCTCCTGCTGGAGCGGCGCTACCGGGCGGCTGCGGCATGAGCGCCGGAGTGCTCTTCGACGCCCCCGGGCCGCGGACCATCCGTCGGCACCGCATCTACACCGTGGTCGCCGGCCTAGCCGTGCTCGCGGTCCTGGCCTGGATCGTGGGGTCCCTCTACGACGACGGGCAGTTCGCCTACGACAAGTGGGAGGTCTTCCTGACCCCCAAGTACCTCCAGGTGCTCCTGGTCGACGGCCTGCTCAACACCTTGAAGATGGCGGCGCTGGCGATCCTGTTCGCCGCGGTCGTCGGCTTCGCCCTGGGTGTGGGCAAGATGTCCGAGCACCGCTTCGTGCGCTGGCCCTCCTGGCTGGTCGTGGAGTTCTTCCGTGCCATCCCGGTGCTGCTGCTGATGGTCTTCGCCTGGTACTTCATCGGGATCAACAGCGAGAGCGCCTCCTTCTGGGCCGTCGTCATCGCCCTGGCGCTCTACAACGGTGCGGTGCTGGCCGAGGTGCTGCGCGCCGGCGTCAACGCCGTCCCGAAGGGGCAGCGCGAGGCGGCCTACGCCGTGGGACTGCGCAAGACGCAGGTGATGAACATCGTGCTGCTGCCGCAGGCGGTCAAGATCATGCTGCCCTCGATCATCAGCCAGTGCATCGTCGCCTTGAAGGACACCGCACTCGGGCAGTACGTGCTGGCACCGGGCCTGACCCGCGTCTACAAGCAGATCTACCTCGAGTTCGACAACCGCATCCCGACGATGATCGTCGTGGCGGGCCTCTACATCGCGGTGAACCTCTTGCTGACCATCCTTGCCACCTACGCCCAGAAGAAGTTCGTGGGCGAGAAGAACCCGATCGACCTCACGCGCGCCGGCAACATGGACGGCGGCCAGAACACGGGTGGCGCAGCCTGACCGGTGGGGCAGGACCTACTTCTTCGGGCTGATCCAGAGGTTGATGGTGCCCTCGACGACGGTGGTGCCGTCGTCACGGACGCCCTTGACGCGCACGGGGAGGTCGTAGCCGGCGCCGAGGTCGGCGGTCCACTGCTCGGGGTCGGTCTCCGCGACGCAGGTGATGTCGCTGGTGGCCTTGGCGGTGTAGCCGACCTCCATGCCCTTGGGGATCCAGCGCCGGTCGCTCGGGATGGTTGCCTCGGCGAGCGCACCCATGGCGGCCTCGAGTCCGTTGCACAAGGCGATGGCGTGGACGGTGCCGATGTGGTTCTGGACCGCACGGCGCTTGGGGATGACCAGCTCGGCGTGGTTGGGCTCGAGCACGGTGAAGCGCGGGCGGATCGAGGAGAAGTACGGCGCCTTCTGGCCGAAGACGAGGCTGAAGACGCGGGTGCCGACGCTGCTGCCGACCACCGGGAGGGTGCTGGCGGTGCGCCACATGGAGAGGACCTGGCTCATGACCGGGATGCTACCGGTCGGTAACCCTGGCCGCCACGGGTCTCAGGACAGCGACAGGAAGTGCTTCTCGTAGGCGTCGAGGTCGGCCTCGCTGACGGCACCTCCAGTGACGAGCGCCTGGCGCAGGTCCTGGGTGACCAGGGCGAAGCCGGCGCGGTCCAGCGCCTTGGAGACGGCCTTGAGCTGGTTGAGGACGTCGTCGAGCTCGCGGCCCTCCTCGATCATCCGCAGCACGCCGGCCAGCTGGCCCTGGGCGCGCTTGATGCGGTTGACGACGGGGGCGAGGTCGCGGGCGTGGTCCATGCTCGGAGGCCGGCCTTTCGGGGGGATGCTGGCGACCTCGTGGGTCGCCGTGACGTGTGACGCGTCGCCCGGCCCGGCCTCCGAGTGTGGCCCGGCGTGGTCACGCCGTGGCAGGTCGACACCGGTAGAACGCCCGACACCCCAGGGGGTTACGCCCCCCGGGGGATGGCGAGCAGCTCGACCCGGTTCCCGTGCGCGTCGTGGGCGTGGCAGCGCTCGTGGCCGGGGAAGGTCGCCCGATCGGTCCAGTCCACCTCGAAACCGAGGTCTCGGAGCCTCTCGGCCGTGCGGGCGAGCTCCTCCGGGTCGTCCAGCAGCAGCGCCGGGTGCGCGCGGCGCGCCGGGACGAACGGCTCCTCGACCCCCACGTGCACCTCGACCGCTCCCCCGCGGAACCACGCCCCGCCCCGGGCCGCCAGCACCGACGGCTTGGCCACCTCGACCAGCCCCATGCCCTCCACCCAGAACCTCCGCGCACCCTCCTCGCCACCGGCCGGGCACGAGAGCTGCACGTGGTGCAGCCGCATCACGCCGGCACCCGCGCGACCGCGAACGCCCGCCGGAAGGGCAGCACGACCCGCCCGTCCCGGGGTGGGTACGCCGCCCGCAACCGCCTGCGCAGCTCGCCGGCGAACTCCTCGCGCGACCCGGCCGGCAGCGCCTGCAGCGTCGGGCGCGCGCCGGTGCCGGAGATCCACTCGAAGACCGCATCCTCGCCCTCCAGGACGTGCAGGTAGGTCGTCTCCCACGCGTCGACCTCGCACCCGAGGTCGGTCAGCGCCTCCAGGTAGGCCATCGCCCCTGGCGACCACGGCGAGGCCACCCCGGCCGTGTGCGCCGCGTAGGGCGCCTCGGCGGCCAGCTCGCGGCGCAGCACGTGGCTGGGCTCGTCGAAGTTCGCCGGGACCCCGATCGCCAGGACGCCGCCCGGCGCGACCCTCCCGACCATCGCGGGGAGCAGGTCCAGCGGGTCGGGGAGCCACTGCAGCGTGGCGTTGGTGACCAGCACGTCCGACCTCTCCCCCGCCCTGGACCCCGGCCACTCCGGCGCCGCCAGCCAGTCGCGCAGGTCCGCGACCTCGTAGGTCTCTCCGGCGCCCTCCGAGCCATCCCCGGGCCCGCCGACCCGGTCGCGCGCGGACGCGATCATCTCGGTGCTCGCATCGACCCCGTGGAGCCTGGCGCCGGGCCAGCGCCGGGCAAGCAGCCCGGTCAGGTGGCCGGGGCCGCAGCCGAGGTCGACGACGCTCGCCACCGCCCGCCCGTGGGGGTCGGGCACCCGCGCGAGCAGCTCGACGAACGGGCGCGTGCGCTCGTCGGCGTACGAGAGGTAGGTGGTGGGGTCCCAGGTGTGCACGGCGCCTCCAGATATCTTGACGTCAAGACATCTTCAGCGTGCGCCGGAAGTGTCTTGATGTCAAGAGACTTCGGTGAGGAACCCCCTGACCAGCGCGTTCACCCGGTCCGGGCGCTCGAGCTGGAGGAAGTGCCCCGCGCTCGGCACCACCTCGACCCGACAGGTCGTCGGCGCGACCTCGGAGAGCCGGGTCGCGAACCGAGCGCTGAGGCAGCCGTCGCGGGCGCCGTGCAGGTGCAGCAGCGGCACCGTCGGCATCGCGAGCCAGGAGTCGGCGAGGTGGGCGTACGTCGCAGGCAGCCGCCCCTGCCGCGGGGCCGCCCGGTAGTAGTCGATCGCGGCCCGGCGGTGGGCGCGGTCGGGCAGGGCGGCGGCCAGCAGCTCGAGGTCCTCGCCGGGGTCGTAGCCCGGCGACCAGCTGCGCCACAGCCGCGCGACGTGGCGGGAGAAGACGCGCTCGGGCAGCACCGGCAGTTGGTGGAACACGGTGTACCAGCTCATCAGCGCCTGCTGCGCCAGCAGCCCGGCGTCCCCCACCCCCTGCGGCACCAGCGCGGGCACCGGTGGGACGGCCATGCTCACGATCGCGGAGTACGGCGACGCCTCGGCCGCCCCGACGCCGTTGGCCGTGATCGCGCCCCAGTCGTGCCCCACCAGCACCGCGCGCTCGTCACCACCGAGGGCCGCGTGCAGGGTGATCGCGTCGTGGCACAGCGCCGGCACGTGGTAGCTGCCGTCGGGGGCGAGCCCGGTCGGGGCGTAGCCGCGCAGGAACGGCGCGACCACCCGCCAGCCGTCCCGCGCCAGCGCGGGCCCGAGGTGCCGCCAGGTGTGCGCGGTGTCGGGGAAGCCGTGCAGCAGCACCGCCAGCGGACCGTCGTCGGGCCCCCAGGTCAGCGCCTCCACGTGCAGGCCGTGGGGCAGGTCGAGGCTGAGGGTCCCGGGCGCGGGCGTCTCCGACGAGGGCACGGGCCGAGCCTAGGGTCCCCGGCCGACCCCCGCCCGACCCCAGCCCGGAACCCGTCTGTGCGTCGGCCGGGAACCACAGTCTCTTGACGTCGAGAATCTCGATGTATCCTGGCGCGATGCGGGACGAGGTCGACGAGCTGGTCGAGGCATGGGCGCGCGAGCGCACCGACCTCGACCTGGGTCCCGTCGCCGTCTTCAGCCGCATCAGCCGGCTCTCCCGTCACCTCGACCTCGCGCGGCGGGCGGCCTTCGCCGCCCAGGGCATCGAGTCGTGGGAGTTCGACGTGCTCGCCGCCCTGCGACGTGCCGGTGCGCCGTACGAGCTCTCGCCGGGCAAGCTGCTGCGCGAGACGCTGGTGACCAGCGGGACGATGACCAACCGGGTCGACCGGCTGGTCGCGCGCGGCTACGTCGAGCGCAACCCCGACCCCGACGACCGGCGCGGCGTGCTGGTGCGGCTCACGCCCGAGGGCAAGGCCGCCGTCGACAGCGCGTTCGACGCCCTGCTCGAGGCCGAGCAGACCTTCCTGGCCGACCTCCCCGAGCGCGATCGCGCCACGCTGGCCGACCTGCTGCGGACCCTGCTCGCGCCGTTCTCCGACTGACCCCTCAGGCAGCAGCCGGGAGACGGGTGCGCAGCGCAGCGGTGGCCGCCTCGTGGCCCATCGCGACGTGCTCGGCGGTGCGCGAGAAGTCGTGCATGCGGATGCCGAGGTCGGGGGCGGTCAGGTGGACGACCTCGACCCCGGGCATGTCCACGCTCGGACGCACCCGCATCGACACCGCCAGGCTGGCCAGCAGGACGTCGATGGGGGTGCGCACCCTGCGCAGCCGGGCGGGCACGCTCGCGTCGAGCACGATCACCCGGGTCGGGGCCAGCGAGGGAGCGCCGGCCACCGGCACGAGGTCGGCGATGCCGCCGTCCACGTGGGTCTCGGGACCGTCCGGGCCGGTGAGCCGGATCGGGTCGAAGATGCTGGGCAGCGCCGTGGAGGCCATCAGCAGCGTGTGGAGGTCGCCGGCGTCGTGGTAGACCGCCTCGCTGGTCTCCAGCCGGGTCGTGACCACGCGCAGCGGGGTGGGGAGGTCCTCGAGCCGCTCGTGCTGCGCCCAGGTGCGCACCAGGGTCTGCAGGCCCGAGGAGGAGTAGAGCGAGGCCGGGTGCCGTACGACGTGGCCGATCCGGGTCCAGTGGCTGCCCGGGAACACGTCACGGGTGGTGATGCCCGCCCAGTGCCGGCCGAGCTCGTCGACGCGGTCGGGCAGCTCGTCGGGCTCGGAGCCGGCGAGGAACGCCGCGTTGAGCGCACCCACCGAGGTGCCGACATACGCCGCCGGGCGGATGCCCGCCTCGACGAGGGCCTTCATCATCCCGACCTGGACGGCGCCCCGGGAGGCACCTCCGCTGAGGACCAGCACGTCCCTCGTACCCATGAGCTCCTGCATCACGCCTCCTCGGCCGGGACGGACCTCCGTGTCCGTCTGCCCCTCTCCGATCGGCAGGGACCCCGCTCACCTGACCCCTCCGGGGGTCGGCGGCGCAGGTCTGGCCGCGCGACGGGCGGCATGGCCCGTTCGGGCCATCCCTGGTGAACCGGGGCTGATCCGGGGCTGATCCGGGGCTACTCCACCGCCTCGGCGGCCTCGAGCCACTCCATCTCGACCTCGTCCTTCTCCGCCGACAGCTCACCGAGCTCCGCGGAGATCTCGGCCAGCCGCTGGTGGTCGGAGGCGTGCTCGAGGACCAGGGCGTTGAGCTCGGCCTCGCGCGCGGCGATCCGCTCGAGGCGCTTGTCGAGGCGGGCCAGAGTCTTGCGCGCGGCCCGCTCCTCGGCCGACCCGGCCTTCGCCTTGGGTGCCGCCGCTGCGGGTGCTTCCTGTCCTCCCTGCCCTCCCTGCGTCGAGCCGGCGTGTTGATACGCCGGCTCGGCGGGCGTCGAGCCGGCGGAAGGATGCGCCGGCTCGGCGAGGAGGGCGGCGCGACGCTCGAGGTACTCCTCGACGCCGCCGGGCAGCATCGAGATCTGCCCGTCGCCGAGCAGCGCCCAGGTGGAGTCGGTGACCCGCTCGAGGAAGTAGCGGTCGTGGGAGACGACGACCAGCGTGCCCGGCCAGCCGTCGAGGAAGTCCTCGAGGACGGTGAGGGTCTCGATGTCGAGGTCGTTGGTCGGCTCGTCGAGCAGCAGCACGTTGGGCTCGTCAAGCAGCAGCTTGAGCAGCTGGAAGCGGCGCCGCTCGCCGCCGGAGAGGTCGCCGAGCCGCGCGGTGAGCCGGTCGCCGGTGAAGCCGAAGCGCTCCAGCAGCGAGGTCGCGGTCATCTCCTTGCCGTCGAGGGTCTTCGACACCCGTCGGATGTCCTCGACCGTGGCGAGGACCCGGGCCTCGGGGTCGACCTCGTCGATCGCCTGCGTCAGGTGCGCCAGTCGCACCGTGCGCCCGTGCTTGACCCGGCCCGCGTGCGGCAGCACCGCGCCGGAGACCAGGTTGAGCACGGAGGTCTTGCCGGCGCCGTTGACGCCCACGATCCCGACCCGGTCGCCCGGCCCGAGCCGCCAGGTGGCGTGCGAGAGCAGCCGGCGCTCCCCGCGGACGAGGTCGACGTCCTCGAGGTCGACGACGTCCTTGCCGAGCCGCTGGGTCGCGAACCGCTCGAGCTCGAGCCGGTCCCGCGGCGGGGGCACGTCGGCGATGAGCGCGTTCGCCGCGTCGATGCGGAACTTCGGCTTGGAGGTCCGCGCCGGCGGTCCGCGGCGCAGCCAGGCCAGCTCCTTGCGCACGAGGTTCTGCCGACGGAGCTCCGCGGCCGAGGCCTGGCGCTGCCGCTCAGCCTTGGCGAGCGTGAACGCGGCGTACCCGCCCTCGTAGACGTCGACCTGGCCGTCGTGGACCTCCCAGGTCCACTGGCACACCTCGTCGAGGAACCACCGGTCGTGGGTGACGACCACGAGCGCCTGGTCGCGGGTGCGCAGGTGCGCGGCCAGCCAGGCGACCGCCTCGACGTCGAGGTGGTTCGTCGGCTCGTCGAGCACCATCAGGTCGTGGTCGCCGAGCAGCAGCGCGGCCAGGGAGCAGCGCCGCCGCTCGCCGCCGGAGAGCCCGGCCACGGCGCGGTCGAGCGGAATGCCGGCCAGCAGCTCCTCCACCACCTCGCGGGTGCGGGTCGCGGCGGCCCACTCGTGGTCGGCCATGCCGCCGAGGACCGCCTCGCGCACGCTGTGGGAGTCGACGAGCTCGTCGCCCTGGTGGAGGTAGCCGACCAGCAGGCCGCGGCGGCGGGAGACGCGGCCGGAGTCGGGCTCCTCGAGGCCGGTCATCACCTCCAGCAGCGTGGTCTTGCCGTCGCCGTTGCGGCCGACGATGCCGATGCGATCGCCCTCCCCCACGCCGAGGGAGACCTCGGAGAGCAGCGGGCGCACGCCGTAGGACTTCGAGACGAGCTCGAGGTTCAGCAGGTTCGACACGGGCTCAGCCCACCGGCCCGCCGTCGTAGGAGACCACGTGCACGCCGGAGACGGGCGCGGGCACGGCGACCGTGCGCGGGTGCCCGGCGGCGTGCATCGCGGCGGTCACCTCCCGGGCGTGGTCGGCGTCGCTGCACAGCAGCAGCACCGTCGGGCCGGACCCCGACAGCAGGCACTCCATCGCGCCGGCCTCGTAGCCGTCGTCGAAGGTGCGCACGAGGTCCGGGCGCAGCGACAGCGCCGCCTCCTGCAGGTCGTTCTGAAGCTGCCCCGGCAGGGCGATCAGGCTCCCCTCGGCCAGGCTCATCAGCAGGTCCGGTGGCAGGAACGGCTCGTCGAGGACGGTGAGGTCGCTCAGCTCGTCGAAGGCGCGGTAGACCTCCGGCGTCGACAACCCGACGTCGCTCCCCACGACCACCCACCACCACGAGCCGGTGTCGGGCAGCGGCTCGACGACCTCGCCGCGGCCGGTGCCACCCGCGGTGCCACCGAGCAGCGCGAAGGGTACGTCGGAGCCGAGCGTCGCCGCGATCGCCAGCAGGTCCTCGTCGCTGGTCTCGAGCTCCCACAGCCGGTCGAGCGCCACGAGGGTGGCTGCCGCGTCGGCCGACCCTCCGGCCATGCCCCCGGCGACGGGGATCGACTTGTGGATCGTGATCGCGGCCGCGAGGTCGAGCCCGTGGTGCTCGACCAGGGCGCGACCGGCACGGATCGCGATGTTGTCGGTGTCCAGCGGCACGACCCGACCGGCGTCGGGCACCGCGTCGGAGGCGTCGGGGTCGGCCAGCAGGCCCTCGAAACGCACCTGGACGTCCCACTCGTGCCACGTCGAGACGGTGACGTCGTCGTAGAGCCCGACGGCCTGGTAGACGGTCGCCAGCGGGTGGAACCCGTCCTCGCGCGGCGCCCCGACCCCCAGGTGCAGGTTGATCTTCGCCGGCGCCCGCACCGTCACCCGGCGCGGGTCGTGGATCATCGCCTCGCTCACGCGCGCTCCTCCCGCTGCTGGTCCGGCTGCTGGTCCGGCTGGTCCGGCTGCTGCTCAGACGACTGGGGCAGCGCCTCGGCGATGCGCACGAAGTCCTCGACGGTCAGGGACTCCCCGCGCGCCAGCGGGTCCACGCCGGCCGCGGCCAGGGCGGCGTCGACGTCGGCGGCGGGCGCCACCGCGCGCAGCACCCCGCGCAGCGCCTTGCGCCGCTGGGCGAAGGCCGCGTCGACGATCGCGAAGACGCGCTCGCGGGGCACGGTCGTGCTGGGCGGCTCGCGGCGCGTCCACGCCACCAGGCCCGAGTCGACGTTGGGCGCCGGCCAGAACACGTTGCGGCCGATGGCCCCGGCACGGCGGACGTCGGCGTACCACGCGGCCTTGACCGACGGGACGCCGTAGACCTTGGAGCCGGGCTTCGCCGCGAGCCGGTCGGCGACCTCGGCCTGCACCATCACCAGACCGCGCTCCAGCGAGGGCAGCAGGGCCAGCAGGTGCAGGAGGACCGGGACGGAGACGTTGTAGGGCAGGTTGGCGACCAGGGCGGTCGGCGGCGGACCGGGGAGGTCGGTGACCTTGAGGGCGTCGCTGAGCACGACCTCGCAGCGCTCGGCGACGGCGGGCGCGTGCTCGGCGAGGGTCCGCGGCAGGCGCGAGGCCAGCAGCTCGTCGAGCTCGACGGCCACGACCCGGTCGACGACCTCGAGCAGGGCCAGGGTCAGCGACCCCAGGCCGGGGCCGACCTCGACCACGACGTCCTGCGACCCGACGCCGGACTCGCGCACGATGCGGCGCACGGTGTTGGGGTCGATGACGAAGTTCTGCCCGCGCTGCTTGGTGGGGCGCAGGTCGAGCTCGGCTGCGAGCTGACGCACCTCCGCCGGCCCGAGCAGCCTCGGACCGGCGGAGGTGTCTGACATGGGTGCCAGGCTAGTGGGCAGCGCTCAGCGTCCCGTCATCGTGACGGTCCCTCAGCGCGGCAGGCCCAGCTTCGCGGCGCAGCCCGGCCACGCGCCGTACCCGCCGCGGGCGTTGCGCAGCTTGGTCGCGATCGCGATCTGGGTGGCCCGCGAGGCGGTGTGCGGGTAGCCCGGGCCGCCGTAGGCGCGCCAGGTCTGCAGGTTGAACTGCAGGCCGCCGTAGTAGCCGTTGCCGGTGTTGATGGCCCAGTTGCCGCCGGACTCGCACTGGGCGAGGCGGTCCCACACGGTGCTGCCGCCGGCGAAGTTGGGGGCCGCGACCTGGGTGCCGACCTTCACGATGCGGTCGACCGGCTCGCGGAGCACGGTCGCCTTGTGGACCTTGCGGACCGAGACCTCGCCGTTGCGGAGGAAGACCTTGTAGACGACGTCGCGCAGACCGGCGCGGCCCTCCTGGACGACCTCGCTCTGGCCGGCGGGCATGGAGGAGTCCTTGCGCTCGATCGTGTCGAAGGCGATCGACTCGCCGTCGACCTTCTTCTTCTCGACCTGGACGTCGGTGAAGACGATCTTCTCGCCGCCCTTGAGACGCTTGCCCGCGCGGAGGTTGATCTCGTCGCGCTCGTGGATCTTCACCCCGACGGCCTCGAGGGCGTCGGCGACGGTGGCGACGGTGAGCGTGCGCTTCTTGGCCTTGCCGCCGGCGATGACCAGGGTCACCTTCTTCGGCGTGGTGACCTCCAGGGTCGCGCCGGAGCGGTCCAGGTCGCCACCGCGGGAGAGCGAGAGGTCGGCGTCGCGGAAGCCGCGGCCGATCTCGGAGAGGGCGGAGTCGATGTCGGTGGCGTAGACCCAGTGGGTCTGCTCCTCGCCGTCGACCTCGAGGGTCAGCGGCTTGGCGTACTGCACGGTGATCGCGCTGCCGTCCTCGACCGCCTCGTCGCGCTGGGGCGCCACCAGGTCGCGCTCGCCCAGCTCGACGCCCTCGGCCGCGAGCACGTCGGCGACGGTCTCACCGGCGGCGGAGACCTCGCGGGTCTCGCCGTCGACCGTGAGCGTCACGGTGCTGGCCAGGGCGGAGTAGCCCAGGGTGGTGCCGGCGACGGCCAGGACCACCGTGGCGATGAGTCCGACCATGACCGCGCGGCTGCGGGCGAGGGTGGTGATGGTGCTGCGCACACTTCTCCGAACGTCGTGCTGTCCGAGCCTCGAGCGTCTGCGCGCACCCGCGTCGCAGACCGGGGGCGGTGGCCACCGGACGGCGGGCGCGGGGGATGTCAGCCGGCCTGGTGGACCGGCTGGGAGCGCCGACGGAACCTCTCGATCCCGGCTGTCGAGTACCCAGGAAAACAAGGATCCGGACGCCGCGCCAAGTCAACGAGCACAAACGTGTCGAGGCTCTCCCCGGGTTCCAGACCACCTCGGGACGGTTCCTCAGGAGGCCTCTCACGCCGCTGACCTGCGGTTTGTGACGGGTGTGGCGACTCGGACCCTCCCGTCAGGCGGTCAGCCGGTCACCAGTGCCCTCCGAAGGCCCGGTCGGTGGTGGCGTCGATGGCGACGCACAGCTCGCCGAGGTCCTCCCCGCGCACCTGCGCCATCGTCCGGACGGTGAGCGGCACGAGGTAGGAGGCGTTCGGGCGACCCCGGTAGGGCGTCGGCGTGAGGTACGGCGCGTCGGTCTCGACCAGGATCCGGTCCTGCGGCGCCATGGCCAGCGCCTCGCGCAGCGGGTCGGCGTTCTTGAAGGTCACCGTCCCCGCGAAGGACAGGTGCGCGCCTCGGTCCAGGCAGGCCCGGGCGAAGAGCGCGTCGCCGGAGAAGCAGTGCATCACCCACCGCTCGGGCGTCCCCTCGGAGTCGAGCACCCGCAGCACGTCCTCGTGGGCGTCGCGGTCGTGGATGACCAGCGTCTTGTCGAGCCGCTTGGCGAGGTCGACGTGCCAGCGGAAGGACTCCTCCTGCGCGGCGCGGCCCTCGTCGCCGGTGCGGAAGTGGTCGAGGCCGGTCTCGCCGACGGCGCGGATCTTGTCGTGCGCCTGCGCGAGGGCCTCGATCTCGGCGTACGCCGCCTCGAGGTCCCCCGACGCCGCCAGCCGCGGCGCCTCGTTGGGGTGCAGCGCGACCCCGGCGACGAGGGCGTCGTAGGTGGCCGCCGCCTCGACGGCCCACCGGGCGCCGGGCAGGTCGCAGCCGATCTGCACGATCCGCGGCACCCCGACGGCGGCGGACGCGGCCAGCGCCTGCTCGGTGCTGAACCACTCCCCCTCGGAGTCGGCGATGTCGAGGTGGCAGTGGTTGTCGACGACGGGGTGCGGCAACGGGTCGGGCGCCGGCGGTCGCTCGCGGTCGCGCCGCGCCCCCGACCTCTCCTCGGTCGCCGCGCGGCTGCGGGTGGGGCCCTGCGTCGGGTCCTGGCCGGCAGCATTCGTGCCGCTCACGAGCCGAGCACCCGCTCGAGGATCGCCTCGGCCGCGGCCTCGGGGGCCTGCGTGGGGATCCAGTGGGTGACGCCCTGCAGCACGACGAGCTCGTAGGGCGCGTCGACGTAGCGCGGCGTGGCGTCGACGGGCGCGCGGCAGATGGCGGCGTCGCCGTCGCTCCACACCAGCGTGGTGGGGACGGTGACGCGGCGGCCGAGCAGGCTGCGGTCCATGAACGGGATGCCGCGGTACCACCCGAGCCCGCCGGGCAGCGCGCCGTCCTCGACGATCTCCCGACGGAAGCGGGCGACCTCGTCGGGGGTCATCCCGAAGCCGCCGCCGAGCAGCCGCTCCATGAAGCCGCCCTCGTCACGGGCCAGCCGCTCGGGGAGGCGCGGGACGTTGAAGGCGGCCATGTACCAGGACTTCAGGCCCTGCCGGGAGGTGAACCACGAGCGCATGAACGCCTCGGGCTGCGGCACCGACAGCGCGGTCAGGCTCGCCACCCTGCTCGGCTCGAGCATCGCGGCGACCCACGCGGTGGCGGCGCCCCAGTCGTGGCCGACCAGGTGGGCGCGCCCACCGGCGGCGTCGACGACCGCGAGGGCGTCGCGGGCGAACTCCTGCACCGCGTATGCACGCCGACCCCTCGGCCGGGCCCGGGGCGCGTGGCCGCGCTGGTCCACGGCGAGGGTGCGCAGGCCCTGGGCGTGCAGCAGCGGGGCGACCAGGCGCCAGGACGTGGCGCGCTCGGGGAAGCCGTGCAGCAGCACGACGGGCTCGCCGTCGAGCGGCCCTTCGTCGATCAGGTCAAGGGTCAGGCCGTCACGGGTGACCTCGGTGACCCTGTGCGGGGTCGGGGCG
>LULF01000081.1_pt1 | contig 48460 bp, 65 predicted proteins | sample 728221 | NCBI WGS metagenome assembly LULF01 (sample SAMN03860296, study PRJNA289734) | marine metagenome | biome: seawater column; feature: ocean; material: water; isolation source: Red Sea water column Station 169 - depth 500m | place: Saudi Arabia: Red Sea | collected 2011-10-15 | depth 500 m | reverse complement strand
TGTCATCGCTTTCTCCTTTCCTGTCTGATGAATTGATCCAGCGCCTCGCGGCGTCCGGGTTTTGTAGTTGGCCCCATGCTCCACAACCATTGCTCTAATCCGTCGAGGGTCACGTGCCACGTCATACGCACGATGCCGTCTGGTGCGAGCGTGCCAAAGCGCGGGGTGTGTTCCCTGTCGATGTGTTGTCTTGTGCGCTGAATGGCCTTGCCGGGGCTGTATCCGAGGGCAATGAGGATGTCATGGAGCACATACACGCCCCGGATCGTGCGCACCTGCTGGTCGCCAAACTGCACGGTCGTGTGTCCGATGCGGGCGCGTTTGACGCGGTAGATGAACCCCCTGTGCTTGCGGCGCTCCAGGCCGATGGCGTCAGCTTCGGGCGTGCCCACCATGGCGCGAACCTTCTTGGCATCCATGCCGAGTAACTTGCCCATCGCGGTCGCGGTCATCCATGTGGTGTGCTCGCCTTTTGGGCGCGTGGTCATCTTGTTTTTGACGGGCGCCACGTAGGGCTTGGCGCTGGCTTGCAACTTGCGCCGTTGCTCCATGCCGCTTGTGATGATGCGCTCGACGGATTCCAGTGGCCATCCGTACAGGCGCGCGATGTGGTCGGGGTCGTATCCATGCAGGTAGTCACCCACGATCCACGACTCTTTTGGTGTGATCTTGTTCATGCTTATGCTTTTGAAATACGTTCGATTAATTGTTCTTTTGTGACAGCTGGATCAAATCCATGTGCGCACCACAGCAGCACATCCAGCGCTTCATACACCTGCGCGGCGCCATGATGGTCATGGTTGATAATGATCTCCGCTGTGGTGTAGTGGCTGCGCACAAACCGAAAACGATCGGCGCCCACCTGCGTGCCTTCCAACTCGACATACCGGCGCAATTGCCTGAATGTCACCGGCAGCGATTGCCCCGATTGATCCGGCAGATCTTCTTTTTTGAGCTTGGGGATCTCCACGATGGCGTCGTCTTTCTCATCGTCCGGTGTATGGGCCTTCGCTTCCTTGCCCATGCTCACAACGATAGCCTTTAGCTCCGTAAGGGCCGCGTCCTGCAATTGCCCATCATCATCGAACAGCGGCAAGATTCGCGCGCCCAACGTCTTGCAGTCCACAAGTCGAGGCAACTTGATGATCCGCACATCTTCACGCAACCAAACCAGGGACCATCCGCCCACAGCGCGCGTTGCACCAAGGATGCCTTTGAGAGTGTATCCATTGACCTCAACGGATGATGCGCCAACAGGTCTGTGCCAGGATGTCTTTTTCCATTTCATGCCATCCCCCATATTCTGAGCACGTCTTCCACGTTATCGTGCAGACGCTTGAGGTCGTAGTGATTGCCCACCACCATATCCACCATGCGCGCAAGACTGAGTGCCATGTGACGCTCCGATTCGTGCAGCTGCTCGGCATTGGCGGGTGTTGTGCCGCGCTCAATGCCCATGCACCTGGCGCCGTGGGCGCGCAGGTAGTTGATCTCGTTTGGAAAGCGCGCGTCCTCCACGACGATCAAACATCCCTCATATTGTTCGGCGGTCAACTTCCAGCGCTTGAGCCAGAAGCCTTCGCCGAATGTGCCACGCATGGCTTCCGTGCCGAACAACTGCATGATGCGCCGTGGTGTCATGTTCCACCGTGGGTCCACCTGTTCTTTGGCGTCCTGGTCGTATACTTGCTCTTCCGTGAGATCGAACAGGATGGTTGCGGCATCCTTCAGCGGAGAGGCCAGCGGGATGCGCACGGCGCTGTGATGTTCTTCGAGGTATTCGGCGACGGTGCTCTTGCCTGAGCCCGCCAGACCGGTCAGTGATATGATATTCATGGTTCCCTCCCGAAATCGTTTTTGTTGATGAGGTATGCCGTCACGACCACCAGGGCCGCGAACAGCACGCAAAGACTGATGTTTGCCATTATGCCAACCTCCCGTGTTGTGGGTTGACCCACACATTGTTTGCGCACATGAGGAACGTGGCCTCATCGGATGCGTCGAGCGTCCTGAGCATCTGCCCTGCGATGGCCCGTGCGCTGTCCGGTGGCACGGCATTGCCGATACGCATCACCCACTGCTCTTTGTTTTTGCCTGCGAGCTGCACGTCCGTTGGTAACGATTGCAGTGCAGCCAGTTCCATCGGTGTCATGGGCCTGTGCCATGTGCCATCGAGTGCACGAATGACCATCACCGAGCGCTTGCGTGCGTTGGCATAGTCCATCGGTGGTCCGATGATCGCCAACCCCTCGCCGGTCTGGATGATGTGGTGTGTGGGTGCGGGGTATCCCCGGTTGTCTGTGGTGGCGATTGCGCTGTTGTCATGACAGGCAGCACCCACGACCGTGCCCATCTGTCGGTGCCAATCCACCACACCATATGCACCGGACCTTGGCGCACACGTCAGACGAGGGTCGGTTGTGTTTTGCCCATGATATGCACTGGACACACCGAGAATGGTGTTCTGTTGCTTGTTCCAATCGCCAACGCCAAACGCACCTGCACGTTTCTGATATGCAATACGGGGGTCAGCAGTTTGCAAGCCCGTGTTCTGCACACCCACCGAACCAATAACCGCGTGTGTTTGCCCATCCCATGGCGTGACACCAAAGCCTTCTTGCAAGGCGCATGTGTACTGAGGGTCAATCACCTCATCGGTTTCGATGATCGTGACCTGTTCGGGCAGATCCCTCCAATCGCCACCAGCAGGAATCAAAGCAAGGCGCAGCCAGTTCATGGGGGACAGGTTGGTCAACTGGTGCAGGGGGTTGCCGCTGGTATCCCACGGGCCGGGCACAGGATGATGCCCGATCACCTCCCCCACGGTACGCATGGGTTGAATGATGGGTTCGTAGAGATACTCGGGTGTGGATGCCATGTGCCGGGCCACGCCCAAAAAGCGGTGCCTGTTCTGTGCGAGTCCGCCAAGCTCCCCGCAATTGTGGAACGTCTCGCGCCACGCATAGCCATGGTGGGCCATGAGTTGCTGGATGTTGTCGAGCCAGACACGCCCGCGTGTTTTGATGCGCGGCACGTTCTCCATGACAATCAGCCGGGGCGGATCATTTGGCCACGCCTCCAGCACCAACCAAATGCCACGCTCGGACCATGAGCACATCTCGACGTACTTGTCAGTCAACGCGACTTCGATGGGCATGCACCCGGAAAACCCCTTGCACGGTGGTGAAGTGAACACCACGTCAGGTGCGACGGGGCCGAAGATATCCACCAAGTCTTGCGGGTTGGCTTGGCCCAGATCCAACACGTGTGCTTCGTGACCCGTGATGGCCCTGTAGTCCTCGACGGCTGCCGGGTCCACGTCGATACCGACCGTGTGGAAACCTGCGCGTGCGAAGCCAAGGGAGCCTCCACCAAGACCACAGAAGAGTGATAAGCAGGTGCGTTTCATTGACGCCCCCCGATGATCTCAATGGCACGCTCCAGTGCTTCCTTCTGGCCCTTGAGGTTTGCCGCGTCATACAACAAATCGTCGATGCTGTTTTCAGCACGCCCTAGTTTGTCGCGCAGTTCATCAATCACCTGTGCCTGTTTGGTGGTTTCCATGAGGGCTGTTTCAAGCGCCTCATCCATTTCTTTGATGCGGGTGTCTTGTTTGAGCCTGCGCACTTCGTCCACGAGGTCCACCGTGACGTCGATGCCGAGGGCTTCGCGCAGTTGGTCTTGTTCTGTGTACAGGAGATTGTTGCGCTTTTTGGCACGCTCAAGGTTTTCATCTAACCATGCAGTATGGTCAATGAAGTGCTGTGCGATGTGCATTGGCGTCCGCACATCGCCAAGCGGACATGCAGCACGTAAACGCTCAATGGCTTCGTATGCTTCGTGCATCAACTCTTTGGATTCATTCTCTTTATTCTGGTCTGTCATGATCGCCTCGCTTTGGACGCACCCCACCTGTTCGGCAGAAGCATCCGTTTTGGTTGTTTGTGAATTGTCTGGCCTGGTGGCCTAGTCATCCGCCTGGTCGCGAACCAACGTCACCCTTCAAGGCAAAGCGAATGGCGGTGGTTAGAACTCAATCCCACGTTTGATGGTTGTTGCTGTTTGATCGTCCGAAGCTGTAACGGTCTTTGCGACAAGGGTGGGCGCCCACCCTGTGCTGCGAACAAAGCGTTCTGCATGCTCCCGTGGCCATGGCGAACACGGAATAATGTTGCGTATGCGTGGATCTTTCCGGCGTATTTGGTCTGAAAAATCACCATGTTCGCACAGGTAGTCGATCAGTTCTTCGGGCGTCGCAAATACGGGGGTCACTGGTGTACCTTCGCTAACCGTCTCGTAGACACACCACCCATCACATGGCTCAGTGAATTGAGGCATATAGTCATCTGGATCGGGCCGCTGCCCCATGACATCTTCATAAGTGCTTTCTTCGTCCTGATAGCGATGCGTGCCTGCATCCCACTGCGCCTTGTCTTGTTCCCATTCACGCAAGGCCACTTGGTAATCATGGCCATACAAGGGGATGAAATTTGCATCTGCGCCACGGACAACGGCTGTTCTTTTTGGGTGCTGCCAATCAATCGGAACTCGTCTAATTTCTCTACCCACGATAGCCTCCTAGAATGGGATGTCTGTGTCGTCGTATTGGCGACTGTTGTTGTTACGTTGACCGTTGCGTTGGGGCTTGCGTTGTCCGCCGCTATCTCCCTGCAAGAACTGCACGGACTGTGCGACGATCTCGGTGGTGTAGCGGGGGTTGCCGTCCTTGTCCTCCCACTTGCGGGTTTGAATACGGCCTTCGATGTACACGCTACGACCCTTGCTCAGATACTGATTGCAGTTCTCCGCCTGGCGTCCGAACACCACGACGCGGTGCCATTCGGTGCGCTCTTGAGGTTCGCCGCTCTTGTCCTTCCATCGCTCGTGCGTGGCGACTGAGAGTGTGCACACTGCGCTGTTGCCTTCCGTGTAGCGCAGTTCGGGGTCATCCCCCAGGTTGCCGATGATGATTGCTTTGTTGATGGATGCCATGGGTTCACTTCTCCGTTTTGTGTATGGCTTCGATGCGTTGCTCGACGGTCTTGTCTGAGAATGCGTTGAGCATGGCCTGCAGTTTATTGATGGGCAGCTCGGTCACGCGACCGCCACCAGCACACTTGGTCAAGAAGCGATGGCACGCGACCTCGTCGGCGCCGGTTGCGTAGACCATGTCGATGAACTCATGGCCCAACGTGTGCGAGCTTGGTTGGTTGTTCTGTGTCACGTTGTCATTCTCCGGGTCGTCACCTGTGCCAATGAGGAACGTCTTCATGAGAAAGTATTTCATGGCGCCGGTGTAGGCTTTGTAATAGGACTTGTCCGAGGCGTCCGCCCCTTGCCCGCACCACATGGTGGTCATGGTGTCGCCTGACTCACCGTCCATCATGGTGATCTCAAGCGTCACGGTGGTCAGGTAGTTCTTGCGCTTGCGTGCGTCCTCGACTTCCTCGGTACTGGAGCCCACCACTGACGGGAAGATGGCGACGCCCTGTTCTGCGAGCTTGCCTCGGATGTGGTCCACCAGGTCGGACTCGGTCACGTAGTCATATTTGTGGAAGTCATTGCGTCCGTTCTTGGGCACGCGCGCCACTTCTGCCAGAACCCTGGCGAGTTTGGTGGCAAGGGGGCGGCCTTTAACGGATGGTTGTGGAGCAGATTCGGTCACGGCGGTCTATCTCGTGCTGTAGGGTTGCGATTGTGTCGTGGTCTGCGATGGGGTCTAATGCCTCGATCCATCGCCGTATGGTGGGCGTGGCCCACTTGCGTATCTCTTTTGCGAGCATGGTGTTTTCCTTGAGAAAAAACGGCACCATCCCCCCGTGCGCTTGTATCGGTGAACGTTCCAAAGGGGCACTACTTCCTCGAACAATCAGCCCATACTTATGGTGCGCTGGTGGTGCCGAAGGGGCGCCTTGCGGGTGTACGACAACGGCTCCAAAGTGGAGGTTGAACGCAAGGCAACTTGGTTTACTTGTCGGTCAATTCGGCCCGCATGATCTTGACAGTGCGGTCTGCCTCGACGCCGATGCGCGCCTGGTATTTGCCGTTTCGTGTCCGCACTTCCTTGAGTCGGATCACGGCGATGATCTCGCCGGAAAGTTCGTCGATGAGTTCGATTTCTTGGTTCACTTCTCGTGTTAATGTCAGCATGGTGTGTCCTCCGTGATGGGGTGCGGGTTAGCGGGTTAGTAGTTCTTCAGTTGAGCGGCTTCTTTTTCCTCGAAGATGTCTTGCTCGACTTCCTCGAATGCGGCGATCAGTTCGGCGTCTGTACCTTCTGGCGGGATGCCGTCGTTAAATGGCGCGAGGGTTTGCCGGATGGCGTTGGCGAGGTGCGTGGATGGACCATCGCCCACGGTGTTGCGGATGTTGGTGGTGGCTGCGTATGCCTCGACAGGTGAAGCTGCGCCGAAGTTGGTCAGCGCATCGTAGATCTTGTCTTTGAGCATGGGGGTCTCCTTACGCCGCTGCCAGACCGAGCGCGTGCTCGATCCAGTGTGGCGATGGTTGGAAGTTGAAATCTGTGGGTTGAAGTCTGTGCAGCTGGTGAAGCTCGACGCCCTTGTTTTCGGCGAGGCGCTCAAGGATGGCCTGCCCGGATTGGGGCCAGACGTTGTTGCATCCTTCCACAAGGTTCTGCGCTGCACGGTAGCAGTCACGCACGCGGCGCATCTGGCCCGTGGTCATGTGCTTGGAACTGATGACACCGAACGCGGGCTTCAGGTCTGCGTGCACGGCCTTGCTGTCGATGCCGAGGTCATTGGCAATCGCGTATGCCTCGCGGCGATATGCTTGCAGATCCTTGGGCTTGGGTGGTTCGTTCTTCCAGCGAAGCGGGAACCAGCTCACCACGCCCGAATCGATCATGTTGAAGCGGTCATATGAAACCTGAAGTTGGATGTCACCAAGACCTTCTGCGTGAATGCGGTAGGTTTCGTAGGTGTGGTCTGTGGTCTGCACGCGATTGATCATGCAGTCGCCACACACGCGACGCATGGCGCCCATCAACAGGAAGGTGCGAGCGCTGGGCAAGGGTTGGTTGTTCGGCTCGTCTGCGATGACCTGTTCGATCATGTGCACGTCCGACTGCGTGTTGCCTTCCAGGCGGGCCTTGCGACACTCCAGAACCTCAAGGGTAAGCTCAAGCTCGCGAAGGTCTGCAACCAGGCAGTCAAGGTGCGCGCTGATGTTCGCGTGTTGAATGCTTGGTGCGAGCATGAGACGTTCCTGCACGTCTCCGATCAATTCTTCGGCGGTGCGGATTTGGCCTCGTGTGATTTCAATGTCGAGTTTTGTTCTGTTGAGTTGGTTCATGATGTAGACCCATATACAAAATATCGTATCAGTGTTGACTCTTCGTCACTGTAGACATATATTGTATATCGGTCAAGAACAAATATACACAAACTTTCTAAAAAGTTAATTTTGTGGCATAATATACGGAGAACGACAATGGAAGCGAGAGCACCCGAACGCATAAGCCCCCAATATCAAATGGAAAACGAAATGGAAGAAAGGCCAAAGTCCGTATTTGGAGCCACACCCGAAGAGGCTGAAGCGATTGCCAGAGAGGTTTCACAACAGCTTAAACGTGAGCGCTTGTTCCTGGGCCTTAAGCAACAAGATGTTGCTGAGATGTCCCTTGATGTATGTGGTGGCGATAAGAAAAAAGCATTGAGTCAGCGCAACATTGCCTACCTTGAGAACAACCCTGCCGGGGGCGCAAGGGCGGCACAGTATGCGGCAACGATGGGTGTGAGCTATGCGCTCATCGTTGCGAAAGCCGAAACCATCGCCTCCGTTAATATGGAGTTGGAACAAAAACTGAAAAGATAAAATAAAACAAAAACTTAACTGACCTTGCGTTCTCGCTGGTCGGTTTTTTTTGCGCCCTGAGTACAGTATTCTATATACAAATTATGTCTATAGATGCTAGATTGTTTCTCAGATGTAAACGAGGACGCAATGAAAACAATATGGTTAATGACATTTCAACAACACCCCGACTACAGCGACATCAACTTGCGAAGCGCATGCCTGGCCATGGCTGCAATCGCATCAAATGGTGGCAAAATCATCATCAAAGGAGGGGATGAACAATATAAAAAAATCGCCAAGTGCTCTCGAATGAAGCACGGCGATTTAATGACAGGGCTTTCAATGGCCCAGAAAAAGCAATGGCTTGCACCCTTCACTATGAATGAAGAACTGCAAGCCACTACACATCTAACCACACCCGAAGGCGCAGTCTCGAATGTTGCAAATCAAGACTAGCCTATCGGGTCCACTCGCGCAAGCGAAAGGACACACAGAATGAAGACAAACTTTGGAGATTTACGCTCGGCTGTACATGCTGAGCAAAACAGGGAGCCGCGCATCAAGGATGTGCTGGCAACCTATGAGGGCGATCCGCACGGGGCGTTGAGCTACGTCAGGGACAATGGTGTGCTCAACATCGTGAGCAAGTGGGAGGGGGAGAACGAGTTCAAGCGCATTTCACCAAACCCCATTTATACGCTTCACCGTTTGCGCAATAAAAGGCTGCTCCCAGATAAAGTTGATCTGGATGGCGGCGATCTGCGCGGGTTTGTCTGCGTGGGGGGTCAAAACACCGAATTGATCCACATCGGACACAACCCCATGTTGTATCAGCAATGGGCGTTGGATCACGTGCGTATCCCCACGATGGAAAAGTATTGGGAGCCATGGTTCAACGAAGCAACAATGAAGCGACCTGACGAACTCGCCGCGTTAGACAAAACCAACAACACGTTTTGGGATCTTATTGGCGTACATCATCGGCAGTTCATCGCCGGTGAGATTGATGCAAAGCAATGGAATGAAGCGTTGGTCGAAAGTAAGTGTGGAGCCAAATGGCTTCGCATACACGACAGTGCGGCATGGCAGGCTCTTTTGACCGCCAAAAGCACTTGCATCAAAGACACAACACTCCATGCCGCACTGGCATCTGTGAACGCGATCACGCCGCATTTAGAGCAACCATACAGATATGCAGCGCAAAGAGATGAAGAACACAAGTTGGGCGCACACCTTCAATCATGGCTGATTGACCGTTTTGGCTGGAACGCATGGGGAGGTGTCCAATGATCACACCTCCACCGGAACAGCATAAAGGCCAGCATCAACCGATGGGGCTGCCGTGGTTGGGCTATCCCGAGCCGAGGCAGTGGCAGGCAGAAGCGTTGCCCCTTGCCATGAAGGCCATCGACAACAACGTGCGGGGCATCATTCGTGCGTGCACGGGCGCAGGCAAGGCCGCGTGTTTGGTCGAGCTTGCGGCGCAGTATGTCGAGGATCTGGAGCCAGACGAACGCATTGTCATCAGCGCGCCCACGCAGCAGCTGATCGATCAACTGTATGCCGACATGAGCAAGCGGGCGCCAGGGCGGGTCAGCAAATACTATCAGTACAACAAGAGCGTGCAGGCGCCCATCATCATCGTGTGTCATGCGTCGATGCACCAACCGGACATCTTCTGTCCGCAATGCCACCGATCGAAGGTCGATCGACTGACGCGGCACATGACGGGGCAAGCGCTCAAGGATGCGCGCGTGGTGCTGTTGGCGCAGCAGATGTTGGGTGAACTCGACAAATGCGAGGACATGAGCCATACGCAGCTGGCATCCAATCCGCATCGGTTGGTCCGGCAGCTCGTGGCGCAAGATCTCAAGGTCAAGTTGTGGATCGCAGACGAGGCGCACAAGACGCAGTCCCCATCGCCCATGGGGTTTGCCGAGTGGATGCAACCCGAGCAACGCATCGGGTTTACCGCGACGCCGTGGCGTTCGGGCAATGAGCGTCTGGAGTTGTTCGATGAGCTGCTCTATGACTACGGCCCCGTTCAGGCAATCCGTGATGGTGTGGTACTGGAGCCCACCATCAAAAACTACACGGGCGAACTGACGGATCAGGATGAGGTCTGTCTGGAGATGATCCGCGAGCACGTGCAGTCCCATGGTGGCCCCGGCGTGGTCAGCGCATACAGCATTGAAGACGCGACCACATACGCGCAAGTGCTGACGGGTCACGGCATCCGGGCTGAGGCCATCCACTCGAAGCAGACGGCAGACAGGCAAGAGCGTCTGTTGGGCATGTTGGAGCGCGGCGAGTTGGATTGCCTGGTACACGTGGCCTTGCTTGCCGAGGGCGTGGACCTCAAGTGGTTGAGTTGGTTGTGCATGCGGCGGGCCGTCGGGTCCAAGGTCAGGTTTGCGCAGGAGGTCGGGCGCGTGTTGCGGACGATGCCGGGCAAGATCATGGCCTATGTGCTCGATCCCCACGACCTGTTTGGCAAGTTGTCGCTCGATTATGTGGCGGTGCTTGGTGGCGAGTGTGAGGATGAAACCAGCGAGGAACGCGAGCTTGAGCGCGAGTTGAAGTTGCTCATGGCAGAAGAGCAAGGGCCGAATGAAGGGGGCGCCGATCGCTCGATCAAGCGCGCCAAGGCCATGGACGTCGCGCGCAGCTGGCTGCGTATCGTATCGTTCAAGATGCGCATTCGAGGCCATCTTGCGTTGAAGGTTAGCTCGACCGACTGGCGAGGACTGGAACCCACCAAAGGGCAGCTGACGCGAATCGAACACACCATCAGGCACGCAAACGTGCGTGAGGCAGCGGGCGCCATGGATGAAGAGCAGCGCACCATGATGGGTCATTTACACACATTGTTGAACGCGGAGCTGCTCACACGTGGTGATGCCTCCGATTACATTGACATCCTCGACGTGCTCATGCGCGAGAAACGATGGCCTGAGTTGACGCCCCCTGCACCGCACATGGAGTGGCTCAACCAATGCAAGGTCACACGCTACGTCGGAGGGCAAGACCAGGTGCGCGAGCTTTGCAAGGACGCGACCGTCAAGCACGTGGCTGAACAGATGGATGAGGGGCGCCGGATAATGTTGCGTCAAGCGATCAAGGATGGGGGCCGTAGTCCTCAACACACATACAGGTTGTTGGGTGTGCTGCGTGCACTCAAGCACGGCATGGACTGGCGACAGTTGCCATCCGGGGAGGTCGAGCAATGAGCTATCGACGAGCCAATATTGAGGCGATCAAGCGATTGGGCGCCAAGGAAGTCGCCGTGCGGTTGGGTCTGGTGGAGCAGGAGTCGCGGACCCACTACAAATTTGCAGGGTATGAGGGGTCTGCGTGGATTCGGTTCTATGACAATGACACCACGTGGCACGGGTTCAAGCATCACGCTGGTGGTGACTGCATCTCGCTGGTGCAGGCGTCCCTGAGTGGTGCGCCGGACTTCGAGGTCAACCCCTCGCTGTTTTTGGAGGCGTGCAGGCAGATCGCGCAGGCGTTTGATCTGTGGGCTGAGCCACCGCATGCAGCTGCAAGGGCGCTCGCCAAGACAAAGCGGACTTACGATGATGCGTATGTCTACATGGACGCCATCGTGGAGACCATTGAGACCGACCGTGGTGGCAACCCATGGGGTGTTGCGTCGCAGGTGTTTGAGGCGCTGGACCTCGACCCACACAGCATCACGTTGGCGCCGGACGCATCGGGCACGGGGTGTCTGTGCTGGCAACCGGCTGTACCATGGCAGGGTGTTCGTATTTCACGGGACGTGAAAGAATACAATGGGGTTGAAAAAGAGATCTACGGGGGGTGGACAAAGGAGCGTGCACACAAGCATGTACAAGATCCAGACGCCTTGCGGATTATCATGCACGACTTCGACGGCATAAATGCGCGAAATGTCAAGCCTAAAATTGGACACATTGAACATATCATGCGGGGTTTACGGCATCGTGGCTTGTCGCCAGCGGTTGTTGTGTGGTCGTCTTATGGGGAGGAAGACGAGGCCAAAGCGCACATGTATTGGAAGAGTCCGAAGGCGTCCAGCGTCGATCAGTGGTTGAGACGATGGGCGTTCTTAAAAGACGTGATCGCAGATATTGCGTCGGAGTTGGGCGAAGACATCGCGGAGACTTTGGCGGTTGATTCATGCACCGAGCAGGTGCAACGTCTGGCGCGCGTGCCTGGATACACGCCCTTTGGCGCAGACATGGCGAGCACCATTGCGAGTTGTCCCGGCGTCGAGGTGGACCTTGATGCGATGATGGAGCGGCAGGACATCACGTGGCGTCAGTTCGTCGATGGGGGTAAGACCATCACGTACACGCTGGGCCAGCGGTGCATTGTGGAAACAGAGATGGTGGTTGGTGATGAACCCGTCACCACAAAGAAAGTGGTCGCGAACAACATCTGGCCTGTCGCGCGCTGGATGGATGGCAAGGACATGGGGCTGGTGGTTCGCCTGGAGCGCCATGGTGAAACCGTCTATACCCACATGAAGGCGGGTCAGCTCGTCGAGCGCAAGAGCCGCAGCAAGATCGTCATCGACCTCGCCAACATCGGCGCGCAGATCCTGCCGGGTGGGGACAAGGCCATTAGCCAGATGATCGCCAATGCCTACCAGTGGCAACCCGTTCTGGTCGATCGCGTGGTGGAGCTGGAGACGCGACCCGGTTGGCATGGTGACATCTATGTGCAATCAGAAGGCATCTTCGAGGACCACAAGCGGTCATTCTTTGCCACCGGCGATCGCATCCGGCGAAGAGGTCACACGCAAGGCACGACTGAAGAGTGGGTCAAGCACGTGGCGAGCCTTGCCACCACACCCGCGCTCGCGCTTGGGCTGCTCACCTCCTTTGCCGGGGCGTTGGTCCGGCGCACAGGGCAGCACCCGTTTATTGTGCACATGCACTGCCGTAGCTCACAGGGCAAATCGTCTGCCTCGACGTTGGCAGCCAGCGTATGGGGTCCGGGTGAGGTGTCGGGCAATCATGGGTTGTACTATTCATGGAACGTCACCGCGACCTATCCCGAGGTCATCGCAGAAGCTGCGACCGATGCGTGCGCGATCATGGATGATACCTCGAAGTGGAGGGGCACGGATGAAGAACTCGCCAATGTGATCCACCTATTCGGCGGCACCATGGGCCGGGGTCGATGCTACAACACCGGCGAGGGGCAGCCCTTGAGGCGGTGGTACTGCACGACGCTGAGCAACGGCGAGACGGGCTTGCTTGACCAGATCGGCAACGCCGCCATCGGGGGTCACTTCGTGCGCGTGCTGGATGTGGAGATTGGTCAGGGTGAGTGCGCAACAGATGCCCACCATGCTGACGCCATGCGACACGCTGCCAATGAGTTCTATGGTTCGGTCTCGCAAGACTGGATCAAGCGGCTCCAGGCGATTAGCAACACGGAGCTTTTGGAGTTTCAGGAGCATTACTTGCAGCTGGCGCGCTTTCGCGTGGGCACCGTAGAACTCTCCAGCGAGCAACAACGCACGCTGCGCATCGTGGCCTTGCTGTGGATGACAGGTCAGTTCCTCATCAATGATGGACTGGTGCCATGGACCACGGAGTTTTTGGAAGGCGTGATTGACTGGATCATTGCTCGCGTGATCAGGGTTCGCGCAGAAGCACTCGACTCACCCGAGTATCGCTACGCGGCCCGGCTTGTGGATTACATCGACGAGGATGAACGCCATGCGCCAAAGATTGACCATCACGGCGATCTGAGTTGTCGTCCGTCAAACTACATCGGATACCGCGACGGGAACAAGCTCTACATCTTGAGCCAACGCCTGCGCGCAGTCAGGCTCACCAAGGAGATAAGCGGGGCCAAGTGGTTGAAGTGGGCGCTACGCCAGGATGGTTTGGTGATTGGAAGGTCACGTCAAATGATTGCGGGCGAAAACCGGAATTGGTGGGTTTTGGACTTTGAAGCGCTCGAACAACTCCAAAACCAGATTGATGATGGTTTTTCTGGAAACGTTACTGAAAATTTCAACCCGATTGGAAAGGCGATCGACCGCATGGAGTCAGGCGATGAGTAGATTCTTTCCAATTTTCCAATTTTTTACTGGAAAGTATACAAGAATACTTACCCCCCTACGTGTGCGCACATGTGCATTACTTCTTCTATATATATATATTATTGGAAAATTGGAAAATATATATATATATAACCGGAAACTCGCATTATTGGCGGGCCATCTGCTTTCCAATTTGCTTTCCAATTTTGATTCCGTTTCCAATAATTTTTGGAAAGTGGAAAAAACAGCAGGAGGACACCATGGGTAAGTCTTCTCAACTGCTGGGCCAAGTCTTTGAAAAGACTATTGAAAGTGCACTTTTGGAAACAGAAAGCGTTGTTCTTCTGAAAATCGATCCGGTCAAACAACGTGGTAAATCCGTCAAATCCAAATGGCTCGACTATGTGGGATGGCATGGTGGGCGTGTCTTCACATTCGACGCCAAGTGGATAGGCAACGAGAGCCGTTTTAAGCGCTCCGTTTTATCGAAGATCCAGCAGGGCTACCTCGATCGTGCAAATGCGTCTGGCGCGCTCTCGTTTGTTCTGGTGGGTTATATCGACGGTGGGCGCATGGCTCAGGCGTGCATTCCATGGTCGGCCATGCCTGCACGCGGTTCGGTGGAGTTGGCGCCCTACCGCGTCGAGGATTGGACCGCATGGGTCAGGGGGTCGTTATGATGCCCCTCGCACGCAACGCCAACTCGCACAGCTTCGGGTGGATCTCGTGCTCTTCGTTGACCGCACGTGGTCCAAGGTTGTGGTACTGCTCGAAGATCAGATCAAACGATCCCATGATGGCGCGCTCCACATCCACCATCGTCAGGCCCGGCTTGATGAGGATGGACACGTCAGGCCACACGTGTGGCGTGGGCATGGGTGTGCCGTCCACCTCCCCCATGGGCATGGGGTACACATCCAGCGCGCTGCGCATGTCCACGATGCCCGCCGACGTGGCGCGCTTTACTGTATCAAAACTGACGTACTTGCTCATTGTCTTATACTCCTGTGAATGGGGTTCAGTAATAGAGGTAACGAGCAAGTGTTTTTCGCCGAACTTTTTTAAAAAAGTCTCGGTCGATCACCATACGATCATCGGAGGGAAATAGATGGAACTGCTGATAAGATTGGTGGCGCTTGCCGCCCTGGTGCACCTCGCCGTGCACATACTCAACATGCTGCAACGCCGCAAACTGGCAAGGCAGTGCGAAGGTCGCATCGCATGGATTGATGTGGAAACCACGGGCCTCGACACGGACGTCGATGAGGTGCTTGAGGTTGCGGTGGTCATGACCGACATGCAGGGCAATGAACTGGATGTGCCACGCTTTGGCACGGTGCTGCCATTCACCGAGCAGGGCAAAGAGCGTCTCGCCAACAATGACTATGTGCTTGACATGCACGCCAAATCCAAACTGCTGACCGAGGTGAGGTTGAGCGCGGAGTTCGGCGAGCCACGTAACTTTGAGGCGCTTGAAGCGTACCTGCACCAACACGCCAACCGCGCATATATGGCGGGCCTCTCCTGCCACTTTGACCGCGCGATGCTCAAGGGCAACGGCGTGGACCTGAGCATGTTGCATCATCGGATGATCGACGTGACCAGCATCGACCTGGCCCTGCAGGCAGCGGGCCGCCCATCCATTAAACCCGAGGGCGAGGCGCAGCACCGCGCGCTGCCCGATTCACTGGCGGCGATCGAGTCCTACCGTCGTCACCTGCGAGGTGCGTGATGAGTGACAACAAAGAACAGCAAGTCGTGTGGATTGTGTCTGGCGCAAAGGGTACACACCACTTCTCAGATCTTGAGGCTGCGCTTGCGTATGCTGAGCGCGCATATGGTGTCAGTGAGTGGGCGATGAAGTGGTCCGACCGTGAGATTTGCTTCAACCGCTTTAAGGATGAGGTCAAGATCACCAATCGCTCCCTGCATGGTGTGAGCGTCTATCAGCCAGACGATGCTCGGTTGTGGGCGCAAAGGCTGATGGTGTTCAAGGGGGTCAAGTCATGAAAACGCCAAGCACACGACCTAAATATTTACGTGAGTTCTATCGACGAGCCACCACGGATTGGCTCACCTTTAGCTATGATCGGTGTTCATTATATGCGCAGCGGTTGATTGACCATGAACTCAAACGACGCTGAGTCATGAACTATGCGTTTTTGCTCGTGTGCCTGCGTATGACATGCGCCTGCATTGATGGACCAAAGCCCACGCCACGGAAGGCAAAGGGCATCACAGCCCGGCAACATTTCTATTTGATGAGCGGAGAATGGCCATGAACCTTGAAGGCTTATCCGAGATCGTGGCGACGTGCATTGAGGAACTGTTGCTGTCAAATAAAAAGCCATGGAAGGATGATTGGATACCCAAGATCAAAACAGAACAAGGCGTTGACCTGTTCATGTGGGTCAACTTGGAGATGTTGAAATGACCATAGATTGGCAAACCGTGTTTGTGATGTTTCTACTCGGTGGGTGGTTTTACCACCCAACCGCAATGCAAAACCAAACCAAAAGAGACATGCCCATTTACATTCTTTTGGCACCCGAACTGTGCACAATAATTGGTGTTATTTACTTTTTTGTGAGGTGGTGATGAACCCGATATTTGCAAACCCGATATTCCTGAATGCCCTGGCTCCGATGGTGCTGCACGCCATGGGTCAGATAATCGTAACCATCATGCAAGCACACGGTGAGAAGATGGTGGGCGCCCACCATTCGAGGCAGTGGCGCGAGGTTGGCTTCTCGCAAGGTGACGCCGCGTGGTGGGGTCAAGAGTCTAATGTACTGGTAAGCCTGCATGATATTGATGGTGTGATCAAAGTGCGCTTTTACATTCCCGGCCTTGTGGATCTTTCCACTATCCGAGAAAGAGAGGAAATTGATTACAATTTTCAATGGCTTGCAAGATGGCTTAGGCGTTGTTGTGACGTTGCTGTGTGGAAGGCGAATGAGGTGAAGTCATGACAGGTCGTAAATTCCATAGATTGCACTGGATTCACCTAAGCAACCGTAGACACGAAGCCCACGAGGTTTTGGAGGTCTATCGCTACCGGACGAAAACATTGCGTCGAGAGGTGCCAATAAACCCGATGAGCGTGGCGGAGTTGGCGCTGATGCCTTTGAACGAGTGGTTCACCAAGGCGCACGAGGACCAGCTGAACATAGCTTTCAGTTCGGTACGGTCGATTGCATATTACAAGGATGAGTACCCTGATAACTACCTTGAATGGGCGAATGAGTCTTGCGATTTGAAGGAACCAGCCATTGCCATCGCCAAGGTGCTTGTTTCCAGGGCGAAAGAACGCGTGGTGTACAGCCCTTATCGGGACCACGCCATCAGCCTGAAGTGGTGTCAAGGCCATCGCGACGGCTACAATTTTGGTTTTGGGTTTTTCGTTGAGTGCGTCAAACTCAGCCAATCTGTTGTGGAAGTGGAGTTGGGGCGTGATCTGTGTGTAGATGGTTGTGAGATCTGCGCGGAGGACAGGCGCAACGAATCCAGGGCCGCCGTTTTCGATCCGACAAAAACCGCGCCGAACCCGTATGATTGTTTCCGCAAGATCGTCTGTCTCAAGTCGAATCGTTGGCACTATCAAAAAGCCAAGTGTCCGCATTGCGACAGGACAATTGTTGTTGTGCCGCCGGGGTACAAGCAAGCGCTTGATTGGATGATTCGAGTTGAAGCGCTCCAAGGCAGGGAGGTCACGTTTTGACAAAGGCTATGAAACCGTCAGTGTATATCGCCACGGGCGCGCTACTTAGCGCCTTGCCGTGGATGTTGGTGTCCATTGTGGCGCTCAGGCCCACAGCAAATCCCACACCGCCGGAACGTGTGGTGATGGTGTGTGACCAGAACAACCGACTGATGCGCAAGGGGCACGAGTGGTTCTCCATGCGCAAGGTATACGGCGGAGCATACCCATGGCGTGATGAACACGAGTTCTCAAGCAGCCGAGCAGGGATGGCATGGTGTAAGGATCTCAAAGCAAAGGAGAAGAAAGATGTCCGATGATGCAATCAGACGAGGGTTGGAGTTAGAGAACAAACTGACGGGTTATCGCGGTGATCAGATCACAGGCAACGTTTTGGTGGGTGTGTTCGGAGAAGGTATTGCGATGGGCGTACTGGAAAACCGCAATGGTGAACAGCGCGCCACGGTGTTGCTGAGTGCTCAGGATGTCAGGAAGTTGCGCGACTACCTAAACATGGCGCTCGAATCGTGGGAGAAGTGAAAGATGAAGGTTGCCAACGTTGAAAGCACAATAATCACCATAGACGGTCAAGAGTTTACCGCCGGTGGAGAAGTAACGATAAGCTTCAATGCCAACAACGAATCAATGGAGATCGACGAGAAGCGTCGCAAGCCGTTTGTCATAGGCACATCTAGCACGGTATCGGGCACGCTTCGGATGTTCGTTCAGGAGTTGGATTCAGCGGGCAAACCCGTATGGAGGCAGCGATGAGCTTCAAGCGACGATTCAAACGCAATGGCATCATGGCGCCACGCCCGCGCAACCGGCATCCCGACATGACAGACAATGGCAACATGTGGATCACCATGGAAACGGGACAACCCGTGCGCGTTGAAGGAAGTATTCGCGGCCTGTCTACGTCATTGCTCGTGTACGATGATCTCGTGGGGCGCACCCCTGTCGGGCGCGTGGCGGAGACAGATTCGGCAGGCAATCCTGTGAGGTGGAGGTACGAGTGAGCAAAGCAAGCAAACCATGTGAGGGCGTCGAGCCCGATTCAAGGTCAAAGCGATGGACTACCCGACGCCAGGCGCCGTTGCTACAAGCAGGTCAATCGGAGCATGTGTTGTCATTGACGAACTGGTTAGGCATTTCACCAAACCTTCACTTGCTGCAAGATCTCCAAGATCTTTACGCCCTTCCGGAGCATGTCGTGCGCCCCCGCATGGATGACCAAATGGATGCACTAAACTATGCGCTCAATTCAGCACCATGGGCTGAAGTGCTGAGAGGTGAAGAATGAAACGATACAGCACCATCCCCGAAATGTGCGCGGCGTTTGCCGAGTATGATGCGAGCGTGCACCGGGTTAAATCACAAGACCCGGCCCGCCCGATCGTGCAGGCCACGAAGCAGGCGATCACCGTACCACCGAACTATGACCACTGGCAGGACATCAAGCGAGTGTTCGCGTTGGCGCGGCGTCGCACGTGCGCCCGCATGCCCGACTGGATCTTTGACCTGTGGTTGGACAACCGGGTCAACACCATCAGCGTGCGTACCCTGTCCAAGCGGCACAACGCCACGCATGAAGAGAAGATCGGCAAGAGCGCGCTGAACAACAGGTTTCTCACCATTGACCAGATCGTTGAGCAGGCGATGGCGGATATGAACATGTGCCGAGTCAACAACGATCCAACCAGACAACCCGTGGAGGCATGGGCATGAAGTCAACAACTTGGGTAATCGCACGGATGGCGGGTAAGAATTGCACGGATGCAGCAGAAGAGGCAGGCTACACAGGCAATCCACCACGCGATGCGTATGAATTGCTCAAGGACTGCCAACGACTCAGGGAGCAAGAGGCCATCGAACCCGGCAGTATTGAGATGTTGGCCTCACACTATCGCGAAAAACGCGAGGAACTGCGCCGTGAGTTGAGACGCATCGGCAGGTTGATCACGGCGTGTGATATCCTTTCGTGCGAAAACGACACGAACAGGTCATGTGTGTCCGTACCTTTTCAGTCAGTGTACATGCCGAAATGCGCGAAATAGCGCACCGCTTCTGCACCATAAGGGTAGAAGCATGAAAAAAAATAAATACAAATTTACGGGGAAGAACGCCGAAAAGAAGCAACGCATCATGGAGTTTATTGAACGTGGTGCGACGCTTGTGATGGCAGCCAACGCCGTCGGCATCTGCCGCACGACTCTATGGAACTGGCGCAAGGCAGACGAAGCGTTTGACGATGCGGTGTGTAACCTGTGGGTCGAGCAGTCACTTGAGCAACTCGACAAGCTCAAGGCGTCGGACGACTGGCGGTCGGCGGCGTGGATGCTTGAGCGTCGCGAGAAGTCGATGCAACTCAAGTACGAAGAGCCTGAGCAGAAACAAAGCAATCCCCTCGAAGGCATCGACCTGGACAAGCTGGAAGATGACGAGCTTGCAACGCTCATACGACTCATTAGAAAATCAAAACCTGACGGCGATCCTGGCGAAGGCTGAAGCCGACCTCGCGCGCCGCGACCTTGCCGAGTTTGTACGGCAGGCATGGCATGTGTTGGAACCCACCACCCCGCTCGTGTGGAACTGGCACATCGACGCCATTTGCCAACATTTGATGGCGGTGGCAGATGGGCGCATCCGGCGCTTGATCATCAACATCCCGCCCGGTCACATGAAGTCGCTATTGGTGAGCGTCTTCTTTCCCGCATGGATGTGGCTCAAAGATCCGTCATGGCGTTTGTTCAGTTGCTCCTATGCCAAGAGCTTGGCGACACGCGACACGGTCAAGACACGCGATATCATCACGTCTGATTGGTATCGCGAGACGTTCGATATTGAGTGGCAGATGGCCACCGATCAGAACCTCAAGACGAACTACAAAAACACCGCGACCGGCGAGCGCCTGTGTGCCTCCACTGGATCGGCGGTGGTGGGCTTCCGTGGTGATTGCATTACGGTCGATGACCCGCTCAACACGCTAGACGCATACAGTCAACTCAAGCGGACCAAGGCAAACGAGTGGCTCGGCAAGGCGATGTCAACGCGCCTCAATCATGCCGAGACAGACCCCATCATCATCGTCATGCAGCGACTGCACGAGGATGACCCGACGGGGCACTTTCTGGAGTCAGGTCTTTGGACGCACCTGTGCTTGCCGAGCGAATACGACCCCGACCGGCACTGCAAGACAGGCATCGGATGGGAAGATCCGCGCACCGAAAAAGGCGAACTGCTCTTCCCTCAGAAGTTTCCGCAAACCGTCCTCGACGAAGCCAAAGATCCGACGAACCTCGGGCCGCGAGACTTCGCAGGACAGCACAACCAACACCCCTCGCCTGCTGACGGCGACCTCTTCAAAGACGGATGGTGGCAATACTACGATGAGTTGCCCGGCCAATTCGACGTGGTGGTCCAGTCATGGGACTGCGCGTTCAAGGATGAGTCCGACAGCGACTACGTGGTGGGTCAGGTATGGGGCAGGCGCGGCGCCAACTTCTACCTGATTGACTCGATCCGAGCCAAGCTCGACTTTCCCGCGACCGTGCGGGCGATCAAGAACATGCACGCCAAACACCCGTATGCGCGTGCCATCTACATTGAAGACAAGGCGAACGGCCCGGCGATCATCCAGACCTTACGGCAAGAGATCCCCGGCATCATCCCGGTTAACCCACGCGGCAGCAAATATGCCCGCGCGGTCAGCGCGTCAAAGTATGCGCAGGCCCAAAACATCTACCTCCCCGATGGCGCGCCATGGGTGCTCGACTTCACACGAGAGTGTGCGTTGTTCCCGCGCGCCAAGCATGACGATCAGGTGGACGCGATGAGTCAGGCGATCATTCAACTGACCGCGACGCGCAAACCTGCAATCACCAAAGCCAAATCAAACAGGCGAACAAGACGACGTTGAAACCAAGCAAGACATTTTTGGAGTTGTTGGACAAGTACGGCGTGGAGCCCATCCACCACAAGCCACAACCTCAGATGGTGCGCCGCTTTGGTCTTGTCGCACACGCTGACGTGCAAGAGCCCATCGGCACGACTGGCACGCAGACATGGGCGGGTGAGATCTCGGTTGAAACCAACCCCGAATACCACCCCCATTTTGTGCGTGGCAGTTGGGGCGAGCCCGGCCTGTACGAGGAACTGTACCGCTCGGAGCCTCAGATCTTCGATGCGGTGAACGAACGCTGCGAAACACTCGTGGCGGGCACGTTTGAACTCCAGATGCCCGGACGAGTCAACCCGGACATGGAGCCGCGCCTACAAGAGCTTGTGTTGTTCCACGGCACGCGCATCAAAAACATTTACGGCGGATGGGATAACTTCGTCGAGCATGCCTCCACCGGCATCCTCAAGTTTGGATTCACGCCCTTTGAAATCATCTGGGCACACGGCAAGACGCGCAGTTGGGTCCATGATCTCCAGTTCCGCGAGCAAGCGACCGTCGAGCGATGGCAGTTCAATGAGCGCCAGACGCAGATGATCGGCTGTGAGTTTGCCACCGGCGTCGGCGGCAACGGCAGAACCTACACGCTACCCGCCACCGGCCCGCGCGTGGGTGACTGTCGGTTGATGGTCGTCAACGTCAACGCGCAGGGCAACAACGTCGAGGGCATTAGCCCCATTCGACCTTCACTCCATTACTGCCAGTTTAAGCAACTGTTGATGCAGATCGCCGCTGTCATGGCGGAGAAATACGGCGTGCCCATTACCTACGTCTACGAAGACCCACAGGCCGCACAGGCCATGATGGTCGCAAACGGCATGGGCGACGATGAAGAGATGGACGATGTCTATGACGTCATCGAAGAGATGAGCGCCGTGGACGCCACCGTGCTGACCTTGCCGGGCGCCATTCGGATCGGGACCACCAACCCGACCAACCAGATGCCATCGTTCAAAGACTTGATCGACTACTGCGATCAAATGATCCGCACCCCATTCAACAACGAAGGGGCATTGCTGGGCATGCAAGGCGCGGTCGGTTCCTACGCCCTTGGCGAAGTCAAGGAACGCGAGGCGCTGAGTTCTGCACCGTACTATGCCCGACGCATCTGCGTGGCCCTGGACAAGCTCACTCGTCGTATCGTGCGCACTGAGCTTGGCGACATGGTCGAATATCCCAAATGGGTCTGGCGCATCGATGGCATGCAGGATTCCGGCAAGTGGCTGGCAGACATTCGATCACTGTTGCCGAATGTACCCCTTACACAATACCCCCCAAAACTCAAAGAAGCCGTGCTCTCGCGGCTGGATTTGCCCCCTGACGCATTGGATGGCCTTGAATGAGTAAACTTACTGCACAACCTGTGTTGTTGGCTGTCGAGCACGCAGAAAGCCAACCCACCAGAAGGACCGTGGACCTCAAGGGCGTGCTGCTGTGGGCATGGGGTGACGTACACCACCCCAAACACCCCGATGGCAAGTACACCGTGGATCAGTCGTTTGCCGACAAAATGATCCATGCGTTCCACGCACTCAACGATGGCGGGCAATACTTCCCCGCGCTGCTCGTCGAGCATGAAGCAGACGGTCGGGTCTATGGTCTGATTATCGACGTGTACACCACGGATGCAGGCATCGCGTGTGACATGCGCTTGCCCGCTCACATCCACGCCATGATCGAGCGCGGCGAACTGCTCTACATCAGCGCTTCATTCTTCCCAAAGTACAAACACCAACACACTGGCGAGGAATTAGAGAATGTGCTGTCAGAAGCGTCCTTTGTGAGCAAACCCCACTTAAAAAACATACCCCCTTTGAGCGACGTCTACGCCCACAGCGAGACAGGCTTTTATACACACCAACCACAGGACAACACCATGGCCGAAAATAAAACCGGCGCTGAGGGCGTCGAGCACATGGAAGATCAGGAAAACATGCAAGAGGAAGTCGAGCAGATGGAAGAGGAAGGCGAAGACAAGATGCAAGCCATCGAAGCCAAACTCGATCGCATCCTCGCCTTGCTTGAACCACCCGTCGAGCAGATGGAAGAGGAAGAGGAAGAGGTCGAGCAAAGCCTGCAAGAGCAGGTCGCCGAACTCAAACAAACCCTCGCCGTCAAAGACGCTCAGCTTGAGGTACGCCACGCGCTGCCCGAAGCCGACGACGCCACGGTGGGCCAACTTGCCCAACTCAAACTTGCAAATCCCTCGCTGTACAACAGCACGCTTGCCATCCACCAATCGCAAGCACCCGCCCCACCCGTGATCGATCAACCGATTGGCGGCGGCGAAGGCAACGAACCACTGACCCTTGAACAGGCCGAGGCCATGGCAGAAGAAGCCGTCGGCTCTTTGATGTCTGCAAAAGTCGAGTGGTTTGAAAAGAACCAACCCCAATTGACCAAACGATACCTTGGTCTCGAATAAGGCGCGCCCCTGCGCATCACCCCAACCCAATGTAAAAGGAGGCCCAAGTGGCTAACGATCCAAACTTTACAGCAGGGGCAACCGTCAGCCCCTACCGACTTCTCCAGGACTCATCCGGCAACGTCATCCACGCCACCGCCGCAACGCAGGTTGTTCTCGCAGCATCCGGCGCCAGTGGCGCAGACAGCACCGAGAACATCGCGTGCAAGCTCCCCGGCCAACGCGTCAAGTTGACCGCATCCGCCTCGATCGCCAAGCACGCCCGCATCATGGCAACCACCGCCGGAAAGATCGTCACGTTCTCGTCTGGCGCTGGCGTCTTCTGCGCAGGCTATGCCCTTGAGGCAGCCGACGCCGATGGCGACGTGATCGAGTGCTTCTTCTTCCCAGGCTACAACGCAGAAGACGCGTAACCCCAACCCAACAACAATTCAACAATGAGGTCATCCATCCGGGTGGCCTTTTTTGTTTCTTGCAAATAAGGAGGAAGCCGTGGGCTTCAACAAAAATACACTGCCAGCGTCAGTCGTCGGCACCATGTTCAAGGGCTTGGAAGGTCAGTACGAACCCGTCATCAAACAACTCGCAGGCCAGAAAGAGCTTGTCACATCCTTGACCGGCACACTCCCTGCTTTGACCAGCGCATCGATGCTTGCCCGCGCTGATATGGGCGGAGGCATTGCACCCGGCGCCGTCTCAAAAGAGAATGATGTCGATGTCGAAACCTTCGACTACAAGATCAAACGCTTTCAGGGCCGCACCATTCTGCCCGACCACATCCGCATCGACCTGGATGGATACAAGAACATGAAGGCGCTTGAGACCTTTGGGCGCCAGTGCATGATCACATCCACATACAAGGTCAACGCCGAAACTCAGACACTCCTGTCGAGCACGTCACTGAACGAGACAGGCTCTGTCAACAACGGTGCATGGTCTTCGAGTTCCTCGACGCCGTTGGTGGACCTCGATCAGATCTTCGACGCCATCGGCGATGGGGACACATTGTTTCTCGGTCGTGACATCCGCAAAGACCTGGTCAAGCACCCGGACATCATCGCGGAGACAAGCAACTTCAGCGCGGGCGCGGTGAACGTCGGCAAATTGCTGGACGTGCTCTTCAAGCTCTACCCGCACTTGACAAACATTGTCATCGGCGAGTCCATGTACAACACCGCAAACGAAGGGCAGGCCGTCTCGATCGGCTTCCAGTTCGACGGTCTTGTGTGGGCAGGCTGGTCGGATGCTCTGGCATGGGTTGAGCAAACCGGTGTCAACAAGCACGAGGTTGAGCGCATCTCTGCCGCGCGTGGCTTCGAGATCAGCTACGAAGAAAGCTGTGATCAGGTCCGCACCACCAAGGAAAAAGGCTACGTGCTTACCGGCGCGTGAGGAGGCCCAGGTGGCTGAAGTCACATTGATTTGCAACGTGGCCTATCTCAACGTCGAGGTGGGCCGCGTTGTGTATGGGCAGGTCTTCAACGTGTCGGACACGTGGTGGCACCGCCGTGGCAAGCTGTTGGGCGATCGCGTCCTGACCGCTGAACGCTACGTCGAGAAGGTGCTGCACGCCAAAGAAAGCGTGCTCCAAACCCTGTGCCGCAAGCGCCGCATGGATGATCAGGGCACTCGCCGCGATCTGCTCAAGCGCTTGTGTGAAGGTCTGGGCAAGGTGCCTCAAAAGCTCCCCGAACTGCGTGGTACATCCGACAAGCAAGAGGCATCAAAGAAGCCCGCGCCCAAGAAGAAAGCACCCAAAGCAAAGCAACCCGAATTGCCCCAAAAGAAAACCGAGGGTGATGAGTCATGAAAAAGCTCAAATACACAGTCAAAACCGGGTCGATCGACGGCGTGCCCAAGGGCGGCGTCATTGAAAAGACCTCCGACGAGGCGGCGAAATTCGTGCGCCGTGGCATGCTGGAACTCATCGAAGAGTCCAAGCCTGTCGCGAAGCCCGAACCCAAGCCGGTGAAGGACAATGGCAGTAACTGATTTTGGTGTCACATCCGGCGATGTCATCGCGCATTTGCCCATTGACGCCAGCAACATCAGCGCGACCACCGTGCCCCTGAGCACCACAGACATTGATGCGTACATTGATGACGCATCCGCCAAGATGGCGGGGGTGCTCCAGGGTGCGGGGTTGTCTGCCGCGAGCCTCGACGATGATGCCACAGCGCAGATTGCATCCGCCATCAAGTGGTATGCCGTCGCCGAATGCTATGGCGCATTGGGTCACAGCAAGAAGGCGAGTGATGATGCGCGGCAGCGGTGGGTTGAGGTCTACACGACCTACAAAGCAAACCCTCGCGCCATCAGTGGCAAGTCATCGCGCGTGCGCTCGAATGTGGACACCACCCAAAGCCGTAAGAAGCGGTTCATCGGAACCACATACAAGTTTTGAAAATTGAACTGAAAGGACTGACGGGGGCGCAAGCGGAACTCAAGGGCATCGAAAAGCGCGTCAAAGGATGGCGCAAGACCGAGCCCAAGCTGCACCGTTGGTTGATCCGGCGGCAAAAGGATGTGTTCCGCACGCAGGGCCAAAGCGAGGGCAAGAAGTGGGTCGGGTACAACACGAAGTACAAGGCGTACAAACAAGCGCTCGTAAAAGCCGGATACGTGCGTGACATGTCGTTACTGCGATGGACCGGCGGACGTGAGCGACTCTACCCCTCGCTGACCCAACCGTCACACACCATGCACGTGTTTCGCCGCGTTGATGGTGGGTTCGTCTTCGGCACGCGCTTGTCTTATGCGCGCAGGCTTCAAGAGGGCATTGGCAAAAACCAGTTTGGTGAGCCGATCGCCGCGAGGCCGTTTGCTGTCATCTCCGAGAAAAACCAGGCGCGCCTCGCGCAGCTGCTCTTGCTCTACATCCGCAATGACGAGCAGGGCAATGGATGGGAAACATGATTGATCTGGCCTTTGCCCGGCAGGGCGCCATCGACCGCATCGTGCATGTGTTGCGTGAACAATACGCGACTGAAATCAGCGCGCTCAACACCGCAAAATACAGCGGTGAACTCGTGGTCCCTGCGCCCGCCGATGATGCCTATTACACCGACCACCCCGACATCACAGAAGATCAGCTCACCAATCACCCGGTGGCGGTCCATGTGTGGACGGGCGGGCCTCGTGAGATCGTCGAATCGACGACCATGGGTTTGCAAGAATACAAGGTCATTGGCTCCATTCCCATCGAAGTCGTGATCCTGTTCAGACCATCTATGCGCGAGCCCACGTGGCAATACAACGGGCGCGTGCTCAATGAGGCCGAATACATCCAGCGTCGCGGCGAGCTGTATTGCGGCGCCGCGATCAACACCATCTACAAATATGCCTGCGAACGCACGGCAGATGCCGCCATCCTTGACGTGGAATTGACACTCGACGAGGCGACCCCGTTGTATCTCGACGAGCGCCGCATCATGGGACTGGCAGGCATGAGTTTCCGCATCACCCAAAACACCAGCGCGCCACTGACGCGCCCACTCCCATGAGCACACCATGAGCAGCGAAATTTCCAGCAGGCTCAAGCGCGTCACCGTTGCGTCTGAGTCCACATATCTGACCGATGCCGTCAACACCATCCTTACCGATGGCGCCCTTGATCTCATCCACCAAAACTTCAAAGATGCCGACATCGTGCCCGCCCGCGTGGTTGGCGATGCCTCACGCATTCGCAACAGCCACAGCGGTCACAAGCACTTCACGGTGGGCGATCGTTGCGTCGTGACCTTCGAGGTGCCCCTGACGGCCCGCGTGGGTTCAGGCGCAGGCGATGAAGCGCCCTATCACGCCCCCGTGCTCAAGGCAATGAACCTCAAGGAGACGGTCGTTTCCTCGACGAGCGCGACTTACAACCCCGCCACCGCCGCACAGGAGGCCATCACGGTCTATATGTGGGAGCAGGAACTCGAAGACACCAAGCAGCGCCTGACCTACACCACTGGCGTGCGTGGCACGGGCGTGTTTAAATTCGCCCTGAATCAGGAGGCCATGTACTCATTCACGGGCGTGGGCACCTATCAGGGCGAGCTGAGCAACCGCATCGAATTGTTCAACCCCACCACGGGGGCCGTCTCCAAACTCAAGGACGGCACCACGAGCGCGACTGCCCGAACCACCGGCGAGGAAAAGTACGCCGACAAGGACGCGATGGTTTGCACCGGCATGACCATCACATGGAACGGCACCACGTTCGATATCGGTGAGTTGGAGTTGAATCTCAACTGGACCACATCCACAAAAGAGATCATCAACAACGCCAACAACGTCTCCAAGGTGTTGCTCACCCGTGATGCAAACAACCGCATCGGCGGATCGTTTGAACTCGTCGATGGTGCCGAACTTACCACGTTGTTCAGCGCGGTCACGGCAGACACGGAAGGCCAGATGGTCATCGAACTCGACGACGGCACAGACAAGATCACCATCACCGCCGACAAGGTCCAGTTGGGCTACCCCACCAAGGGCGACACCAGCGGCATGCGAAGCTACAGCGTGCCATTCTTCCTCAATGGCGACTGGTCCACGCTGGCAGGCGATAACGACTTCTCCATGGTGTTCGCCGCATCGTGAGCCACTGGTCTGACATCTACGAGCGCCGCTGGTACTTCAACCCACCACAGACCACCAAGGACGTATTGGACGGCGCGCTGCTCGCGCTGGCACCATTGCTGGAAGTCACAAGCAAGGGGCAGATGCCGGGCTCAACTGAGCTTGCGCATCTGCTCGATTTTCTTGCGCGCGTGACGGTCATCGATGGGATGGACCACGACGAGCGCGTCGAGTGGATCGACATGGAGCTGACCATCGACCAACAGGTGCAGTACCTGGAGGCGATCAAGGCAAGCGTGTCCATCCCTGCCGAGACGCTCGATCACATCCAGAACTATTACGACATCGCATACGACGGTGGCTGCGAATGCCCCGTGTGCGAGGGCAGCAAGGACGCAAGCAAGGTCGCGTGTCGATACGCGGACATCCCCGTGCATGTCTACCAGTGGACGCAGAAGTACGCGGTGCTGAGCGATGACCCCGTGCTCACGGCGCCATGGTGGGTCTACCAGATCAAAGAGATCGAGAAGCGCGTCACTGGCAAACACTGGCGCAAGATTGAAAAGCAGCGCAGGCGCGACGAGCGCAAGCGTGAGGTTGACGAACAACTCCGCAAGATGGGCATCAGCTGATGGGCAAACGAAACAAAAAGAAGAACAAGGTGCAACCCAAACCCACGCAAGGCAAGGGCTACACCTATCGCCGCAAGAGGGTGTTCTGCACTATCGAATTGTTCAAGACGCAAGAGCATGCGTTTGAGGTCGAGATGCGCAAGCCGCGCTCATCCCGAACGCAGGATTTGCGCAACGCCACACCGAACTTTCAACGGGCAATGATCCTGTTGGGCCAGCTGCTCCAGGGCGAAGAGCCAGACATCGACGACGTGATGATTCCCGGCTCGGAGATCGAAGAGATCGCCAAATACATGGCGGAGAACACCATCCGGTTTACCGAGCCGATCTGTGACGACGATGGCGCCCCCTTGACTTGGGCACAGATGGACGCAGAAGAGCGCGTCGATTTTTGGGAGACGCTCCCATCCGAGGAACTGCGCCACGCCTACGGCGCCTATCTCGGCGAAGTGATGGTCGATCAAGACCCCGAACTTCGCAAACAACTCCAGACCTTCAAGGATAAAGCTGCCTGATGGCACAAGACGTCACAATCGTTATTCGCGCCAAGGATGCCGCATCCAAAGCGCTCGCCGCCACGGGCGCGCTGCTCGGCAAGATGGGCAACAAGGCCAAGGGCGCAGGTGCCGAAGCGCTCAAGACGGCCAAAGGGATGGAACTCATGGCAGCCGGGGGCGCCGTCCTCGGTGGCGTGTTGGGCGTTCTGACTGTCGCCATTACGGGCACAACCGCCGCCATGGCAGGTCTGTACAAAATCGGTCAGAAGGCGCTTGGCGCATGGGAAGAGCAAGAGGGCGTCAACGCAGACCTTGCCGACTCCTTGTCACGCGCAGGCGTCGAGGCCAACAACCTGCAAAGCGAGTTCGATGAACTCAACAAGATGGCAGGCGAGTTCTCCGTCAAGACGATGTTCGGCGATGAGGACATTCTGCGCAGCATGTCCAAGTACGTGCAGCTGACGGGTGATGCAAAGATCTCACAACAGGAACTGTCCACCATCCTCGGCATCGCCGCCAAGACCAAGCGCGACACCACGAGCGCAGCGGAACTCTACGCCAAGGCATTGAAGGGCGAGATCGGTCCATTAAAGGACGTGACCTCGATCACCAAGGAACAGGAAGAGCGCCTCAATGCCATTGTAGATCCCACCAAGCGTGCAGCCAAAGCGCAGGAGATTTTGGCCGCACAATTCGCGGGTGTCGCAGAAGCCGCCAACCCGACCTTCAACGCGATCAAAAACCTGGAGGATGCACAGGGCGATCTGTGGCAAATGATGGGCAGCGTGATCGAACGATCCGGCGCCATCCCCATCGTGCTCAGCCCTGTCACCAAGGCGTTTCGCGCGGTGGAGGCATGGGTCGATAAGAACCACGTGACGCTGCAACGGTACGTCATCGATGGGGTGTTGTTTGCCGTCGGTGTGTTCCGTGGTTTCCTGACCATCCTCAAGGGCGCCAACCAACTGCTTGGCGAGGGATACCGCGCGGTCAAAGCCGTTGGTCTGGCTTATGAGTTTCTCTATGAGATGGTCAAGATCGCAGGCAACGGCATGGTGGACTTTATCACTGGCGCGTTGTCCACGGTCATCGAAGGTTTTGACAAGTTTCTCGCGAAAGCCGAGAGCGTGGCGAGCTTTGTGTCTGACGACATGGCGCTCAAGATCACGAAGGCGCGTGGTGTGTTCAAGGGCGTCAAAGAAGACCTCGACGCCATCGGCAAGGCAAGTGTTGCCAACACCACGCAGAACCTCAAGAACATGGAAGCGATCACCAAGCAGGTCAAGGAACTGGAAGAGGACGACTCGGTCATGTTCCAAGCATTCGATAAAGGTCTGGACCGCATCATCAACAAGACCATTGAGGTAGACCGCAAGCTACTGGATGCCAAGAAGAACGCCAGCAAGCCCACCGTTGGCGCGGCAGTGCAAACCAAGGGCAAGAAGGACGGCGGCCTGAGCAAGGCACGCAAGGACGCGGCGGACCTCGCGCGGCGCAATGAACTGGCGAAGCGTCAACTGGCGATCCTCAACGAAACGAACGAAACGCGCAAGGCATCGCTTGAGTTGCAGCTGAAGATCTACGAGATCACATCGAACAAGCAACTGACCGCGATGGAGCGAAAGAAAGAGGCCCGCAAGGCAGAACTCGATTACGAGAAGACGCTGGCAGACCTGCAAAAGAAACGATTCGAGGCCGAAAAGAAGCGCGCCGAAGAGGCGAAGAAAGAGCAAGAGGAACGCAACAAGCTCATCATGGCGCAGATGCAGCGCGAGAACGCTGCATTGACCGCGCTGTCTCAGGGGCTTGGCAGGCTGGTTCAGGGCGCCGATGGCGTCAACATGGTCGCGGCAGGCTTCGAGCATTTGATCAACCTCACGGCAGAAGCCAACAGGTTGCAGGCCGAGTACAACACCGGCGTGATCACGGGCTCGCAAGCGGTCAGTCAGGCGTTCAGCATGGCGGCTGGCGCGGCGGCGGTCTTCGCCGAACAGATGGGCGCCACGGCCAAAGAGCAAGCGGTCATCCTGTCGCTGTTTGAACTGGCAGCGTCGGTCGCATCATTCGCGGCGGGCGATGTCTTCGGCGGTGCACAGCACGCAGCTGCATCGGCGATGTATGCCACGGTTGCGGCGACCTCCAGTTCCGCACCGGCGTCAGCAGGCGCAGGGTCTGCCGGGTCATCCGGCGGCGGCTCGCGCGGCGGTGGCGGTCCTTCAGTCAAGGATGAGCGCGAGAAGTCAGCTGAGATGCTCGCGGAGAAGTTGGGCGCCGTCCTCGGCGGTGGCAACACCATCAACGTCTTCTATGACGACCGCTCCACCAACCTGAGCAATGACCCACGCACGGGCGATCAACTGCTTGACGTGGTCGATGGTGCCGCAAAGCGCCGTGGCATTGACCTCAAATCCAACAAGTATCGGAGGAACTGATGGCATACGGTCAGGACAGATGGTTGTATCCCATCACCATCGACTCCAGTAACAATACGATCGAATGGCGCGAAGACCCCGGCGGCGGCATGACGCTGCTCACCACGACGATCACGGCGGGCACATACTATTGCCACAATGATGCGACGCTCAACAGCACCTACCCCTCGCTGTACATCGCGATCAAGGCAGCCATGGAAGCCGAAAGCACATCCAGCGCGCTGGGCTTGTCTTACACCTTCGAAGCGATCACCCCGACATCCTCGACGGCGCAGACCCTTGGCGGGCTTCGCATCACATCCACCGATGCGTGGGAGATGGCGTTGTTTGCAGACATCCACAAGACCGGCGCGCTGGGATTTGTGGAGGACACGGGCTATCTGGCAAGCGATGGCTCCGACCGGATCGACTCGCCATATACCATTCGCGGTGTGTGGATGCCGCCGGAATGGGCGACGGACAAGCGATCAAGACCTGTGCGCACGTTGAGCGAATCGACCGAGTACACTGAGCACGCCGATGCCTACAGCACAGACCGGGGCACCCGGCGCATTCGGACATTCATCTATGAGCACATCACCGCCGCGCACGTGTACGCCACGCGAGGCAATGACGCGGGCTACGCCAACACGGGCGAGCTTGCGCAGTATGACGTGCATAACGCATTTGAAGACCTGTGGACGGCATGGGGTGACGGCGCCGCGATCATCGTGGTGCATGATGTCAACCCCAACACACTCGACGTGATCGGCGAGGGGTACGAAGTCGTCAAGCGCGCAAACATCGAAGTCGCGCGCGACTTCAATAACGCCATCGACCTGATGATTACAGGCGGTGAATACTATCGCATCACGCTGCCATGCGTGATCACCAACGCTGGAGACTACGTTGGCCAGTAGAGTTTTGACGGGCATTGCCATTGAGGGCGTCGGCACAGATACCACCAAAACAGACGGGTTGTTCCTGTTCTATTCTGGCGGCGATCTGGCGTTGCACACATCCTCCAACCGTGAGGGCCGCGCAGCATTGCGCGCGTTGCCACAGGGCACGTCTACTCGCGTCAATCCCTACACCGGGGATGTGACCACCAACGCCTTGGCCTTCGAGGTCAGCGCATCCAACACGCTGGCGCCTTTGCTCATGAGCGAGCAGCGCCGCGCGCCGTACACGTTGGGCGCGGATCTGACCGACAGCGCCACGACGGTCAATATTGGCACGGTGTCACTGGATAACCTCCCCATCTGGATTGGCGATGAAACCATCTTGCTGGGCACCGATTCTGGCAGCGGCGTGTACACCGGATGTACCCGTGGCTTGTGGGGATCACCAGCGCAAGCACACGACGCAGGCGATGGTGTTTACCGTCGCGTGCCCGGATGGGCAGATCGATTGATCACCGTCATCGAACACGACGAGGCAGATGGCAGCGAGACAGTCGTGGGTCGATACCACATCGACAACATCAGCATGGATGATACGATCATCACCATCCAGACCTCCGAGGTGCTCAACGATTATCGCGCAGCCGAGATCAATCAGGGCGCCGAAGACCTGACCGCGTACGCCAAGAGTATGCGCATCAACCCCAACCGCTCGATCGCGGGTGCATTGGTGGGCTACACTTCTACACTCAGGCAGGCAAATACCTCGCTTGACGCGGTGTTTCTGGAGGTCAATGGTGAACGCATCCACCAGTTTGTCCAACGTGATGGGCTGGTCAATGCAGGCGGTAACGCATCATGGGTGTTTGAACCCTATCCGTTTGGCGAAGATGAGGTCGCCATTGATTCACTGTACGAGGTGTTTGTCATCTGGCGCCAGTCAGGCAGCGGCTCGAATGTCGTGGGTGACTTTTCCACTGAAGATCTGACCTACCCCGCACACCCGCTCGCCATCGCGCTGGCATTGCTCACATCCACGGGCGCAGGCTACAACGGATCGTATGACGTGCTGGGCGAACAGTGGGGGTTGGGGCTGGATTACATCTCGTGGACCCCATGGGAAACCGAGATCGCCAACACACCAGACATGTGCATCGACCAGTTGGTGCTTGGTCGTGGTGGCTCAACCGTAAATGTTTTTACCACCATACAAGATATTTTACTCAAGCCGTTCGGCTATTTCCTGAGCATCACCAATGATGGATTGCTCACCATTGAACGACTGAGGCTCCCCACGCTGATTGATTGGCAGGCCGCTCAGACATCCAGCATTGACGCATACATCGACGGCCCGCTGCGCATGGACCGCGCGATGGGTGAAATCAGCGACCGCATCGTCGCGAACGTCGGCGGCGCAGGCACAGGCCAGACCACCACTGTCAACGTGCGCACACCGGAGCGCTCCACACGTCGAGCCAAACTGGCAGACGCGCGAGAGTTTGAACTCAACTACACCGCGATCAACCCCAAATCGTTGGGCATCGTGCCCGGCGCACAGGCAGGCGCACTCACCAACGCGCTCGTGAACCTGCTTCAACTCAACCTCGACGCGGTGCCACGGCTGTTCGTGCGTGTGGGCAACCCTGCCACGACGGGTGAAACCGACTACAACCACGGGCGCATCATTCGCATTAATGACCTGGCGAACCTGCAAGACGCATGGATCGTCGATGCCAATGGCAACCGGGTTGATGATCTGTCCGAGATTGACTTCGCGGGCATGATCATTGGTCGTGAGTATGACCTTGATCGCCGCACGTACACACTTGAGTTGTTGTTCCTGTCCTACCACGTCGGGCAGTTCATTCGACTGCGCGCACCATCGGGCGTGATCGCCTCGGTGGACAGCGGCACCAATACCATCACGTTGGACGCCACGACATTTAGCGCATCGGATGCCGCGACGTTCAACGATGGCGATGATATTGAGATCTGGACCGTCGATGGCGCCAAGTGGGCAAGCTCGGTTGTGCGTTCGGTTGACAATGTGTCAGGCAACAACCTGGAGCTTGACGCATGGTTTGGTGCAGACCCATCGGCGGGCATGATCGTCCGCCTCGCCAACAGTGCAAGCTACAACAACACATCCATTTATAGCCTGACCGGCCGGCCTTACACGTACCTCGCGGATGCCAACGATGAGATCGACGAGAACGGCACGACGGTAGACGCAGACATCTACGGCACCAACATCTACGGCGGTGCCTTCAACACCAACAAGGGGCTTGAGCCAGACTTTATTGGCATCGATGACGAATCATTCGATACCACGTCGAGCGACTGTCCTCCGTTGGATACATGGTTGGAACACAGGCTGCGAGCCAACGCGCAGCACCTCATCACGCAGGGCAATCAGGTGTCGTGGGCGCCGTTGTCCGGTCGATCAAACGACTTGAGCGATGCCACAGGAAAGAACAATATCCGCCCTTATGCCAGCATCAACACCTCAACGATCATGTTTGTGCCATGGCTAATCGAGCCGGGACTCAAGCAGGTCTCGATTCATGGCATCGGGCGTGTGGGTGATGAGGGCGGCACCAACAGCTACATCACAAAGCTGCGCCTCGACACGCAGCAACTGACCGGCGAGCAAGAGTACATCGAAGTCCTCGCCAACACAGAAGCGGACACACCCGAGTTTCAACCATTCGAGGTGGCGTTGAGCTATGACACGGCGGTGCAGTTCCGCGAGGTCGCACCGCTTGAGTTGTGGGGTAACGCACCATCGCAAAACAATGCAACCGCCGGATCTGCCTCGCTTGGTTCGGGTGATGTACGTGGACCCATTCTCTACAGCGACGCGAATTTCTACGCGGACAGCGCAGCCACACGCCCAAATACCAGCGCATTGGATACGATGTACACCGTGCCCGGCGCAGGCAATGCAGGCGTGCGCATGGATCATATGCAGACGCGCGACTACGGCAGCGACGAGGGGATGGTCACATACCCACCGCCTGTGGCCGCCTCGACTGTGCAAAAATACTACATGAGTTATTTGCAGCTGCGTGGCCTGGAGGTGCAACAAACCTTTCAGGACACCACCGCGCAGGCAAAGAGCGAACTCGAAGCAGGTAAACCCGAGCTTGGTGAGATCGCCGGTTTGCACATCATCCGTACCAACGCGGTCCAGAAGCGCGCCAAACCCTTGTGGATTGGACCACGCGGGCAGGCAGCACCGAGCGAGGATGGTTGGCCCACCGGTTACACCACGCGGTTTGCGCGGATTGCAGGCGACGCAACAGACACCGCTGTGTTTTCTGCCAACGTGTTTCCATCCACGGACAACTGCACGCTGCTGGTGATGGCCTACGTCCTGCCATGCTTTGACCAGACGATCTACAACCGAGGCTCATTGTTTGGTCTGGTTGAGGAAGAATCCATCGAAGGTCACTGGAACATTGGCGCCAAGGTGCACGAACTCCAGACCGGCGAGGACTGGAGCACAGCAACCGAGCTTGGCAACTCGCTCGACACACTGTCAGGCAATGACCCCATTCCTCTTGTGTTGCAGCATTTGCCATTTGACCTCACGGGCCAGATCCCCGCGCTGCTCACGGAGTTTATGGTGCGCAAGGGCATCGACTCGGCAAATGGATTTGCGATGAAAGAGGGTCAGTTGTTCGCGCCAGACATCCCGTATCTGACGCTCGTGCAGACGACGGTGGACATCACCCGCGACGCATCAGGCGAGTTGCCCTGCCGGGTGCAGTTGCACCTTGACTACGATACGCGTGACACAGCGAACTACTTCAACAACACGGACACGGATTTGGACACCAGCGATGCGCTCATCACAGTGGTGGGCGCCTCTATTTGGGAGCTTCCACAGTAGGCGTACAACCCAACGCGGGGTCAATGGATTCGGGACCATCCATGGACGCAGGCACCCAAACGATCAACTCGACGGGTGCGGTGTCTGGATGGTTGCATCCCTGACCGTTGTACCCATTGAAACCAAACTGCACGGGCTTGCCTGGATCGCGCCCGCCACAACGGGTCCACTTCCCATCCGCCTTGTAGTGGAAGTCCCCAAAGTATTCGAGTTTGAGTTCGGATTCTGGCACGGGTTCGCCATCGCGCAACGGGTGCCCCATAAAGAACGAGAGTTTGTCGAATGACACGGGCTGCATCAGGTAGTCGGGCGTGTCCTTATCGCATGTCAACTGCACCAGATAATCGTCACGCACGTCGGGTTCGGTTGGCTCGGGGTCTTCACCACAGCCCACCACCAGGGCGGCACACATCAACAACACTAAAACTCGCATGATCACCTCATGAGCAAAACACTACCATCGACATATCCAAGCGTGGGGCCGGGCGAGTTCATGTCTGCCCAACCCATACAGGCAGATGATTGGCACAATACTGCACAATGTCAACACCACATTTACCAAAGGATCGGATCACGATCAACAATCTACCTATCTGGCGATGACCCGTTTGAAACCACGAGCGGCTCATACACCACCACAGACGATAACGACGCAGACCACCCCCTGACACTCAATCAGGGGGTGATTCGTTTGACCCGCGAGATGATCGACTCAGGCGCGGTCAAGCATGAGTTGGTCTTCGTGGGTGTCGGCAAAGACATCGACGTGCAAGTCAGCGTGTTCGCGCCTGATAGCGGCACAAGCGCGCTCACCACATTCACCGCATCGCGCGCGTCGTCCACCGTCGATCGTTTCGAGGGGTCCGTTCTGCTCACCAAGGCGCAGGCAGACGCGGGCGGTGTCTCAGGCAGTGACCCGCGCGTGCTGTTGGTGAGCATCGAAGTCAAGGCAAACACCACGAGCGCCGCATTATATCAGGCGTTCGTCTATGAATCCTACATCAGCGCGTCCGAATTGCCGGACGGCACATAACCCAAGAGGTCCATCATGTCAGGAAAGAAAGCCCGTGGCAGTCGAGTTCAATCGGCTGCCACTTCTTTATATGCAGCAGACGTCGCCACCACGTCGAGCTATGCAGACGTTGAGTTCACCGTGGATGGAAACACGGAGTCCGCCATTGAATGTGACTTCGCCATCAGCCTGGAGGTTGAAGCGGAGGCCGAGACGCAAGATGTCAAGATCAAGGTGCTCACGCGCGCGCACTTCTCCATGCCCTGGCGTGAGTTGCAAGCGGAGACAGATGTGACCACAACGGACGGCAATCAGTCAGTGTATTCCGGCACCGTGCGCGGCTCGCAAATCAAGGTGCAGATCAAGGAAGGCGCATCATCCGGCGGTACGGCGAAGATCGCCCTGATACTCAAGTGAGGCAACCATGCCAGTCATTCGATCATTTGCCGCTGAGATAAGCGGCGCGAGTGGAGGGGGTGGTGGAGGCGGATTCGACCCGTTTGACTACTTTGGCGCGCGCATGGTTGATTGGGCGTGGGCACCATACGAGGGGCCAAACACAGCGCCAGACAACGTGTCCGCCAACAAGCGCACGGGCAGCATCGCCTACGGCGACACCATGCCAGAGATCAGCAACTATGCAGGCGGGGACTATCACACGAGTGTGTTTACCGGTGCCGAGCTGGTCGATGGTGGCAGCGGCCCGGACTACTTCCTTGTGGCAGGCGGGACGTCCTACGAACAGTCCACGTCCCCCGTGGCGATCGGGGATGACCTGAGCTTCGTTGATGTGTTTGGCCGCACCTCGTTGACGCAGGGCGGCTACCTCTACCAGCATACGACGTTCTCACCATCGGTGCTCATCCGCACGAGCAGCCCATACAACATCGACTTTTTCCACAATGGCGACAACGCAGTCAAGGCCGTGGCAGACACAGACCTCCACATCCTGATCCAACACGTGGACAACGCCAACAGCAAGACCGACCACCGCTTCGATGGCGAGGTCATCGACACGGCAGCCAATATCCACGACTACGTCGCGGGTGAAACCGAGCGAGAGTTTTCTGGATACACCGGCTCAACCCGTGCGCGCGCCAAGCGCGTAGGGTGGTTCAAGATCCGCGACTTGACTGAGGCGGAGGCCGCGCTTCTGGAGACATGGATCTCCGAGCAAACAGGCATTACGTTGACCGGCCCCTGATCGCCTCGCCCCAATCGAACGCCGTCTACCATACCACGGGGTCAGACGGTTGGGTCCGAGGCATCACCGGCACATATACTGCCGACATGACCAACCTCAAGGCGCGCCTGAACATCACGGGCAGCGAGACTTGGCATGACATCAGTGGAACAGGTGGCGAGTTCACCGTCGATATCCCCGCAAGCGTGGGCACCGGCACGCTGGAAATCCAGGCCAATGACGGCACCCGGTTGACCCAGATCCCCTACGTGTCCGTTGGCACGTGTGATGGAGGCGTGGGTCAGTCCAATATGAAGGGCTCGTCGGAGAACAAGCACAACTACAGCGCAAACAACAGCATCGGCCTGTACGATCCCCGCCCGACGCCCATGGCGTTGATGGTGGGCAGGACTGAGCGCGATACATGGGGCGCCGCGTATGATGAGGGGTGGATACCCGAATATCTCAACACGCAGCAAACTAGCAACAGCAGGCCGTGGGGCATGGTTCGTTTTGCGATCGGCTCCACGAAGATCTCGCAGTGGCTCAAGACGGCGCCTGTGGATGCCGCCGGGTATGGCTACAGCGTCCGGTATTATGATGAGTTGGTCCGCGCGGTGCTCGTATCGCAGGGGTTTGACCCCGCCACATACGACCCCGCCACGATGGACCCACCTATCCGGCACCTCAAGATCCAGATCGGCGAGGCGGACGCGAAGGCGAGCACCAGCAAGGCATCATTCAAGGCAGACCTCAAACAATTCGCGGCAGACATCAACGCAGACCTTGGCGTCTCATGCGTGGTGAGCGTGCTGCAAGACCTGTTCTCCACGGGCTACGTGGCGACCGAGGCGCAGTTGATCGCGATACAGGATGCCGTCACCGAGGCCGCAGCAGAATCCGCATACATCACCGTTGGTCCTGACTTCTCGGATGTGGTGCTTGACACCGATCCGCCAGAGCAGTCGGGCAACGTACACTTTTACACAGATACGCAGGTGGCGTTGGCTGCCTCGCGATGGAGTACCTTCTAATGTGGCAATCACACAAAGGGGGCGCACAATGGCGCCTGAAATGCGACGATCGCATCGAACTCAAGGACGGTCTGGATCACGCCACGGACGACCTCGCGCGTTACCTGACGCTCGACGGGGACAACTGCCCGCGCACCAAGGGGCAACCACGCAGCGTCGAGTTGCTGCTTGAGGACTTCGGCGAGGAACTGCACCGCGCGGCCAATGAATACAATATCCCGTTACCATGGATGATCGCGTTGGTGTTGTGCGAATCGGGCAGACTCAAGGGTTCGCGCTTGCGTCGTGATCCCGTGAGTCTTCGCCATGAGCCGGGCTATGAGTCCGACGAGGCTACACCCAGCAAGGTATCGGCGGGCCTTGGGCAGACGCTCTTGCGTACCGCGCGATACGTGGCAGGCATCCTCAAGATCAACCCGGCAGTGATGGTCAATGGCAACCTGTACGAGCAGGACCGCGCGATCAATGTGTATGACCTGTATCAACCCGCGCTGTCGCTGATGTTGATGGCGGGCTACATGGAGATCCTGGGCGACAAATGGGACATGGACCCCATCATCATTCAGGCGGCATACAACGCAGGCGGCGCATACACCTCATCGAAGAACCCGTACAACTTGCGCATGTACGGCGGGTCTGATCGCCTGATCAAATTCACCGCGTACCATAATGACGCCATTGAGGTTCTGAAATGAGACTGCCTCATTTGCGCCAGGTGATGCGACGTGGGTTGCCTCTTTTGGTGCTCGTGCCAATCGGGATGCTCTACCTGTCGGGCTTCCTTGGCATGCTGTGGTGGCCCCCGCCATCGCTCGCAGCATACTCCACCATCATCAAAATCACAGGTATCGCTGGCCCCGAAGGGGGATTGATCCGCGTGGTTTGCGCTTTGTCCGCCCTGTTTGGCGTCGTGATGCCATGGCGTCCCGTCAGGGTGCTTTTGTATATTCCCGCGCTCGCCTCGGTCCTGCTCATTGTGTTGAGTTTTATGGATACGGGGCAGGGCTTTGCCGTGGGGGCATGGTCCGTGGGGGCCATCTGCGCCTGCATTGGACTGGTGTGTGATGCGAGTGATTGATGCAACAACCATAATAAATGCCCTGACACTGATCGCCACAACGCCGCCTGCCATGAAGGCCATTGAATCCGACGCATGGAGCAATCCGCGCACGTGGGCGGTGGTGGTGTTTCTGATCGCGCTCGCCACGTGGCGCGAGTGGTTCGGCGTGATCAAGCGCGTGCTGCTTGCAAGGAAGACCACCGAAATCAGCGACGAGTCCAAGGACAAGGACAAGGACCGCACGCTAGAGAGCAGCTTGTTTCAACACGTACTGGAGGAAAAGAAGGCCGCACAGGCAGACGTGCGCGCGCAAACCACGCAGACCATTGCCACGCTACAGGAAACCATCAAGCGCTTGCAGGATGAAATGGACGACATCCGCGCCGAGCGCGATCAGGCGCAGGTGGATCTCAAGGTGGAGATGCGACGACACGAGGAAACGCGCGGGCGCATGGAGGGCTACAGGAGCCAGCGCAACCAACTCAAACACATCATTCAAAAAAACCGCGACCGCATGGCGAACACCATGGGTACAGCGGCAACCATTGAAATCGACGAGATGCTGGAATTGGCAGACGAGGCCAGCTCCATTCAAACGGGGGAGTCATGACCACCATACTGCACCTGTCGGACCTGCACATCGGCGCGGACAGCAACGCGCGCAACCTTGGTCTGATCATCAATCACATCAACGCGAACTACGGCGAGGATGTGCCGATCGCGATCACCGGTGATCTCGTGGAGACGACCAGTCACCGCATGTACAAGACGTGCGCCTCGCTGCTCAAGCGCCTGTTGCCGCGCCCCCTTTGGATTGTGCCGGGTAATCATGACCTGTGCGCCAAGGGCGTGGACATCGGGCTTGGGTTGGATGCGGACTATGACCTGTGGGAGAAATACATCAGGCCATTGATGGCGCCCACCAAGCGGCACCTGCCATACATCTGGCACCACGGCGGGCTTCAGATCGTCGGGCTCGACACCATGGCGGGCACCATGGGCGATTGGATCGCCGATACCGCGCGCGGCGCTGTGGGCAAGAGGCAATTGTACGCGCTGACGCAGCTGCTCCAGCACACGCCCACCATTGTCATTGGGCACCATCGCGTGCATTGGGATGACACGTGGCATCGACTGCGTGACGCGGAGGCCATGGCGCACATCATGGAGCCGCGCGCAGTGGCGTACCTGTGTGGACATCAACACAAGGAAGAGCGCGTCGAGGGCAATGGCACGGTTTATCTGGCAAGCCATCAGACCACGTACCCCGCGTTGCGATATGCGGAAGTGACCATTGGCGAGGCTATTGAAAGAAGGTGGGTGTGGTTATGAAGTTGAGAAAGAAGGTACAGCAGGCGCTCGAAGAGCACCCCGAATGGTTGCAGTTGTCCAGGCTTGGCGCGGCCAAAGAGATCATCAACGCGGGCTATTGCGATGCGACACCTAACGCGGTGCGCAAGCAGATCAAGCGCATCCTTGATCGAGAGGATTTGCGAATGCCTCCAAAAGATACGCCCGCGCCGGTCGCGTCCGGTGTGCGTGAGTTGCAAGAGGACTACTTCTACAATGACGTCGATGACAAATATGTCATATTCGCCGGGCCTGCCAAGGGCGTCATTGATGGCGGGCTGGTCCGCGCAATCCGACAAAAATACAGCAATATGGGCATGGGCGATACAGTCAATGAACTGGCCCTTGAGTATGGGTTCACGCCTGAGTTTATCAAGGGGCTGTTGCGCGCGACCAACACCACGCACGCGAGCCTGCCGCTGACTGATGAGGAAATCGCCGCGACCATCGGCGACGAGGATGCCGAGCACGCCGCGTTTCAGAACATGGTCATGATGCAGGCGCAGAAGCTCCACCGCAGGACGCAGAAGGAACTGTGGCGCAGAACACAGGAAGACGCGCGCAAGTGGCGTGAGTTTGAGCAAGGGCGCCTCAAGCCCCTGGTGGAACTCGTCGAGCAGCACCCGCCGCGCAGGCATGTGTTTCAGATGGCGGGTCAACCCGACGACTTCGATGTGCTGTTCAATGCCTCGGATGTGCACATTGGCGCGCTCGGCATCCATGGCGAGGGGTTGGAAGACACCCACCGCGCGCTGATGGAAACAACGGAGCGCTTGATCGAGCGCGTTGCACAGCGTGGCAGACCCCGTCGTGTGGTCGCGGTGCTCAATGGTGATTGGTTTCACGCCGATACACCACGGGGGACCACGACGCGCGGCACTCCGCTGGACATGGCATGCACACCAGATGAGGCGTTTGGTGTGGGTTGTGATATCGCGATCGAATACATCGACCGGTTGCGCAGTCTCGGTCACACCACCGTCTACGTCGTGCGCGGCAACCATGACAACATGACCTCGCTGGCACTAAACCGCGTGCTCATTGAAGCATACAGGCGCATTGATGGCGTGGAGGTCGTCGAGGCTACGTGCGAACCGTGGCACATGATGATGCTCGGCAAGGCGCATTTGTACTTCGAGCACGGCGATGGTCCAAAGGGCGCCAAGATCACGCCCGTCATGGCGAAGGTGGGCAAGGCCATGTGGGGTCAATGCAACCACCACTATGCGTTTACCGGACACCTGCACCACATGAAGGTGCTCGACGACTACGGCGTGGTTCATATCCAGATGCCATCACTGGCGCAACCCGACAGGTATCACGCTAAAGGCGGGTGGTGCACCTCAACGCGCATGCAAGAGGCGTATTGTTTTGACGCGCATGGCTTTTTGTTTGACACGATCCGCGCGCATGGATAAGATCTCATATAACTACTAGACGGATTCGGGTTCGGCAACGAACACAACAAAGCCCCGGTCGATCGACCGGGGCTTTGTTGTTTCTTGTCAACTGCTATAAAAGTCCATGGCACTGGCCAGGAACTCTTGCTGTGCGCGCAATTCGATCCCGCGCTCGTGCATCTGGTGAGCCGTCAACCCATTTTCTTTTGGCAACTTGAAGTAGTGGAGCACGTACTGGTCAAACGAGTTTTGCAATAGCGTCCACGTGTCATGATTGTCTATTCCCCGCATCGCGTCCACCAAACCATCGCACGTCCATTTGACTTCATTGGCCATTGCAGCATGCATTACACCCAAGTTGTTGCACGCCCTGTAGATAGAAACAGGTATATCTTCTTGGAGAAAACCGAAAACACCCGAGTCGATGCGCCTGGCGTGGGCGATCTCAACACGTTCCCATAAATAAGGGTCATCATCAATAAACCACAGGTGCATGGGCTTGATCACACAGTCAAGCAGCCACCGTTGCACGGCCTTGCGAGGTAAAACTCCAAGTCGATAGCGATGCGATCCAACGTGAATATGACATCGCAATGATTCAGGCGTTGTGTTTGCGCAGATGGGGTGTTCATCCATCTGGCGAAAATCAATAAAGGTTTCATGTTGCACACTCATGTGGTCAAATATGGCCTTATGACCATGAAAGGCATCATAATAAACCCCAAGGTTCCAATCATAACGCAGGGCCGCGTCGATAACATATTGCGTCTCGGCATCCGTGGGTTGAGGACCGTGATAATGTGCCAGCGCATCATGCAACTGCTCTTTGCTCTTTGCTTGAATGGCGCTGCGTATATCTCCAAAAGTTGTCATATCTATCTCCGTGGGAACCTCGTTCCCAGTTCGTTCCCAAAACTATGAGATCTCTTGATATCTGATGATGTTCTATGATAGTCTATGAGACAACCGCAAAACATTCGTATCGCAAGTGAAATAGCGGATGATCGCATGGTATCAGGTTAAAGTTCAACAGGTGCTTACTGGCTTCAGGTGCCAGTGCCTTCACGGGCGTGGGGGTTCGAGTCCCCCCTTCCGCATGCGGGTGATCCGGTATTCTGGATCACCCGCTTTTTTTGTTCGTTCCCATCTCGTTCCCAAAATCCAAAAGCGCCGTTGTGGCGTCGCTCAGATTCTTGGGCGCGAGGTGAGCATATCTTGTCGTGGTTTTGATGTCCGCGTGACCCATCAAATCACGCACCGTTTGGAGCGAGACGCCGCGTTGCACCAACCAGCTCGCGAACGTGTGTCGCAGATCATGGCGGGTGCAGTGTCGGATGCCTGCCCTTTTGATGGCGCGTGCCCACGGCAGCTTTACCTTGTTCTTCGTCAGCGCGCTGCCATCGGGTGCCGTGAACACCAGCCCGCCGCGCATGAACGTGCGGACCTTCTGTGCCTTGAGCGCGCTGATGGCGATGTCATTGAGCGGGATGATGCGGGCAGATGACTTGCTCTTGGGTGACTCGGTCTTCGCGCGGGCTTTGGCCTGGCGGACAGACACCTGCTTTCTGCGAAGATCAATATCATCCCACCGTAGCGCCACAAACTCACTCGTGCGCAGGCCCGTGTGCAACACGAACGGCACGAGGTTTTCAAGCATGGGCTCGGTCTTGCACGCCTCGACGAGTCGGGCCGCCTCATCCTCGGTCAGGTATCGAACCTGTGGTTCGGGTTCATCCATCCACTGAAATTCAGGCAGTCGATCAAGCATCTCCCACCGATGTCCGGCCTTGAGGTGCGAGGACAGCGCGGTGAGTTCGCGGTTGATCGTCGATGGCGCCGCGCCTTCCTTCTTTCGTTCGATGATGTAGCCGTCAATGGCCAGCGCATTGATCTCGTCGATGCGCATCTCACCGAAGCGCGGGATAAGGTGCTTGTCTGTGCGCACCTTGCGCACGTACTCTTCCGAGTCCTTAAGCTTGGTGGGTGCAAGTCGCTCGCGGTACAACTCCACAAGGCGCGCATAGGTCGGCACCTCGACGTGTGCCTTGACGGAGTGCGCCAACTCGTATTGCTCCATCCCCCACTGGTACGCTTTGCGCTTGGTTGGGTATGGTGCGTTGCGCCGAAACCGCTTTCGCTTGTTGGTCTTGGGGCACTCGTAATAAAAGGAAACCTGCCAGTGGTCTCCGCGTTGGGTTATTGTTATCATGGGATTATCTCCAGGTAAGAGATACCATGCGACCCTCCTATTCACCTGTCAAAGATGAGTAAGAGGGTCGCTGATGTTATGCGCTTTGTCCAGTCATGTGGTCCTCAATCCAGTCGAGGAAGACGGCTTTCTCCACCTTGACACTCCGCCCGATCGCGATGATGCCGGGCACCTTCCCATCCTCACGCCATCGGTTGAAGGTCGCAGGGGATATGCCAAGGATCGCGCACGCTTGCTTGATGGTGAGCCTTGCCGGGGCGTGTTCGCGGATCTCTTGCAGGCTCATGGATTCGACGTTACTTTGGTTGGTCATCGTTCCACCCCACTGAGTTCTCCACCTGCCGATGGTGCTTCACTGATGGCCCCGCTCTTTTCATCATGCCGGGCCGCTTGTCTGCGCAAGATCTCGGGGCGTTCTGCGGGCTCCAGGTCACGCCACCACTTGCGGCCAAAAACGATGGCGGGAGGTATTGCGGCGGCGATCCCACCAAGCGCAAAACCAAGGGCTCCACCGACCTCGCCAGACCACTGGTTTGCAGCTGCCAAGCAAACACCACCCGAGACACCCGCAAAAATACCTAACAAGTATAATGTGCCAGCAGCGTATGGAACTATCTCACGCAACGCTGCCCATATCTTTCGTTTCTTCATCGCCCCCTCCCCATTCTGTAGAGATACATCAGTGCAACGTTCTGTGCTTCGATGATCTTGTCGTGGAAGTCCTTGAGCATTTCCCGGTCATCGCTGCATACCTTGGTGGCAGCCTTGCTTATTCTGTGCCGGATGCACAGTTGTTGGTCATTTTCCCAAACATAAAACTCATCAGCGATATAGTGCGTCCGACCGTCTGTATACGTCACGCCGCTGAGGGTAGACTCACTGATATCAAACAACACCAACGCACCACGTACCTCAACCGTGTGCCGTCCATCCGTGGACGTCCATCTTGTCTTCCCTTCAGTCATCTCGACCTCCCCTTCTGTATGGCCTGACAACCTTCTCAGCAATGAGAAACGGCAGCAGGAGCACCATCAATCCAATCCATATGCACGGTGTCACAAGCATCCCTCCCACTCTTCTTTGAGTTCTTCGATGATGTCATCAGGGATTAAACCATCGCCTCTTTGCAAGATGGCCTTAACCAAACACTGATCACATATTGCTAAATGAGGCGTTGCGTCTTTGATGCGCTTTTTTGCTTGCTCAAGTGTTTTGTTGCGGTACTTCAGCGGTGCGCCACACAACTGGCAATCAATCTCAGTATCGTATGGATATTGCTCGTTGCCCGATGGCCAGACGCGACCAGTGCGGAACGTCTCTCCCAGGCTGAATGTATTTGGGTGCTCCTCAACCACAGCGATGGTCGATAGGTGCACAATTTCCACATCCATCAGCCCACCATTTTGGGGACAAGTTGCCTCCCACCATGCCCGGCAGTGGAAACCCGGTCGAGGCGCAATGGTTGCCTTAACTTCCTTGTGGCTACCTCCGCATTGCGAACATTCGTGAATATCGACAAATCTTGTTTCTTCACCCATCACGCACCCCCTTTGAGTTTCTCGATCTGCTCTTGTGTTGCCGGGAACCTGCCGGTGCCTTTCCATTCAGTACCGCGCTCTTCTGGCTCCCAGCGCTCGCCGATTCGATCGGCGCTTGGGCCATAGCAGGACAGCACCGTGCTCCATGCCTCATCCGGTGAGGACGCCCACACAAGGCCCGTCCATGTGGTGTAGTCCTCACCGGCGCCCGTGCCCCACCCCTTCATATTGGTGGGCCATGATTCGACCATGTGCTCGTCTGGTACATCATCCGGCACGGTCCATCCGCACCAGTAGAATTGCTTGTCGTCGAGAAGGCCGAGGCTTTTCTGCATGGCTTCAACAAGCGCTTTGACAAGTGGGCGCTCGAAACTTTCATCCATCCAGTGAGGCGGATCGCCATTGACCAGCGACCGCATGGGCATGTCCGGGTCATTGTCAAACAATGTATCCAAGTCACCATCGCGCACAGTGTCTCCGACCTTGGTGCGAACACCGAAGGCATGGAACAGCCCACCCAGCTCAAGGCCCGCCTCAAAGAGATGCGCCGCCAATGCAACCACGTGATTGGTGGGTAGATGCCCATCGATGAGTTCGTTCTTTGCGATAGCAACTTGACGCTTGTGGTAATCTGCAAACTTGGAAAGAAAATACTCTTCCGTGCACCGATCGATCATCTCTTGCAAAACCTCGATCGGTGTTTGCTCTTTTGGTTTGTCTTGACATGCTGTCATCGCTTTCTCCTTTCCTGTCTGATGAATTGATCCAGCGCCTCGCGGCGTCCGGGTTTTGTAGTTGGCCCCATGCTCCACAACCATTGCTCTAAT
>LULF01000129.1_pt1 | contig 49076 bp, 62 predicted proteins | sample 728221 | NCBI WGS metagenome assembly LULF01 (sample SAMN03860296, study PRJNA289734) | marine metagenome | biome: seawater column; feature: ocean; material: water; isolation source: Red Sea water column Station 169 - depth 500m | place: Saudi Arabia: Red Sea | collected 2011-10-15 | depth 500 m | reverse complement strand
GTCGCGGGCGAGAGCTCCTATCGACCCCGCGGTTTGGTACCTCGATGTCGGCTTTTCCTATCCTGGCTCTGCAGCAGGGGCCAAGGGTGAGGCTGCTCGCCTATTAAAAGGAAACATGAGCTGGGTTTAGACCGTCGTGAGACAGGTCGGTCTCTGCCTGATGGAAGCGTGGCTGTCTGAGGGGAAGTTGCTCTTAGTACGAGAGGAACAGAGCAGCGTGGCCACTGGTTTACCGGTTGTCTGACAAGGCAGGCCGGGCAGCTAAGCCGTTTGGGTTAAGTGCTGAAAGCATCTAAGCACGAAGCCCATCCCGAGACAAGACAGCCTTTCGTAAGATGAAGGTTCGCAGAAGAAGACTGCGTTGATAGAATGGATGTGTAGATCACAAGCTTCGGCGAGTGGTGAGCATGCCATCACTAATCGACCAACACATCAGCTCGGCCATATACATAGAGACTATACATGACGTTTCATATTTTTAATTTGAATTAGTGGAAACTATACACAAATTTACCATATAGAGGCATTTTAGAATATATGTGGTAATAATCTCCGTTGGTTGACTGTGAGGGGCATCTTGCTTAAAGTCCAGGGAATTTAACTCCAATCCCAACGGCAAATGTCATTCTGTCCTCACAGTTTTATAACTAAAAATTTCAAAAACTCTTTTATCAAGACTGTATTATCATCTTTTATGGCTGATGAAAAATTATCTAGGAATCAGGCTTACGTTTTATTAAATGTGGATTACAAACATCAAAAAAACATTATCAATAAGGCTGAATCATTATCAACCGTACAAAATGTCAAGACTATGTATGGCATTTATGATTTAATGATAATCTTAGAATCTGATGATATGGGCGCTATTAAGAAAACAATTGATGAGGATATACATGATCTTAATGGAATAATAAATATGACATCATTAGTCACTGTTGGTACAAAGGATGTCCATTCAATTTTAGAATAAAAATTGCAAGAATTTGAAATAATAATAGTAGGAGCAGGACCAGCGGGTCTTTCAGCTGGAATATATGTTGCAAGACAAAATGTATCATGTTTAGTAATCTCAAAAGATTTGGGAGGACAAATGAATCTGATTCCAAGATTGGAAAATTATCCTGGAGCTATAATGTCAAGTGGACAAATATTAGCTAAAACACTTGAAACCCAATACTTGTCGTTTAAGGGGGAAATTGTTTATGATACTGTTGAAAAAATTGATGAATCAGAGGGTGGTTTCAAAATAAAAACAACTCGTTCTGAATATAAGGCAAAAGCAATTGTGTTGGCACCTGGTAAAGTACCAAATATGCTAGGCCTTGAAAATGAGTCACAATATTTTAACAAAGGAATTCATTACTGTACAAAATGTGATGCGCCATTTTACCAAGGTAGGACTACGGCTTCTATTGGTGTTGGTTCTTATCTTTTAGAATCTGGTTTGTTATTATCACGTATGGCTTCGAAGATGTATCTAATTTTAAAGGGCTCAAAACTTGCAGGTGACAAGGATCTTGTTGCAACGTTAGAAAATAACAAAAACATTGAGATTGTCACACAATCATCAGTCAAGGCGGTTTCTGGAAATTCTGTTTTACAGCAAATTACAATAGTTGATTCATCTGGGGCTGAAAAAATATTGGATGTTGATGCGTTGTTTATTGAGATGGGTTCAAAGATTAATCTTGATTATGTTAAACATTTGGTAAAAATAAATACCAAGGGGGAAATTGAAATAGAATCTGGTGGTATGACAAGCCATCCGGCAATATTTGCTGCTGGTGATGCTACCACAATCCCATACAAGCAAATTATTGTTGCATGTGGAGATGGTTCTAATGCTGGACTTTCTGCATTTAATTATATTGAAAAACTAAAAGGCAAGCCAGGTGTACGTGCTGACTGGAAAAAGCAAATAGGCGGTCAAGTTTTCCATTACTGACTATGAAGCCTGATAATGCAAAGGACTCATTTTTTTCTACTGGAAAACCCAAAAGATTACCATGGTTTTACGCTATAATTTTGTTAGGGATTCTTGGTTTAATATTCATGTTTAAATGGTTTAGTTAATACTGAAAACCTAAAACTAATACATTTTAATTTTCTACCATTTTATGATGCTATGAATATACTAGAAATTGCTGAAGAATATTATCTAGTTACTTTTACTGTGGTGATAGGAATTGGGTTATTACAAGGCGCAATAATTGGTAGAGGAATCAGATCACGTTTTCCAAGTTTTAAAAAACATGCACGTGCTGCGTCAATTATTTTATTATCTCTTTTCTCTATTAATGCAATCGCTAGTGTTCTAAAATTTGCAGAACCAGTGAAAGTTTCTGCAGCTGAATTAACTATCCCTACAACAGTTGATGAGGTATTTTCACTAATTCTTAATTTGTTAGGCATTAATGCAGGATTAGGAGCAGTTATTGCAATATTCGTTACTATCACGTTGGCATTGTTTTTGAAATTAGCAAACATCCATCAAATTATTAGATATTTCATTTTTGTTATAAGTTGCATAGTTTTACTTGTAGCATTACTTGGTAAATTTACTGACTTTGTGCCTAACACATTCCAAATAATGGTTTACGCATTTTACCAATTTGGAATCACACTTGGGCTATTTCTTGTAACTCGCCGTAAAGAATATGATGTATTTTCAGATCTAAAATAACATAGATTGTATTTTCATAAAATGAAAAAGTATGATGGTCACAAGAGTTTTTTTAGTCCGGCACATCTGTTTCTAATAGTAACCTCAGTTACACCTGATGCGATAGAAATTTCTTTTTGTGTTTTATTACCACCTGACGAAATACAAGCTAGGTATAATGCAGCAGCTGCTATTCCCATTGGATCTTTGCCAGCTACCATCCCAATTTTTTTTGCCTTGTTTAACAAATCAATTGCTTTTCGCTTAGTTTTCTCACCAAGTCCAGCAATACTTGCAATTCTAGATACTCCTTTAACTGGATCAGCAACTGGTATTTTGAGATCAAGTTCTCTAAAAATTAACCTATAACATCTGGCAACATCTTTTCGTCTAATATTGATTCCAGATGCAATGTCCTCTAATGTTCTTGGGGTTTCCGTATTTCTACAAGCAGCATAAATACATGCAGCAACTAGTCCATGAATTGATCTGCCCTTGACAAGGCTTTTTTCAATTGATTTTCTGTAAATATAGGCTGCCTTTTCTATTACTGTATCATTTAACGAAAGTTTTGCTTTTAGTTTATCCATTTCACTTAATGCTTGACGAAGATTTCTTTCAGCAGAAGTATGTGCTTGTGAACGATTATCCCACGTTCTAAGTCTGTCAATAGATTTTTTCATAGATGATTCAAGAGGTTTCCCAGTAGCATCTTTATTTGTAGCACCAATCATTGTTGAAAGCCCCATATCGTGCATTGTAATTGATGTAGCAGAACCAACTCTGCTTCTATCAGTTCCTTCGTTAGCAAATGAACGCCATTCAGGACCGCCTTCCGTAACCTTTTCTGTTACTACAAATCCACAAAAACTACAAAACAGTTCTCCAGTATTTTCATCCAATATCATTTTTGTTTTGGTACATGAAGGACAACGTTGTTTATTCACCGGGGTGTTGTTCATATTATAATATAGCAAAATTACCTTATAATCATTTATCTACTGTTTCGTGTTAATTTGTGTGTAGGTTAAGCTAACTTCATTCTAAGATTATGGAATGGTGAATTTCCAATTAAAAATAACTATTATTTTATTAGCTTAAGAGACAATAACTGTAGTTTACTTCTTTGAGTGTTGGATACATTATGTTGTCTGGATCATTTGAATGTCTTAGTCCAATTGAGTGACCCAATTCATGTGTCATGATTGTTTCAACTGTGTCAACAGTAAGTAACTGAAAACTACCATCACATCCATAAGCACCAAGTGCAACCTCTACTACACCACGTCCTATATTGGCATGACCAAGTACTCCCTCGCCTAGATTTCTTACAACCCATGTTACCCAAGCGCTTGCATCAGATCTTAACTTTGTTTGTTCGAATTTTATAATTACCTTTTTACCATCTCCTCTATTCGTCAATTCATATTCTTCCCAAAATTTGAACGAGTTTACTAATGTAGATGTGTGATTAAGAGGCAAATGAGGCGGCTGTTCATTAACAAAAATTTTGTAGTGCATAATGTATGTATCACCATCAGTGTAAACCTTCGCAGGCTCAAAATAATCTCTTGGCCTGTCAAGATATTGACCAAGATTCCATCTATGTGGTTCTTTCCAGTATTTTGTTATAACACCATCACTTGGATTCGGATACTCGATGTATCTATTTTCATTTTTTATATCCCTTTTAATTTTTTCTAGATATTGTTCAAAATTCCATGCAGTTCTTTCTAACTCTTTTTTTATCATTTCAGAATTTTTTTGAGTACTTAGATTTATCATACCGTTTGTAACGAGGTATTTTATTCCTATTAGAAATTCTTCATCAGATATTTTTCCAGCGGACCACCATTTTGCATTATTTTTTATCCAAGAGGGAATAATATTTGAAGAGTCTTTTTTCACAGATTCTGAATCTAACCTAATAATTTTATTTTTCACTAGATACTGAATACCTGCAATAAAATCATTATCACTTATTTTGTCTGATGCCCACCAGCTGGCATTCGTTTTGATCCAGTGTGGTATTTCGTTTTTTTCTAGTTTTAATAAAAATGCAGGTTTTTCCGTAGAGTTGGTGGGGAATTTTTTTCTAATCTTTTCAATATAATCAAGATAATTTTTAGATACAAAATTGTCAGGCTCAATTTCTATTGCACGTGTAAAATACTTTTTTGCCTCATCATACTCTCCAAAATTTCCAAAGCCCACGCCTAAACCATTTAACGATATTACACTGTTTGGATTAATCTGTAATGCCTTGTAAAATTCAACCATTGATAATTTGTTTGTGTCTAAAATATCATAGTTAGTTGATGGATTAGCTATTTGCTGTGACCCTAATGTTGATTGTAGTCTAATATTACTTAGTGCAACACCTTTCATTTCATGGGTTTTTGAATCCATAGGTAGAATTTCAAGTATTTGATCATACACCGTTATAGATTTTTGATACTCACCTTTCATCAAATATTGTTCTGCTTTATCAATTAATTCAGTTATACCGTTATCTTCTTCTGAAAAAGCTGGACTTGCAAGAAAAATTATTATGAATGAAAAAATAGTAAGTGATTTCATAAAATTTTTAATAATATAATTATACATATCAACCAAGATTTTTACTTTAAGAAATTCTAATTAAAACATACCTACTAATTTTTGTGTATTACGTCTCCTATAAGCAATCTTTTATTTTTTTGTCCTTTAGAGATTATTAGTGCACCGTCACTATCTAATTTCATTGCTTTCCCAATTATTTTACCTTCATTAGTGATAATTGAAATGTTCTTACCAATAGTAGACGATCTAATCGTCCATTCCATTATTATTTTTTTAGTATATCCAGAATCAATCAACTGAAAAATGTTTTCTAACTCATGTAAAAACTGTTTAACCAATGTTACTGGCTTTTCATTTTTTTTGACAAGCGTGTCTACACCATAAAAATTTGGAGTTTTTTTTATACTGCTTTCTAATTTGTGTGGGTTAATTTTAAAATTAATACCAATTCCTAAAACTAAATTTTCAATTTTATTTGATTGAACTGATGTGTCAAGTAAAATACCAGCAACCTTTTTTTCTTTTAATAATATATCATTAGGCCATTTTAATTTCGGTTTAATTTTTAGTGTTTTCTCTATTGCTATACATAGTGCAAGTGATGCAGCAATAGGTACAAGTGTAATATAAGAAATATTAAATTCAGGCTTGGTTATTATGGACATCCAAATTCCACCAGTTGGGGATTCCCATTTTCTTTCCAATCTTCCTTTTCCATCAGTCTGATGTTTTGATATAATAATAGTACCATTTTCATTATGATTGGAGGCTATCTTGGCAGCAAAATTTTGTGTTGAATCTATTGTATCAAAATAAAATGCCCTTTTTCCCAATAATTTAGTATCCAAATTTTGAGTTATTTCCCACGGCAAAAGCAGATCTGTTGAATCAGTAAGCTTGTATCCCAAATGGTGTTTAGATTCTACTTTGTAACCTAGTGAACGTATTTTTTTTACATGTTTCCAGACAGCAACACGACTAATTTTTAGAACGTCGCTCAAATCTTGCCCAGAAAGAAATTCAGAATTGTGTGACTTTAGGTAAGAAAGAACTTTCAGTATTCCTGTATTATCAAATGATGTATACATCATATGTAATTTACATTAAAAATTATAAAAACTAATTTCTTTAATGAATTGTATGATAATAGATTCTCACACAGATGAAGAAATTAAAGATATTTTTGCCCTAAAAAAAATTGCAGTTGTTGGAATGTCAAGACACCCTGTCAAAGCAGCTCATTTTGTCCCAAAATATTTATCTGAACAGGGATTCGATATTACGCCAGTTAACCCTACAACTAATGAAATATTAGGGAAAAAATGCTATCCTGACATATCTTCAGTACAAGATCCCATTGATATAGTAGATATTTTTCGACCATCAGAACAAGTATTACTAGTAGTTCAAAATGCAATTAAAAAGAAGCCTAAAGTGATTTGGCTACAGGAAGGCATCCATAATGAAGAAGCTGAAAATCTTGCTAGGGAACACGGAATTGATATTGTTTTTAATAGATGCATGCTAGCAGAGCATCAACGTTTAATGTGATATGTCAGATTCAAATTCCACACAACTTGTAAAGGAAGTAACAGATCTTATTGATAAAATGGCTGAATTATCATATACAACAGCTGAACATCATCCCTACTGGAAGTTACTTTACAGCTGTGTAGAGATTTCAAAAATAGTTCTAGAAAGATGGGATGATGAAATTTCTACTGAAGATGTATCTGAGATCCAATGGATGATTTCTGAATTACAGAATTCATTGAATAAATTAAAAGATGAAAAGTAGAATATTACAGCAGAGATAAATATATTGAAGACAATTTTTTAATTATGCCAATAAAAATCGGTCTTATAGGTAAGACAAATACCGGAAAAACTACTTTCTTTAATTCGTCTACTTTATCATCTGATGAAATTTCAACTTATCCTTTTACTACTAAAAAATCGTCGACCTCTACAGGATATGCTAATACACCTTGTGTTCATTCCGAATTTAATGTGATTGATAATCCAAACAATTCTAAATGTGAAGATGGATGGCGATACATTCCTGTTGAACTAATTGATTTACCTGGATTGATTAAAGACGCATGGAAAGGAAAGGGTTTGGGCAATCAATTTCTTTCAATCGCATCTCAATCAGATGCATTATTGCATGTAGTGGATGCATCTGGTAGTATAGATTCTACAGGGAAAATTACTGAGACAGGCTCTGGTGATCCTGTTTCTGACTTTGCTGACATAGAAGAAGAATTGAATATGTGGTATCAAAAAATTCTTGAGGGTAATCGTGACAGATTACAAAAAACAATCAAAGCTGGTGATGATAACATAGATGCTTTAACAGAATTGTATCAAGGTGTCGGAGTAAAACAGAATCATGTCAAGGAGGCATTAAAGACCAGCGATCTTGAGGAAAAAGACATAGAAAACTATGATATGCAAGATAGTAAAAAATTTGCAGGTTATCTCAGAAAAATTTCAAAACCAACTTTGATAGTTGCAAATAAAATTGATGTTAATGGGGCAGATAAAAATTTTGAGCGACTTCGTGAAAGATATAATGACATAATTGTTATTCCTGCAAGTGCTGATAGTGAGCTTACGCTGAGACGGGCGGAGCAAAAAGAACTAATCAAATACTCACCTGGCTCGGAAAAATTTGATATATTACAAACCAATGAGTTAAATCAAAAACAAAAAGACGCACTTGATTTTATCCAAAGTGACATTATGGGTGAATACATGCGTACTGGTGTTCAATTTGCAATCAATGTAACAGTTTTCAAATTGTTAAAAATGAACTCGATTTATCCAGTAGCATCTCCTGAAAAACTTTCAGATAAAAAGGGACGGATACTTCCGGATCTTGTACTGCTAAAAGATGGTGCTACTGTAACTGATTTGGCAAAAGAGATTCATTCAGATTTAACAAAGGGTCTCCTATATGCAAAAGATCTAAGATATAATTTGAGAGTACCAACTAGTTATCAACTTCGCGATAGAGATGTTATTTGTCTTATAAGCGCATCAAAAAAATAATTATTCTGCTTTTATCCTTTCTTGTTTTATCCATATTGTTCTATTTTTATGATCAACAAAAACGATATCCTTCTTTGCTATTTGTATTCTAATACTATCTGCCTCTTCAAAGTTTTTTTGCTCTCTATATTCATCTCTTTTCATTATCATTTGTTTAATTTCATTTTCCTCATCATCTGAAACTTTAATGATTTGTATACCTAATACACCCATCATTCTTTCAAATTCTGGTAAAATCAATTTTGATATTGCTTCAGTAATTTTTTCATCGGCTGCGAGAGAATTTACTTCTTTAATTAATTTGTAAAATATAGCTAGGGCTAGCGGTGTGTTAAAATCATCATTTAACGCAGAATCAAAATCATTCTTACATTTAATTACAAATTTTTTTATGTCTTTTTCAGCTACTGTTCCTTCAGCAAATCTTAATTCATAATAACAAGATTCTATCTGCCTTAATTTTATTATATTTTCTTTGAGAAGCTTTTCTGAATAATCAATTGGCTTTGAGTAGTGGCCTGAAAGGCAGAATAATCTAATAATATTTGGACCCCAGTTTTCTAAAACACGATTTACAGTTTTGACGTTTCCAAGTGACTTTGACATTTTTTCTCCATTTATTGTTACCATGCCAGCATGCATCCAGATCTTTGCAAATTGTTTTTGTGTTGATGATTCTGATTGTGCAATCTCATTTTCATGGTGTGGGAAAATAAGATCTCTACCTCCACCGTGAATCTCAAAATTCTCGCCCAGATACTTCAAACTCATTGCAGAGCATTCAATATGCCATCCTGGTCTTCCTTTACCCCATGGACTATCCCATGACGGATCAGCATCTGAAAATTTCCATAGCGCAAAGTCTATCGGATTGTTTTTTTCCTCGTCGACTTCCACCCTAGCGCCAGAAACTAAATCATCAGTATGTTTCTTTGATAGTTTTCCATACTCATCAAATTTTAAAACAGAAAAATAAACTCCATTTTTTGTCGTATATGCGTATTTTTTGTCAATAAGGTTAGAAATTAAATTTTGTATGTCTTGAATATGGTCAGTTGCCTTTGGATAACTGGTAGCCCTTTTAACATTTAATCCATCAAAATCATCAAAATAATTTTTAGTGTATTTAGCAGCAAGTTCCAGAGGTGATATTTTTTCTTGATATGCCCGATCTATTATTTTATCATCAACATCAGTAAAGTTTTGAATAAGTTCTACAGGAATTTTTTGTGATTCTAGGAACCTACGGAGTACGTCAAAAATTATAATTGTTCTTGCATGTCCTATGTGAGCATCATCGTAAACTGTTACACCACATAAGTAGATCCTAATCTTGTTAGAGAATTCTAACTCCGTTTTTGTATTTCTGAGCGTATCAAAAATTTCCATATTTTGAACCAACTCTCTCAGGCAAAATTCTTTTGTGTCGTGTATTTTGGTACATCTGGTAAATCTTTTCCACATCTTTTTTTGAAATACCAGTTACCTTATCCAAAAATTGTTCTACCGTGAAGTTATCCCAATCCTCAATACAATACAATATAGTGTCAATCTTTTCATATGAAATACCAATTTCTTCTTCTGCATAATGCCCTTTCCAGAGGTTGGGGCTGCTTCTTTTAGTGATTATGTTATTCGGTACTCCGATGAATTTTGCAAACTCCCTTAATTGTGTCTTGTAAAGTTCAACAATTGGCAGTACGTCTGCACTTCCATCACCAAATTTGGTGAAGTATCCAATAAGATATTCACTTTTATCGCTTGTACCTAAAACTAAGTAATTTTTAAGATTAGCATAATAGTAGATGATATTTGCCCTTATCCTGGCTCTTAGATTTCCTAATGCAAGTTCATCTGGTTCTAAATAGTTTGAATATATTTTATGAATAACATCAATATCGATAAGTTTGTAATCAAGCCCAAGATCACCAATAACTTTTAACGCATCACCGGTTTCACTTGATGGTGATACTGTAGAATCAGGCATCACTAGGGCTAGTGCTTTTTTGCCAAATACTTTTGCAGCTAAATATGCAACCGTTACTGAATCTATCCCACCACTAAGGCCAAAAACAACACCATCAGCTTTTTTCTGTGAAACCATATTTTTTAGAAATCCCTCGATGTTTTGCTGAATGGTACCGCAATCAGGTGGAGGGTTAAATGTTGCTTTAATTTTACCGTATTCTTCCATGTACCATCTTTGGACTCTAGGCATAAAAATTGTTATTTGATGCTTGTGACAACTTATTTTTTGATTTAATCAACAATATTACATTCCTGATTTTTTATTGATTTTAAAAAATAATGAACAATGAAAGGTAAGATAATTTTAACGGTTATGATACTTGGCAGTGGGGCTTTTTTCTTATTTTCGGATAGTTTTGATGAATATATTGGATCATATGCTAATGCAGCATCTAGTGATATTGAAAATTTGAAAGATGTTCCCATTCCATCTGATGAAATCAATGAGACGTTTGAAGTAGTTTATGAAAAATTTATCAGCCTAAAGCTGTTACTAAGTGATTTTTTTAATAGATAATCACATATCAATGTATATTCCATCACTTCTTTCTTCAACTGAATACGTTTGAAGCTTGATGTCTTTTAGATAGTCTTGAAGTTCACCAGTTTTGATATTATAGTGCCAAAAATGTGAAGGGCACTCTACAATATCACCATCAAGTTTACCCGGTGCAATAGAGCTATCTTGATGAACACATATTGCATCTAATGCATGATAACCATTTTGATTAAAAACTGCAATTTTTTTACCATCCATATCAAATTCTTCACCCTTACCAGGCGCTATTGCATTTTTTTCCGTTATTTTTTTCCAAGCCATTATTTATTATCGCTAATCTTGTTTAGGTAAAAAGTCTTACAGTTCATGATAGGATTTTATATTCGCTTAAAACCCAACTTTACGTTGAGTAAAGTAAAAAATCCAAAGTTAGCAAAACAGGGTAAGATTTCTTATGAATGGGCAAGATCACATATGCAGATTCTAGACAATACTATAAATCGTCTAAAAAAATCAAAACCGCTGAAAGGAATAATGTTAGGATTTTGTTTGCACATAACAAAGGAGACATCGGTTTTACTTGTGGGTGCTAAAGAGTTGGGTGCTAATGTAGCATGCTGTGGTGGCAATCCGCTTACCACACAAGATGATATAGCAGCATTTCTTGCTTCCAGGGGAATTCATACATACTGTTGGGCTGGACAAAATCCTAAGGAATATGATTGGTGTATACAACAAGTTCTAAACCATAAACCACAGATTTTAACTGATGATGGTTCTGACATGAACGTAAAAGCACATTTTGATAAAAAATATCATTCATTAAAAATTTTTGGCGCCACAGAAGAAACAACTGCAGGTGTAAATCGAATCAGAGCTGTTGAGAAACAAGGTAAGCTTCGTTATCCTGTTATTTCTGTTAATGATGCATATACAAAACATATGTTTGATAACAGATATGGTACTGGTCAGAGTACAATAGATGGATATCTGCGAGCTATGAATTTGTTACTTGCATCTAAACGAATTGTAGTGGCTGGTTATGGTTGGGTTGGGAAAGGCGTTGCCGCAAATTGTCGAGGAATGAACGCTAAAGTTATCGTGACAGAGGTGGATCCTGTACGTGCGCTAGAGGCTCATATGGATGGCTTTGATGTAATGCCAATGGCACAAGCTGCAAAAATTGGTGAGATCTTTATCACAACAACTGGAATGACCAGTATCATAAGAAAAGAGCATATTTTGACAATGAAGGATGGAGCGGTACTTGGAAACGTCGGTCATTTTGATGTTGAAGTTGACTCAAAGTTTCTTCTGAAACAATCAAAATCTGTTAGACAGGTTCGTCCATATCTTGATGAGTGTGTACTAAAAAACGGCAAAAAGGTCTATCTTATCGGTGAGGGTAGAATAGCTAATTTGACAGCTGCAGAAGGGCACCCACCAGAAGTTATGGCACAATCATTCTCAAACCAACTGCTTTCAATTCTATATATTCTAAAAAACCATAAAAAAATGCCAAAAAAAGTTGTTTCTGTTCCAAAGGAGATAGATAGACAGGTAGCAAGTGATGCCCTGAAAGCTATGAATGTCAAGATTGACAAGCTAACAAAGGAACAGATTGAATACATGGGCAGCTGGTAAACTTGAAAGCCGGTTAAACCCGTTTAGATAATAGATCATGGATCTCAAAAAGTTTTTAGTGTTAGCGAATGTGTTTGGAGTTGGGTTTATTCTATTAGTTCTGTTTATGCCTTAATTTTTTAGCTAGGTTCGAAAAAGGGCTTTTTAGTCAAAATATTCTCTACCATAAACTAAATTGACAATACTAAGCTTCTTAACCAAACTTTACAATAACTAATCAAATGAACTCAAAGGCAATTATAACAAGTGCATTACCATACGCAAATGGTGAAATACATCTTGGTCATGTAGCATCTACTTATCTTCCAGCTGATGTTACGACAAGATTTCTAAAACAAAAAGGAGTTGAGGCATATTACATATGCGCATCTGATGATTTTGGAACGCCTATTTTAATACAATCTGAGAAAGAAGGAAAAACTCCTGAGGAATACGTTGAATATTGGAACAAGCGCGATGCTGAAGACTTTGCTGCATTTGACATTGAATTTGATTTCTTTTACAAAACAAGCTCTCTAGAAAACAGGGAGTTTGTTCAGTATATTTTCAAGAAACTTGAATATGCTAATCATATTTATGAAAATGAGATAATACAGTTTTACTGTAATAAGGACAAGAAATTTTTGCCTGATAGATATGTAATTGGTACGTGTCCATACTGTAAGGCTATAGAGCAATATTCTGATCTATGTGAGAAATGTGGTCGTGTTCCTGAAGAAATTGAAAAGCCTCACTGCTCAATTTGTGGGGAAATACCTGTTAAAGAAAAAACAATGCATTACTTTTTCAAACTGAAAAACTTTTCAGATAAACTATCAGAGTATCTTAATGGCAATCAAAATCTACAAAAGGATGTAAAAAAATATGTACAAAACTGGATCAAGGAGGGGCTTGCAGACTGGGATATCACACGTGACATTTCTTGGGGTGTCCCTGTTCCTGTTGATGGAGTAAGCGATAAAGTATTTTACGGTTGGTTTGATAATCACCTTGCATACATATCTTCAGCTATAAAATTTCTAAACGATAATGGAAAAGACGGGAAAAAATTTTGGAATGAATCTGATATTTATCACTTTATTGGTAAGGACATAGTATACCATCACTATCTATTTTTGCCCGCAATGCGTCTTGGAATCGGAGAGGAGTATAAGCTTCCTGATTATATTCCTACCAGAGGCCATCTTACACTGCAGGCAAAAAAAATCTCAAAGAGTAGGAACTGGTATATCGGCCTGAAAGATTTTCTGCAGATACTTCCAGCTGATTATCTCAGGTTTTATCTTATATCAATAAATCCGTATTCACAGGATGATCTTAATTTTGATTGGGATGAGTTTGCTACTAAGATAAATTCTGAGTTGATAGGAAATTTGGGCAATTTGGTTAATCGTGCACTTGGATTTACCGTCAAGGCATTTGATGGTATTGTTCCTGATCCGGAGGAATTTGATGACATGGACAAAGAATCAGAGAAAGCAATCAAGGATCTTGGTTCAGAGATTGGTGTATTGATGGAGCAAAACCATCTTGACAGAGCACTCAAAAAAATACTACAATTTTCAGCTCATTTTAATCAGTACTTTCAGCATAAAGAACCATGGAAGAAAGATCATGGTACAGGATCATGCGTGTATCTATCCGTAAACGCGGTTAGAAGCTTGGCAATAGCTATCTATCCATTTTTACCAAAATCATCACAAAAAATCTGGGCACAACTAGGAATGGATGATGATGTATCAGTACAACCTTTTGATGAAATATCAAATATTACAATAAAACAAGGTCATAAGCTTGGGGAGATATCTCCACTCTTTGAAAAAGTGGAAGAATCTGTTATAGAAGAACAAAAGAAAAAACTCGGTGCTAATATCTAAATTGAAAAAGATATTTCCACGTATATCCACTAGAGGATTTTACAACTTGGATTCTGGCATAACAATAAAAAATAAACCATATCATCTGTATCCGAAACGAAGCTTTGACGCATTAATTGGGGCAAAAGAGATTACCATAATGATTCATGGTTTGAGAAACAATGCCCCGGGCGCACTCACAAAATTTGTTATTGCAAAAAAGAGATTAGTATCTCTTGGTTACAAAAATCCAGTCGTGGGATATAGTTATGATTCGAATACTACCGGTGCACAATATATCTCGTATGCACTTCATGCTTTACATACAGGTTTGATCATAGCAAGAAAGAATGGAAGAAACTTGGCAAAGTTTGTTACCGATTTTAAACAAAAAAGTCCAGAAACAAAAATCAGACTTATGGGGCATTCACTTGGGACACATGTAATTTTGAGTATGATAAATAATCTTGCTAGAAATACTAAAAATAAGGGAATTGTTGAGGCAGTTTATTTTTTTGGTGGTTCTATTCCTAGTGATGCGCTAAATTCAAAAAATGGTTCTCATGCGCAAAGAATTGTTGCAACAAAAATAAAAAACTACTACAGTCCAGATGATGAAGTCCTTCGTCTTGCAGATAATTGGAATTGGGTAAATACACCAATTGGCTACAGAGGTGCACAGGGAAAAACAATATCAAAATATTCTCAAACCATGGTAAAACCAAAAAACCATAGATTTGCAAGTTATGCGGCAGTTCTTAGGTCTTTTCCATGAGATCAGTAAACTTTGTTGTTCTTGGCGAACAAACAATTGCAAATGATTTTGGTAAAAAAGGAACAATAACAGATCTTACAGTTTACGACAGGAAGGAATCAGATATTATTAGGACATGGGTTGTTCCAAATGGATTCCCAGAAAAAATCCAGCCACTGTTACAAGCAATAAACATTTCAGAGTATGTTATTTTCTATGTTGCATCACTTGACAGATACACTGGTGAACAAATTCTTGCACTTGATATGCTAAAGAAAAAAGATGGTATCTTAAGCCATTCTTATGAAGTTGATGAAAATCGATTAAATTCTATGATTAAGGGCACTGTTTTACAAAACTATAGAAAGATAGATTCACCAAACATTAAGGAGGAATTAGCAAAATTCCCACCAGTTTCAAACGATGGTCCCATACAGATTGTAATTGATCATTCTTTTGACGTTAAGGGTGTTGGAACAGTGGTTTTAGGGAAGGTCTTACAGGGAACAGTCAATCAGTATGACAATCTAAAACATTTACCATCTGGGGCTGATGTTATGATAAAATCAATTCAGATGCATGATGATGACGTAAAGAGTGCAGTTTGTCCAGCCAGAGTTGGGCTATCACTGAAAGGAATCAAGCCTAGTGAAGTTGGAAGAGGTGATATCATCACTTCTGGTGAATCATTAGAAGTAAAATCTGAGCTTGAAATTGATTTCAAACAATCGCCATTCTACAAGGGAGAAATTTCTGAAAATCAGATGTGTCTTATTTGTATTGGGTTACAGATAAAGGCAGCAAAGTTTTCTTCAGTTTCACCCGTTAAACTCACACTTGACAAGCCGATTGTTTGCTCGAAAAATGATATCTGTCTTTTGGTAAAGCCTGAATCAGTTTCTGTACGTGTAATTGGTAGTGGAAAAATCAATTAACTTCAAATGTAGTATTTGAAAATGTTGTTTATGAAACCACTAAGAGCATGCCCAATTTGCACAAATTGTGGTTCAAAAAAATTTGAGCGTATTTCAGACAAACCTGTTACTGTACGCTGTAAAAACTGTGATACAATCATTAAGATATGAATTTAAGGCATATCGGCAATATTAAAAAAGGAATTAGAAGTATGATCTAAAATGGTTAAACATTCAGATATTGATAAAGAAAACAATCAACCCAAAAAAGAATCTGATCTTGTAAAATTTCTAAAGAAGAGATCATTCATTTATCTTGCCTGTGCTGTTGTCTTTGTAGTTTTTTTTGTTCCAGATATGATCCAACCTGATAATTTAGAAAGTAAAACAATTCTAAACTTAGATGGCGATGAACAAAAAAATGCGTGGGAAATTATAAAATCGTACAAGGGAACTGATGACGAGGGTTCGAATTTATTTGACATGTTAATATTACAAATTGAAAATGCATACGTTACTGAAGAAATACTTAAGCATAAAGATACTAAATTAGAAATTTCTGTATCTGATATTCAGGACCAGAAAGGTGCTGGTTTGTATGAGGTTAATTTGACTGTTAAAACGCATGATAATGTTAGGGAGTATATTTGGTATGTAAACATCGACACAGAAGAAATAGCACCCGCAAACAATGGAGCTAAAAAGATGTTGAATATTGTAGATAATTATGACTAGAATTAATCTTATAGCATAGTTTGTTGTCAGAACTTCATTGACACTTCCAGCAAAGCCAAAATCTAACTTACCGAAAACAAAGATTTTAATCGGTTCTGGTTTGGGCGGTCTTGCAGTTATTGTTGCTGTAATAGTTTTACTAGCATTTCCAAGCCCTACTACGTATAATGAACCGGAAAATGGGGTCTGTTGTTATTCAATTATGGTTGATCCTACAAAAGAACAACAAAGTCTTTTTGTTATAGCTAGGGTATTAATTCAAAACACTGGAACTCAACCTTTGATAAATCTTGCAGTTGATTATGGTAACGGTGATAGGGATTTCATTGGATCATTGAATCCAGGGAAAACTATCATTCTGTCACCGCCTAGTGATAACCCACTTCAATATGTCACAGTAACGGCTGATGGTGGAATATATGAATTCAAGGCGTACAGAGAACCAGTTGCAATGCCTGGAATGATGGGTTCTTAATCATGAAATACTAAATAAAATCTAAAATTAATGATTGGTAATGAAATTTCTAACTTCTGGAAAGGTAAAAGATGTGTATGATCTTGGGGATGGGAATTTGTTATTCAAATTTAGTAATAGGGTTTCAGCTTATGATGTAAAATTTAAAGATGAAATTCCCAAAAAAGGAGAAGTTCTTTGCAAGTTTGCGGAATTTTGGTTTGAAAAATTAGATACTCCAAATCATTTTGTAAAAACTGATTCTAAAACAGAAATTACTGTTAAAAAAATGAACATGCTTCCAATTGAATGTATTGTACGTGGTTATTTTTATGGAAGTATGGTTTCACGATGGAAAAATAATGAAATTACTTTAGATGATAGTGCATCCACAGAATTAGCATCAGAGCTACCTAAACCAGTTTTTGATCCAACAACAAAGTCATCTCACGACATACCTGTGAATAAAACACAGGCAATTTCTCAACAACTTGTTACTAGTGAGGAGTTTGATCTGCTATCAAAAAAATCAATTGAGATATATCAGAATATGAGGATAGTTGCAGATAAAGCTGGTTTTATCCTTGCTGATCTTAAGTTGGAATTTGGTAAATTGAATGATGAAATTTTGCTTGGAGATTCAATTGGTCCTGATGAATTCCGTTTGTGGCCTAAAGATTCCTATAAAGTTGGCAAAACACAGGAAACTTATGATAAACAACTTTTGCGTGACTGGCTAACTGAGCATGGATATCAAAAACAATTTGATGATGCACGTGCTGATGGTAAAGAACCTATTGCACCATCAATTCCTGCTGAATTGGCAACAAAGATGACTGAGCGATATGTTATTGCATACGAACACATGACTGGGAAAACACTTTAACTCGATTATTGTTTTGCTTGTTTTACGCTATTTACACATCAAAACGCTTTATTCCCTGAAAACCCAGAAATTTTTGTTAGATACTAAATATTTAGTATTATAATTAAATTAATAATAAGATTATTATTTAATTAATAGTATTATGAAATTTATGCTAATAGATAAAAAAATATGAGTTATTGATATTTTAGGCATAAACTATGAGTAAAACATGTGTCTATATTACTAGAAAAAAAAATTAGTGTGAACAATATTCTGACTGTAAATACTGTCTGTGCAAAAGCTATTGAGGATGAAGTAAGAGCAAAAATTTTACAATTGTTGTACAAAAAACGACTGAACGCTGTACAAATTACCAATAGGCTCAAAAAATTAGGTTACAAAAAGGCCCTAACAACAATCCGTCATCATATTGACATTCTTAAAGATGCAGGTTTGATTGAGGTGGTAAAAATTGAAGAATCTAGGGGTGGGATTACAAAATATTATGGAACTTCTACCAAACTTTTAGCATTCACTAAACCGTTAGATTTTGAGAAAAAATATTTGTCTACGATTAAATTAACATCATCAAAACTTGAAAAAGTACTAAATTTAGTCTTAAAAAAAACTTCAAAGTCTCGAAAATCAAACCAGGTAGAGTATAATGATTATCTCGTAATGGAAATTTTCAATCGTGCCATGACTAATCTGTTAGAAAAAAATTAATTATTTTACTTCTATTACCATTTTTCCTGTAGTATTAGGCTTTTGTAATTTTTTTATCATCGTTCTAGGAATATCATCAGAGGCCATATCACAGTTAATTGCAAGCGTTCTAGAGCACACAAACGCACTTTTTCGCAAAACAATGTCATTTTTGTGTTTTAGTGTCAGTTTTTCTGATCCCTTTCCATGAATAATGAAAGAAGATGAACCAACTTTGATTGTGAATATAATTTCTGAGTTTGAGTTTCGTGCCTTTTTTTTGAACTTTTCAGGCAAGTCTATGCATGCAAGATCCGCATTAACTCCAATTATACAATCACCATTAACTGTTAAATGAGGATCTTTTGTAATTTCTACAGTCTTTTTGTGTAATGAAAGCACGTTTTTGTGACCAGAAAACGGTATTTCAATTTTCATATTATAACAAAAAAACAGTGGAATAAATATTAGATTTTCTCATTAATTTTATGGATCTAAAAGTACAAAAACTATTTCAGCAAAAAAACCTCATTTTTATATCTACTATTAATTCAGACGGTTCACCTCAATTAACGCCGGTTTGGGGAAATTATGATGATGGGTATGTGTTGGTTAGTACTGCAGAAGGAAGATTAAAGCATAAAAATGTCCTAAGGGACCCACGAGTTTCTATATCAGTAGTTGACCATGATAATCCACTTAACATGACAACAATCAAAGGCGAAGTTATAGAAATAATTCCTGACTATGACTATAGTCATGCCAATAAGTTAACAAAGCAATACATGGGCATTGCTGAATATCCCTTCAAAAGAGATGGGGAAAGGCGTATTATCTTTAAAATTAAACCTATGAAGATTTTTGTAATGCCAGACATTCAGTAGAGTATATTTCTAAATTCGAATTTAGAAATATACTATTTCAAACATGTAAGACAAAATTGAGCAGATGCTAATTTTTTAATTTTGTAAAAATAAAAAAAGAGAAAGGCGTTATAATTTTTAACGCTTATCTATCTTCGTTTTTTCTTCTTAGCTGCCTTTCGTTTTGGAGCTTTTCTCTTAGCTGCCTTTCGTTTTGGAGCTTTTCTCTTACGAGTTGCTGCTGCTTTCTTTGCAGCTGCACTTCTCTTACGCTTTGCGGCTGCTGCCTTTCTAGCAGCTGCTTTCTTAGCAGCATTTCGTTTTCTTGTTCGTGCTGCTTTCTTTGCAGCAGCACTACGCTTAGCTTTTGATGTTGCCATTAATTTCACGCTGAGTTGTTCTGTCTTATGTATTACAGGTCGTAAATTTTTGTTCTAATGTAGTTATTTTTTGACTAAAGTCTTCATCCGATCATCAAATTTTACTAAAAAATGGGGGTTAAGCTTTTGAGACTAACAAAAAAAGATGATCTGTTTCGATATGAGCTAGCTAGGTGTTTTTGTGCTTGGATTATATATTTACGAACAAGTGTTAAACCCCCCCTGTTTTTGACCAATTTTGAAAAAATCACATCATTCGTAATACATCGATCTTATACAGGGGGTTTAACATCCAGTCACGATAAGCAAATTATCAAAATTTAAAATACTTTATACAGAAATTGACTGGTTTTATCACTTATTTCCACGATCTGGGCCAATGTTTTTGTAAAGTTAGGCTGGTTTAATTGCTCTTTTTTATCTAATACAATGTAAACCCCTACCTTTTTCTTACCATCTTCATCAAAAAATTTGTTAATTGCTTTTATTGAATAACAAAAATCTGTGATTTTTTTCTCAAAGTTTTCTTTTTCCTTTTCATTCAATTTCAAAAATCTCATCATTTGGTTATTTTTTAGGGGAACTTTTACCCCAATTACCAGAATATTGACCTGCCGTTTTGGCTCAAAAATTTCTAGATTATTACCAAATGTATCTGCATTTTTTATTATCACTTTGAAATTGTCTTCTTCGGTTTTTGCTTCATTGAATGAATAATTTTCCTGGATTAACCAGCGTTGAACATCTTCGTGTAAATTGTTCATATTCCATCAGGCATTAAAAGCAAATCTATGTCTTACCATGTAAATTTTCTATATTTCTAAATTCGAATTTAGAAATATAGACAGGAATATGCAGTAGTAGGTCAATATCCTGGCATACCAAATTGTTCTTCGGCAATTCCTGAAGTCAAAATCGCTATGTCAACGATTATTCCTATGGCAAACAGTGCTAGTCCAACATACATGCATTTTTTGGCTTTTTCACGATCATCTTTTCTTAACGCAAAATATGCAATTATTCCACCTATGATTCCCAAAAATATCGGTAAAAGATACCACCAATTGCTTCTTTTGTTCTCAGGATACATAACTTTAAAATTTTTTGTTCTAGTTAATAATTAATCCTTGTTTCTAGCATTTTTTTGTACTTGATTTATCTCAATTTCAACTGTCTCTAATGGTTCTTCAACTAGATTTCTTTTTATCGAAAACATTTTTGGTTTATCAAAATCATTACTACAGTCAGGACATGCATAAACTAAAACTCGATGTTCATTAGGGGCTTTTGGATTTGACAAGCGTGGATAATATACCAATCTTGAGCCACAATCCACGCAATATCTATTTGCACGTCTAGTTCTGGCCATTGTAAGCCTCCTGCATTATCACTAATGCGCGATCATCTATTAGATCGTTATAGTCTAATTACTCAAACCATTTGGTTTTATCGATCAATGTTTCTAAATTCGAATTTAGAAATATAAACGCCGCCCGTCAGACTTGAACTGACGACCAACGGATTAACAGTCCGACGCTCTACCACGCTGAGCTAGGGCGGCATATCCTTCTACCTAGGCAAAAGCGATTTAATCCTTATGATCAATGTATGACCTGTTTACTTTTTGATAAAATTATAATTAATGATTAAATTGTGAGAAAAATTTTGTTATATCATCACTGTATTTTTCAACAATTTCTACTATTTCCATATGTTCATCTGGCGTAGGCTCTCTTTTATGGAAAACTTGAAAAGCGCCTAATGCAGAGCCAACCATCTCTCCAACAAAAAATCCACATAGGAAATCTCCAGTATTCTTACATTTCCAAACTTGACCAATTCGTGGTGAAGCCCCAGCACTTTTGTAAAGTTCTAATGTTTCACTAATCAGTTTGTTTGTTTGGTCTCGAAATTTTGTATCAAGTGTCATAATTTTCAACATAAAAAATAATTTTTTATTATTTTTCTATTCCTTTTGATTTGGAATATTTATAAATTCCATCAAGAAATACGCGGTGGTCTTTATTTTTTACTTTGGTTTTCAATTCAATCTCTGCAGCAGTCTGTGTAACATCAGTTAAAACCATACCAGTGATTATAACATCATCACCTTTAGTTACAACTTTAGTGTTTCCCCATATTTTCGCAACTCTATGTGCTCTTTCACCTTGAAAATTTTCAATCAAAACTTTCTTATCTTGTGTTTTAACTGAAATAGGAAAGTGTGAATAAACAATTTTCATTTTTATAGTGTAGCCATCAACAATCCCTTCACAAAGTGTTCTAATTAATGATCTAGATGTATTGAGTATAGCATAATGTTTTTTTCTAGTGCCCATTGCTTTAAGATTTATTTTATTTTCTACAATTTCTATAGCAACTGGAATCTTTCTAAAACTTTTATGAGTTTTACCTAATGGTCCTTGAACTTGTAACATTCGACCCTTAAATTTAACATTAACATCTTTGGGTATTTCAATTTCTAAATTGAGTTTTTCCATTTGTTTAGTAGACATATCCTATCAAAAACCCCCCTATTCCTTTATTTACAGCTTCATGGTGTGACATAACACCCTGATTTGTAGTTACAAGTAATATACCTCGATTAAATGATGGAAGATATCGTTGTTCCCAATAATTATATTCATCTTTTTTTACTTTAAATCGTGGTGTGACAACCCCACATTTTTCAATCTTTGCAAAAAGTTTAACCACAAATTTTCCACCTCTATTATCTTCAGCATATTCAAATTCCTTAATGTAACCACTATTCTTTAGTGTCTTTAGTACTTCAACAGCTAACTTAGATGTTGGGAAAATGATACATTTATCCTTTCTTCTATCTTCTGTATTGTATAGCGTTGTAAACAAATTTGCTAGTATGTTCGTTGATGGCATTTTTTCACCTATTTATTTTTCCTAAATCCTAAGGAAACTGCAACTTCCCTAAAACAACGTCTGCATACAAACAGGTCATATTTTTGTATAACAGCTGTATAATCCCCACATCTTTTACACCATCGTGATCCTCTTCCAAATTTGTGTTCCTTCCTTCCAGTTTTTTCATATGATCTGTCTTTAGCCATTATACAGTAGTCACTCCAAATTCTTCTATCATAAACTTGATTGCTTCCTGTTTTGTGATTTTATGAGTTTTACCTATTCGAGCTTTGTGTTTGCTTCTTACTCTGATGTTAAAACCCGGTCTTACAAGAGAAACTGATACACCTAAACCTAAAATACCAATATTTGGGTCATATTTAATACCAGGAATATCAATATGTTCTAAAATTCCAAATGATAGATTTCCCTCGTTATCAAATGATTTTTCCTTAATTTGATTACCTTTTGCTTCTAATAATTTTTTTAGTAGTGTTGTTGCATCTTTTCCTCTGAGAGTAATCATGATCCCAATAGGTTCTTTTTTTCTTACACCCCAATCTCTTTGTGCTTTTTTTGCATTACGCTTATTTGGTTTTCCCTTAGTAATTTGACCTAGTGCAGCATTTGCTATTTCTAATGGCTCACCTGATTTTCCAACTCCTATATTCAAAACTATTTTGTTAAGTGAAATTTTCTTCATAATGTTTTGAGTTTGTTGAGACATAATATCACCTAATTTGTATCACTGGTTTTTCTTTTCCAATTACAATAACAAGATCAACGGGAATTTCAAATTTTTTCTTATCTATGGTTAAATTAATTCTCTTTGATAAAGTAAATGTGGATTCATTGATATTGTTAATATGCCCAATTTTACCAGTATTCACTCCTTTTATTACCATGACTAGAGAATCTTTTTCTAGTTTAATTACATCTAAAATTTTCTGTTCAGGAATTTGTATTAAGCAAGAGTCTCCAACGTTTACATTGTTGTCTGTAATTATTGTTCTGCCATCATGAAAACCTAATTGTGTTTTTTTACCTTTGATAGTTGTTTTACTTGTTACTTTTACTATTTTTTTTGATTTTTCATCAGTCTCAATTTTTATAGGTTGAAGAGTATGTCCGTGTGTTGGCACTAATCTATAGACATCTGAAATTCCTTGCAGCTCTACCACATCCATAAGTCCAATTGAATGATGAAGTGATTTTCGTATAATACCATCTATAGTTACTTTTCCATTGTAGATTACAGATTTTGCTTCTCTAAGTGTTGTTACGACATTTAACACATCGCGTAATAATAATGCAGTAGGAATTGAACGATTTTTTGGGTGTGAACCTGGTCTTACAGTAATTGCAAATCTTTTATTTTTTCTATTTATTTCCCAAAATAGAGGCGCAGTTTAGATTCTGCCTTTGGTTTAGATTCTGCCTTTGGTTTAGATTCTGCCTTTGGTTTAGATTCTGCCTTTGGTTTATCTTTATTTTCTAATATTCTAACACGCCATTTATCATCTGTATTCAATGAGGTAATGATTACATTAGAGGAATGAATTAAAACATCAAATTTTCCACCTTTCAATTTTTCTTTTTTTATCCCTTCTACCGCAACACTACTTTTATCAATTATAATTTTAGTCACTTTGCCCTCAATTCCTTTGTATTCTCCACGAACTACTTTTACTGTGTCTCCAATTACAATACGTACATTTCTATGAGTATATTTTTGACGAAGCTGTTTTGATATATTAGTACCAACACGTTTACTTCTTATTTGTTGAAGTGCTTGATAGTTTTGTTGATTTCTCATCTTAGTTGATTTCAAATTATACCACCATTGACGCTATGTTTGCAATTCGTGGCCATTTTTCAGAAGCCTCTATAGATACTGGTCCCTTAATGTCAGTTCCTTTAACCTCACCTTCTGGTGTGATTAATATTGCTGCATTATCTTCAAATGATACTCTTGTACCATTCAATCGCCTAATTGCATATTTTTGTCTAATAATTACAGCTCCGTGTATTTGCTTTCGTAATTCTGCAGGTCCTTTTTTAACAACTACATTACAAAAATCACCCACAGCCGCAGCAGGTAATCTTGACACTCTTGTTTTGTATTTATGAACATTTACAATTTCTAATATTTTAGCACCTGTATTATCAGCACATGCAATTCTAGCGCCTACTGGAAGGACTCTAGTTACATATGGTCGAAATTCCACTACACCCTTTGACGCTTTACCTCGACCTCTTCCCTGTGACATTATGGATTAACCTCTATAACAACAAACGAAACTGATTTTGAGATTGGTCTACATTCAGCAGCTATAGCACGATCACCTTCTTCTATATCTAAATTAGATGGCACATGTGCATGAATTCTATTCTTACTTCTTCCATATCGTCTAAATTTACTAAAATTGATAGATGATTTTTTTTCTAATGTTACAGTATGTTTTGCCTTTACATTAACAACTATTCCTTCAAATAATTTACCACGTATAGATAATGAACCATTAAAAGGATTATTTTTTTCACCGTTTATTGGAGATTTTGTTGATTTTTTTACTGAGATACCTATATTTCTAGCCAATAATGTCACACCCTGTTTTGTAGTTTATTCCAATCATTTTTTTTCAACTCGTTTATTCTTGTCAAAATTCTGGCAATATTCTTTCGTACCGGTCTAAGATTTCCACTTTCTTTTCGTAATGTTCCTTTTGATGATTCTATACGAAGTTTCGCAAGCTCTGTACGTAATTGACCTAATCTATCTTGTAGATCTTTTTCATTAAATTCTTTAATGGTTTTATTTTTTAAGTGAGCCATTACTTTAATTCCTCTTCTTCTTCTTCAAGTGATTCAATTTTCTTTATTTTTTCTTCATCAATTTTTATTTGTTCTGTTTCAGTACTAGCTTCAGTACTAGCTTCAGTACTAGCTTCAGTACTAGCTTCAATTTTTGACATTTCTTTTATTTGCTCATTTTTTATTTCAAATTCAGGAATTACTCTATTTTTTAGTGCAATTCTAATCCTAATGCCAATTAATCCCATAGGTGTTTTTACATGAGCAATATCTTCATCTACTATAGTTTCAGCATGATGTCCAGATCTTGGAAGAATTCCAGCTGTGTGTTTTTCAAAAGCTGAACGATCCCCGCGCAATTTACCGGATACAGTTATTTGCACACCCATTGCACCTCCATCCATTATTTGTTGTAACGTCCACATAGTAGCTCTTCTAAAAGCGGTTCCACGTTCTATATGAGAACCCATTCTGTTACACATTACAGTAGGTGACAGTTCTGGTTTTGAAATTTCTTCAACCGCAACTTGAGGATTCTTTAATCCATAATCTGTTTCAAGTTTTTGAGTTAATGCTTTTATGCCAAATCCTTTTTTCCCTATAACAATGCCTGGTCTTGTAACATATAGTGTGACTCTTGTACCTGTTGGGGTTTTTGTTATATCAACTTTTGAAAATCCTGCATCTTTGATTTCTTTTCGCAAGAATTCATTTAGAAGCATTGCGTTATAATTATCCTTGATTACATTTTTTACTTGAGTCATTCATTACACTTCCTGTGCTACTAATTCAACATGAGTAAAAACATTATTTTTTGCTGTGGCTCTTCCCATTGCTCGTGGAATAAACCGTTTAAGTAATCTTCCTTTATGTACAGTTGCATTAATTATTCTCAGTCTATCGAGATCTATTCCCTTGTATTCTGCATTTGATTCTAAATTATCTATCAGCTTCAAAATTTCTTTTGCGGCTTTTTGTGGATATCTACCTGACATCACACCTGGATCAGTCCTATGACCAACTTGATTTTTATATCTTCTAAATGGTATACTTCGTTTTAATTCTGCTACACTAAGTAAATAATCTCTAGCTTTTTCAAGAGATAATCCTTTAATTGCAACAGCTATTTCTCTTGCATGTTTGTGTGAAATTGTTTTCTCTCTTATTGCAGCACGTACATGTTTTGTTGAATCAAAATTTTGAAATGCATAATTCCAACCACCCATATTCATCACTTTAATGGAACATACAAACTAGATCTTGATGCCCCAACTCCTGGAGCACCATGGTTAACACGTTTATTTGTAATTACATATTCTCCAAGATAATGACCAACCATTTGTATAGTAATAGTAACAGGAACAAATTCTTTCCCTGAAAAAACATGAACAGTTGTTCCTATCATATATGGCAGAATTATTAAGTCTCGAAGATGTGTTTTAATAGGATTTTTATTGTTTTTATCTTTCATTTCTTCCATTATTTTTTTTTTATCATCAGACATTGTTCCTCTAGTAAGAGATCGTCTAACTCTAGCAGAAAATAATTTCAATAATTTTTCATTTGGTATATTATCTAATTCCTCTTTTGATAATCCATGATACGTAAATTCTTTGACCATACTATAACACTCCTAATTTAGATGCCAAGTCTCTTGCATCATCAACAGTTTCAAATTGTGCAAAGGCTTTTTTACCATAAATTGTCCTTGCAGTGTTAACATTAATTACATCTTCATCATAAAGAACTTTTATAGCTTCTTTTATTTCTGGTTTTTTTGCCGTTTTTTCTACTATAAAACAAATTTTTTTCTGGGCTTCTACTAATTCAAATGTTTTCTCTGTAATGAATGGATTTAAAATTATTTTATTTGCCTGTTCAATTTTCATTTTATTGTCACCATTAACTCTAAGTGAGATGATTTTATTTTTGCAATATCGTCTAATGCGCTCTTTGAATAAACTGTTAATCTTATAGGATCTGCACCAGGTGCTAAGTCTAAAACACTTAGTTCCTTAACCATTTTAACATCAATTCCAGGAATTGTACCACATGCTTTTGCTAGTTTTTCCGATTTTGATACTACAAATAAAATGCTTTTCCCAATTTTTTTGCCCCTTCCTCTCAATGCAGATTTTCCTGTACGTGGTTTTCGTGATTTTAACCTATTAACATCTTCCATTAAATTTAATGAATTTAATATTTTTATAATGTCTTTTGTATGTTCAACTGTTTCAATTTCATCTGATACAATAATTGGGAAATTTTCTATATTTCCTATTTTATGCCCTCTTGCCATAATAATTTCCTTTAATTTAGTCGCGGATATTGCAGAACACAATGCAAGCTTGTTTTCTTTTTTATTTAATTTTTTATAAATAACCTTTTTTACATTAGGTGGATGTGCTTGTCTTCCACCTCTTACAGAGGCTACACCCCCAGCTTGACCTTCACGTCCACCACCACCACCACGCATTTTCGCAATTCTTGATGTCCCTCTACCTGTTGGCGGGTCATTTGATCTTGCAACAACATCCATTCCTGCAGTTGGATGTCTTCCTTGTGGTTGAAATTTATGGGATTGTAGGTTTGTGAATGATTTATGAATCAAATCTTTTCTAAATTCAGTAGAAAATATTAATGGCAGCTCGATTTGTCCACTTTTGCTTCCATTTGTTTTTAGTAATGGTACTTTCATTAAACAATAACCTCCAGTATGTTTGGTTTAATTATTTTAGTTGGGGCATTTCTAACTTGTGCTCTTAATTTTATTAATCTCTTATACGTTCCAGGCACAGAACCTCGTAATATTATAAAATCACCATTTACATTTCCAAAATGTTTGAATCCTCCTTCTGGGTTTATTTTGTATTCCAAATCCTTAGTATTATTGATAACCATAATCCTCTTATCGTATTCTGTTCTTTGGTGAAGACCGCGTTGACCAGCTCTTGGTACAGTATACATAACATATTGTGGTGATATGGGACCAAGTGAACCTACTTCTCTTACACTTTTTCTTGATTTGTGTTGTTTTTTCTTCACTCCCCATCTAGTAATTGGTCCTTCCCATCCTTTGCCTTTAGTAATTGCAGCTGTGTCTACTTCAGCACCAGTATCAAATACTTGATCAATTTTCACTTCTTTCCCTAAAAGTTCGTTTACAAATTCAAATTGTTTTTCAATATTGCCACCCTTAACTGCAACCTCAAAAACATATGGTTTTTTTTGTTCTAAGCCTGCATTTCTTGGAGTAACAGCAATTATAGCATAAATTTCTTTTATATTTTTTAATGATTTTATTGGATATTCAGATATATTCTTTTTAGTTTTCAGTTTAAATAATCTAGAAATATGTTTTGGTAAATCATCAGCATAGAAATCAAATTCTGCATGTAATCCATTATGAACTTTTGAATATCCTCTCACACCGATAATAAGAACTGGTGGTGTTACAATTACAGTTCCAAGGCTTACTAGTTGTTTTCCATGGTTAGGTGTTTTTTCTCTATCATCAATACTAACTATTTGAACACAGCCTGCCTTAAATCCAGCATGTGCTAGCAATTTAGGCTCGTCAGAGTTATCTTTAGGCCATGTTCTAATCCTGGCCTCCATACTTTTAGCTCTACCTCTTGGAAGATATGCAAGACTACCCCTACGTGGTTGACTATGTCTACGATGACCCATGATAAACGGAAAAAGTCGTTAACCCCATTATATACCTATTAGAATTTTATAAATTTCCACATTGTAAAAACTATTTCATGGAACTAGAATATTGTTGATCGTTGAGAAGATTGAAAACCCCCCAATTATAATTCCTATAAATCCCACCATTATTGCAAGCAGTAAAAAATTTTTTTTCATGGGTACTGTTTTATGATTTTTTTGGTATTATGTATGGTTAGTGTTAAAAAAATTTAGTATTGATAGTGTTCCTAATATTGCCTCTTCCAATCTTACAGTTTCTGTGGCTTGATTTGGGAAGAAATTAAAAATCTTAGCATTTTGAATTTTTCTGATATTATTTCCTAATATTTCATGAACACCCTTTTCAGTTGATCCAAATACAACTAGTGTATCCTTATCAAATATGTCGTGTTTTTGAGTATGTGATTTTGTAAGAATTTTTCCTTTTCTTGATGTAAGTATAATATTACCATTCCATGCTGTTAAAACTGAAAATAGATTAGAGCCTTCTTTGACTTTATATCCCCAATATTCGCTGATTTCATTTCTAGGAATTATCTTAACTGAAAATTTTGGACGTATTGTTTTAATTTGTACCGCAACTCTTGTACCATATTTTTCTTTTCCAAAAAATGGAATAAGTTGATTGATTCCAATATCCACAAATTTTTTTCCTTTGTAGTTTATTATTATTGCATCACGCATATCGCCAACTTGAATTTTTTTTGGGTCTGGATTTTTTAAATGATTTTGAATTTTTAACGGGTATAACACACCAGCATATTTTAGAATATTCATCTTCGGAAAAAGTTGTTTTCGAAAATATTGCGGTGTTTCTAGATATTTTAATAATGTTGATAGGAGAATAGAATCGTTCCTGTTATAATTTTTTTCTTTGTAAACAAAAATTTCTTTAACTTTAAAAATTGCACATGCTCTAGCAATAATAGATATCTTCCTTGTTTTATTTACTTGTGTAGTTTCATCTTTTAATGATGAGTCAGGTATAGCAATTGACAGTGTCAATACAGAATAAAGTTTTTGTAATTATTAAACTATATTGATTATTTTTTCTTTGGCAAAAATTTCTCTGCCGCAATTTTTGTTATGTCTGTTATTTCTTTTTCAGTTAAAATCTCAAATTGTTTAGTATCAGCTCTTACTTGAGAAATTTTTATGTGTTCAGTGCCATCAGTAGTATCATCTGATAAATTGATTGCAGCCGTAATCATTTGACGAGCATCATCAAGTGTAATATCAGATTTATAGTGTTTTTCTAAAAATTCATTAACCTTTTCCGAGTTAGCTCCAATTGCAATTGCGTTATATGCAACATAAGTGCCGCTTGGGTCAGTCAAAAATAATGATATTCCATTTTGATCTACACCACCCATAATTAGTGCAACACCCATTGGCCGTGCTCCAGCATATTGAGTGTATTGTTGACATTTGTCAGCAATATGTTTTACAACAGTCTCAACACCAACTGGTTCATCATAAATTATTTTACTACTCTGTGAGAAGAATCTTGCATCTTCTACTTGACTTCGTGCATCTGGAATATAGCCTGCTGCTCCTAGGCCAATATGGTAATCAATTTGAAATAATTTTTGTGGGGCCTCAGAGATTTGCAAACGTCTTGGTTTTTCTTCTGATGCAATTACAATGCCTTGATTTGTTTTAATACCAATAACTAATGTTCCTCTTTTTACCGTTTCAATAGCATATTCAACTTGGTACAGTCTTCCATCTGGAGAAAAAACAGTGATTGCTCTATCATATCCTTGTTGTGCAGGCATCAATTTAATGACAATTCTTAGAAAGTTTAATTTAAGTTTAGTTATATTACAAATTTTCCTATGAGGATATTTCAAAAACTAGTTGTTATTTCTGTTGGAGTTTTTATTTCCATATTTTTCATTCCTACAGTTTATAATATTTTATGTAATGGGCATATTGATTTGGTTTGTTAATTTATACTCGTTATTTTCTTAAAGTTGTAAAACTTAATTTAATTTATTTTTATTAATACGACAAATTATGAATTAATGTGAAAAAATATGGAGAGATCAACATAAAATTTTCTGAAATGGTTACTGATCTTCAGATTAAAAAATTAAAAAATTATTTTAAGGAAATGCCTATTGATGAAACTTTATCGGGTCTAAAATTTGCAAAAAATCGTTGGATCGCTAAAGATGCAGGTGTATTAAAAGTCGGTAGGAAGAGTATATTAAAAAAAGAAGTTCATTCTGTCACCACTGAGCAAGCTTTATGGAGATTAAAGAATTGGAAGATGATGATTGCTAATTATCGTAGAAGAGGCTATAGCTATCCTACTATTTCTAGAATTAAGAAACATCTAATTTTGGTTTCTAAGAATAGTTCTAAATTGTAAACTCTTTTTCTTTTAAAATTGTATTAGATGTACTTGATGATGGTGGTTCTGGAATGTTAGTTTTCGTTTCGCCTTCTAGTACTGCATGAACTTCTTCTAATATAGATCTCGTATCCGCATTATCCTGGTTAGATTCCATTATAGATTCTGTTTTCAATGAAGAATCTGATATCATATTTCCTAACATGTTTGATAGCTCATTCATTGATGTATTAATTTCTGGTATAAATCCAGAAATTGATGGGGCTAATCCCTTAATTAACGACATACATGGGCTTAGTGTTACTACGACATCTCCTAGCTCAGAAACTGTGTTTAATCTAAGTTTAATCTGCTCCATTGCTAATTTTGCTTCTCCAATAACTTTTCTTACTTTTCTAATTTCTTGTACTTCTAATGCATATGCTTTTGCACGTGATTCATTTCCTATTTTTTGCGCAGCAACAAGTTTTTGGAAAACATGATCATGGTTTTGTTGTAATTTTTGATGTGTTTCATGAAGTCTGGTAATTTGAAGCTGTAATTTTTTTTCTGCAAATGATATTCTGTTTTTTAACGACGTTTCTGGTTTTACTTTATCAAGAACTTTTTGTGATAAATTAATACTACTTTTTATGTTATCCCAGTTGTTAGTTAAATAGCCCATTTTACAAAATTAATTCAAAAAATCTGCATTTTGTAACTCAACTAAAAAAAAACGATCTAAAAGGATCAACTTTTTTTATGTAAGGCTAAGCCTGTGTGTAATTTCAGTATTTTATCACTAAATATTGTTTAAATTTAAAATTGCTTCACTTACTTTTTATTTAATAAATTTTACATTTTATTATGAATAAGCGATTTGTGATAGTTGGTGTTGCATTAGTAACTATCATATCAATTGCTTTTTTTGTCGGCTCTCCAATGTTTGGCGGGTTTGACCTAATTCGATAATCATTATAATCGGAACTTCTTTTTTGCGGATTCAAATACGCTTAACGAATCTGTAATGTGATTTTTTGTCAATATAGCAGTGATTGACAGTCTTATTCTTGCTTCATTATGTGGAACCGTGGGATACCTTATCGGTTGAGCAAATATTCCATTCTTAAAAAGATAACTACCAAATTCTAATGCCGTTTTTTCTTTTCCAATAATTATTGGTATTATATGTGATAATGATTTTACATCAAATCCTATTTTTTTTAGTCCTGTTGAAAACATACTTACATTTTTCCATAGGTTTTTTCTTTTTATCTCTCTATCAGAATCAAATCTTCTGATTGTATCATCTACCAGGAATGTAGGCAAAGCTGATGTGTAGATAAATGACTTTGATTTATTCACACATAGTTCAATCACATTTTTTTTTGATGATACATATCCACCAAATGAACCCAATCCTTTACTTAAGCTACTAGTATAAACATCAATTTTTTTTGAAACTCCAAAATGATCTCCTGTACCTTTCCCATCATCACCAAGAATAAAATCACCGTGTGCATCATCAAGTATGGTTATCGCATCATTCTTCTCAGAAATTTCAGAAATTCTTTTCAAATTTGAAAAATCTCCATCCATACTAAACACTCCTTCTGTAATTATGAATTTTCGTTTAGCTTTTCTTTTAATTTTAGATTCCAAGTCATCCATGTTATTGTGCATAAAAATTGATATTTTTGCATCGCTCATTTTACAAGCTTCAATTAGGCTTGCATGATTTTTTTCATCACTTAAGACAAGATCATTTTTCTTAACAAGTGATGTTATCACACCAAGGTTTGTCATATATCCTGTTGGGAAAATCAATGAATTTTCCTGTGATTTGTGTTTTGCTAATTTATCTTCAATGATTTTAAATGATTTATTATTTCCCGCAATTAGCCTAGAACTAGATTGATTTTGTTCTTTTGTAATTTTTGATGATTTAATTCCTAAATAATCATTTGAGGAAAGGTTAATGAGAATTTTGGAGTTAATGGTAATGTATGGGCCATTTATTACAGCATCATTCATTTTTCTATAAAGGCTATTTTTTTTGATTTTTTTTAATTCAGAATTAATATATTCTAATTTATGCTTCAAGGTGTATCTTTTCAATCATTTCTAAGTCTTTTTGTATTGGATTTCCGTTCATTGTCAAATATCCTGCGCTTATAATCCCATTTGCACCACTAAGTAATAGTTTTTGTCCATCATCTTTCAAATTAATCTCTCTGCCACCAGAAATTTTGATTATTGAATTTGGTAAAAGAAATCTTAGTGTGCTAAATACTCTTAAAATTTCTAAAATGCTTAATGGCGTCTGAAGTTCTAAAGGTGTGCCTTCCATAGGAACTAGCATATTTATGGTAACTTCTTCAGGTTCAAATTCTGCAATTTCAAAAACAAGTTCCTCACGTTGTTTTCTTGTTTCGCCTAGACCGATAATGCCACCAGTGCAAAGTTCTAGCCCAGCTTCTCTTGCAATTTTTAATGTATTTACCCTATCTTCATAAGTATGTGTTGAACAAATTTCTGTGAATTTACTACGAGAGGTTTCTAAATTATGGTTATATCTTTTCACACCTAAAATCTTTAATGTTTTAGCTTGTGCCTCCGTCAAAAACCCAAGACTGCACTCAATTGTGATTCCAACTTTTGCATTAATCTCATCTATAATTTTACAAACTTTTTTAAAATCAGTATGACTTGGCTCTCGCCATGCAGCTACAAGGCAAAATGAATTTGCTCCATCATTTTTTGCATCTTGAGCTTGTTTAACTATCTGTTCAGGAGGTGGAAGTTGATAATCATTAATTTTTGTGTTAAAAAATGCAGATTGAGAACAAAATGTACAATCTTCACTGCAAAAATTTTTTTTAATATTTGCTAATTCTTCAATATCCACTTTTGAACCATGATTACGTCTTGTAATGAGATTTGCAGCTTCAGTTAATCCTGTGATAAACTTATCATCTATATTAAATAATTTGGATGCCTCCAATTTTGTTATTTTTTTATTGTTTAATACATCATTTTTACATTTTAAAATTAATTTTTGGTTCATTTTTAACGGTTATTTTATATGAAATTTATAATTAAACGTTAACTGAGGCATTTTTTTAAGTTAACGATTAATTACTAGTAAATAATGTTTATGCAATAATGAAAAATCAAAGTTATGTTTGGCATCCAAACACGCAGATGTCAGAATGGCCAAAATTTCCAAAAATTATACGTGGTGAAGGTATGTGGTTAATTGATGAATATGATAATAGATTTCTTGATGGTGTGGCCAGTATGTGGTGTAATGTTTGGGGGCATTCTAAAAGGGAATTAATTAATGCGATAATAAAACAAACAAAAAAACTACAACATTCTTCATCATTTAATTTTACAAATGAGCCAGTTGAAATTTTAGCTGAAAAACTGGTTAAATTGTCTCCAAATATGACCAATGTGTTTTTTTCTGATAATGGTTCAACCGCTATGGAGATTGCAATAAAAATTGCCTTACAATATTGGAAAAATCATGATATAAAAAACAAAACAAAGATTGCTACACTCAAAAATGGTTATCATGGGGATACATTTGGTGCAATGTCAGTAGGGTATGTACCAGAATTCTTCTCTAAATTTAGATCGAAACTATTTTCTACAATTCAATTTCCTGTACCTCAAAATAACAACGTTCCAAAAAATATGACATCTAATGAATTTGAACACCAGTGTCTATCAAAAATTGAAAAAAGACTAGAGAATGATGATACTATTGCTGCATTTATCATGGAGAGCGGTGCTCAAATGGCTGGTGGGGTTATAATTTATCCAAAAAATTTCCAAAAAAAAATTGGTCAGATTTGTAAAAAAAATAATGTTCTGTTAGTACTTGATGAAATTGCTACAGGATTTGGGAGGCTTGGTTCAATGATTGAATATAGATCTCAAAACTGTACTCCTGATATAGTTTCATTTGGAAAAATGCTTACAGGTGGTTATCTTACTTTTGCTGCAACATTAACTACTAAAAAAATATATAATTCATTTTTGGGAAAATTTTCTGAAATGAGACATCTTTTCCATGGGCATACATATACTGGTAATCCAATCTCTGCAGCGTTATCTCTGAAAAATTTAGAGCTATACAAAAAATATAATCTCATTAATAAAATTCAAAAAACATCTAAAATTTTTCAAGATAAGATTAATGAAATACAAAATCTAGATTTAGTAGGAAGTGTTCGACATAAGGGAATGGTAATGGGTATAGAATTGATAAAAAATAAAAAATCAAAAAAACCGTTTACTGCAGAGCATTCAATCAATAAAATAGTTTTTGAGGAAGGTCGAAAAAATAACATCTATTTTCGTACTCTTGGGAACATAGTAATGTTGGTACCTCCTCTTGCTATATCCCAAAAGGATTTGAATTTCTTACTCGATGGAACAATTAAGACAATTAGTACATTATCTAGGAAGGTATAATGAAGTCTCTTTTTGTTACGGGTAATGACACTGATATAGGAAAAACATGTGTGACCGCTAGTATCGTAAAAAATCTTCGAGATATGGATATTGACGTTGGAATTATGAAACCATTTGCTTCCGGATATAAAAAAAATTCTGATTCTATATCTCAAGATGTAGAAATTTTAATGAAATACTCAGACTCGCATGATCCCATAGATTTAGTCAATCCATATTTTTTTGAAATTCCAACTTCTCCATACGCTGCAGCTAAAATCCTTTCTCAGAAAATCAATCTACAGAAAATAATCGATGCATATGACAAACTACTTTCATCTCATGATTTAGTGATTGTTGAAGGAATTGGGGGGTTGATGACACCAATTACCCAAAATTATTTTGTCTCAAATCTCATTTCCGAACTTGATATTGATACAATAATCGTAATAGGCTCTAAACTTGGTACTGTTAATCATACCATGTTAACATATGAACATTGTAAGCAAATGCGTTTAAAATTAAAGGGATTTGTAATCAATCAAACAGAGCCAAATGGTTATGAATTATCCAATTTGAAACAACAAATTATGGAGTTAACTAATAAAATTGTATATTGTACAATTCCCTATCAGAAAAATTTCGATTTGAACCTTTACATAGATAATTTTTCAAATTTTGTTGATATTTCAAATTTCGATTTTAATAATACATAATTTATTCAACAAATGTATAATGGCGTTCGCCACGACTTTCAAGTGATGTATTAACATCAACAAGAATAAATTCTTTTTTAGCTGTGCGAATATTTTTTTCTATACCACGTTTATTTTCATGCATCTCTTCATATTCTTTTAATGTTAGTTTAGTTCTAGGTCCAAGTTCTGCTTCCAGATTCATTTCTTTTACAATTTGTTCATACTCAGGTTGAATTACACCACTAAATATCATAGCGCTGGCGCCACTTCCATAAGAGCAAAATCCTATACGCTTTCCTTTCAAGTCAACACCTTTTTGATATTCAAATTCTAGACTACTTCGAAATCCAAGATATAGAGATGCAGTATATAGATTGCCTATCATTTTAGATGCAATTAATGAACTAGCTAGTTTTGATTCGTAAAGTTCTAGATATTCAGGAGTTTTTGTAAATAGTTTTGTAAATTGATGATCTTTGGCCATAAATTCTGCATCAGCAAGAACTGACTCTATTGTTCCACGTGGATCTTTTGGAATTGGTTCTTCCATTTCTATCTTTTCAATTATTTTATCCCATCTAGGTAATGTTCTCCATTCATGTCGAGCAAGATATGCCAGGGCTTTTTTGCCCATGTTACTGTATGGAAGATGCATATTTAGGTAGTCGATATGATCAAGTATAGTTTCGTCTTCGTTTAATTTGATCAATTGTGTATCTTTTGCTTTTCTCTTATAATCAGATAAAGCATTTTTTACTTGGATTAGATAAAGAAGATTAGAATATTGACCATGAACAATAGGCGTTTCTTTTCCAAACGGTCTATAAAAGTCATATTCATTTTTTATTGATGTTGATGTTACCTTTGGATCAAATTCTAGTAATCTAGGCTTATCATTTAATAACATTGCAATAGCACCTGCTCCTTGAGTTACTTCACCGCTGGAGCCTAAATCATATTTTGCAATATCTGAAACAACAACTAATGCATACTTATCTTCAGCTTCACCAGCTCTAATCCAATTAGTATTATCATATAATGCATATGAACCACTTACACATGCAAATTTACATTCAATTCCACCGCAATGTCCAAAAGTTTCTTCACCATAAACTTGTTCTAACATTCCTATAACGTAAGAATTCATAGCCTTTGATTCGTCAAATGATGATTCTGTGGCAACATATAATCTGCCAATTTGATCAGGTGTAAGTTTATTTTTTTGCATAATCTTAAGGCATGCATTTGCAGCAAGACATGCTGGGTCTTGATTTGTATCAACGATGGCCATTTGACCAATACCCAAACCGCGTTCTAATTTTGCAGGATCTAATCCACGTTCCTGTGCAAAGTCCGACGCTTCAACATATAGTTGTGGGATGTATATCGCAATATCATCTATTCCTGCTGCCATGAGCTATGCGTTTCTAACTTAGGATATATACATTTCTTAGTTAATTTTTACACATAATTTGCAGAATTTTATGTATATATGGCTATGAATCATTCAGAAATTCTATTTTTTCAGATGAGAATCAAGAATTACTTTAAAATTATCATATGGTTGTGCTCCATGTATCTTTTCTAATTCGTTTTCTGGTCCGATCAGAAAGAATGAAGGAGTTCCCGTGATGCCCAATGTATTTGCATCCCTTTTGCTAGCGGTAATTAACTCCATCCATTTATTCTCTGACATACATTTAGAAAATTTATTCATATCCAAGTCTAGATTCTTAGCAAATTTATTCAAGTTATCAGTTGTTACCCAACCTGTATTTTCGCCTTCCCAATTATTGTATAACATGTAATGATATTTCCAATACATTCCTTGATCTTTAGCACAGTGAGTAGCATGTGCTGCATGTATAGAATCTTTTCCAGGTGTGACTATCAAATCTTTAAACAATATTTTTACCTTGTTAGTTTCAACATAATTTTTCATTATCAAATTATGAGTTTGGTCAAAATGTCTTTTACAATAAGTACATTGGTAATCTCCAAATTCAATTAGTGTTATAGGAGCATCAACACTTCCTAATATTGGGGATCCGTTTTTGACAAGAACATCTGGACCGCTTACATTTAGTTGTTTTTCAACATTAGTTATTGTTGGTATTTCTGCTAAAAACTGTGAATTCTCTTCACCAATAAAATTTGCCAAAAATATACCAAGAACTAGACAGCCTATTGCAATACCTGCACCTAATGCAATTGATGGCATATGTAAATATCTAGTTTTTTTAGGATTTTCTTTTATAGTTGAGTCAGTTAACGGTTCTGAAGAATTTATTATTTCTGACTCCTCATGAAAGTCTAAATTTTTCTTATTATCATCATCTTTCTCTAGAAAAAAATTTGGTGTTTCATCATCTGAATCTGGTTTCAATATAGCCACAACAAGACACTATAGATTTAGGTCTTTGTAATCAAAAGGAAACAAAAATACGTGGAAATTAATTATTCTAACCTAATAGATCGTTATACCATACAGTAGCTAAATAAATAACAACTGATTGAAAATAAATGTGAAGAAGGTTTTCGTTAATGGTTATGGGTCTATTGGAAGCCGTGTTGCTAAATTTATCAAAGACGACCCAGATATTCAAATAATAGGCGTGGGAAAATATTCTCCAGATAAAAAAGTACAATCTGCTATAGATAATGGTTTTTCTGTTTTTGTCCCAAAAAATAAGGTTGATGATTTCAAAAAATATAAAATTGCTGGTTCAATCGAATCTGCAATGGATGATTGTGATTTGGTAATTGACGCATCTCCAAGTGGGCAGGGATATCTTAATAAAAAAAATATCTATGAATCAAAAGATGTTATGGTAATTTATCAAGGAGGCGAAACTGTTTTTGGAGATAATGCAGTATCTGATCTTCTTTTTAATTCTAGAGCAAACTATGTTGATGCCTTCGGAAAAAAACATGTAATGCAGGGTAGCTGTAATGTAACTGGGATGGGTCGAATTTTAAGCCCATTAAGAGAAAAACATTCACAAAATTTAGAGAGAATTGATGTAACGTTAGTAAGAAGATCAGCAGATCTTGAACAAACAGACAAAGAAGTTATTGATACTATTGAAATGGCTGAAAAACCACATCATGGTGACGATGTTAAATCATATCTTGGGAAAGATGCACCATTATTTGTAAGAGCTATTAAAATTCCAACTCGGCAAATGCATTTACACATTATGGATATTAGATTTAAAACCGATGCACCAACTCCAAATGAAATCCATCAGTTGTTTAAAGATGAATATGGTGTTTCAATTTTATGGGCAGCCAAAGGAACAAAAGATATACGTGATTTCGCTGAAAATTCTAAATTTAATTTTAAAGATACGAATATGATACATATTCATGCTAACATGACACAATCAATTGGTGATACTGTACAACTGTTCTATTCTGATGACCAAACAGGAATTGTCATTCCAGAAAATCATATGTTATTACAAGCTATGCTGTTTCAACGTCAATATACTGACGCTTTTCTGAAAACGGATCAGTTATTTCACATGAATGAAAAGAAGAAAATACTTGAAACACATTTTGCTAGAAAAAATTAGCCTTTAATCTTTTCAATCCTAATTTTTTCAAGCTTATTTTTTGAAACTTTTTCCACTATGATTCGTAGTGAGTCTATCTCTAATTTGTCACCCTCTTTGGGTATATCATGTAGCTTTTCATGTAATAGACCATTCAGTCGTGAATAATCGTCCCCTGCTGATAAATCAGTCTTAAAAATCTCATTTATTATATCTATTTCAATATCACCATTTGTAATTATTGTATCCGGACCATCATTTTGGAATACTTGCTGGTTTGTATCTGTTTCATCTCTAATTTCACCGACAATTTCTTCTAAAAGATCTTCTAACGTGACACAACCTTCTACGCCACCAAACTCATCAACAACAATTGCCATATGCGTTTGTCTACCTTGCATTTCTTTAAGAAGATCACTGACCATTTTTTCTTGTGAAACAAAAATTGGACTTCTAGAAATTTTTTCTAGTGTGTCTGTTTTTTTATCGTTTTCTAACGCCTTCAGAACATCTCTAACATGTATAATTCCAACAATTTCATCTTTATTATCACCATGAATTGGGATTCTAGAGAAACCGCTTTGATTAATTTGTGGTAATGCTTCAAATAATATTGTTTTTGAATTCAATGTAAACATCTTTGTCCTCGGTGTCATTACAGATCTAATGATAATATCATCAAAATTCAATGCGCCATGAACAAGTTCACTTTCCTGTTTTTCAATTGCTTTATCTTTTAAGCCTTGATCAACAATTCCTTTAATATCATCTTCTGTTAATCCAGGTGGTATATCACTACTGCCCGTAAGTTTTACCATGCCTTTTGTGATTATTTCAAAAAACCACACAATTGGAAATAATGCATAACTAAATGCTAATAGTATTCTACTATTTTTGACTGCAACTTTTGCTGCATTTGCATTACAATATGTTTTTGGAGTGATTTCACCAAATATTAGAATTAAAAATGTCATAATTCCTACTGCAATTGCTAATCCTTCGTCTCCAAATAATTTTAATGAGATATCAGTTGCTAAAGCAGTTGCAGCTACACTAGCCAAATTATTTCCTAAATTAACGCTAGACATCATTCGGCTTGGGTTAGATTTTAGTTTATGAAGTGATACTGCGCCTTTGACTTTATCTTTAATCATTTGTTCGATTTTAGAAACCCTAATACTAACTAATGCGACTTCTAAACCACTGAAATATCCAGAAAGACCTATCATTGCAATTAGTGCAACAATTTCATACTCTAATTGCAATTTAACACCCTAAATTTCAAGACCTGTAAAGAATAGCCCATTTACTTTAGAAACACCACATATCTTATTTAATTCAAATAATGAAAGGATCTTTTAAGTTTTGACATTTAAGAAGTTAGACTAAATTTTTGGTCACGCCTTTGGAGGTCGTGCAAATCTGTTTGATTCATCATTATGATAGTCTATAGGCAATAATGGTTCCTTTTGTCTTCCAGTTAAAATACCAGCAATTTTATCATCATTTTTTATTATTTCTTCGTCTAGTAATTTTTTGATACCTGCTGGAACAGCACCTGATGCCATCTCACAATCAAACCCATTCAATCCAACAACAGACATGCCATCCAGCATTTCTTTATCTTCTACAGATAACACAATTCCGTTTGTAAATTCCAATGCTCTTAGCCCTTTCAGAAGATTTACAGGTTTACCTATTTGTATTGCAGTAGCTTTTGTTTTCGGTCGCATTCCATCTTTTTGCATTTTAGAATAATATCTTTCAATTAATTCAATATTTGGACTTCCCTTATTCCATCGTAATTCAGTTCCTTCAAATTTTCCATTATACAAAACATCTAATGTATTTGCACCAGCGGCGTTTATGACAGCAATTCGCGGAATTTTTTTAATCCAGCCCCATTGATAAAGTTCTATGATAGATTTACCACAGCTTGATGTATTACCAAGGGCACCACCTGGATAAATTATCCAGTCTGGAACCTCCCAATTTAAGGATTCTAACACACGATACAAAATAGTTTTTTGACCTTCAATTCTAAACGGATTAACAGAATTTACAGTATAACTTCCTGATTCATCGGCAACATCCAACGAACGTAAAAATGCATCATCAAAATTTCCTTTGACTTTTATTAATTGCGTGCCAAATTGATATGCCTGGCTAAGCTTACCTGGGGCAATCTCTCCATCTGGAATGTAAACATCACATCCCATATTTTCATTTGCTGCATACATTCCCGCTGAAGCTGAGGTATTACCAGTAGATGCACAAATTATTTTTTTTGCTCCAACCATTTTTGCATGTGTGACAGCTGTAGACATGCCATTATCTTTAAAAGAACCACTTGGATTGTAGCCTTCTGGTTGTAACATTAATCTTTCATTTTCAATTCCTATAAAATTTGCAACTTTTGACATATGATATGGTTTTGATTGTCTTCCTTCTGCTCCGTCAAGTGACACTAAATTTTTTGAACATTGCTCAAGATCTTCCATATCAATCCCGGAAAAATTCAAAAGTTCACGAAATCTCCAAACTCCACTTTCATTAAATATACTTCCCTGTGGGTTCCTTCGTTCATAAAAAATTTCTTTAAGATTAGATGTAGGACTATGCTTATAATTAACATCCAGTAAATTTCCACACTCACATTTTATTTTGGTAGAAGAAATTGGGTATTCTTTTCCGCATTTAGGTATAATACATTTTAGATTTACCTGGTTTTGCATTATAACATTTGTAAAACGTGACTAATTTAAATATAGAATAATAGAAATGGTTTACGAATAAATTCAATTTTCCCAAACTTTTTGAATGGTTATATCTACTAAAAATTGTTTTGAATACTTTTCACGAATATCTAAAAGGGATTTTACAAGAAATTCTTGATTCATATCAAGTTTTAACAGAATTAAATGATAAGCCAGATGACCTTCAAATTATTAATAGGGAGTTTTCTAAAATTAAAGGGTTTTTGCAAGTTATTAAAAATAAATTAAGTGAAAAAAAATATCAATCTGATAATTTAGTCACGCTCCATAAATTATCTTCATATTACATTGAAAATTATGATTTTGTTAGAGAAATCAATTTGCTGTCTAAAACTTATTCGAATGATCCAAACCGATTAAAAAATATAAGATTAGTTATCATTCAATCATTAAACGACAGAAAACTCATTGAGAAATTTCAAACCATCTTAAACAAATTATAATTTTTCCCTTAAAATTATCTTATTTTTCATTTGATTTAATACCAGATCTTAGATGAAAGTTACTACAACACTTGCACTCATTTTTAATACATTCATTTTCACTAAAATGTCCACAAATTCCACATTCACAATGCGCATTCATAATTAATGATATTACACGCTAAATATAATTAAAACGCTAAAATTTCTTTGTTTTTTAATCAGTAAAACACTTCATAAACCTAGATTTTTACTTTTTTGGTTTTACTTTTTTATTTGGTTTTTCTTTAGTCTGTTTTTCTTTAGTCTGTTTTTCAACCTGTACAGCTTGATTATCAGCAATTTTTATTATTTCTTGTATCAAGCCGTCTAAATGATTATCATTTGCAGTAGGTTTAACTGAACTTGTAATATCCTGAATAGCACTTGAAATTTGGGCACTAACCTGTTCAAAACTCTCAGGGTCTTCATATGCAGTATTATAAAGTGATTTTAAATTATTAACTTGATTAACAATTTGATCTGTAATAACAATACTATATTTTATTTCGTTTACTTGAATTTCATGCGTTAACATGGTAACATTTTTTTTTTAGCCTTCTTATACTTTTCTTGAATATATGTTAAATTTATAAAAATTATGAAAATTATTTAGTTTAAAATATTATATAATCTAAAGCCGCAGCATCACTAATCATAGATGTGTGTCTAGAATTTATTAGATATCCATTTTTAATTTCTTTTGTAGGAACCCATCTATTTGTTGATGTATAATGTCTTTTTTCTGTAAGCTCATTTTCAATCGCTTCTATGTCAAATTCACTTTCTTCGATCTGTTGATCTTTTAGATGTTTAATTGTAATTAAAATTTTATTTATTTTAACCCGATCACCAAACTTCCATGGTGTTTGTCCTACCTCATCTGAAATTTCCAATATTTTAATTTTCATCTCTTTATCTCCAAAGGCATTATGGCTGATTAATTCACGTTCATCAATGAAATTATTAAAATTAGTTTTGGGTTCTTCGTCTGATTTCAGATTTACATTTTTTTCACGTTCAGATTTATTTAATTTTAGAGATTGTTCTGAAACAATTGTTTGTTCTGATTCCAGGGCCAATTTTCTTTTCATGTTAATATAATCTGTTGCAGATAATCCAACTGCATCATATATTGTATGATTAGGGTAATTACGGTTAAACCAGTCTTTGTATTTTGTTTCTTTAATGTATCTTTTTAGATAATCGTATGGGTCTTTATCCGAATCAACAAAACCTAGAATTTTCTTTTCTTCGTTGTTGATTTTTTCTTCAGTAATTTTAGTATCAGACTTAATTTTTTTTGTTGGTTTTTGCTCAACAAATTTCTTTTCTATATTTTTTAAATATTTTTTAAAATTCATAGAATATTTTGTAGATTCGTAATTAAAAAATGATTCCAATGTTTGTGTTAAGTAATTATTTGATATCTTGTCTTAAATGGAGGATAAAGATTCTTCAGATGCAATTTTTTTCTGGTACCGTTTTTTAAGGCATAAATATCTCCATCGTAAGTGCATACGCAATCTACTACCTTTTCATTATTATCCCATATTTTGTAAAATTCACGTAATTTTCTTCTTTCATATTTACCAACACCAATCCTCTTTTTTGATAGAAATTTAAAAGCCAAGATAACTTTTCTTGTTTTATATAAGCAAAAATTATTTGTCCAATTTAGGCATCTTTCAATTTGATCATATGGTACATATAATGTGGTTCCTGTGCCAGATTTTGCTTCAGTGGCAAAGATGGTCAAAAATTTATCACTTACAACTAGTATATCTGGTAGCGCAACACTGGGAGAACCTAATCTGAATGCCTTCCAATTTTTAACAGAATTAAATCTTTTAACAAGTGTGCTTTCCCATTGGTAACCACGTTGCCTTCTAGTTTTTGCAATTTTTCGATTATTTTTTTTCAGTTTTTTTAAATTTCTTAGTTTTAATGTTTTAATTGTATCTGTTTTATTTTCAATTAAAAATGACATAATAATTTTATTTTTTCTTGTAATATAGAATAGCTGGTAATTATATTATCAACTATAATGTAAATTTTCAATAACATTATAAAAACAAATAATTATACATGTAAATGCAATCATTACATTATGCCTTGGGATGATAATTTTTACTGCACATTTTGTGGTGAAAAATTTAGAAATAATCCTTTGAAATTAGCTCTGCATATTAGAAATAATCACCTAAATCTATCATCATACAAAAAATAATTTACATATAGCATTATTCTACTAATGTGAAAAAAAATTTGTGTTTGTCATCTAATGAGCACTTTGTTAGTTTTACTGTTTTGCCAGATCTTAAAGTTTTGTTTTCCATGTCTAGTTTTCCAATAATACGTATTGTATTTTCAAATTCTGAAATACAAAAAACATCATTCCCCTTTTTAGACCATTCAATTATTTTTCCATATAATGAAACTTTTCTCCAGGCAACATCGTTAAAACAATTGTCACAATAATTACTTGGTGGCCAGACTATCTTTGCACAATAATTACATTCGCTTGTGACAAAATTTCCCTTTTTTAATTCAACATCAAATTTATTCATGATTCTAAAACTAAAACTGTACTAGATGTGGCTGCCGCTGACATGTTATGAACTAGACCCTTTTTTGTGTTTGATATTTGTCTTTTACCAGCCTTATTTTGTAATTGTTGCGTAATTTCTATAATCTGTGCAACACCAGTAGCACCTAAAGGATGTCCAGTACCAATCAAACCACCCCTTGGATTTATTTTTCTATCTTCTGTGTTGAATAGATTTCTAACATAAGACGCACCAGTATTTTTTTCTGTTAAACTAAGATCTTCTACGGCCATTAATTCACAAACTGAAAAGGCATCATGAATTTCAGCAGTATCAATTTCTTGCGGAGTTATTTTAGCCATTTTATATGCATTGTTTGCAGCTATTACGCTACTAGATAATGTTATTAATTCATTTTTTGTGAAACTTGCAGAATTAGTTTTTTGACCAATACCAGAGATCCAAATTGGTTCATCGGTAAATTTTTTTGCAGTCTGCTCGGATGTTAAAAGAATTGATGAACTGCCAGAACATGAATAAGAACAATCCAAAATTCGTAAGTCATCTGTAACGTTCTTTGAATTCATAATCTCAGAAATTGTATATGACTTATGTGAGTATGCGTTTGGATTATCTATTGCTTGCTTATGATTTTTAGCAGATACTATCGCTAGTTCCTCATCGGTTGTGTTAAATTGTCTCTTATGTGCTTTTGTAAACATTGATGCCCAATAAATTGGATGATTAAATTCGCCCCTAGATTTATCCCATTCTAAAACTTGCCCTGGGTTACCAATTTTATCTACACCAGTAATTAAAACAGTATCAGCCAATCCTGATGCAATATATGAAAATCCAGAAACCACCGCGTTAGTTCCAGAGCTACATAGATGTTCAACTGTATGAGAAATTTTTGGTTTGATACCAGCTAGTTCAGACAAAATAGCTCCAAGATATTTAGAATTATCATTAGTTGAAACTATAACACCATCAATAAGATCTTGCGACAAATTTTTTGTAGTATCAAATAATTGCTTTGTAGATTCTAGTAATAATGCTTCAATCGGTAATTCATTTTTTGTGAATTTAGTATTACCATATCCCACTACTGCTACATTATTCAATTAAATTCCTCCGAAAATGTTGAAGTAACCAAATCAAATGAATCTTGTACGTTATCTGTCGGATTAAATTGTATAATTGGTAAATTTATTCCTGTTTCACGAAATTGCTTTAATTGTTTTTTACATTCATCTGATGTTCCAGAAATACATAGTTCATTTACCATTGATCCAGGTACCAATTCATGGTTGTTTATCAAACCAGTTTTTTTATATTCCTCAAAAATATTTTTTGTTTCATTTTTAAATCCATTTAGCGCCAAAAATTCTCGATAAATTTTTCCTACAGAGACGTAAAATGCTATTGTCTTTTTTGCACGAAAAATAGCTTTTTCAGGATCTTCATGAATACACGTAATGATCTGGAGAGTAGTATCAATTTTCTTTTGATTTTTCATCCTTGCAAGTGTTGATTTGATCTCATTTTTTGGTCTAAGATAGAAAATTACACCATCAGCAATTTCCCAGGCAAGATCTACCATTTTTTGGTTAACTGCAGCAAGATAAATTGGGATTGTGTTTCTAGGCGGTTTAATAAGCAATGAAAAATCTTTCAAAGAAAAAATTTCTCCAGAATAATTTATTGTTTTACCAGTAAGTATCAACCGTATAATCTCCACATACTCTTTCATTCGTTTAACTGGTTTTTCAAATTTATCACCATGAAAATCTTCAATCAATGGCTTAGTACTTGTGCCTAATCCCAACACTAAACGCTTGTTTGAAATTGTGTCAACAGTTGCAGCTCCCATAGCGATTAAGCTAGGGCTTCTAGAATAGATGTTAATAATAGATGATCCAATTTTTGAAAATTTGTTTTCCATACAAGCTAAACTGAGCATTGAAAAATTTTCCATTCCCCACGTTTCAGGAATCCACACCGTATCAGGTTTTAGTACGTTTAATTTTTTTGAACATTCCAGAATCTGATTAATTGTTAAAAGTGAGCCTAAACTATATGATAATCTCATTCTAATCAATATTTGAAAAATTTAGAATATTTTTTTGATTTCATTTCTTTTGAACAAATTTCAATATCTTTATGTGAATCAATTGAATGCCAAAGTATGTTTTTGAATTTTACAGTATCAAGAGATTTCTTTTTCACAAGTTTAGGAAACACTATGCTTTCTAGGCTTCCCTTCTTAGGTAACATACTCATGATTTCAGAACTTAGATGATATATTCCTGGATTCATCCATATATTTTCTACATCAGTTTTTTCATTAAATTTTAAAATTTTATTCTTTTTAATTTTTAATGTACCAAATTTTGTTTTTAATTCATTTGTAGCAATGGTATTTGGTTTATGCAGAATTTTTTTTAAATTAATGTTTGTTATGACATCTCCATTTATTACGATAAACGACTCGTTAGAAATATTTTTCATTGCATTTTTAATTGCACCTGCAGTGCCTAATGGTGTTTTTTCAATAGAATGTTTAATTTTACAATTAAAATTTTTTTTCTTTTTAAGAAAATTTTCAATTTGTTTTGCTCTATAACCACTACAAATAATTATTTCATCAATTCCAAACTTTTTGAGGTATTTTATTGACCACTCAATTAACGGTTTGTTATTAATCGGAATTAACGATTTTGGAATTGAATCTGTAATTGGGCGTAATCTTATACCACGCCCACCAGCCAATATCATAGCCCACATAAAAAATGTAAATAATAAATGAGATTAAAAGTATGTTATCTACCACTCCTTTTATT